>WNGK01002642.1_pt1 | contig 51452 bp, 45 predicted proteins | sample 5400601 | NCBI WGS metagenome assembly WNGK01 (sample SAMN13153376, study PRJNA577476) | soil metagenome | isolation source: 60 cm soil or saprolite under Garry oak tree replicate 1 | place: USA:California | collected 2016-06-15 | reverse complement strand
ATTCAATTTGCATAGGGCCCGCGTCCGCCGCGCCAGCGGCTTCCTTCTGACGGCTTTTTCGAACGCGCGCCCCAATCCTTTATTCCGCCCCACTCTGATCACCAAAGGCGCGCCTCCGAAAAAGCACTAGCGTCATCCGCCCACTGGGAGTCCGTACAACGCAGCCCAACACTGCCCCCCCGAGTTGAAGAACTAGACCATTTGTCGATCATGAGTGTGAGCCACGTATTTGGTCTGCTGACTCATCGCCCGACTGGTTTGGGGCAATCCCAAACGCAGCTCGCCGACACAAGTGTAGTTCTATTTTTCCATCTCCGAAGCCCAGTTCAAGTGAACGGAGAGCGGTGCGGCGTTGGCTTCGCCCGCCTTCGTGATGACAAGGAATCTCCGCCCGTCGCCACTGACATCGTAGGAGAAGACGGCAAACGAGGAAATCGGCTGTCGGCGCTGGGTCTGAAACAGCGCGACCGGGGCCTCGGCTTTGAAGGTGGCGCCCGTATTCAACGCCACTGACATCATCTTTCCTTCCGCCGACAGGTAGAACAACTCCTTGCCGTCCTGGCGCCATCTCGGCTCCTGCCCTCCCGCGCTGGACACCTGCCATTTGCCATTGGCGCTTGGGAAGGGGGAAACGTAGATCTCCATGGTTCCCGTCTCGTTCGAGGCGTAGGCGATCCATCGGCCATCGGGGGAAAACTGCGCGTTTAGCACCGTCCACTTTGCTTGCAACAGCGGCTTGGCTACCCTCTCCGGCCAGGAGAGGTACCACAACTCGTTTCCCTTCCTGACCAGGACATACTTGCCGTCGCGCGACCAGTCCCATGTATTGGCCTGCAAACCGGCGCCCAGGTCGGCCACCTCTTCCGCGGAGCCGGAACCATCGGCGTTTTTCAGATAAAGCTGAGCGCCTAGCTTGAGGTTCCAACTGAACATTATCTGCTTGCCATCAGGACTCCAAATAGGCGCCTGATGCCCCGATGGATCGAATGTCAGCCGCGTTGCCGCAACCCGGTCTGGCTCAAGGATCCAAAGGTCAACATTTCGTCCGTCGGGATTAGTTTGGTCTACGGCGATCCGGCGCCCATCTGGCGAGAGACGTACATTGCCGTATGCCCCCGGCGTCCCGACCGTGCCCATCGGCTTTCCACTGCGATCAAACCAGGTCAACTGCGAATTGGACCCGGCTTTCCCTGTTTGGGTAACCAGAACCTCGGTACCAGAGACGCTGAAAACTGCCCGGTTCACGATACGGGTATACAGCACTTCATCGCTCAGAGTGTGCGGCTCGCCGCTCAGAACGTAGCTCCGGTGGTCGAACGGTTGCGCCACCAAAGTTTTGTCCCGCATGTAGAGCAGGTAGCCCGGCTCCGCGTACGCCGCGTTCGCGCTGGTACTCACGAGAAATCGGCTTTCCTGCGAATCCAGTGAACCTAGAAAAATTGCGTTCTTTTCTAACTGCCCCGTGAAATTCGTTCCCAGATAAAGAAAATGCTTGCCGTCCGGCAGGAACACCGGCCAGCGGTGGCTGCTTTCAGATCGTGACGCGTCCGGCTTGGTCATTTCAACCGGAGAGCCGCCCGCGGCCGACACGCGGAACAATCCTCCGAATGAGTCCGGAGTGAACACGATTACTCCGTCCCGATTCCACGCGCCACCACGCCCGTTAGGGGCGTCGCACAGGACCTGGACCTGTCCTCCTGACACATCCACCTTCTTGAGTTTGCCGTCAGCGAAGAACCCGATGAATCTGCCGTCCGGCGACCAGAATGGGTAGGACGCCCCTTGCGTCCCGTCCAACGAAGTTGTCCGCCGGCCCCCGACCTCATACGTCCACAGCACATAGTTGCTCGCCTGTGTGGAATAGGCGACCATCGTTAGAGTGCGACCATCCGGGGACAGCGCCAGGTCGTTTGCCGCGAATGGCACGGGAGTGTGGAAGTACATCGAGAACACGCGCCGGTTGCCGGCCTGCCACCAGGCCGTGCCGGCAAAGACCGCCAATAGAAAGAATGTGGCGGCCACGAGCCAACTGGCGCGCTCCCATCTTCTCCGTCCGGGCGGAACACGCCCCGCTTCTCCCGCCGCCGTAGCTCCTTCGGCGATCCAGTTCAACTCGCTGGCAAGGTCGCGGGCACATTGCCAGCGATCATCGGGATCTTTCGCCAGGCATTTCTTCGTGATGCGTTCCAGTGCTGTCGGAGCCAACGGCTGCACAGTTGTAATCGGTGGAGGGTCAACCCTTAGAATCGCCGCAATCAAACTCGCGCGGCTCTTCCCGCTAAACGCCGGCTTGCCAGTCGCCATCTCGTAGATGACTTCCCCCAGCGCGAAGATGTCGCTGCGTGCATCGGCCTCTTTTCCTTCAAGTTGCTCGGGGGCCATGTACTGGAAAGTCCCAATGATCGCTCCTTCGACCGTCAGCTTCGTTCGGTCCGCCGTCATCTCGGTCATGGCCGCAGCCAGGGGAGCTCGAGCGGACTCCTTCGCCAAACCAAAATCCATTAGCTTGGCGCCCGTCTTCGTCAGCATGATGTTCGACGGCTTCAGATCGCGGTGAACGATGCCCAGCTTGTGGGCCTTGGCAAGGGCATCGGCCATTTGCACAGCAATGTGGATTGTCTGCTCCGGCCGTAAGGGTCCATTGGCCAGGCGGTGCTCTAGCGTTTCGCCCTCGACCAGCTCCATGACCAGGAAGTCCACCCCGTCCTGATGGCCGATGTCATGCAGTGTGCAGATGTGAGGATGAGAGAGCTTCGAGATAGCTTTGGCTTCACGCTCCAGCCGCTGCCGTAGGGATGGATCGGAGGACAGATTCGCCGGCAAGACCTTGATGGCTACATCCCGCTCCAGCCGCGTGTCGCGAGCTCGGTACACCTCGCCCATGCCACCTGCACCGAGCGGCGAGACAATCTCGTACGGACCGAGTCTAGTGCCAGAGGTCAGAGCCATCAGTGCGCGCCATTATATTCCCGCAGAGAGCGTTGCCGCGAATGCATGGATTCTGGACGGCTCGTCGGCCAACCGGAAGCTATCCAGAAACGAACCTCTGGGAATTAGTAAGTCTCAAGCCCAAAATAGCTTGAGTTAGCTCTTGTGGCAGCATCACCCCTTGACCAGCCCCGGCCTTCATCTCTTGCGGCGTCAGCAAAAAGCCGCGGTTGTGGCCCTTCTTGGTGCCGTAGCCGGTGATTTGGCCAACGTTGTTGATGGCGTTGGCGTTGATCAACACCGATCCGGAGCTGGCGGGGATGAGGGAGTTCAGATTGAATGTTTAGCAAGTATGCCATCGGGAAAGGTGCCGAAAGACTTACTAGTACAGGCAGGGCGCGGCGGGGATTTGGCGGGCCCGGCTTGGACAGCTGGGAGACCCCGGAAGTCACCTGAAATCCGTTGAAATCGGCAGAGAGTTGATGTAGCGTGTGAAGTCCACACAGGCTCTGGGCCTGGCGAAGAGACGAGCGGATGTCCCTCCTTCCTCCTATCCGGTCGATCTCCAGTGGATTTCATATTTATCGAGCACAGGTGAATCCGCCATGCGAGTGATTCCGGTGTCGTGTCCCTCCTGTCGTTCCTCCGTCATTCAGTCAACTGTTATCGCAGCCATTGTTTTCATCTTTGTCTTTGCGCTGACGCTTTGCTCACAAATGCGCGGGCAGGAAGCGGCACAGCCAGCGGCCACGCGCCCGCTGATTACACAGGCCGTGGACGAGTCGCGGCTCACGACGTTGAAGGGCAATACGCATCCGCTGGCGCGGCCTGAATTCGATCTGGGCACGGCTCCGGCGGATCTGCCCATGCAGCGGATGCTGCTGGTGCTGAAGCGCGGCGCCGACCAGGAGGCCGCGCTGCGGAAGTTGCTCGACGATCAGCAGGACAAGGCGTCGCCGAACTATCACAAATGGCTCACGCCGGCATCGTACGGTGCGCAGTTCGGGCCAACCGATGGCGACTTGCAGACAATTACTGCGTGGTTGCAGTCGCATGGATTTCAGGTGGGCACGACGATGGGACGGACGGTGCTGGAGTTCTCCGGCACGGCGGGGCAGGTGCAGGAAGCGTTTCACACAACCATTCACAGGTACGTTGTGAAGGGCGAGCAGCACTGGGCGAATGCCAGCGACCCGATGATTCCGGCGGCGCTGACGCCGGCGGTGGCGGGGGTTGACTCCCTGCACGACTTTCGCAAGAAGGCGATGAATACTTATGCGGGGAAGTATTCAGAGAAAACGAAACAGCTGACTCCTGCGAAGCCGACTTTCGACTTTGGCTGTTTCGGAGGATACCAGTGTTACGGGATCGCGCCTTACGACTTTGCCACCATCTACGATGTATTGCCGCTCTGGAACAGCGGCATCAACGGAACTGGGCAGACCATCGCGATTGTCGGCCGGACCAATATCAATCCACAGGATGCAACGGATTTCTGGACGCTGTTCGGAGTTACGGTCCCAGCAACCAAGCTCAACATAATCTTGAACGGCCCCGACCCTGGGGTCAATGGCGACGAAGGGGAAGCTGATATTGATGTGCAATGGTCCGGCGCCGTTGCGCCCCAGGCCACTATTGATTTCGTAACCTCCGAATCGACCGAAACCACGGATGGAGTCGATCTCTCCGCCGTCTACATTGTGGATAACAATCTCGCTCCGGTAATGAGCGAGAGCTATGGCCAATGCGAGCTAAGCCTTGGCACCGCCGGGAACCAGTTCTATTCCGCGCTCTGGGAGCAGGCGGCGGCACAGGGGATCAGCGTCTTCGTCTCCTCCGGCGACAACGGCTCGGCGGGCTGCGACAATCCCGGCGGACCAGCGCAGTACGGATTGAACGTGAATGGGCTTTCCTCCACCCCTTTCAACGCCGCCGTGGGCGGAACTGACTTCAACCAGTTCAAAAAGTGGACAACGTATTGGAACTCGACCAACGATCCCTCAACGCAGCTCTCCGTCAAGGGGTATATCCCAGAAACGACCTGGAATGACACTTGCACCAATGCCATCTGGGTCACGTTAGGCTGGGGCTCAACGGCGGAGCAGGTTTGCAATAACTATAGCCTGGGCGATGCGATCTCCGTCGCTGGCAGTGGCGGCCCCAGCAACTGCGTGGTGAACAGTCAAACCGTGGGGAGCTGCACCGAGGGCTACGCGAAACCTTCATGGCAAAGCGGGGCTGGCGTTCCGAACGACCATCTGCGCGACCTTCCCGATATTTCCTTGTTTGCCAGTGACGGCTTCATGTCCAGCTTCTACGTCATTTGCCAGCGGGACGTGACCTATGGAGTGTGCGATCTCAACAATTTTGCCGGCTACGGTGGCACGTCGGTCGCATCGCCGGCCTTCGCCGGAATCATGTCTCTTGTGAATCAGAAGACCGGCACTCCGCAGGGCGTTCCCGGCTTTGCCCTATACAAGCTCGTGACCAAGCAGGCGAACGCATTTCACGACATTCCCTCGGGGTCGAGCATCGCGACGGCCTGCTACGCGGGCACTCCCAATTGCACAGCAAGTTCGGGGGATTATTACGGAATCCTTTCCGGTTACAACACCGGAACCGGGTACGATCTCGCAACCGGTCTGGGCTCGGTCGACGCCAACAACCTGGTGAGCAACTGGACGAAGGCAACGTTTCTGGCAACGACCACGTCTCTGCAGTTGAATTCCGGCAATCCTGTCAACGTCAAGCACGGCACCGCGGTCCCGGTAAATATCGGCGTGACCTCGGCCTCGGCAACAGGGCAAGCTTCCCTGCTGGTCAGTACCGGCGTTGGAACCACCACTGGGCAGGCCATCGATTCGTTCACTCTGAGTAGTGGTACGACCGCGGGCGCAACGACGAGTATGCTGCCGGGCGGCACCTACAGCGTGATCGCCCACTATGCCGGAGATGGAAACTACGGAGGGAGCTATTCCAGTCCCGTCAGCGTCACCGTGAGCAAGGAAAACAGTCAGCCGCAGGTATTCCTGGTGACGTTTGATTCCGGCGGACATGTGGTGAACTCCGATACAACGACGGCACCATACGGGTCCCCATATATATTGCGGGTCAACCTGGAGAATTCTTCAGCTCAGGTCTGCAACCCAGTCGGCGCCGGTGCGATCGCATGCCCCTCGGGCACCGTCACACTGACCGATAACGGGGCTACACTCGATGCCGGAACCTACGCCCTTAACAACTACGGATACGCCGAGGATCTGACGGTTCAGCTCCCTGGCGGGACAAATTCCGTGAACGCGACGTATGCGGGGGACAAAAGCTTCAACACGAGTTCCGCGACGAGCACGATCAGCATTACCCCGGCGCTGACCACGATGCCGCCACCGTCCGGACCGACGTGGACGATTCTTGCGGGATCGAGCACTTTTTTCTACGCGACGGTACAGTCATCCAGTTCGGGGGTCGCGCCCACTGGAACCGTGACGTTGTACGCTAATGGAACAGCGCTTCCGGTCGCTGAGTCGTCATGGGGGACGGCGGGATCGCCCAATCAAGGGGCGTACCTGACCGCATTTTTCCAGCCGACATTCACAACCTCGGGAACAAAGACGATCACAGCCTCTTACAGCGGAGACGGCAACTACGGGGCCTCTTCGAGTTCAGCGACATCGGTGTCGGTGCTGTATCCGACGACAGAGACACTTACGTCGAGTGCACAGGTCGTGTCTGCGGGAACCGCAGTAACCCTGACGGCGCTGGTGGACACGACGGAGAAGAATCTTGCTCTTACAGGAACCTTCACCTTTTACAGTACAAATGGAGTACTCAATGGTACTCCGACTATCACACAAGTGACCGACAGCAGCGGGTATTCGGCGCTGCAGGCGACGCTTGTAAGCACGATAACTTCGACGATTGATTTTTCCTTCCAATATTCGGGCGACGGTAACTATGTCAGCGGCACCAGTAACGATATCCAAATTGGAGTGCCCGACTTTTCGATCTTTCCGGTCTCCAATGGCGTGACCGTCACCGCCGGAGAGACACAGCAACTCGGGTTCAACGTCAATGCACTTTATGGGTTTACCGGCACAGTCGGAAACTTTACCTGCACCGGGCTTCCGGCTGAGGCGACGTGCAGTTTCAGCCCCACGCAGGTGGCGAACGGCGGAACCACAACGCTGACATTAACCACCGCTGCTATTGGGCAAGCGCGCCAACGCGTCTCTTCAGAACCGCCCAAACTTTTGTGGCTCGTGGAAGGCGGCGTTCTGATAGGTGTTTGCCTGATGGGGATATCGAAGCGCAGGCACGAAGCAGGAATAGTCCTGTTGATCAGCGTTGTTCTGTTGTTACCGAGTTGCGGCGGAGGCAGCGGAGGAGCAGGTGGAGGTGGTGGTGGGACTACGCCGAATCCGACGCCCTCGATAACATCGTTGTCGCCGAGTCAAATCGTAGCCGGTTCGACCTCCGTTCCTACCGTGCTGGTAAATGGCTCTGGCTTTCTCCCAACATCGGCCGTGACCTACGGGGGGATTCAGCGTCCGTCTGTAACCAACAATAGCAACCAAATCGGGCTCGAACTCTCAGCGAGCGACGTTGCTACGCTTGGAAAGGTTCCAGTAGTGGTTACGAACCCTACGCCCGGCGGAGGTGCCTCGAACAGCATGGACTTCAATGTCACGACAGGAACTCCGACCGGTTTCTTTCCGATTACGGTCACCGCGACGAGCGGATCAGTGAGTCACACAGCAACGTTCTATCTTACCGTTCAGTAGACCAATGCTGGCTGAGGTTGCGAGTGAAATCAACATCCCCGCCCTGTCACAGCGAACGCTACTAGGGCGGGGACCCGCATTCGGCGACTTGGGTCGAGATCCCGCAATGAGTCTGGTGTACGATTGACTCGCATTCCATCACTCCAATCATGAAACTTTCTGCTATCGCTTCTGCACTCGACGCTCGTCTCGACAACGGCTCTCCCGACACGGAAATCGCCGGACTCAACGGGATTGAACAGGCCGGGCCTGGGGATCTTACTTTCGTTTCCAATCCCAAGTATTCGGCGGCAGCTCGGACTACGAAGGCTTCCGCCGTGATCGTCGGGGAGGATTTCCCTGCTATTCCTGCGCCCATGTTGCGGGCGAAGGATCCTTATTTGACGTTTGCGCGGGCGCTGGAACTTTTTCATCAGCCGATGCGGTATGCGCCTGGAGTGCACGCGACTGCCGTGGTGCATGCCAGCGCGCGAATTGGGGCGAATGCTCATATCGGGCCGTATGTGGTCATCGACGAAGACGTCGAAATTGGGGCGAATGCGGTGCTGCTGTCGCATGTCGTGATTTATCGCGGGGTAAAGATTGGGGACAACTTTTTCGCGCATGCTCACTCCGTGGTGCGCGAGAACTGCCGCGTGGGCAACAATGTGCTTCTGCAGAACGGAGTGGTGATTGGGGCGGATGGGTTTGGGTTTGCGAAGACTGCCGAGGGGCGCTGGCACAAGATTCCGCAGCCGGCTCCAGTTGTGATTGAGGATGATGTCGAGGTGCAAGCCAACTCCTGCATCGACCGCGCCAGCGTTGGGGAAACGCGGATTGGACGCGGCGTGAAGGTCGACAACCTGGTGCAGGTGGGACACGGGTCGCGGGTCGGCGAAGACGCGTTGCTGTGTGCGCAGGTGGGGCTGGCGGGTTCGTCCGAGATCGGGAACAGAGTGATTCTTACGGGTCAAGTTGGCGTCGTGGGTCATTGCAAAGTTGGGGATAACGCCATCGTGACGCCGCAGAGTGGGGTGGCGCACGACATCCCTGCCGGAGCGCTGGTGAGCGGGGCGCCCGCGGTGGATCACAAATTGTGGCTGAAGTATTCGGCCATACTGCCGCGGTTGCCAGAGATTGCGCGGGTGCTGCGGGCTAAGAAAAATCAGGAATAACCACAGAGGACACAGGGACTCACAGAGGAAGGACTAAGCAAACGCCCTTCCTCCGCGCTCTTGCTTGCGCTCTCTCGTCGAGGGCTCTCCTTGCCGACATTCTTCCGGTAAGCCGCAGTCGATGGCAGAGCGGACTTTCTCCATCAGGCAATCGCGGCTGCCGAAATCCTTCGGCTCGATCGGCGGATGAAAAATCACTTTCACCCGTCCCGGCTTGATGGCGAATCTTGCCTTCGGCATGGTGTAGTGCGTCCCTACGATCGTCACGGGTACTACTGGGACTCCGCACTCCTCGGCGAGATAGAACGGGCCTTTCTTGAAGGGGAGCAGTTTGCCGTCGAACGAGCGCTTGCCTTCCACGTAGATGGTCATGTTCAGTCCTTGCTCGACGACCGACTTGGCGGCGCGCACGGCTTCGATGCCGGCCTCGCGATTGCCGCGGTCGACGGGCACGAGCGATCCCATGCGCATGGCGCGGCCGAGGATTGGGACCTTGAACAATTCCTTCTTCACCATCACCGATGTGCGCTTGGGGATCAGCGGGATTTGAATCGGCGGGTCGAGGTTCGAGACGTGATTGGTCATGAAGATGTAGCTGCGCGAGTGGTCGAACTGATCGAGTCCGACGGTTTCGACGCGGACGCCGGTGATCCATACGCCCGCCCAGGCGCCCCACATAAAGAGACGATACAGGACGCGCACGTCGCCCATGATGAAGGTTGCGGGAAATCCGATGATCGCCGCTACGGGGGCGGCTAGCGCCCAGAAGATCAGCATGAGGATCGTGCGGATCATTTTTTCGCAGCCCCTCCTGCTTCTGCAGCACTAGTTGATTCCGCAGCCCCGGTTCGCACCGCTCCTGAAGTTACGATGGTCTGCGCTTCGCCTTTCAGCCAGGCGGTGCGGCGCGCCCGCTGCTGGGCGGTGACTTGATCGAGGTCCTTTACTTCGTACGAGATTTCCTGACGGCTGCCGATTTTCCATTTCAATTCGCGCTCACCGCCGCGGCGTGACCGAACCTTCACGGCAAGCGCGTCGCCGGGATTCATCCGCGCCAACTCCTGGCGAGACTCCTGACCGGCGGGCTTGCCTAGCAGTTCAACAATGGTGTCGCCAACCTGCAGGCCCGCATGCTCGGCTTCGCTGCCGGGCGTAACGGCGGCGATCACCATAGGGCCGTCAAAGTTGCGGGATGCGATGAAACCCATGTCCGGCACGGTGTTCCTGACTGCCTCCACGCGCAGGCCGATGGAGCGGAGAACATCGTCCCAGGGAATCTCTTCGGTTCCGGCGACATACTTCGTGAAGAATGAACTCAGGTCGGCGTGGGCGACGGCCTCGGCAGATACTCGAACGCCTTCGGAATCGTTGAAGAAGCGGCCCTTCTTCCCGTAGTTCTCATTCATCCATTGCAGGACTTCGCGCAAGGACGCTTGCCCGTGACTGGCCTCGCGGACCGCAAGGTCAAGCATCACGCCCAGCAACTCTCCTTTGTTGTAATACGAGATGCTGCGCTCGGGGCGGCGGTAGTAGCCGTTGCCTTCGAGCCAGGCGTCAAGGCTGGACTCTTCGGCCGACTGAGTGAGGTGCGCCGGGCGCCGCTCGAGTTCTGTGATCTGTTCGCCCAGTCGGTCGAGATATTGCTTTTCATCGAGCAGTCCGGCCCGCAACTGAATGGTGCCTTCGGCGGTGCTGGTCACTCCTTCGCTGAACCATAGCGCCCGCGTGTAATTTTCTTTGGTGTAATCCACGGGTTCGAGCGTTTGTGGGCGGACGCGTTTGACGTTCCACAGGTGGAAGAATTCGTGCGCGGTGACGCTGGTGAGGGGATCCAGAGATTGCTTGATCGAGTCTGCATTAAGGTCGATGGCTGTGGAGTAGGCATGCTCCATGCCTCCGCCTGCCGGGCCGCGCGGGAAATGGTAGATAAATGTGTAGTTGTCGAAGGGACGATCGTTCATCCAACTCATCGCTGTGGCGACAATCGTGTGCAACGCGACGACAATCTTGGCCATGTGGTAGTCGGCGGGGTCGGCGTCGACGATTACGCGGAAGTGGCCGCCGGCCTCGTCGAAGTCGGACTCCTGAAAGTTACCGATCTCGACGGGAGAGTCGACGAGGCGGTCGTAATTCGCGGCGGTGAACTCGGCGCCTGAGGACGACGTCAGCGGCGTAGCAATGTGCCATCCTTCGGGAACGTGGCTGAAACGCACGAGGAGAGGGGTCGAGCGTGCGTCCACCGGATACATCAGAATCTGCGCCAGATTGAAGAAGGCGTGATGAGTATTCAGCTGCGCGCCGAACGGGCCCGGTGAATCGACATAGATTTGATACTCGACGATCGCGCCGCCGTCCGCACCTTGGATCTGCCAGCGGCTCTTGTCCAGTTCGCGCACGGAAAGCGCTTTGCCTGAACGATCTTTGGCGCGGACCCAGTTCACGTACTGGGCGAAATCGCGAACCTGATAGAGGGCGTTCCAAACGGGAAGTTGAAGATCGCGTTGAGGGGCGCCCGCGGGTAGGATGATTTGCACTTCTACCAGATGCTGCTCAGGTGAAGAGAGATCGACGCGATACGCCACCGGCGACGGCGATTGGGCGAGCAACGCGGAAGACGCGGCGAGAATTGCGGCACAGAGTGCTAGCCGCAGAGATTGGCGACCGATTCGGAAGAGACTCATCGCTTCCCTGCCAATTCCCGCAGACGCGCCGGGAGCTTTTCATAAATTCCGCCGAAGCCGCCATTGGAGAGAATTGCGATGACATCGCCACTGCGCATCTCAGGCGCGATGGTCTGCACGATTGCATCGGCGTCGGCCAGAAGCCTTGCGCGGCGGCCGTTTCGCTCGATCTCTGCAGCGAGGGCGGGCAATTCCAGGCGTTCGTTTTCCGGGACCGCCTCGGAGCGGAACACTCCGGCCACGATGACTTCGTCGGCCTGCGCAAGGCTGTGCGCCAAGTCAGTTTGCAGAACGCGGCGACGCAGCGTGTTGGAGCGAGGCTCCAGAATCGCCCACAGCCGCGCGTCGGGGTAGCGCGCCCGGAGAGCTTTCAGCGTTCCCGCAATCGCGGTGGGGTGGTGGGCAAAGTCGTCGATGATGGTGATGCCGTTCACTTGCGCCTTAACTTCGAGGCGACGCTTCACGCTCTTGAAAGTCTTCAGCGCGGCGGCGATTGTTTCTTTCGGAACTCCGCAAGAAGCCGCCAGCGCGGCGGCCGCTGTGGCATTCCAAACGTTGTATTCGCCGGCCAGCGGAAATTCGAGGTCAGCCCAGGGCTGGCCGTCGTGCAGGACGGTCCAGGTGGTGCGAGAGGGTTCGAGCCGTAGGTTTGTGACTTTCCAGTTCGCACGCGGGCCGGCGCCGTAGCGTTCTAGGGGGGAGAACGCTTTGGCTAGACAGCGCTCCAGACTCGGACTTTCGTTGGCCTCGCCCGCGAATCCGTCAAAGGCCACGATTCGTCCGCGCCGCGGGATCAGATTTACGAGGCGCTTGAATGCGGTCTCGACGGCATCGAGATCTTTGTAGATGTCGGCGTGATCGAATTCGACCGAGGTCAGAATCACCGAGTCGGGAAAGTAGTGCAGGAACTTCGGGCCTTTGTCGAAGAAGGCAGTGTCGTACTCGTCGCCCTCCAGGATGAAGTGCTTGCCGTCGCCGAGATGAAAGCTGGAACCGAAATTTTCGGCGATGCCGCCGATCAGAAATGATGGCTGCAGTCCGGCGGAGTGGAAGATCCAGGCCAGCATGGATGTGGTCGTGGTCTTGCCGTGAGTTCCGGCGACGACCAGGACTTCCTTGCCGCGAAGAAACTCGTCGTGCAGCAACTGCGGCAAGGAACAGAATGGGATACGCTCGTCGAGAACATGTTCCAGTTCCACGTTGCCCCGCGACATGGCATTGCCTACGACAACCAGATCCGGGCGCGGATCGAGATTCCTGGCATCGAACGGTTGCGCCACGGAAATGTCCAGTTCGCGCAGAAAATCCGACATGGGGGGATAGGCTGCGGCGTCGGAGCCGGTGACGTGAAAGCCGCGCTGCTTCAGCATGCCCGCCAGCGAGGCCATGGCGGTGCCGCAGATGCCGATCAGGTGAATGTGTTTGCGTTCATTCATCGTGAAAGTTCAATAACCACGAAGGACACTAAGGTACACGAAGGGAAGCGTAAATTCTTTATCGCGCTACGGCCTGACCGCCGTTTCCAAAATCCTCAGGGTGACATTGCCGCCGGTTACTGTTAGTCTGGCGCGCACTCCGAACGGCAGCGTGATATTGCCTGATGTGACATGCCCCGACCTTACGCCGAAGGCGACGGGGACTCCCAGGTCGCCGACAATTCGGGTGATCACGTCCTGCAGAGTGTAGCCCTGATTTGCGGTCTGAATGCAGTCGAGCATTTCGCCGAAGACGATGCCGAGCACGGCGCCGAGATGCCCGGCCAGTTTTAGTTGCATCAGCATGCGGTCGATTTGATAGGGCTTGGCGCCGAGATCTTCGAGGAACAGGATCGTGCCGCCGGTCTTGATTTGGTAGGGCGTGCCGAGCGATGCGACCAGGATCGATAGACATCCGCCGTATAAAACTCCTTCCGCTTCGCCCTCTACTAACCCAGTGACTCCCGGGTTCAGCGGCACGTCCCACGGCGCTCCACCTGACAACGCCGCATGCCACGATACCAGGTCGACTCCATTTTCATGCGCCCAGTCCTTGGCTGCCATCGGCCCATGAAAAGTAGCGAATCCAGCGGTGTCGGTAAAATACGTCAGAAGCGTGTTGATGTCGCTGTAGCCGACGAAAATCTTGGGATGCGCTTTAATCTTTGCCAGATCAAGTTCTTTGAGCAGATAGTTAGCGCCATAGCCACCGCGCGCGCAGAAGATCGCCCGCACATCGTCGCGCACGAACATCTCCTCCAACTCGCGCGCTCTTCGCTGGGCCGATCCAGCGAAATAAAGATCCTGTTCCAGGATCGAGTCGAAATAGAACGGCCGGTACCCGGCGAGGCGCAAGGCTTCGCAGCCTGCGTCCAAGTCTGGCCGCTTAATATTACTCGCGGGCGCGACGATACCTATGGTATCGCCGGGGCGAAGGGCGGGCGGTTTGATAAGCGGAAGGTTCGATGAAGACATGGCTGCTACGAGCGATGAAAGTGGATCAGCATCAAGCGCTACCTCAGCTCACAAAGAACTCTCCCCGGCACACAAGGCGTGCCGGACCTCGCAAAAAAACTTTATTCCCATCGGTGCGAACTGTCTGTGCCCCACCGGGAGCGTGGACTTTTACCGGCGAAACTACCCGCCCCGTCGCCATTGCGGCCACTGCCGAAGCGCAAGAGCCGGTGCCGGACGATTGCGTTTCCCCCACGCCGCGCTCAAAAAAGCGCGCCCTCACATCATGTTTGCCGTCGACTGCGACGAGTTCGACATTCACCCCTTGCTGGAAGTGCGGGTTGCGCTGCACTTCCGCCGCCTGCGCCTGCCAGCTGGCCGCGAACTCGGGGACGAACATCACGTAATGCGGGTTGCCGATTGACACGGGAATGCCGTGTGCTTCCCTATTGCCAGCGATTTTCAGCGCGAGTTCGTTATCGACTGCGGCTTCTCCCATTTCTATTTCAAATTCGTACTCGCAATCTCTGCGTGAGGTGAGCTGGCAGATTTTCATCCCTGCACCGGTCAGAATCGAAATCCGCTCTTTGCTTAGCTGGGCACAAACGTAAGCCGCCACGCAGCGGGTGCCATTGCCGGAAATCTCAGCCGGCGAGCCGTCGGCGTTGATCAATTTGATTTCCACATCGGCAGTCAAATGGGGAAGTATCCACTCGACCCCGTCGGCGCCCACGCCGTTGTGCCGATCACAAATGCGGCTGGTAAATGCCGCAATCTCCTCGGGAGCCAGAGCGCCGTCGATTAAAAGAAAATCGTTGCCGCAAGCGCTGGCCTTCACGAATGGAATGGTGCTGACGCCCGAAGTCACTCGTGGTCCACCCGGCCGAGCGAGGTCACGCTGCGCAGTACTGCCGACGCTTTCAACTGCCGGAGGTGCTGGCCGGTATTCCCCGTAATTATGTTTTGCATCATCCGGTGGTGACTTTCGAGAATGCGGTTAACTTCGTTGGTGATCTCTTCGACGCTCGCGCCCGTGACTTCGTAACTCGACATCAGCAGCTTGATGTTGAACGTTTCTTCCAGGTGGCCCAAGGCAAAGAGCGCGACCAGCACCAGTCCCGTGGCGAAGGCTGCGGTCATGTAAAGGCCGCCGCCAGCGGCCATTCCGACCGAGGCAACAACGAACAGCGTGGCTGCGGTGGTGAGGCCGGTGGTGAGCCCGCGCGTGTGCAGAATGGAGCCCGCGCCGATAAAGCCGATGCCGGGGATAATCTGGGCCGCGATTCTAGCCGCATCCGAGGGGACGCCCGCCAGTCTTTCGGAGAGCAGCGTGAACATCGCTGCGCCAAAACAAATGAACATGTTCGTGCGCAGGCCCGCAGCCCGATGTTTGAACTCGCGCTCCAGGCCGATGAGGCCGCCGAGAAGCGCCGCTGCGATGAGACGCGCGACGGAACTGCCAACGGCTCCGCTCGCCATCTCCCCGCGCAGCAAGTCGATGAAATGTTGCCAGTTCATGAGGGCTCGCGCCTGCACGAAGCAGGCTTCCGATGGCCGGATTCTATCACTGGACCCGCATGCTGCCGCGTTAACCGGCGTGATTACCGCGCGCGATAGAGGATGGCACGCGCCTGTCCGGTAACGTGAATCTCGACGAGTTCGGGGAGATGACGGCCCTGAACCGCCTGCCACACGCTGTCGCCTTCAAAGGCCACGACGTAATCGGCATAGCGCGCGGGATCGGCTAGAGCGTGTTCCCATAGGCCATCCGGATCGACGGGGCGTTTCCACGTGCGATGATTGCCTTCGTTGATGGTCCGGTTGAGTGGAATGCCGGCATGCTGCACTGCGCCCACATGATCCCCTAGATACATCAGCAGGGTCGAATCCGGTGGCAGCTTTTGGAGCCAGACGGCGATTCGGGCTTCGAGTTGATTGCGAGTGCGCATGTTGATCTGCGCTTCCTGCAGGGAAATTGGGCCTGTGCGCCAGATGGAAGCGTAACTGGCGACCACCAACGTGCAGAGGCCGAGTACCAACGCAAAACGTAGTCGGATCTTCCACTTGTCGTAGCGAACGGCCAGGTGCGCGAGGATTGCCGGCGCGACGGCGAAGGCTGGTAGCAACTGCAGGCCGTACCGAACGTTGTAATGGCTAAAGGGCCACCATGCAGGGATAAAGATCGGGACGCCGCCGTAGGCTACCGACAGTGCGTAGAAGGGGACGGGGATGAGCAAGAAGAGCAGCGGCCACGGGCGATGTGGTGAACTACTTGGGCTTGGTTTGCCTCGGTAGGTCAGTGCGGCGGCCACGATGCCTGCGACGGCGAGCAGCACCCAGGCACGCTCCAGCCATTCGTTTTCCGCAACATTGGCTTCCGCCGATTTCAAAAAATACATTCCAGCCAGCAGCGGATTGCCGCTGCCGGGATGGCCGGAATTGCCGCCTGTCTGGGTTCTGCGTCCGATTGCTCTCGCGGAGTAAGGTCCGTTGGCAAATTCAAGCGGATTTCTGTAAACGATTGCATTGTAGGCGAGCCAGAGCAACGGGGCAGCCGCCGCGATCAAGATAAAGTTCACGAGTGCCGCCCGCGAGATACGGAGCGGGGCCATGCTCTGCACTGGCAGCACACGCAACAAGACCACCACGATCGCGGCTGCCGCCGCCAGGAACCATCCATCGTAGCGCGTAAGGCAAGCCGCCGACAGACACAGACCGCATTTGGTGAGGGCCTTTGCATCCCCTCGGACAAATTCGCTCAGATAGACGATCGCCCAGACGAAGAGTGCCAGGTACAACGCCTCGCCCATGGCAGTGGTTTGCATATAGATCAGATTCGGATTCGCCGCGAACACCAATGCCGCCGTCCACGCGGCCACGCGGGCGGCTCCGTCCGGTTCCACATCGCGGGAGAGCGCGCCTCGAACCAGGCGGAACATTCCGATCACGCCAAACGCATACGCCACCATCGAAGGGATGGAGCCGCCCACGCCTCGCCGCCACATTTCGTTCGAGATCAAGAAAGGAATCATCAGAAGGTGTGGCAGCGGGAGCCACACGGTTCCCAGTTGCAGAAGGCCGGTAGTTTTCGAATCGAAGACGCGGCGGGCGATGTTGATGTGCGCAACCGCGTCGCCGTAGAGCAACACATCGGCGCGCTGGAAATAAAAAAGGAATGAGAAAACAGAAACGCAGGTCGCCAGCCAGGCCAGGAGCCTGACCTCGGAGTCCCAGTGGGAACTGGGAGGCGCGTTCTTGGTTGGCTTGGGCATCTGCGGCTGGCTGGGTAAAGAGTGTTTCACAAATGCGAGATTGTGCAAGTTGACGATTTGCCTCAGGGGCTAAAGCCGGATTTCATTCCGCAAGACTTACGGCGCGGCTAAAAGCCGCGCCCTTTCAAACAAGAGCGATTTCAAAACAAGAGCAACTTCAAAACAAGAGAAAACGGAATTTTTTCCGTAGCCTCTGGAAGCCGCGTCTTTCCGAACCAGACAGCGGTGTCGCGTGCCTTTTTGGGGCAGATTACTCGAGGTGAGTGAGTTCGCGAAAGATCTGGAAGCGCGCGTCGATTTCCTCCCGGGTCAGCGACTGCAGGCGCTCCGTACCGAAACGCTCGACCGCAAACGACCCCATGACGCTGCCGTAGAATAAAGCACGCTTCAAGACTTCGCGATTTGATTCTTCCTGCGACGCCAGGTAGCCCATGAATCCTCCGGCAAAGGAATCGCCCGCGCCCGTGGGGTCCTTCACCTCTTCGATGGGCAGCGCCGGCGCGCGAAATGGATGATGGCCGATGCCAAACGCTCCCTCGCGAAAGAAAATGGTCGCACCATACTCACCGTGCTTGATGACGAGCGCTTGCGGACCCATGGCCAGCACCTTGTTTGCGGCCCGCGGCAGATTGGTTTCGGTGGCGAGCATTTTCGCCTCGGTGTCGTTGATCAACAGGACGTTCACGAGCTTCAAGGTTTCCCTGAGCTCTTTGAGTGCGCCTCTGATCCAATAATTCATGGTGTCGCAGCCGGTCAGGCGCACGCCGTTCATCTTGCGGCGCACATCGGTTTGCAGGGTGGGCTGGATATTTGCCAGGAAAAGGAACTCGGTGTCCTCGTATTCCTTGGGAATGCGGGGCTGAAAGGTCTCGAATACATTGAGGTCGGTATAGTTGGTCTTCGCCTCGTTGAGGTTGTCGGTATACGAACCGCCCCAGCGGAACGTCTTGCCTTTGGCGCGTTCGAGGCCGCGGGTGTCGATGCCGTGCTCGTGGAAGACCCGCTCCTGCTCGGGGCCAAAGTCGTCGCCGACCACGGCCACGACGCGCACCTTCGTGAAATAGCTGGCCGCCAGCGCGAAGTAGGTGGCCGCGCCGCCAAGAATATTGTTCACGCTGCCCGAAGGCGACGTGACGTCATCGAACGCAACCGAACCTACTACGAGAATGCTCATTGTGCCTCGGCCCTTGGGTTTGTGGCGGACAGTGGTCAGTGGATAGTGATCAGTGGTCAGTAATTTCGGACGTGCTCTTAACGCTACCTACTTGGCTTCACATACTTTCCCAGGATCAGTTTCAACTTTTTCTTCGTCGCGGCGGGAATCCTCTTGCGATCTGTAAGGATTGCGTGAGCCAGCGCCGATCCGCATTTGCACGAGCGATCACGCGGCATTTCGGCCACCGTTGCGCGGACAACTCTCGTCGCATTCTCGGCATTCTTAACCAGCACAGCGACGATTTGATCGACGGTAACGGAATCATGATGTGGATGCCAGCAGTCGTAGTCGGTCACCATTGCGACGGTGACATAGCAAAGTTCGGCTTCGCGCGCCAGCTTGGCTTCCTGCAGGTTGGTCATGCCGATGACATCCATGCCGAGACCGCGGTAGACATTCGACTCGGCTTTGGTGGAAAACTGCGGGCCCTCCATGCAGAGATAGGTTCCGCCACGTTTGCCGACGACGCCGACTTTCTTGCACGCGGACTCGACGACGCGCGCCAGTTCTCCGCAGATGGGATCGGCGAAGGCGATGTGTGCGACTACGCCGCCGCCGAAAAAAGTATCCACGCGATGGCGGGTGCGGTCGAAGAATTGATCGGGGATGACGAAGTCCAGCGGCTTGTGTTCTTCCTTCAGCGATCCCACTGCCGAGATGGAGACGATGCGCTCGACTCCCAGTTGCTTAAAGCCGTGAATATTGGCGCGAAAATTTAATTCGCTCGGCAAGATGCGATGGCCGCGGCCATGGCGAGCCAGGAATGCGACTTTGCGTCCTTCCAGTGTGCCGCAGACATAGGCGTCAGAGGGCACGCCGAAGGGTGTCTTCAGCCGCACTTCTTTCACGTTGCTCAATCCGGGCATCGCGTAGAGCCCGCTCCCGCCGATAATTCCGATTTCCGCCTGTGTCAATCCGCCTCCAGGGCGCTTGCGCGCCGCGAATCAAACTCGTGATTATACAGGAGGAGAATTCGGTGTCCGCATCGGCGGCGGGATGCGTCTTGAAACAGCGGGCGGCGGAATGAAGGGCGCTACAATTCTGGATATGAGGTTTTGTGTGGTGGCATGCGCATTGTTGCTGTCTGGTGCCAGCTTGGCGCAAAACAAACCTGTGCTCGAGTCCGAGCCAGTCACCGTTCCCGCGGCCATTGATCACAACCGCGTGGTCATCAATGCCGAGATTCCGTTACCGAACGGCTCGACAGAGCGCGTCCGCGCCTGGGTGGATAACGGCAATCCGGATCTCACTTTATCGCGTCGATTGGCTACGCTGCTGGGACTTGCGGTTTCCTGCAACGATCACGAATGCTCTTCGCCGCCGCCGAAAGAGGTCGTGATTGGCGGCATGTCGATCTCGCTCACAGGGGTTAAGGAAGCGAAGATTCCTCTGAAGCCGGTCAACGCGGCCTCGGTGCTGGCGCCGGGCATGAACGCCGAGATCAACCTGCCCTCGAGCATTCTGCGCCACTATGATGTGCTCATCGATTTTCCTGGGCACAAGTTTTCAATCGGTGCGCCGGGCACGATTCACTTCCGCGGGCCGAGCGGCAAAGTCCAGATCAATGCGGAGAATGGTCTGATCCAGGTTCCCAGCCAAATTGAGAATAAGAAATATAATCTCGCGCTCGACATTGGCTCCTGCATCAGTTTTCTTGCGGACGAACTGTTGGACAAACTGGCGACTGCCCATCCCGATTGGCCGCACATGACCGGCGCCGTGGGCTCGGCCAACATGTGGGGACTCGGCGAAGAACCGAAATGGAAAGTAATGCGCGTGGACCGGGTGCAGTACGGTCCGCTCTTTCTTGCCAACGTGGCCGTCGTAGACTTCCCGAAGGAGAGAATGGATTTCTTCGAGAAGCGCGCGAGCGTGGCGACTGCGGGGCTCATCGGGTCGAACGCGCTGCTCAACTATCGCATCGGACTCGACTATGCGCACTCGACGGTCTACTTCGAGTTTGGTCGCATGTTCAATTTTCCTGACTTTGATGTGATCGGACTGACTCTGCGTCCTGAGGACGATGGGCGATTCACGATTCTCGGTGTCGCGGAGTTCGAGGGCAAGCCATCGGTGGAAGGCGTCCAGGCGAGTGATCATCTCATCGCAGTAGATGGGATTCCGGTTGCCGGGTCGACCATGGGACAGGTGTGGGCCATGCTCGGCGGAACATCCGGGCAGGAACGCAGATTGACCATCGAGCGCGGTGGCAGGCGGTTCACCCTGGCGGCGAAAGTCCGGCACTTCCTGGCGGAACTGCCGGATGAGAAAGAACGCAAGAAAAAGAAATAGTACGGGCCTGCTTCACTTTGCGGCTGGCGCCGCTCCGAACACTTCCTTCTCTAGAGTCGACGTTGTGACCGCGTCCAGGCTCTCGCTCACGAATACAGTATCGCCTTGCTCGTCGATGATCACTGGGCCGTCCTCGGTGGTCCAGGCATGGCGGCCTTTCAGTATCTCTGCCTTGGATTCCGCATTCTGCGTGTTGGCTTGATCCGGCCCCGTTACCTCTTCCGCTTTCTTGTAGCGCTGATTGAGAGAGCGCGCGTAAGTCCCCGCGAACTCGGCAGCCTTGTCGGCGCTGGACCAGCGCGACACGTACAGCAGACCCAGCGGCGTGGTTGCGGCAGAATCTGACTTGGGATCGGGCTTGCGCTTCGCGGCGTAATAATATCCGCCGCGCCATTCTGGATAGAGTTGCTTCGACAACGGCTTTCCCGCATATTGTTCGATCAGCACAGCGACGTCAAACTCGCCCATCGCGCCGATGTCGAACTTCTGGTAATCCTTGAAATCGTGCTTGAAGTCGGGGACCGGCATGGGCTCGATCTTTTCTCCCGCTAAATACGTTTCCGGCTGCATGATCTGGCGCGTGGTGTGGGGAGGATTTTGCAGCACGCCGGCGAATGCCTTCTCCTTGCCGCTTTTTTGCATCAACTTGATGACGAAATTCATGCCATAGCTATAGGGGAAGGTGAGCGATTCCTTCAGGAAAATCGGGGCGTCATTGAATACCTTCGTGCCGGCCGTGCCAGTGAGAGTTTCTTCCTCCATCGACTCGACCAGAGCCGGCGAGGTCGTAATCGTGTGGCCAGTCGGCGCGATCGCGTATTGAAACATCATGGCCTGGGCTTGGCCTTCGAGGACGGCTTCGCGGGCATTGTCCATTTCGTCGTTTTCAATGTCGGCAGGAGTGGGATCTTTTTTAATTTCGCCCAGATCCTTCTCACCTTTCTTCATCCACTTCTGCAGGCCCACTGCCTGATCCTGAAGTGCGTGGGTCAATTCGTGAGCCATCACCGGCTCCTGCTCTTCGATGGGAACCCAGTCGAGCAGATTCACGGTTCTGGTTTTGGGATCGTAGTAACCGGCGACTTCCTCCCGCAGCAGCGCGACCAGGAATGTTTCCAGATTAAAGTCGGGCGGGAGCAGACCAAATTTCTTCAGAACCAGTTCAGAGCGGCGCAAGCGCTTCGTGTCCTCGTCATTCAAGTGCTTGGTGAGATAGGAAACGACTTCGTCGCGGCTGGTCAGCTTGCGTTTCACTTCCCTTTTGATGGGCAAGCCGGTCTGCTTGCTGTCGAAATCCAGAATCTCGTCGACGGAGTGGAATAATTCTTCGGCCTGGCGCGGAGTGATCTTAACTTCATCTTTTTCTTTCGGCTCGGAAGGCGTTGGCGGAGGCTGGTCCTGTGTGGGGCGGACGCTCTTGTCCGCCTGGCTTTGATCCTGTTGCTGAGAGGGAGACTGCGCGGCCTGATCTTGCGCCTGCGACGAAACCGCGCCACTGAGAACGACCAGCAGACCAACTGCAAAAAGCCACCGAAGAATCCCTGCGGCATGCCGTTTGACCGTATTCATTAAGCTTGAGTTTATACGTTTCCTTATACTTTTCCCTCATGACTGCCATTAAGCCCATCAATCTCTGGACTTCCAACGAGCACGCGCGCGACTATCTGGAACGCGCCGACTCGATTTCCCATCGGAGGGAGGGAGAGTCGGCGCTGCTTGAGTTCATTCCGCAGAGCACACGACGCATCCTCGACCTAGGCACCGGGGACGGTTGCTGGCTTTGGTTCGAACCGCGCATCCGGACACCGAAGCGGTAGCCGTCGATTTTTCTCCGACCATGCTGGAAGGCGCGCGCAAGCGCTTTGCTGCGGAACCCTCCATTAGTGTCGTCGCTCACAATCTCGATGAGCCTCTTCCTGTTGTGGGTAAGTTCGATGCCGTAATCTCCAGCTTTGCGATTCATCATCTGGTCCACGAACGCAAGCGGGCGCTCTATGCGGAGATTTACTACCTGCTGAATCCGGGCGGTGCCTTCTGCAATCTGGAGCACGTGGCCTCGCCAACTGAGCGGCTGCACAAAGATTTTCTGCAGCGCATCGGATTTAACGTTGAGACCGAAGATCCATCGAACAAGTTGTTAGATGTCGAAACCCAGCTTGGATGGTTGCGCGAGATTGGCTTTGCCGACGTGGACTGTCATTGGAAATGGCGGGAGTTGGCGTTGCTGGCGGGAGGACGGACATAATCTTCGTCTGTCATGCTGAGGGAGCATAGGCTTTCCCGAAGGGAAAACCGATGCGTAGTCGAAGGATCCCTATCGGCGGGTCACGCTGCCGGCCCGACGGGGAGTTCTCTTCACACTCTTGCATTCGCCGTACGCTGCACCGGGCGAATTCCCTTGATCACAGCGGAACTGCCCGCGTATCGATCCTTCGACTGCGTGCGCCAATTCGCGTTCGCGAATCGGCACACTTCGCTCAGGATGACAGAACTTGATGGTTCACGCACGACTGACGTATTTCGCTACCCACTCCCCCGCTTCCCGCGTCCCCAGCGGACCGCCGATGTCCTGGGTAGTCTTTTTCTGACGCACTGCTTCGAGCACGGCGCCTTCGATCTTTACCGATTCTGCCTCCATCCCTAGATGAGCTAGCATCATCGCCGTAGTCAGAATCGCGCCGAAGGGATTTGCCGTATTCCTGCCGGCAATCAGCGGGGCAGAGCCGTGGACCGGCTCAAACATCGACGTCTTCCCCGGATGAATGTTGCCGCTGGCGGCCATGCCAAGGCCGCCCTGCAGGCCGGCAGCGAGGTCGGTGATGATGTCGCCGAACATGTTATTGGTGACGATGACGTCGAACTGGCGCGGATCGCGCACCATCTGCATGCAGAGTGCGTCCACGTACATGTGCTGCGCTGTGATCTGCGGATACTCGCCGCTGACTTCCTTGAACACGCGTTGCCAGAGGCCTCCGGCGTGAGTCATAGCGTTGGACTTGTCGCACATCAGGACTTGGTTGCGGGGCGAGCCGTCGAGTTTGGTGTGGCGCTCGCAATATTGGAAGGCGTAACGAATGATGCGTTCGACACCTTTGCGCGTGTTGATGTCTTCCTGAATGGCGACCTCGTCCGGCGTTCCTTGCTTGAAGACGCCGCCGGAGTCGGTGTAAACGCCTTCTGTGTTTTCGCGGAGCACAACGAAATCCACGTCCTTGGGCTCGACTCCTTTCAGCGGACACAACGCGTCATCGAGCAGGCGGACCGGGCGCACATTGGCGTAGAGATCCATTTTGAAGCGCATGCCGAGCAAAATTTCTTTGGCATGAATGTTGGTCTTGACCCGGGGATCGCCGAAGGCGCCGACCAGGATCGCGTCGAAGTCGCGGCCTAGCATGGTGAAGCCGTCGGGGGGGACCGTCATCTGATCGCACAGGTAGCGATCGGCGCCCCAGTCGAAATCGGTCAACTCAACGTCGGCGCCCGAGGCCTGGATCACCTTCACCGCCTGCGGAATTACTTCCTGGCCAATGCCGTCCCCGGGGATGACGGCGATGCGTTTCTTCGTAGCTTCTCGGGTTTGCTTTTTCGAGTCCACGGCAGGAAAGTTAACACAATCGCTATAATCGAACTATAGGTATGGGGATCACTGCACTTCAGGCTCATGGCGAAGGGTTGGGCGAGGCGGGCGTCGGCGAGTATCGGGGCGCGACGACGGCGGCGCGCTTCGGCGATCCACAGGCGGAATTTGCGATGCTGCGCGGCGGGTGCGGAGTTTATGACCTCGGATTCCGGGCCAAGATCGCGCTCACCGGCGGCGATCGCGTGCGCTGGTTGAACGGCATGGTCACCAACAATGTGCGCGACCTAAGTGTGGGTCAGGGTGTGTACGCGTTTCTGCTGAATCCGCAGGGGCATATTCTCGGCGATCTATATGCTTACAACCGCGGAGAGTCCATTACCGTGGACACCGACAGCGGGCAGGCGGAGAAAATTCTGGCGACGTTCGACCATTACATCATCATGGACGACGTTGAGGTTACGAATCTCAGTGACCAACTGACCGCGCTGGGGATTGCCGGGCCGAAGTCCCGCGAGGTGTTGGCGGCGTCTGGCTTCGCGATTCCTGAAATGCAGGTTTTGCAGGTGCTTCCGGTGATGTGGCAGGGTGTAGATTGCGCTGTGGTGCGCGGCGAAGACGCGGAGCATCTCTCGTATGAAATCTGGCTGGCGCCCGCCAGCGTTAGACAGCTCTGGGACGCCTTGTTGGCCGCTGGGGCTGCACCTGTGGGCTCTGAGGCGCTGGAACTGCATCGCATCGTCTCCGGCATTCCGCGCTATGGAGTGGACATTCGCGAGCGCGACCTGCCGCAGGAAACTGAGCAGGCGCGGGCTCTGAACTTCAACAAAGGATGCTACGTCGGGCAGGAGATCGTTGAGCGCATTCGCTCACGGGGCGCGGTGCACCGCAAGTTCGCCGGATTTCTGTTGGAGAGTGCAGCGCAAATTGCGGCCGGAACCAAGGTCGTTGCTGGGGAAAAGGAAGTCGGTGAGATCACCAGCGCTGGTTCCCTGCGATTCGCGACTGGGGACAGGACCGTGGCGCTGGGGTACATCCGGCGTGAGGTGGGTGTGCCGGGGCGCGAGGTGGCGATTGGCGCGACGAAAGCCGTCGTGATCCAGTTGCCGGTCTCGGATAGCGTACTGTTGAGGGAAGAGAGCTCACTGGAACAGCGTCCGGCTTGAAGAAAAAAAGCTTTTGACCGCAAAGGTCGCTAAGAAACACGCGCTGAGATCGCAGAGAGAAGCTTACCGTTTTTTGAGGAAAGGGATTATGGCTGAGAAGAGACACGAACAATCTGGCTTTAAGGTAACCGATCGGCGGCTGTTTACTTCGGAGGGCGAGTTGCGCAGCGAGGTGTCCGAGGAAGTCGAGTCGCCGAAGGCGGCGCCGACTGTAACGCAGGCGTCGTCCCCGGAGAAAACTTCAGCTCCCGCGGCAGTGGAGGACCCCGCAGCGGTGGATCGCGAGATGCCTCCGCCACCCACCAGCGCGGAGCAGGAGGCGCAGGCTGCCGCCTATCGACAATCTTCCAAAGATGTGGACACCCAGGTCGAACTGAGTGGGCATTCCGCGAACGATTTCGAGATTACGTTTGAGCGCTTTCTCGCTTCGCTCTACATGACCGCCATGATGCAACTGGGATTGATGCGGCAACAAGGCGCGCAACCGCAAGTCGACATCATTGGGGCGCGCCAGACCATCGACACGCTAAGCCTGATCGCGGAGAAGACCAAGGGCAATCTCACGCCGGTGGAAGAGAATTTTCTGCAGAACAGTCTTTATGAACTGCGCATGGCGTATGTCGAAGTGACGAACGCGCTTACACGCCCGCCGCAAGCGGGACCTGCTACCGGAACCGGCACCGGAACCCGAGGAAAATGAAAGCTACTTTGACCGTGCTCGGCAGTGGGACGTCGATGGGCGTACCCACGCTGGGATGCGACTGCGCCGTCTGCCATTCGAGCGATCCGCACGACCGGCGAACGCGGCCCTCGATCATGCTCGAATACGACGGCAAAGTTGTGCTGATCGATACGACTCCGGACTTTTACGCGCAGGCCGTCCGCGAGAACATTACCCGCGTCGACGCCGTTCTTTACACGCACACACACGCCGACCATATTCTGGGCATCGACGACCTGCGTCCGCTTAGCTACCGGCATAAGCCGGAGAAGTTACCGCTCTACGCGCGGCCCGATGCGGCGGCGTTTCTGCGCCGTATGTTCAGCTACATTTTCGACGCCGACTATAAATTCGGCGGACTGCCACTGCTGGAGCTGCGTCCGATTGACGGGCCTGTCGATGTGTTGGGAGCGCGCTTCGAGCCGGTGATTCTGATTCATGGAGAGACGCAGATTTATGGCTACCGGTTTGGCTCGGGCGCGTATCTGACGGACCACAGCGAGATTCCGGAGTCATCGATGCATCAACTGGAAGGCCTGGACATTCTGTTTCTGGATGCGCTGCGGCACAAACCACATCCGACGCATTCGACGGTAAAGAATTCTCTGGCGATCGTCGACCGGTTGAAACCGAAGCGGGCGTTTTTCACGCACATCTGCCACGATCTGGGGCACGAGGCGACGAACGCCACGCTGCCGCGTCACGTGCGGTTGTCGCATGATGGGATGAAGCTGGAGTTCGAGATTTGATTTGTGTGGCGCGGGCGCCCTCGCCCGCGCGTTACCGCACGCAGGATCGCTGACGCGATGTTTCACTAAACACCGTGCGGATCTGTGAGCTTCACACATTTGCGCGGGCGAGGGCACCCGCGCCACATGATTCATGGAAGTTTTTCATAAACTCGACGACGTTCCCGCGGACTTCGGCCCGGCGCTGGTTAGCGTGGGCAATTTTGATGGCGTGCATCGGGCGCATGCGCACGTGCTCGGCGAGATCGTGTCGCGGACAAAGGCGAGCGGGGCAAAGGCCATGGCGGTGACGTTTGAGCCGCATCCTACGCGGATTCTGAGGCCCGAAGCCGGATTGAAGCTGCTCACGCCCACACCTGAAAAACTGCGTCTGCTCGAAACCACCGGGATCGACGCCGTGCTGTTGCTTCCCTTTGGACGCGATCTTTCGCTGATGACCCCGCGGCAATTTGCTGAGCGGATTCTAAAGAAGAAGCTGCACGCGCGCGAAGTCCACGAAGGATTTAATTTCAGGTTCGGCCATAAGGCTGCTGGCGACATCAACCTGCTGGCCGAATTCGGGCGCGAGATGGGATTCAAGGTCAAGGCTTATCCCGAGATGACCTTGCGCGGCGAAACCGTGTCGAGCAGCCGGATTCGCAGGCTGCTCACCGCGGGGCGCGTGAGCCGGGCTCGGCATCTGCTGGCGCGTCCGTTCTGCATCTTGGGCACGCCGGGACGCGGACGCGGCTACGGATCGAAGTACACGGTGCCGACCATCAATCTGGCGCGCTACGAGGAACTTGTACCGCAGGACGGCGTCTACATCACCTGCACGCGCGTGGGGACGGAGCAGTTTGATTCGGTCACTAACGTGGGCAACCGTCCCACGTTTGGGGCGGAATTGTTCGCCGTCGAAACGCACTTGCTGAATTTCCATGCCATCGAATTGACTCCGGACACGGAGGTGGAGATCTGCTTTTTGGAGCGACTGCGGGATGAAATCAAATTTCCGTCAGTCGACGCTCTGCGGGAGCAGATTGCGCGCGATGTGAAGAAGGCGCGGCGCTATTTTCACTTGCTCCGTCGACAAACGGCGCAAGCGAAGGCCTTATCCTAGTGAGGCAGATAGCCAAATTCCATGGGAAGTTTGCCGTCCACGTGAACCACATTAATGCTGTTGTCGATGGAGTGGGCCTCGATCAGGCCCATCGCCCCCGGTTCGGCCTGCACCGCTTTAAGAACGTCCGCGTCGGTGTCCACGAACAGGATTGAATCTTTGTGCGCGGCCACAAAACTCTTCCACTCGGCGGGGGACATCTTGTTCAGCCGCTGCAGCGTCTCGGTTTCGCCAGCGGAGTCTTTGTGGAGAACGAGGAGGATGTTCTTGCCGTCGGGCCACTTCTTGATTTCCCCACGAATAATTTTCGCAAGATGGGCGGAAGTGACGTTTTCGACTGCGTTGTCCTTGTTGACGACCACCGCGGTGTGGTGTGCGAAACAGGGCGTGAAGCACGCGGAAACAAATGCGAGAACGTAGACTGCGGAACGGATTCTCATAGGACTGACCTCGAATCGTGCGTCTGGTTAGGGACAGCGTAGCCAAGAATCGCCGGCTCCGATGTAAAAAGCATGTAATACAAGCACGGAGGTAACCATGAAGTTAATGCGGGCCTTCGGACTTACGCACGCGAGTTTGCAACAGAAACAGATTTGAGAATTCTCAGCGGCGCTTTACAATCCGCCAGACTCGTCTTCGTCCCTCATGGCCATCGGTCCCCTACAACTGATTCGGCAGGCAACGCCCGGGCAGCGGCGAACGCTGCTGGCGGCTTCGATGGGATGGGCGCTCGACGCTTTCGATGCGATGCTCTACTCGCTGGTGCTCGCGTTGCTTATGCGCGATCTGGGCATGAGCAAGACTCTCGCCGGGTCGCTGGGCACGCTCACGCTGCTGGCTTCGGGGATCGGCGGCGTGCTGTTTGGTTTTCTGGGCGACCGCATTGGGCGCAAACACGCCCTGATGGCGAGCATGCTGACCTACTCAGTATGTTCGTTTGCCTCGGGGCTGGCGACCAGCATCGCAATGCTGGCGGTGGCGCGATTCGTGCTCGGCCTGGGCATGGGCGGCGAGTGGAATACCGGGGCGACGCTGGTAGCGGAGACCTGGCCGACTGAATTTCGAGCCAAAGCAATTTCGATCGTGCAGAGTTCGTGGGCGCTGGGCTTTGCGGCGGCTGCGCTGGTAGCGGGTCCGGTGGCACGGTATTACGGGTGGAGAGCGGTGTTCTTTGTGGGGATCCTGCCGGCGGTCGTCACGCTGTGGATTCAGCGGAGCGTGCCGGAGTCGGAGATGTGGCGGGAACGGACCTCAGAGGCTAAAGCCCAGTCCGAAACCGTGGATGTACGCGGCCCCTTCGACAAGCTCAGGGCAGGCTCTGAAGGGCCGCTCTTCCACGGAGAGTCAGGTAGCAGCTTCGCCTTGATTTTCCGACCGCCGTACGCGCGACATACATTTGCGCTCCTGTTGTTTAATTTTTTCGGAATGTTTGCCTGGTGGGGGCTGTTTACCTGGCTTCCGCCTTATCTGTCGCTTCCGGTGGAGCAGGGCGGGCGTGGGTTTGGCGTGATGGGGATGACGACTCTGATGGTCGTGCTGAACCTGTGCGGGATGTTTCCGGGGTACGCCAGTTTCGGCTGGGTCGCGGATCACCTTGGACGCCGCAAGGCTTTTCTGGTCTATACGTTAGTGGCAGCTGTTCTGATTCCACTTTATGCTGCGGCGCGGTCTCAGGGGGTGCTGCTGGTGTTGGGTACTTTCGTCGCGTTTTTCGGGACGGGAATCTTTTCCGGCTCGGGGATCATGGGCAGCGAGATCTTCCCTACCGCCGTACGGGCGCGCGCGCTGGGCTTCACCTACAACGGAGCGCGCACTCTGAGTTCGGTCGCTCCTCTGGTGATCGGGCGCGTGGGGCAGACCAAGGGATTGAGCTGGGCCTTTTATTTGTGCGCGGCGGGATATCTGCTGGCGGCGCTGATGACGACGCAGTTGCCGGAGACCAAGGGGAAGAGGCTGGAGTGAGCGACGTCGCGTCGCTCGTTACTTGGTGGACGCTGGTAAATGGGGATTATGTGGATTGCAGGTAAAGGCAACCTTGTATTTTCCAACTTCGATTGATTCCACCGTTACCCAAAACTCGACTGGCTCTCGCGTGGTTCTACTGACATACTCAAAATTCCACGTAGTCTTTGTGCCTTCGGGAAGAACGTCCTCTCCAAGGATCGGCTTCCCATCATTCTGGATCTTGCTGTCGAGAGGACGCCCGCAGCGCTCAAGCATTTGTTGCAGGTGGGTTCGAGACCAATCCAAAGCAGCGATTTTCTTAGGCGCAACCTTTTCGATCGCATCGGATGTCCGGTTCGCGAGCAAATCGGCCATCAGGTCATCGCTCGCCTTTCTTGCGCCTGCTTCGAGTGCAGTCTCTTTGCCTTGCGCGATCACCAAATTCGCGGAAAGCACCGTCAGAAACAACAGACCCATGGAAATGCGCATATTCTCACCGCTGAGATGATACAACACCGTCGCCTGAGACCCCTACTCGATCGGGTCGATCACGACTGATGCTTGATCCGCTGCACCTCGGCCCGGCAGTTGCACGATTACGATCGCCGACAGCACCAGAACGATTCCCAACGTCTGGATCGGCCGCAGGCCTTCACCCAACAGCGCCGCAGCGAGCAGGATCGAGAATACCGGCTCCAGGCAACTGGCGATGATGGCGCGGGTGGGTTCGAGATGTTGCAGGCCGAGGAAGTAGAGGGAGAACGGTCCCAGCACCGAAATCATGGAGAAGATGAACAGGAATCCCCACTGCGCGGGCGCGTAGTGCGCCGCGACGACCCTCCATGGGGGATTCACGAACAGCCAGAACACTGAAGCGGAAATCAGCGTCCAGACCAGCACGCGCCAGCGGTCGTAGCGGGCCAGGATGCGGTGTCCGCCAACGTTGTAGAACGCGAAAGAGAACGACGCCAGCAGCGCGGCGATGAAGCCGTAAGAGTCCAGATGGAGAGCCTGTGCTGATTTCGCGCCGACGATGCCGATCGTCAGCGCGATACCGGCGATGGCGACCGCTACGGCGGCGACTTTCTGCAGCGAGAGTTTTTGCTGTCCGCGGGCGACCACGTAGAGCAGCACCCAGACTGGCGCCGTGTATTGCACGATGATGGCGATGGCCACGCTCGTCTTCTGAATGGCGACGTAGTAAAAATAGTTGGACGCGGCCACGCCGAGCATCCCGAGCACGAGGCATTGGATGAGATCGGGCGTGGGAAGCTTGATGCGCTGCCAGCCACGCCGTCCCACGAGCAGAGGGAGCAACACGAGCAGCGAGAATGAAGTCCGCGTTTGCGAGAGGATGAGCGGGTCGATGGGATGCACGGCCTCGCCGCTCAGAAATAATTTGCCGGTGAAGACGGCGCGGCCGAGTGCGGCGGAGACTCCCCAGAGAAAGGCGGCGGATCCGATAAAGAAATATCCGCGCAGGGGATGAGGAGCATTTGGAAGAGTGGAGTTCAGGATTCAGTCACCGAATCCGATGATGGGGCGGGGTCGAGGTACTGGTCAAGACGCACGGGATCGAAACCGATGATGACTTCTTCGGTCTCTCCGGAAAAGAACACCAAAGTTGGAGTCTCGGTGCTGTCGTAGTCCTCGGTCATCTGGCGGCGGGCTTCAGGATTGGCGCCGATGTCGCGCTCTTCGAATGCAATTTCCTTGGCTTCGAGGAAAATTCGCATTAGTTCGCAGGAGAGGCAGCCGGGTTGGGTGAAGAGGACGACGCGGGTAAACATTTGATTTTGGCGACCGGTAGTTTGTGCCGTCCCTCCGGGACTTGTTCCCTTTGTGCGCGGTAACCCAGCGCTGAAGCGCTGGGCTATTTTATGTTCGCCCCTCCGGGGCTCTGTACGAAAACTGCCAACTTACGTTTCTACTCCACCAACATTTCTACTCCACGTACATTTCACTTCAAGTATATTTCTACCGCCACCTACGTCTGTACTCCGCCTACATTTTTACTCCAACAATTCAATCTTCGTCGTAATCTTCGCGGTCTTTTCCAGCATAGCGGAGACCGAACAATATTTTTCTTTGGAGAGGTGGACGGCGTCTTCCACCGCTTTGCGAGACACTTTACCACCAATGCGATAGACGAGGCTGATTTCCGTGTACACCGCCGGATAGCCCGAGGCTCGCTCGCCCTCCGCGTGGACTTCAAGATGAGTAAACGGCTCGCGCTTCTTGCGAAGAATTCCGACCACGTCCGAAGCCGTGCATCCGCATAGGGCGATCAGTACCAGTTCCATCGGCGAGTTGGCGGTCTTCTCGGTCGCGGCGTCCATCACGATGGCGTGCTTTGAGGTTGCCTCCGCAACATAGCGCTCGTTGTCGGTCCAGATTGCTTTGGCAGTGATCATGAGGCCTTCTCGCCTGGAATTGTTGATTTCTGATTGTTGATTGTTGATTGAGAACCTTTCTTCGCGGTGGTCCGGGAGGCGTTAAAGATCGCAACCAACTGATTCGCCTCCGACCTCAGGTCCTTGAGTTTGCGATCCTGAATTAAGGCGGCATCGACCAAAAGTTCCAGCCAGAACGCCGACTCGTCAGCTTCTTCGATAACGATTGCAAGCTTTGCCAGGAACTCGGGCCGTGAACGTGCGCGGCAAACCGCGCGATAGTTTGCAGCCACCGACATCCCTGAACGCAGGAGTTGATGGCCGATGATTCGGCCCTCCGAGCCTGCCGGTAAGGAGCGAATAACCCTGATGATGCGCAACGCAAACTGTTTTGTACGCTCTTTGAGAGCTTCAGCCTGATGCTCCATGTTTTGATCCCCAATCAACAATCAGAAATCAACAATCATCAATAATCGCGCCAGATTTGTCTGTGACGGATGTCACAACCTACCTCCGGTTATCGGTGCTGGGCTCGGGATGAATCAGGACGCGGAACAACTCGGGGGCGGCCTGTTTGAAGCGGATTTCGAGCTCCGTCTGGATGTCGTGCACGCGAGCGAGAGAAAGATCGTCCGGCAACGTGCAATGACACGAAATGTACATGCGGCCCCGCACGCGCTTGATGACGAAGTCGTGAACGTCGAGAACTTCGGGAAACTGCGAGGCCACAGCCTTGAGGCGATGCTCGAGTTCGGCGTCGCTGACGACTTCTTCGGGCTTCTCGATCGTGGCGGGCTCGCTCTCGATGTGGGTCAGGATGTCGGCAATTTCCGGGACGTCGCGCCGCATGTCGGCTTCGAGCTCCGTGACTTGATCGTGCGCGGCCTTGAGGGTCATGCGCTCGTCAAGTTCGATGTGCTGTTCGACATGGATGCGGCCGGCGAAATCCTGCACGCTGATGTCGTGGACGTTGAGGTTCCTCTGCGTGGCCACGGCTCGGATGCGGTCGAAGATGTTCTCTGAACCTTGTGCGCGCGGAAGAGGCTGCACGGTGACGTCGGCGTCGGGAAGAACGCGATGAACGGCCTCGGTGACGGCGGCCGCCAGCTGGCCCGAGCGCTGGAAAGTCACGGTGCGAGCGAGTCCCACGGCGAGATCGGCGAAGTAGCGGTTCCCGGCCCGGCGGATGCGGACGCGATCGACCTCGAGAACTCCATCGACGCGCAAGACCGCGTCGTAGATTTTGGACCGCACGCCCGGCGGGGCGGCGTCGAGCAGAGCGTCGACAGTGCGCCGTGCCAGCCGCCAGCTCACGGTAACGACGACGCCGGCCACGAAAAGAGCGGCGACGGGATCGGAGTCGCGCAGCCAGTCAATGTGATACGTCCGGCCGATGAGAACCAGTACCAGGCCTAGCACCACCACGCCGGCGGACCAGATGTCGGTGGAGAAATGCAGCGCGTCGGCTTCCAAAGCCTGGCTGTCGTATTTGTTGGCGATGCGGCCGAGCACGCGCGAGCGCCAGAAGTCGAGCCCCATGGAGAACAGCATCACCGCGAACGCAGCAATCGAGGGCTCGATGTCAATGCGACGAAAGAAGAGACGCAGGCCCGCTTCGTAGACGATCCAGGCGCAGGTTAGCAGCAACAGGCCGGTTTCGACGAACGCCGAAAAGTTTTCGACCTTGCCATGGCCGTATTGGTGGTCGGCGTCGGCGGGCTTGTCCGAAACTCCAACGGAAAAAAATGTGAGCAGAGAGGCAATCAGATCGAGCCCGGAGTGCGCCGCTTCGGAGAGGATGCCGAGGCTGCCCGTATTGAACCCGACCACGATCTTCAGTCCGGTAATCACGACCGCGGCCTCGGAGCGCATCAAATCGGACGAAGAAATGGCCGGTCCTGACATGCAGGAATTATCGCCGCTGCGAGTGCAAAGCGCCAAGTAAATCGCGGTGAATGCCCGCTTGTGCTAGGATTTGATGCTTGGCATTTTGAACTTTCTGATGGACCAATCCTGGAGGAAATAACTTATGCGTAAGAGTTGGCTGATGTGTGTTTTGCTGGGGACGCTGGCCTGGGGACAAGCCGCCCCGAGCGCTCCTCCCCCACCGCAGGCTGCCCAGACGCCGCCGGCGGATACTTCTGCTGCGGTTCCGTCCGATGCCGCTGTGATCACGGTGATCGGCGTATGTTCGACGCCACCCAAGACAGCTTCTACCAAGGCAGCGACGGCAAAGACGGGGGCAGCAGCGGCAAAAACGCCGGCCGCGAAGACTCCGGCGGCTGATTGCAAGACAGTCATCACCAAGGCCCAGTTTGAGGAACTGGCCAAGGCCTTGATCCCTAATGTGACGCCGCAGGCGAAAAAGCAACTCGCGGGCGTCCTGCCGCGCTTCATCGGAATGTCGAGTGAGGCCAAGAAGCAGGGCCTGGACAAGACCAAACAGTTTGACGAGACCGTCAAGTTCGCGAAGATGCAAATCCTGACCAGCGCATTGCAGCGCAAGATTCAAGACGATGCGACGAAGGTTCCGCCGGGGGAGATCGAGAAGTATTACAAGGAACACGCCGAGACATTCGAGCAATTCAACGTGGACCGTCTGTTCGTGCCGCGCACGAAACAGGCCGATACCGAGGCCAAGGAAGAAGACGAGAAAAACGAAAAACTGAGCGAGGAAGCGAAGAAGGCCAAGGAAGCCGAGGAAAAAACGAAGGCTGACGAGGCCGAGCAGGCGATGGCCAAGCTGGCCCAGAGTTTGCAGGCGCGGGCCGCGGCTGGAGAGGACTTCGCCAAGCTGCAGAAAGAGGCGTTCGATGCGGCCGGCATGAAGATCGAGTCTCCAACGGTGAATCTGCCCAATACCCGCCGCACCGGCCTGCCGCCGGCACATGCTGCCGTGTTCGAGTTGAAGGCGGGAGAAGTGTCGCAAGTCATCAGCGATTCCGGCGGACACTACATCTACAAGGTGAACAGCAAGAGTGAGATCACGCTCGATCAGGCCACGAACGAAATCCACAGCAAGTTGCAAAATGATCGAACCCGCGAAATGATGGAAAAGGTAAGCAGCTCGTTCAAGGTCGAAACCAACGAGATGTATTTTGGTCCGGGCGGAGCGAGCACGGCGCCGCCGCCGCGACTGCCGCATCCTCGGCCGGTGCCGGCTCCGGCCGCTCCAGCGGCTCAGCCGCAAACCCCGCCTCCGGCGCAACCTCCGGCGGAAAAACCGAGCTGATGCCCAGACCTGTCGTCGTGGTAACCGGTGTGTCGGGCAATCTGGGCTCCAGGCTACTGCCGCTGCTGGGGAGTTACTCGGTGATTGGGGTGGACGTGAGTCCGCCCCAAGCCGAATCCGAGTTGCAGTTTGAGAACCTGGACCTGGGCCAGGAATCGTCTACCCGGGTTTTGTATGAATTGTTGCGCGATACGCATGCCTACGCAGTGGTTCATCTGGCATTCGTGATCGATCCTGTACGCACCGGCGTGGTCGACGTGGAGCGCATGTGGCAGATCAATGTGGCGGGAACGGCTCGCGTGATGGAAGCTGTCACCGAGGCCAATCGCTCGACCGACGACGGAGTCAAGCAGTTTATCTTTCCCAGCAGCGTCTCCGTCTACGGTCCGAACCTGCCGGCACCGGCCACGGAAGAATCGTTGCTCGCGGCGCACACCCTGCCCTACGCCATTCACAAGAAGCAATCGGATGAAGTCGTGCAAACGCGCTCCCACTCCCTTCGCGGATGTAGCGCCTATATTTTGCGGCCGCACATTTTTGCGGGCGCGAGCGTCGAGAATTACCTGATGGGAGCGTTCCGCGGTACGCCTAACGGCAAGAGCGCGCGAGCCGAGAAGATGCGCCGGGAGGGCAAGCGGCTGCCCTGCATGTTCCCCCGTGGCCAGCGTTATCTCGACAACAAAATTCAATTTATCCACGTTGACGATATGGCGCGGCTGATTCGGCACATCCTGCAGCGCGAACCGGAGACGCAACGCCTTACCGTGCTGAATGTTGCCGGCCGCGGCGATCCGCTGACCTTCGGTCGTTGTGTCGAGATGGCGCAGGCAAAGCTGGTGCGCGTCCCCGGGAAATGGGTGATGCGGCAGGTGCTGAAATTCCTCTGGAAGAGGAAGATTTCCGCCATCCCGCCTGAGGCTGTCCCCTACATGACCGGGGAGTACATCATGAATACTGACCGCCTGCGCCGGTTCCTGGGGCCGGAGTACGAGCACGTGATCCGCTACACCATTGCCGACGCGTTTGCGGACTCCTTCCGCCGCGATGCCGCCGCGAACTGACTTTGGCCCGCTTTTGTCCTGATCCCAGGGAAGCTGTTCGTCGATCCCGGGTAGTGACTCAGTCTGAATTTTGCGTATCAATCATCGGAAGCGTCATCCCGAAGGCCGGCGCATTTCAGCCGGCTGAGGGATCTCCATCTCTCTGATTCCGTGGGTGGGAGATCCCTCCCTGCGCCTGAAAAGCGGCTCCGCTCGGGATGACGCCAACTCTGAACAGTCTGGGATTCAAACTGAGCCACGATTCGATCCCGCAAGAATTTGCCGTTAGGGAGGGAATAAATTAGCGTGGGACTGGTTTACCTATGAGGGTGCCGGAAGAGCGCGTGTCTGCCGCGACATTTGAAGAACTGGCCATGCCGTTGTTCGACCAGCTCTACAACTTCGCGCGCTGGCTGACACAGGACACGGCGGAGGCGGAGGATCTGGTGCAGGAAACGTACGTCAAGGCGCTGCGCGGATTTTCTTCATATCAGCTGGGCACGAATTTCCGGGCATGGATGTATCGCATCCTGCGGAATTCGTTCTTGAGTTCACGAACAGGGCTGAAAACTATGGTTGCGCTCGATGGAGAGGCTGACGATAGTTTGCTGCCCACCGACGGTACAACGCCAGAGAGCGTCCTGATTGCGCAGGTGGATCGCGAAACAATACAGCAGGCCCTAGCCGATTTGCAGGTGCCCTTCCGCGAGATTTTGCTGCTGTGCGAGGTCGAAGAGATGTCGTATCAGGAGATTGCAGAAACGCTCGCCATTCCCATAGGCACGGTGATGTCACGCCTGTTTCGTGCGCGAAAGGCGCTCCGGGATTTAGTGCAAACGAAGAACGAGGGAGGCCGGCATGGCGTGTGAGCAATGGCGCGGCAAGCTCGACGCTTACGTTGACGGCGAACTCGATCCCGCGGAAGCCAGGGCGCTGGGGGCGCATTTGCGAGGCTGCTCGGCCTGTGCCAGCGACGTGCTCGAACGAGTGCAGAGGAAGCGATCGGTGCAGATGGCGGGCCAGCGCTATACGGCGAGCGCAGAACTGCGGAGTCGGATCGCGAGGAGTGTCGCCGTGAAACCGCGCCGGGAAGCTGGCTGGTTCTGGAAGATTCTGGCTGTGCCTGCTCTCTGCGTATTGATTCTCTCGGTTGCGGTGAACCTGTACGTGCGGCACGAGAGCGAACGCCGGCAGCGTGTTTACAGCGAACTGACCGACTTGCACGTCGCCGCTCTGGCCAGCACGGCGCCGGTCGACGTCGTCTCGACTGACCGGCATACCGTGAAGCCGTGGTTTCAGGGGAAGATTCCTTTCAGCTTCAATCTGCCGGAGTTGCAGGGATCGGAGTTCACGCTGCTCGGAGGGCGGGTCACCTATCTCGCGCAAACTCCCGGGGCACATCTGATCTATCACGTGCGCAAGCACGAGGTTTCCGTTTTCATTTTTCAGGATCGCGGAGATGACACGGCGAGGCTGCCGTCGGGGACGGCCCACGCGCTATCGTTTAACGAGGAGAACTGGACGCAGAATGGGTTGCGGTACTTTGTGGTGGGGGATGTCGGCACGGAAGACATTCAGGCGCTCAGTAAACTGCTACGCGACGCGCACTAGTGGAGAATCGGCAAAGAGCCGGGTTGCACCCGGCGGACAGCCGAGAGCCTGCCCTGAGCTTGTCGAAGGGGTGGCTGTCCCCACATTTCTTAAATCTATTTCTTGCCGCGATATAATCCTGCGATTCCGAACGTGTATGGGGTCCACGCGGCTTGGGCAAAGCCAGCGCGTTTCATTCTCGCCAGCATTTCTCCCGGCGGCGGGAAGCGCTCGACCGACGCGGGCAGATAGGCGTATGGGCCGCGCACGCCGGAGATCATGGTGCCGACGCGCGGTAGCACTTGGTTGAAGTAGATCCGATAGAGCGCTCCTATCGCGCCCTTAGGCTCACCGAAGTCGAGGATGCCGCATTCCCCGCCCGGACGCAGCACACGAACGATTTCGCTTAGTCCGGCATCGTAATCGGCAAGATTGCGAAAACCGAAAGCCGAAGTCACCAGATCGAAGTGGGCGCTCGGAAACGGCAGGTTGAGGGCATCGGCTTCAATCCACCCGGGAGCCGACGCGTTCGCCGCGGCCGACTTGGCCGTCGCGCGTTGTAACATGGCGTGAGAGAAGTCGGCGCCGAGAATGTGAGGAGAAGCCCTCCCTGCTTCGCGCCGTAGGGCGAACGTCATATCGCCGGTTCCGCAGCATAGATCGAGGATGCGTGCGTCAGGCCGGTTCACGATGTGGCGAAAAGAGCGCGCGGTGCGACGCCACCACATGCGGTCGATATTGAACGACAAAACGTGGTTGAGCAGATCGTAGCGCGGCGCGATCGAAGTAAACATCTCGCGCACTGCACGGGCGGCAGAGCGCTGGTCGCTTGCCCCTTCCGGAGCAGCGCCGACTACAGTGGATTTGCTGACCCCCTGCACCGTGGCGACCTACCTCCGCTTCTTTTTCAGTTTCAGTTGGGAGGCGATGCCTTCAATCTGTCGAACGTGGTTGGTGTCGTGCCCGGCGAACATGCGGGTCATGTGCGTGATGGTTTCTTTGCCGCGCTCGAGATGCATGCCGTAGTTATCCCAGCTTTCCCTCGGGAGCGCCTTCAGCATTGCCAGGTTGTTCTCGCGGAGTGTGCGGAAGACTTCCAGCGAGTCCTTCGCATCGCGCTTGCCGTATTGAAATACCGATGCCCACGCATCCTGATCGAACGGTTGTACGGTGGTTCCGCTCGCGCCGATGATCAGGCGCATGCGCCAACTGCCGACAATCTCCGCGTCGGCCAAGTGAGCGAGGATCTCCGCAATCGACCACTTCCCCGGCTCCGGCTTCCATTTCAGCTGCTTTGGAGTCAGTCCGTGAATCAGTTTCTTGAGCTTCCCGGCGGTTACCTTCTGCACCTTGATTGGGTCTTCGCCTTCAACATTGCCCAGAATTCGCTGAGTATATTGCTGCGCTGTCTCTTGCATTTTCCCGTCTCCTTCTACTTTCTACTTTTCCCAAACCCATCCGCCGCGCGACAGGCGACGCAACTCTTCGACGGCATCGATCACGGCGCTTCCGGGCACGTCGCTGGCAACCTCGACCTTGCCGATTTCCCGCGGCAGGATGAAGTGCACGACTCCATTTTGCGTCTTCTTGTCGGACTGCAGCCGGGCCAGAATCTTGCGCGAGTTGACACTCACTTCCGGCAAGCGGCCCAGACTCAACACCGCGTCAGCGATGCGTCCTGCGGTTACGCTGTCGGCGCGGCCCACGCTAAGCGCAATGTTGGTCGCGGCAATCATCCCCCAGGCGACGGCTTCGCCATGCAGCAGTCGGCGGTAGCCGGTTTCCGCCTCGAGAGCGTGGCCAATGGTGTGGCCCAGGTTGAGAACACGGCGCAGGCCGTCTTCGCGCTCGTCGGCGGAAACCACTTCGGCTTTTAGCTTTACGGATTGCGCGATCAGCCACTCCAGTTCCACGGGATCACGTTTCAGGATTCGCGCACGATTCTGCTCAAAGCGCAGAAAGAGTTCGATGTTGCCGATGATGCCGCACTTCAGCGCTTCGTAGAGTCCCGCACGAAACTCGCGGTCGGGCAAGGTCTTCAGCACCGTGGGATCGATCAGCACGACCCGCGGATGGTGAAATGTCCCCAGCAGGTTCTTGCCGGCAACGAGATTGACGGCCGTTTTTCCGCCGATGGAGGCGTCCACCTGGGCAAGCACAGTGGTAGGGACTTGCACCAACTCGATCCCGCGCATATAAAGCGAGGCCAGCAGTCCGCCGACGTCGCCTACAACCCCGCCGCCCAAGGCTATGATCACGGCCTTTCGGTCGGCGCCCAGGTGCGCGAGTTTGTCGGCAAGACCTTCTATGGTCGCCAGGCGCTTGGTAGGCTCGCCGTCCGGCATCGGAATTACCTGCGGCGTGAAACCGCTGGCCTTCAGGGAACTCACGAGTTTCGATCCCCAACGCTTGCGCACGGGAGGAACAGTTACAACAAAAATGCGGCTGGCCTGCGGAAGTAGCTCGCTTAGAACTGAGCCCGATCGAGTGAGCAGGCCGTTCTCGATCAAGGCCTGATATGGCCTCGGAGGCACGTGGATGGTCACTTGCGGCATGCGGTTCCATGATAGCGTATGCGCTCGAATGACTGCCCGGCCCGTTAAAGTGGTACCATTCCCCGTCTCAATTGTTCCCTGTCTATGAAGGGTCTTCCGGCCGAGACCGACTTCGTGGTGATAGGCGCTGGCGTTGCCGGCCTGCGCGCTGCCATTGAATTGGCCGCCGCCGGACGAGTGCTGGTGCTGGCGAAGCTTGTGCTGGCGAAAAACGAATTCGCCGATTCCAATCCGCAATCTGCGGTCACCGCGTTGAGTGACGAAGACGAAGTCACCCTCCATTTGCAGGACACCCTAAGTGCTGGCGATGGCCTGTGCAATCCTGCGGCAGTGAAGATTCTGCTGGAGGAGGGCCCTGGGCGCATCCACGAGTTGATCGCGTGGGGCAAGCACAAGCAGACCAAACTGGTCTTCGAACTTGAAAATGCCCACAGCCGCCATCGCAGTCTGCACGCGGAGGGCGATTCGACAGGCCGAGAGATCCTGCGAGCTCTTCACACCAAGGTAGAGTCGCTGAAGCACATCTCGCTTGCGCCCTTTTGCTTTTCGACCGGCCTGTTGACCGACGCCGGACACATCACCGGAGTTTCGCTGATCGACGAGAAAGGCGTTCCCCAGGAAGTTGCATGTTCCGCCGTGCTGCTGGCCACGGGAGGCATCGGCCAACTCTATCGCAACACGACGAATTCAGAGGCAGCAACGGGAGACGGCGTTGCGTTGGCCTACCGCGCCGGAGCGGAAGTCAGCGACCTGGAGTTCATTCAGTTTCATCCGACCGCGCTCTACATGAAGAAGGTTCCCAGGTTCCTGCTCTCAGAGGAATTGCGCGCGGAGGGACACTTGCGCAACTTCGAAATGGATCGGTTCATGGGGAAGTACCATCCCATGGGAGAGCTGGCTCCACGCGACGTTGTGTCCCGCGCCATCGTTCATGAGATGGAAGTGAGCCGGGCCAAGGATCCCTTCGTTTATTTGGACCTCACGCACCTCAGCGCCAGCAAGGTACAGAAGCGGTTTCCGCGTATTTACGCTACGTGCATGCGGCACAACATAGACATCACTGAGGATATGATTCCGGTGCGTCCTGCGGCTCATTTTGCTCTGGGTGGCGTGCGTACGAATCTCGACGGCAAGACGAACATCGAAGGACTCTACGCCGCAGGCGAAGCAGCCGCAACGGGAGTGCATGGCGCGAATCGTCTGCCCGGCAATTCCCTGCTGGAAGGCCTGGTCTACGGGGCGCGCGCTGGAAACGCAATGCGGGAGGAAGCGAAGCAGGTATCGCGTCCGGAGGTGCAGCCGAAAGCCGCTTACTCGAATGGGCCGGTGGATGCCGGCGCGGAAGACCTGATCGGGCAGATTCAGGCTGTGATGGAAAACGAACTTGGCATCGTGCGCACGCGCATGGGAATGCAGAAGGCGATCAAGAGTCTGGAAGAATTGGCCCCGAACCTGGCACATCCCAAGACGCGGCGGGCGCACGAAGCGGCCAACCTCCATCTAGCCGGGCTGCTTTTGGTGCGGTCCGCTCTTGCGCGCGAAGAGAGTCGAGGGGCGCATTATCGCATCGATTCTCCCGATCATGATGACAGGAAGTTTCTGAAACACTCCGTCATCCGAGGCGACAAAGTGGTCTTTGTCGCTTGATTGAGCAGGGCCGTTGTTTCAGCTTTTGCCGGTTGCCGGAAAAGCGGCCGAGAGCGTGATCGAAATCAGAAGCACACCGGCCACAACGCTTAACGTCGCCGCTATCGGAACGCGGAAATAATCCGCTGCGAGCATCTTCAGGCCCACCAGAATCAGCACCAGCGCCAGTCCGTAGTGCAGGAAGCGGAAAACCTTCATCAGACCTGAGACTGCGAAATACATCGAGCGCAGACCCAGAATTGCGAACACATTCGAGGTGTAAACGATGAAGGCGTTCAATGTGACCGCGAGGACGGCAGGAATGGAATCGACCGCAAAAAGAACGTCGGTGGTCTCGATGACCAGAAGCACCACTAGCAGCGGCGTCGCGTATAACCGGGAGTTCTCCTGCAGATTGCGGACAAAGAATTTTCCGCCCCGGTAATCGTTAGTCACAGGGATCAACTGCCGCAGCGCCCTCACCAATGGATTCTTCCCAGGATCAACTTTGTGCTCCCCTAGCACGAGGAGCCGGATTCCGCTGACGATCAGTAGACCACCAAAGATGTAAAGCACCCAATGGAAGCGGGAGAGCAATTCGACCCCAGCGCCAATAAAGATGCCCCGCATGATGAGCGCGCCTAGAACGCCCCAGAACAGGACGCGATGCTGATGCTCTTCGCGGACGGCGAAATAGTTGAAGATCACGAGGAAGAGGAACAGATTATCGACGCTGAGCGAAAGCTCCAGGACATATCCAGTGACGAATTCCAACGCGGCCTGATGCCCCTGCCAGAAGTACAGAATGGCCGCGAACGCGGCGGCCAACGCAACATACATCGCGCTCCAGCCCAACGCTTCGCGAAAGCGCACAGCGTGGCCTGGGCGATGAAAAACACGCAGGTCCAGCACCAGCATGCCGAGCGCGAAAAGGTTGAACAAAATCCAGAAATAGAGCAATGAGAATCCCTGGCAGCGTTAAGAATTGTTGATTGCTGATTGATGCTTGATGATTCAATACCAAAACGCACGCGCGTGTTTTTCAATCAACAATCAGCAATCAACAATTTCTCATTTCTGTCTCCCCCGCTGGCCGCTGACCCAATCATCCCAAATGCCGAAGGCCTTGAACATCTCCACACTGTTGGTCTCGCGCATAGTCTGCTCAATCTGATCGCGGGTCAGGCGCGGGCCGATCTTCGTGGGCAGGTCCGCCAACTCGACGCTCAGTGCTGCGGCCTCTGCCACGTGCTTCTTCAGTTGGGCGAAGTCTACTTTGTCGTAGGTGTCGGAGATGGCGTGGTAGTTTTCGAGATAGTTCGCTTCCTGCTGGTCGGCGACAAACGTAGGCACGCCCTCCAGCATGAAATCAAAGTGGTCGGTACCCCACTCCATGTCGGTCTTCAGCTCTTTCACGTCAAATTGCGCCAGCGGCGCGATCAGATCTTTCGCGTTGTAGAGAATATCTTTGCGGCCACCGATGGAGAAGCCGGTCGTCTTTCCCGTGCCCGCGTCATACACGATGACTCCCGCGGCCTTGTCGAGCTCGGGGCGATGGTTGTAGGCATAGAGGCGGGAGCCGATCAGCCCCTGCTCTTCCCCGGAGAATAGAACGAAGCGGATGGTGCGCCGCGGCCTCACGCCCGAAGCCTTAATGGCCCGCAGCGCGTCCACGACGAGGGCGGCGTTGCAGCCATTATCGAGCGCGCCCGTGCCCAGTTCCCACGAATCAAGGTGCGCGCCCAAGATCACGAATTCGTCCGGCTTCTCGCTGCCTCTGATTTCCGCGACGACGTTCGAGGACTTGATTGGCCCGCCGATCTGGTTGGGAATGGACAAGTCGCCCCACACCAAATTTCCCGATGCCAGCAGGCGTGCTATGCGTTCGCCGTCCTCGCGCGCCACTATGACCATGGGCAAGCGATCAATTTCTCCGGCGGTCGCATTCGTGTGCCGGTAGAGAATGTCGTGCTCACGCGTCGCCATGAAGGCGACGGCCTTGGCCTTCCCTTTCACGGCGAGATCAATCACCGGCGGAGCTTTCATGTACTCGGCGAACAAGTCGTCCCACGTCTTGAGAACGGTCGTGTGAACCAAGACGATCTTGCCGGCGATATCGCCAGCCTTTTTGAAATCTGCGTCCGTACCATCGCCCACGTCGACGATCGGAACGTGCTTCACCGGGGCAAGTGCGGGCGCCCACGCCACGGAAACCGCGTGCACACAGAAGGACGACAGCACAGTTCCGCCGCCCACCTTCGTGGCATCGACCTGGTAAGCCGTGCTTGCAGTCATCTCCGTGGCGCCTTCGGCCCATGAGTTCGGAATTGTGAATCCCTCGGTATGAACGCTGTCGGCTCCTGCGGCGGTGAAGGCCTGGACTCCCCAAGCCACGGCATGTTGCATCGCCAGCGTGCCCGGTACGCGGCCGCCGATCTCATCCGTTAACCGATGAAGATTCATTTCCAGCGGCGAGGGCTGCAGCGCCGCCTGAATGACTTGATTCGCTTCAGTGGTGTCGGCGGGAGGGGTCGCGGCAAGACAAGCGAAGCAGAAGATGCAAGCAAAGAACACGGTCTTCACAGTTCGCATATGTGGGTGCATTAGAAACGAAATTCTGGAAAAGCGCAAAACGAGATTGCAGAAATACGAGGCCTCGCGTTGGCTGTAATCGAAAGAGCGTAGTCGCAAAGGACGCAGAGAAGTGCGAGCCACGATCACTTCGGCGGGAGCGGCTCCATCTTATCGAGGATACGCACGGTTTCGAGCATCACGCCGCCCACGATTTCCAGGCTCTTGGGGCTGAGTTTGTCAACGGTATCCTGCGGCGTGTGCCAGAAGACATTGTTGTAGCCGTACGTAAAATCAATCAGGTCAGCAGACGGCACACCCCTTTTCATGAACGGGAGATGATCATCCCCCACTTGATTGGTGCGCGCGAAAAAGTGTGATTGATATCCGAGGCGTTTAGCCGCTTCACCCACGACGTCTTCCAGCCACGGCGTGGAGTTCGTGTCGCGATCGATGTTGAGATCGGCATCGCCAATCATGTCGGCCAGCAGAAACGCCTTGACCTTCTTCAGAGTTCCGTCGCCCTGCCACTTCTCGGCGACGTGAGTAATGCCGTACAGGCTGTCATCCTTAAACGGCATTTCCTCCGGAAGACCGCCGGAGCCATCTGGCTTCATCGCTTCTTCGGCATCGTCCCAGACCAGCCATACGCTATATCCTTCGCGCGTCTTCCTGCGCAACTGGTTGGCGAGTTCGAGCAGCAGGCCGCTCGAGGAAGCCCCGTCGTTGGCGCCAACGTACGATGTGTTCCGCAGCGGATAGTTCGTATCGTAGTGGCTGGCGACGACGATGATGCCGTCTTTTGTGCCGGGATACTTGGCGATGATGTTATGCACCGGAAACTTGCCTTCGGGTGTATCGGCGGTGAAGATGTCGTCCTCGACCTGGTCGCCCTTCAGTCGTGAGTCAATGTACTCCTCGACTTTCTTGTGATTCGCGCTGCCCACCGGGCGTGGGCCGAACTTCACGATGTCTTTCACATACTGCATGGCGCGATCGCCGTCGAACGTGGGAGGGGGGCCGCTATCGGGGGGGAGTTGCATCGCGGGGGCCGTTGCGTCGGCAATAGCCGGTGGAGTCTGAACGGTCTCCTTGTCGCGGTCACATGCCAGAACGATCCCTGCGCATGCCAGCAGAATCCACCGCAGAGATTTCGCGCGCCTCATTCTTCTTGCGCCCTTCTTGTTGCGCCCCTTATTGCGCCTGTTTCTCTTTCCGCGCCTGACGCTGCTTGGGATGCACCAGCCACGCTACGCCAATGCTGACCGCGTAGAGCGCGATCATGGGCGCAGCAAAAATGCACATATTTAGGATGTCGGTTGTGGGCGTGACGATAGCCGCGATGATGAAAATTACCAGGATCGAATAGCGGAAATTCTTCCACATGAATCCCGCGCTGATGATGCCCATCAACGCCAGGAAAAACACGAGGATCGGCATTTCGAAAATCAGTCCCATGCCGAGAATGATGCTCAGAAAAAGCGAGGTGTATTCACCGATGGTGATCATCGGCTGGAACTGCTTGCCGAAGGCGATCAGAAAGTTGAGCGCCGCGGGATAGACGATCTTGTAGCCGAAATATCCGCCCGCTGAGAACAGTGTGATAGTCGAAATCATGAAAGGCACGACGTAGCGTTTTTCGTTGCGATACAGGCCTGGGGATATGAACATCCACACCTGATACAGCACGAACGGCGAGGTGAGGAAGAGTCCGGCGAGCGCCGCGATCTTCAAGTAGAGGTTGAAGGGTTCGGTCGGGTTCAGATAGACCAGCTTCTCCGCCAAACCATTGGCTTTGAGGGCGTCCATGATGGGGCGCTGCATCACGTCGTAGATGCGCTCGACCTTCCACCAGCAAACGAAGAATCCGACGGCCACGGCGGCGATGGAATACACAATCCGGCGGCGCAATTCTTCGAGGTGATCGAGAAAACCCATGGTGGTCATGGGTTCTTTTTCACCGTCGCCGCTGCTTGCCGCGGCTCCGAATTCAAACATGCGATTCCCGCGAGGTGGAGGACGTTACGGCGTCGGACGGAGAGGACGCTTCGGTCGCGACTGGGGACGGGTCGGTTGAACCCACACCACCGGCGGAAGCAAACAGTGGCTCGTCGTCGGAAGCGGCTTGGCTCGCGGAAACTTCGGCCGCATGAGCATCAGTCGTATGAGCATCGGCCGCAACGACTTCGCTGGGCGCCACGTTCAGGGTGCGGCTGGCAACGCCTTCCGGAGGCGGGCTCGGCGGAAGAATTGTCTGCCGCTGCTCGACTTCCAGGTTAGAGATTTCCTGCTCGATCTGCGCCTTGAACTCGTTGGAAGCGCGCTTGAACTCGTTCATGTACTTCCCAACCTGGCGTGCGATCTCCGGCAGCTTCTTGGGCCCGAAGATGATGAGGGCCAGGAAGAATAGGAAGATCGTCTCGGAAAGGCTCATGCGTTTCATCATACTGCCGGAAACGGAAAAGCGGCAATGTGTGGGAGACACGGTTTTGACAGCGCGCCTTGGGCGCTCGCGTTCCCGGGCCAGGGCTCCTGTGGGCGCGTGCCCATCCTGCTGCTGAGTTGCCAACGGCTGGGCATCATTTGCTGGTCGGCAATCGGCAAGTCTTGCCCGGCATCCCTTTTTCCGTCACATGCGGGTTGAGGAATCGGCGGCGAAGTGCTGTGAAATGTGCAGACTCGAAGGCCACAAGGCGAGGAGACGTTTGGCACCGGGCGTGCCCACTGCAAGGAGAGTCGGCGGCGATGCACGAATGACCGCCGACGTCATGCGGCACAGCGTCACGAAAATAATCCGGGACCAACCGTTCCGTTAGAGGAGATGCAATGTCCGTATCGAGTATTTCCAGCAGCAGTCCCATTAGCTCCAGCCACCAAAGCATTCACAACAACCTGCGGCAATTTCAGCAAGAATTCCAGCAACTCAGCTCGGATCTGCAGAGCGGCAAACTGTCTGCGGCGCGGCAGGACTACGCAACGCTGCGGAAGCTTGTGCTTCATGGCAACACGCCTTCACCCACTCAGAGCGGCAGTCCCATCGTTCAAACGTTCCATCAGCTTGGACAGGATCTTCAATCGGGAAATGTTTCAGCCGTGCACCAGGACTATGCCACCCTGAAACAGAACTTCCAGAACGTAGCGCACACGCGAAACCATCATGCTCTCCACCTTCGTAAGGACGATGGCATCGAGATCGGCCAGCTATTTGAGCCCTCACAGGCAAGTTCAAGGAGTGTCTCGCTAAGCGCCTAGCCGTCGTGGAGAGAATCTCGACGGGGCCAGGAGCGGGTTATCATAATTGCCGTTATGCAATTCTGGTTTGCCCGCGGCAGCGAAGTCTCGATCCGCGAACAGGTCGTCACTCAGGTCGTGCTCGGCATACTGAGTGACGACTTGCCGCCGGGCCAGCGCCTGCCCAGCACACGCGATCTGGCGCGACGCTTCCACCTCCATCCCAACACGATCAGCGCGGGATATCGCCAGCTCGAACGCGACCGTTGGGTCGAGTTTCGCCGCGGCAGCGGAGTCTACATTCGAGCCAGCAAGCCGGAGGTGTCGGCCACGCCGTCTCTGGCGCTCGATCAAATGATTGCCCGGCTCTTCCGCTCGGCCCGAAAGTTGGGCGTAACGTTGCCCGTGCTGCGCTTGCGCCTGCGGCAGTGGCTCGAGCTGCAACCGCCGGATCATTTCCTGCTGATTGAGCCGGACGAAGAGTTGCGCCGAATTCTGGCGGCGGAGATCGCCCGCGCTGTCACCTTCCCCGTCGAGTCTTGCGGGCCTCAGGATTGTCCCAAGTCTCCCGAAGGTGGCGTGCCCGTGGTGCTCCCCAACCGCGTGGCGACGGCGCGGAAGGTGCTGCCGACCGGTACGGATCTGCTCACGCTGCAGGTTCGGTCCGTACCCGCTTCGCTCGCGAGCTATCTTCCCGCGCCTTCCGGTGCCCTGGTGGGCGTAGCCTCGCGCTGGCCGGAATTTCTGAAAGTCGCGCGCGCGGTGCTGCAAGCTGCGGGATTCCACCCGGACAGCCTCGTCTTTCGCGACGCGCGCGAGCCCAACTGGCAGCGTGGCTTGAAGCAGACTGCGGCGGTGGTGTGTGATCTGCTGACCGCAGCGGAGCTTCCTGCCGGCTGCCGCGCGATTCCCTTCTCTCTGGTGTCGGAGTCGTCCATCGCCGAACTGCAGCGCTACGAGCAGTTCATCAATCAGCCAATCGAGTCGTCATAAAACTTTTTGGAGGAGGCCGCTCGTGAAGGAATTGCTCGCCGAAACTGCGGTCCGCGCCGCACGCTACTTAGCCATGATCAATAACCGAAACGTAGCGCCCGGATCTGAGGACATCGCGCGACTGGAGGCGTTGGGCAGCGCGTTGCCGCAGAACCCGTGCGACCCCGCTGAAGTTCTGGCGCTGCTCGACAACGTGGGCTCGCCAGCGACCGTGGCGACCACCGGCGGCCGCTACTTCGGATTTGTGATTGGCGGCACTCTTCCCGCGGCACTGGCAGCGAACTGGCTGGCGGGCGCGTGGGACCAGAATGCGGCCATGCAGGTCATGTCGCCTGTGGCGGCGAAAGTCGAGGACATCGTGCGCGAATGGACTTTGGATCTGCTTGGCCTTCCCGCGAGCAGTGGAGTCGGCTTCGTCACCTGCACGACCATGGCGAACTTCTCAGGGCTGGCCGCGGCGCGTTCGGCTTTGCTTGAGCGCAGCGGCTGGAATGTCGAAGAAGACGGACTGTTTGAGGCTCCGGCGATTCGCGTCGTAGTCGGCGAAGAAGTTCACGTTTCAGTGCTGCGGGCGTTGACGATGCTGGGCCTTGGCCGCTCCCGCGTGATTACGGTTCCGGCCGACGGCCAGGGACGCATGCGCGCCGATGCCTTGCCGGTGCTCGACCCGCACACCGTCGTCTGCATTCAAGCCGGCAACGTCAACACGGGCGCCTTCGATCCGGCAAGAGAAATTTGCGCGCGGGCGCGGGATGCCGGGGCGTGGGTTCACGTCGATGGCGCTTTCGGATTGTGGGGCGCCGTCTCGCCGCTCTACGCGCCGCTGCTCGAGGGCGCGAGCGCCGCCGATTCGTGGGCGATTGATTGTCACAAGTGGCTCAACGTTCCTTACGATTCAGGAATTGTGGTGGTGCGCGAGCCCGAGCATTTGCGCAGAGCCCTGTCTGCGGGGAGCGCGGCCTACCTGACGCAGAGCGCCGGACGCGAGCCCTGGCAATACACCCCGGACGCGTCGCGACGGGCGCGCGGAATCGAATTGTGGGCCGCGATGCGGTCGCTCGGACGAAGCGGCTTGAGGGAAATGATCGAGCGAAATTGCCGCCAGGCCAGACTCTTCGCCGATCGCTTGCGAGCAGCTGGTTTCAGCGTGCTGAACGACGTCGTCCTGAATCAAGTACTCGTTTCCTTCGGCAGCCCCGAGCAGACCCGGCGCGTCATTGCCGAAATCCAGGCGGATGGAACCTGCTGGTGCGCAGGCACGATCTGGCAGGGGCACACGGCGATGCGAATCTCGGTATCCTGCTGGGCGACAACCGACGAGGACGTCGAGCGCAGCGTGGCCGCGATGATCAGGATCGCGAAGTCGATCAACGCCGGATAATCCCCCTCTGGGACACTCCAGAAACCGTCCCAAGCGCTTTAACGCAACGGCCTGACAAGAGCTACTCTACGCTCATGAAAAACCTACGCATCGCTCCAGCTCTGCTGACATTGCTGCTGATGGAGTCTCTGGCAGCCGCACAAACGGGAGACTGGCAAGTGGTCGAAAACTTGCCCCGGCGAAGTCTGATTTCCGTGGAAGACATGCACCAGGTGATCCACGAGACATGCCGCTTTCAAAGTGTGGTCGACGGCCAACTATTCTGCGAATACGGACCGCATCTGTTTGGCCCCAGCGAGATCGCGTTTCGTCAGGAGAGCATTCGAGCCGTTCGCCGCGAACACAACAGCACTTTGATGGGCCTGGGCATCGGGGCTGGAGCCGGAGCGGTGTACGGAGCAGCCGCCGACTCCAGCCCCGGTGTTGGACGCGGAGGCTCGGCGATCATCGGCGCGGGAGTTTTTGGAGCCTTCGGCGCGATCATAGGCTCAGCCCACGGCCACTTCTCGCATGGAAAGATCATTTATCAGAACCCGAGTGACAAGACTCGGACCAGCGAGTGGTTGCCAACGGATGGTGAGCCAACAAATGACTTCTCGACCGCCGACCGGATCGCGGCCGCGCACAGTCGGTACGCGCAGCCCGAAAATGCCGCGAGCGACGTCGCCCCCCCACATCACTCTCGCCCAGTTCCCCGGCCGGCAACCCGGACCACCGTTCTCGCGGTACGGATATCCCCGGTCGAATTACCCTGGCATGTGGAGGGGAAGCGGCAGCGGACGCCACGCCGCAAACGGCGCCATCATCGGCTTCGGCATCGGCGCGGCAATG
>WNGK01001041.1_pt1 | contig 51573 bp, 42 predicted proteins | sample 5400601 | NCBI WGS metagenome assembly WNGK01 (sample SAMN13153376, study PRJNA577476) | soil metagenome | isolation source: 60 cm soil or saprolite under Garry oak tree replicate 1 | place: USA:California | collected 2016-06-15 | reverse complement strand
CCTGAACGAGCAGTTGCAAAAACTGGGCCTGGCTTCACTCTTTGCGGCACCGCCAAAATCCTAGGCGTGTAGCCCGACAAGATCGAGATTACCTCGATTTCATTGGGCCTTTTGCCCGAGCCGATAGGAAGTTAGGCTAGGACGAGGCGCTGGTTCTGCGGCATCTTGGTTCAGGTCGTTCTGCTGATATCGTCGAACTACATGTAAAAGGCGTACCGGGTTTGAATCTGTTCGAGACCACCTGCGTACTTCAAAATGCTTCCTACTTGCCGAGCGGCCTGGACCGTGATCGGCAAAGAGGAATCAAACTGCGTGTTGTTCCAGTTCATCTTGGTGAGGGCCAGGATTTCTTGGGCGAGCGTCTTCTGTGATTGTTCCGCTGCAACAACTTCAACTTCGAGTGCCCGCGGAACGTAAAGGCCGGGATACATTTCGAAGAACGGGACGCTGCCGCGCGTGTAGAGAAGGAAGTGGTCGGGATCGAGTTCCAAGAAACTTCCCCGGAGTGGTGCGTATATGCCCGAGCGGAAGAGGCGCACGTCAGATTCTCTCACGACAAGCAAATCTCGGTGCTTCACGACGCGTAATTCATCCAACGCCTTTTCACAACCGCGACGCTCGTCATCCGTGAATCCCGAAGTCTTATGCACGACGACACGAGGAGGAAATCGGTGATGCTCCTTTTCAAAAGCTTTCAACGACGTGACTAGAAGATTTTTCATGTCGTTCTCGGACAAATGCGGCTGAAGATCGTCCTTGGAAATGGTTGCTTCTCCACCACGGAGAATCATTCCATCGCCACGTTCGTTGAAGACCTGAGCGACGGATGTGTGGATGTGCTCCCTGTCGATTGTCCGGAAGAAACTGATGCCGACGTAGCACGACTCGAACTCAGCGACTTTGCGCAGAAGCCTCCACGGAGTGCCGCCGGCCTTATAGTAGAGCGCAGTGTGGAAGTTCCAGGCGCGTGTGGCGGGATCCTGTAGCTTGCGCCTCCTTCCCGTTCCAGAAGTCTCTTTCACTAATTCGTCGTACGTGGTCGGACGGATAAACTGAATCGGCGAGCTGAACGCGAGGCTCTTTGCTTTGAGCAAGTCGTGAAAGTCGAGTTCCACCGCGTAACGCGCTGCCCTCTGCTTTTGCCTCCTGCTTTTCGATGCAGCTAAGCACTTCGACGCTCCTTCTTCACCCTCCTCAGCCTCGGTTTCGTTGTCGAAGTGCCGCAGTAGTTCGACGGGTGGCGCGCAAACTACAACGTCCACGTTTGCTGTCTCATTCAAATATCGGCATTCCTCAGTGAATAAACCTGCCGCGGCTTCGACAGCGTCATTCTTCGAAGCTGTGGTTAGAACGCGATTGATCTCTCGTTGGTCGATCGGGCGCTGAAGCCGTGGTTCCGTCGCCCAGTCACATCGGAACGGACTCTGCGGACCAAATCCCGGGAACCTGGGACGGAATCTCGGTTTCTTGCTGGGCCGCTCAGCGACGCCTGCTTTCGCGGCTGCCATCCAGTCCACAACGCCGCGAATGCTCGCGGGATTTCCGACAAAGCCAACTTTGATGATTCGCGCTGACGCCGGGTTGTCGAAGCCGATGGGGCCGTAATCTTGAATGCCGTAGCGAATGTCCACGTGAACACCGGCACCGAACTCCAGGTCCGGCTCTGGAAGTATTTCAAATCTCATATCAGTACGAGCTGGGTTCCATCGACAGCGAGCGTCTTCCCATCCTCGGTCGATCCAAAGCCGAGCGCTTCAATCTCCTCATCATCAGCCTTAGCGAGCCAGTCGTTGTCGTTGATTCCGTATTCTGAGCCGAACGATTCTGGCGCCCCAAAAACAAGGTTGTCCTTTCGAGGGTTAATAAGATCCTGGTAAGCGAGCCAGTAAGCCCAGAATCGAACGTTATTTCTTACCGCGAGATGCTTTTCCATTCGCTTCATGCCCGCCAAGTAGTCCTCGCGGAGTGGATAGGTCTGCTTCCCATCGGTTGTGAAATGGTATGTGGGCTCGACGACTAGAAACCACCGGTGCCCAAACTTCGCGAAGTGCGGAATGATGGCGTGGTGGCGATAGCACAGGATGCGAGACGCGTCTTTCTTCGCCATGACCTTCTGGACGACCATTCTCCGTGTATTCGAGTCACCCCACCTAGCGGACCGCTCGATAGCCCTTTCAACCGGCGCAAAGTAGTAGAGTATGTGGTCGCGTTTGAGCCTGAGGCGAATCAAATCTCGGCCGGCAAGGAATTCCGCGAGCGCTTCGTTGAGAATGCGGACGAAATCTCTTTTGTCGTCATCGTAGCTGGATTCCGCCCACCGCTTGCTAGGGAAATCTCCTTTACCTGTTCTTGCAACGAGGTTTGGCCACGGCGCCGGTTCAAAGGAAGAGAAGTTGTACACCTTCCCTCGCTTCAAAAACCATGAACGTCCCGGATAAGCTCCAATTTTCTGCGCGCGTGCCCGCAGAGTATCGCCTTTGCGAAAGCGCGTTTTCGCAAAGTAGATCGTCTTCGGAAAGCCTAATAGCGGGAGAAGATTCGTGTCGATACTCTCGTGCTTGAGAAGCGGCTTAATGCCAAGGGCTGTGCGGGCAGGCACAGCAAGCTGTTCCAACGAGATGTCGGCATTCTCATCGAAGCGATGAAGTCGTTTTTTGAAATAGATCGTACGTGTTTTCTTCGCCTCCAGTGTAGCGAAGTAGTCCTTGACCGAAATCCAGTACGCTTCGTTCGTTCTCGGGCGAGAGACGACAAGGATCACCGGGTGGTTACCGCTCATCCAATGTTTCAAATCACGCTCGTCGAGGCGAAACACGAATCCATGCTCGTCTTCTTGAGGCCACGCACCGTCAGTTGCCTTGCTCTGAACTTGGATAATAAAGTTTGTCGAGACTCGCTTGCCTTCCACGTCGCGGCACAGGTCGATGTATCCATCGATGCCCTTGTCAGATTGGCCAGTTGTTCCAGTCCACAGGTGCCGCATCTTCCCGACAATCGTCGCGATGAGATTGATGCCGTCCTGCCCGATGAACCCGGCATCGTCTGCGATTTTTCCGGGAGCTGAAGTGGTTCCGTCTGGAGGCATATGCGTACGGCCCCCTAGATTGGAGGCCACAATCGTTCAACACGAAGTCGCTTCGAAGTGACTTCCGCCGAGACGCCGAACTTCGGAGCGATGCGCGTGGCGATGTAGTCGAGAGCCGCTTCGTCAGCGGCGAGCCAATTCGTGTAACCGGCGGCTTCGGCGGTTTGAACCGCCGTTTGAAACGCTTCGCGCAACGACTCGGGCGGAACGAGCAGGCGCCCCGCGAACTCGTAGGCTTGCCATTCAACCCAGCCGTATTCGACCTCAGGAATGGCCGAGATGTAGTCGAACCATTCTATGGCGCTGGTGTGTTGCAGGCCGGCGTAGATGTCGCGGTGCAGGATGAGATGGCCGATTTCGTGGGCGACGGAGAAGTGCAGGCGGTATTCGAGGCGCGGGCTCATGAAAGCGCGTTTGTCCAAAAGAATGGAGCGCAGGTCGCCCATGAGCAGAGCTTCGATGTCCAGTTGCTCGCGAAGGCCGTCCACGGGAACGAGGTCGAGGCCGAGATCGAACTCGGCAAGGTCGAGGATCCGCACGGGCAGCGAGCGTCCGGCCGGATGCCCGGCGCGCAGCCTGTCGGCCTCCTGCCAGATCCGCTCCTTGGGGATGAAGGGCGCTTTGAATTTGCGCGGATCGGTCACGGATGACGAGCGCGGTTGATGATTTCGAGCAGTTTTTCTAAATCTTCGCGCGAGGGTTTCTGGCCCGAAAGCGTGCGGAAAAAGACCGGGAGTTTGGCCACGAGTTGCTCATCCTTGAGCACGTATTCCGGGATACGTCCGGCATCGACGGCGGCGAGGTCGAAAAACTTCAGCCAATCCTCCGAGCCTTGCTTGAGGCCGAGTTGTTTGGCCCAACTGCGAAGCGTGTCCTCGTCCCGCGGCGGGGCCAGCACTTCGCGTTCAATTTTGCTCCAGTTGCTTGGGTCGTGCCCGTGCTCCAGACAGAATTCCCGGAGGCCGAGCCGTTGCCGCGCCCGCAGTTCTTTGACGAAGGTTCCAAACATAGCGTTCTTTTCGTTTGTGGTAATCATAATACCACGCCCGGTGGGGTTGTCCACAGGAATTTTCGCGCTATCCGGCAAGGGTTCAACAGTCGCCAGGCTTGGCAACTCGCACGGCGCCATTTCCGACGCCGCGTTGATCGAACCAGCGCATCTCCAGACGGGCGATGAGTTGAACACCGCCCTCGCCGCGCGATTTAAATTATGCTAGAGACAATCTGCCATGAACATTCGAGATGTCATCGCCGCCGTCAATCAGATGCAGGCCGACGGCGTCATTGATCGCTATGCCATCGGCGGCGCGGTGGGCGCGACCTTCCATCTCGAACCGGTCGCCACTCTCGACGTGGACATCTTCGTGGCTTTCCGATCCGAGCCGGGGAGCTTGCTGGCCAGTCCGCAACCCATTTTTGATTATCTCAAGGCGCGAGGCGGCACCGTGGAGGGCGAACACATCATCATCGGCGGGTGGCCGGTTCAATTCCTGCCGCCCACCGGGCCGCTGGTCGAGGAGGCGCTTGCGCAAGCCGTTGTAGCCGATGTCGAAGGCACGCCGGCCCGCGTCCTCACCGCCGAACACCTCGCCGCCATCGCGCTCCAGACCGGACGCGCCAAGGACAAGGCCCGCCTGCTCGCGTTCATCGAGGCCGGCGCACTCGACGCCGCGCGCTTTCAAGCCATCCTCGCCCGGCACGCGCTCGTTGATGCGTGGCGAAAGTTTGAACGACAATTTCTTAGCGACGCCCCATGAGCTTGGACCTGCAAAAGATTCTCGCAAGCAAACGCGCGCTGCGCCGCAACCTGGCCGCGCGGCCCGTGGCGGAAAAACTGCGGCTGCTTGATGCCTTGCGCGAACGGGAGCTTGTCATTCGTGGACGTGCGGTTCACTCCGATTCGCGCGCCCTCCGCGAACGGCCCGTGCCCTATCGCACCAAGCCGAAATAAGCGTCAAACTCCAAACCGGAACGCCAGCGCCCGCGCATCAGCGGGCGGAACGAATCACCCTGGTAGGGAGATCGCGCTGCGATGTCCCCGCTCGGGTCAGCGCGGGCGGAACGAACCGCGCGCGACGCGCCAATCACGCCACACGTTGCGCCGCAACCTCGCGGCGCGGACGGCGCAGCGCGCCATCCCTACCTGTCGAACTGCGCTCGCTCATCCAGGGTAGGGACTTCGCGCCGCGATGTCGCCGCCCGCGTCAGCGCGGGCGGAACGAAGCACGTCACGAGGGAGCTTCACGCCAGTGAAAGGACGGAACTTTGCGCGCGGTGACTGTCGATGTCGGTCGCGCAACCTGGGCACGGACTGAAACTTGAGTTTCGATTCGGGGAGCGCGACCGCCCCGGCGAAGCCCGGCCGCGCCGCTTTTTCAACTCTTGGCTTTGACAACGGAAGAAAGTCCACTATTTGTGGAGGGCAATGACCATCCTTTCGTTAAGCTCGTTTCGACACCGCAGCATCCTCATCGGGTTTGTCTTTGCAACGGCTTGAGGTGAAGGCGGTTCTCTCCAAATTGATCTGGCTGGGGGTCGCGCTGGCCGGCGCGTGGGCCTACCTGACGCTGGCGCTGCGCCGCAATGAACCAATCAGCTCCGGCTACATCCTCATTGCCGCGCTTTGTTCCTATGCGGTGGGCTATCGGTTTTACTCGAAATGGATCGCCGCGCGTGTTCTTACGCTCAACGACCGGCGCGCCACGCCGAGTGAAGTCCACGACGACGGCAAGGATTTCGTGAAGACGAACAAGTGGATCGTCTTCGGCCATCACTTCGCCGCGATTTCCGGACCGGGACCGCTGGTCGGGCCGGTGCTGGCGGCGCAATTCGGTTACTTGCCGAGCGCGCTCTGGATTTTGATCGGCGTGGTGCTCGGGGGCGCGGTGCAGGATTTTGTGATCCTGTTCTGCTCGATGCGGCGCGACGGCAAGTCGCTGGGCCAAATGGTGGCCGAGGAACTCGGCACGATGGCCGGCGCGGTCGGGCTGGCGGCGATTCTGGCCATCATGATAATTCTGCTGGCGGTGCTGGCCCTGGTGGTGGTGAACGTGCTGGCGGACAGTCCGTGGGGTGTTTTTACGGTGGGAGCGACGATCCCGATCGCGCTGCTGATGGGCGGTTATCTGCGCTACGGGCGGGTGGGCAAAGTGCGCGAGGCCTCGGCGCTCGGCGTGGTGTTGTTGCTGGGGGCGGTGTGGGGCGGCCAGTTCGTGCACGCGCGCGGGGATTGGGCGGCGCTCTTTACCTTTGGGAGAGAGCCGCTGGCCTGGTGGATCATTGGGTATGGTCTGGCGGCGAGCGTGCTGCCGGTCTGGCTGCTGCTCGCGCCGCGGGATTACCTGAGCACCTTCATGAAACTGGGGACGATCTTCGCCCTGGCGGCCGGCGTATTGGTCGCGCTGCCGCGGTTGAAAATGCCGGCGATCAGCCAGTTCATCGATGGCTCCGGTCCGGTCGTGGCCGGGAAGCTCTTTCCGTTTTGTTTCATTACCATCGCGTGCGGGGCGATCTCCGGTTTTCACACGTTGATCGCCAGCGGCACCACGCCGAAAATCATCACGCGCGAAACGTACGCGCGGCCCATCGGTTACGGCGCGATGTGCCTGGAATCGCTGGTGGCGATCATGGCCTTGATCGCCGCCTGCACCCTCGATCCGGGCGTCTATCTGAGCATGAACGTGAAGGGCGAACCGGCGGCCACGGTGGCGACGGTGACAGCGCTGGGCTTTCCGGTGAGCACGGAGCAGATGAGCAAGCTGGCGGAAACGGTCGGCGAAAAAACGTTGTTCGGCCGCACCGGCGGCGCGGCGACGCTGGCGGTGGGCATGGCGGGCATTTTTTCGACGGTGGCCGGCCACCGCTGGGTCGATCTTTGGTATCACTTCGCGATCATGTTCGAGGCCTTGTTCATCTTGACGACGCTCGACGCCGGGACGCGGGTCGGGCGTTACCTGCTGCAGGACGTGCTGGGACGGCTCTGGCGGCCGCTCGGCGAGACCAGGAGCCTCGGTGCGAACGTGCTGGCCAGCCTCCTCGTGGCGGCCGGTTGGGGATACTTTTTGATTCAAGGCGTGCGCGATCCGCTTGGGGGCATCAACTCGCTCTGGCCGCTCTTCGGCATGGCGAACCAACTGCTGGCGGCGATCGCGCTTTGCCTGGCGACGACGGTGATTTTGAAAATGCAACTCTCGCCGCGCGCCGGGTCCGGCGGCGAAGGCGCGCAGCCCAAAGCCGCGCGGCCGGCCTTCGCGCTCATCACGCTGGCGCCCTTGCTCTGGTTGTTGGCGGTCACTTTGACCGCGGGCGTCGAGAAAATTTTTCATGGCGATCCGCGGGTCGGTTTTCTCAAACAAGCCGCAGCGTTGCAGGAGCAACTGCCGGGGCTTCAACAGACGCTCGCCGCCGCGCAAACCACGGGAGAAACCGCGCGTATCGGCGCGGCGTTAAAGGCGATCGCGAGCAACCGCGCGCAACATTTCAACAACCTGCTGGATGCCGTGGTGGCGGGATTTTTTCTAACGCTGGTCGTGATGATTGTTCTGTTGAGCGCGCGGGAGTGGATCTTGCTGGTGGCGCGCAAGCGGCTCGCGACCTTGCACGAGACGGCGCCGGTTTGGCTGCCGGATTACGCGTTGGCCGAGGGGAAACCACTGCGCCTCTTCGGGCTTTTCGCCCTGGCGCTGGCGCTGGCCAAAGAATGGTCGGGCGAGACGGCATTGGAGCGGGCGCAACAGACCGCGCGCGCTTGTGAATGCGGCCAACCGGATCGCGGCGGCGCCGGCGCCGTTGCGGCCATCAGTTTGCCCGGTGAAAGGCAGCCGGCCGATCAACGGAAAACCCGGCAGCGATTGCAGACCGAGTTAGCGGCGAGGAGGTTTAACGGCGTCAACCGTTGCTGTTAAGGAAACCAGTCACTCCAGGCGCGATGTAGGCCGGGTGCCCCACCCGGCGCCGGCGCCAATGTAGGCCGGGTGCCCTCACCCGGCGCTGGGCGCACCAGAACCGGGACAAACCCTGGCGGCGCCGGGCCGGCGGATTCGGGTGTGATCAAATGTGGGTGCGCAGAGCGAGGCTGCCGGCTAAAGCCAGCGTTCCATTGCGGCCGGAACGCTGGCTTTAGCCGGCAGCTTCGCACCCACTTCCAACCCCACCCGACGGATTCAAATCGCAAATCGCTGGCTAACCAATTAAGAGTTGATGCTGTGCAACGGATCGGTTTATTCGGCGGATCGTTTGATCCGGTTCACTGTGGCCACTTGCTGGTGGCGCAGGCCGCCTGCGAGGAACTGGGGTTGTCGCGGCTGTGGTTCATTCCGGCGGCGCAATCGCCGTTCAAGCCCGACCGCACGCCGGCGGCGGCCCACGAGCGGCTGCGCCTGCTCCGCCTGGCCCTGGCGGGACAGACCCGCTACGAAATCGACGATCAGGAGGTCCGCCGCGGCGGCGTCTCCTTCACCATCGACACGGTGCGTGACTACGCGCGGCGTTTCCCGCGGGCGCGGCTCTTTTATCTGATCGGCGCGGACCACAGTTCGCAATTGCCCCAATGGAAGGCCGGCGAAGAGCTGGCGAGGCTGGTCGAGTTTGTGGTCATTCCCCGACCCGGCGAACCTTCCGGTCCGTTGCCCGCGCCCTTCAGACAGCGCGCGTTGGTCGGCTTTCCGCTGGGCGTTTCGTCCTCGCAAATCCGAGCGCGGGTCAAGGCCGGGCTGCCCATCGAGAACCTGGTGCCGGCGGCCGTGGCCGAGGCGATCCGCAACGCGGGCCTCTATTTGTAAGCCGGCGCCCGGCGCGCCCGCGCGACTCGCCGGCGGTCGCCCCGCCAAATCCGCGCTTTATCTCCCCGGGCGCTCGCGGCAAGCTCGCGGCCGATGGATTCGAAGAAGCTGGCGCTGGTCTGCCGTGAACTGGCGGATAACAAGAAAGCGGACGACCTGGTCGTTCTGGACGTGCAGGAGGTTTCCTCCATCACCGATTACTTTGTGATCGCCTCCGGCTCGAGTGAGCCGCACCTGCGCGCCATTTCGGAGGAGATCATCGACCGGCTGCGCGACGAGCACGGCGTGCGTCCCCGCGCCATCGATGGGAAGCTGGCCGCCGCCTGGCTGGTGCTGGATTTTTTTGACGTCATCGTGCACATCATGCGGACGGACGTGCGGGAGCGTTACGACCTGGAAGGGCTTTGGGGCGACGCGCCCCGGGTTAAACCGCGAAAAAAAAAGAAAGCCCTCGCCTGAGTGGGCGAAGTTCCGCGCGGCGGTGCGCGGAACGGGCCGGGAAAAACGAAAGGAGACAACCAGCCGGGACGCGCGCGTCCCCGGCTCACGCGCTTTTTCCAGGGATTTCCCCCGAAACCCTGACCATGCCCTCGAGGACCTTCTTGAAGTCGTCCAGCCCTGGGGCGGGAATAATGATGGTGTCGCGCCGTCCGCCGACGTCCTCGGTGATGCGCAGGAAGCGGCCGCGCGGGTTTTCCTTGAGCGCAAAGACAAAGCTCTTGCGTTCGATCTGAATCTTTTCGGTTTTGAGAGTTTCTTCGATGACGCCGGATTTAATGTTTCCAGCGCCGGCCGAATCGCGCCCCGGAGGTGATGGTTGCTCGTCAGGTCTCATAAGCTTTTTCCCTTTCCATGCCAAAGGCCACATTGACGGACAGTCAAAGGTTAACCGATCGGCGGTTTTGTCAACTGCGGAATTTGCTGCCAGCAAGGAAGCGCGGGCCGTTGCCCGGACTGGTCACGTTCCAGAGGTAAAGGGTCAGGCCGCCGAGTTGGAGGAGATTGATCGCCACCGCGAGGTGATGCCAGGAGCGGAAGCTTTGGGTGGCCTGCTCCTTTTGCGCGGGCGAATAGAGTTCGCGATGGTAGAGTTCGGCGGAAAACCGGATGCTGTGAAGGTTTTTCAGTTTTGGTTGCAGCCCAAGTCCGTTGACCAACCCAAGGCTGAAAACGCCCAGCAGCAGACCCAGACTGGCCCGTTGCAAGGCCTTGCCCAGGTAGAGCCACTCGGCCACTTGCTGGAGCAGGGCGACGGACGCGCAGATGTATTGCAGCACGAAATAGCGTTCCAAAAGGGCTTGCGCGATGAGGCCGGCGAAGGCCACCCCGGCCGTTTCCGGGCCGAACAGATCCTTGATCGGCCGTGAAAAAAGCGCGGGTGCGGCGACGAAGGTGAAGAAAATCCCGGCCCCGAACCAGAGGGCGGCGTTCATGACGCCGATCAATCGCAACAAGACGATCACGCGGCCACGCTAGGGAAAATCGCGGGACGTGCCAAGCGTCGATTGCAGCTGAACGCGAATTTGGGTGTGATTGGAAGTGGGTGCGAAGCTGCCGGCTAAAGCCGGCGTTCCGGCCGCAATGGAACGCCGGCTTTAGCCGGCAGTTCAAAGCACAGCCGCCGGCCGCGCGCAAACTATTGACGTTCCGGCCGCAATGGAACGCCGGCTTTAGCCGGCAGCCTCGCTCTGCGCACCCACATTTAATCACCCCCAGCGAATTTCCCGTCCCTGGCTCTGCCAAGGACCGCGGAACCGCCACGCGCGGAGCCACCCGCCTGCGTCGAAGCGGCCAGCCATCAAATCAGATCGCTGGTCTTGGCTCGGGAGACGGCCTTGGGCAAGGCCCGCAAGAGGTCTTCGCATTTCGTCAGGCAACTGCGGGTGCTTTCATCGTAGGGCGCGATCTCCAACGCGGCGCGCAGGCAGCGGCAGGCCGCGGCGACCTCGCCCAACTGCAGGCGGCAAAGGCCCAGGCCCTGCCAGGCGCCGTAATGATTGGGATTCAACGCCAGCGCCTTTTGGGAGTCGGCGATGGATTTTTCGTAGTCGCCCAGTTTCCAATAAACCGCGGCGCGGCGATTAAAGCCTTCGGCAAACCGTGGATGCTGTTCGGTCAACTGATTGAGCAGTTTGAGCGCCTTTGGGTAATCCGCTGCTTCGGTGGCCTGGTAGGCGGCCTCGACCCGATGGTAGGCCTCGTTGCCCGCCGAACTGAACCAAACATACTCCAGGCCGCGTCGCGCGAACTCGCGCACGCTGGGCGCGTCGGACTTCAGGCCGGCCAGCAACTGGTCCTGCGCGCCCAGATAAGCCAGCGCGCTGGCCGCGCGGAGTTGCTGCGCCGCGTCGCCGCAAAGGAGCCGGTGATAGAGGCGGCCTTTGTACCAACTGGAATGCTGGGTGAGACGGAAGGCCAAATAAGCCCCGCAGAATGCCAGCACCAAAAGGCAAGTCCAGCGCCGCAGACAGGTCAGGGCCTTTTTCACACCCGGCATGGTGACGCGCCGGCGCGCCGGGCCGCAATTGTACTTCCCCTTAAACCAACCTAGGGGATTTTACAACAAGTTGGCCGCCAGTTCGGCCAACTCGGAGCGCTCCCCCTTCTGCAATTCGATGTGCGCGGCGATCGGCTGCTCGCGGAACTTGCTGACCGTGTAATTGAAACCGTTGGAGGAGGAATCGACGTACGGGTTGTCGATCTGATAGGGATCGCCCGTAAAAACGATCTTCGTTCCGTGACCCACCCGCGTGATGATGGTCTTGGCCTCGAGCGGCGTGAGGTTTTGGGCCTCGTCGATCACCATGAACTGGTGGGCGATGCTCCGTCCGCGGATGTAGCTCAACGCCTCCACCACGATGCTGCCGGAGCGCATGAGGTCGTGGCTCCGCCGGTGTTCATTGCCCATGTTCAAATCACTGAGCAATTCGAGCGCGTCATGGATCGGCTGCATCCAAGGTTCCAACTTCTCTTCGAGCGAACCGGGCAGAAAGCCCAACTCCCTGCCCATGGAGATGGTGGGGCGCGCCACGACCAGCCGGCGGAATTCCCGGTCCAGCACCGTCCGCTTCAGGCCGGCGGCCATCGCCATCAAGGTTTTTCCCGTGCCGGCCTTGCCCATCAAGGTCACCAGTTTGACGCGATCATCCAGCAGCGCGTCAAAGGCGAAGTGCTGCTCGCGATTGCGCGGTTTGATGCCCCAGACCCCTTCGCGCGAATCGACGATCGGCACCAGCTTCTTGCCGCTCGCATCGACCTTGGTCAGCGCCGTGCGCTTCGGGTTTCCCGCCTCGGTCAACGTGCAATACTCGTTGGGAAAATACTTGGGGTCGCCGCGCAGCTCCAGTTCGCCCTCGGCCCGGAAGCCAGCCATCTCCTCGGCGCTCGCGGCCAGATCAAACATCCCGGTGTAAAGGTCTTCGATCCGAACGCGGTCGCTCTCGTAATCTTCGGCGGGCAATCCCAGCGCGTCGGCCTTGATGCGCAGATTGATGTCCTTGGTCACGAGGATGGTCGGGACTCGCGGGCGGGTCTTTTGAATGCTGCGGGCCAGCGCGACGATGCGGCTGTCCACCGAATGGTTGCCGGCGCCCGTGTGGCCGTTCCTGGCTTTGCTTTGAAAGATGACCCGCAGATGCCCGCCGGTGGAGAGGAGCACCCCTTCGCTCAAACGGCCCTGGCTGCGCAGCCCGTCGAGCAGGCGGGAAAACGTGCGGGCGTTCTGGCCGCGCTCGGTGGGATCGCGTTTGAAGCGGTCGATCTCCTCAATGACTTCAATCGGGATGAGGACGTTGTGGTTCTTGAAGCTGAGGAGGGAGTGGGGGTCGTGAAGCAGGACGTTGGTGTCAAGAATGTAATTTTTCACGGGACAAGTCGGCGCATTGGATGGTGCGCATGCGTTGGTACCAGCGTTTCAAGCGTGGGTGCGCGGCGGGCATCTTATAGTGGCCCGAGAAGAGAAAGTTCGCGAGCATGCCCCACAAGTCGAAATCGACGAAGCGCGGCCGGGCATCGAGCAGGTACGCGTTGGCGCCGAGCATCTGTTCGCAGGGGACCAGCCGATCGGTGAGCTGGGCGACCAGCTCCTTTTGCTGCGCCCGCCATTGGTCGAGGCACCCGCGCCCAAATTTGCGTTCCTTGAAGCGCAGGTATTCCAACTGTTCGGCCGGCGGCACGATTTCGCGATAATAGGCATCGTTGAGCCGGAAGGTCAGGCCCTCGATCTCCCCCTCGATGTAACGCCAGAGGATTCGCTGGACCCCTTCCCAGGCTTGCGGGAACAAGCCGAGATCGAGCTTGGAATCCAGATACTTGGCGATGACCTGGGAGGATTCGTCCGTCTCGAAGAGGTCCAGGCGGCCATCCTGCAACACCGGCACCTGGTAGTAGCGCTGCTTGGTGATCCGCCAGACCAGGGAGCGGTCCGAGGGGGGGATGTTGATGATTTTGTGCGGCGCCCCGCTGAACTCCAAGATCCGTTTTTGCGCCAGACAGTACGGACTCCACGGAAATTGAACCAGTTCGATCATCGCTTTCAGCGGCCCTCGGCCCGGGCGAGGATTTCAGGCATCCGCGTCTTCCATTTATGCAGGCGGGCCAGCCCCTGCTCCAAGTCCGAGGCAAAATGGCCGGCGCCATAGCGCTGGCCATCGAGCTGCATGCGCCGCATGGCCTGATCCACCGCTTGCTTCTCGCGCGCGAATTCAGCGTCGAGCTGTTTGCTCGCCCGATCAATCGCCTGAAGGCGCAGAAACTCGCGCCAGGCCGAGCCGCGGCCCCGGGCCAAATCCAGGAACTCCTGGCGCAGGCGGGCGATCAAACCGGCATTGAACGTGTAAAAACCGATGAACTGTTTGTCCTCGAACGCGCGGGCATTCTTGCTCTGCCGGCCAACCAGCATGGCCTGGGCCCGCTTGCCTTGGTAAAGCACCACCCAGAAATCGCGGCAGGCGCCGGTCAGATCCAAGACCGGAATGAATTTCAACCGGCGGGCGTCTCGCGGCATCGGGCCGGCGGCGACGACCTCCACCCGGTCGAGCGTGATCGCCAATTGCTCGAAGCACTCCCGGTAGGGATCGAGGTTCTTAAAGTGCTGAATTCCCGCCAGAAAGGTTCCCTTCGCTTCATCCAACGCCAAGTCGGCGATGGCATGTCCAACGGCGCACGCGGCCTCGCCGTCGAACAGGTAGAACGAGTTCTCGCTCAGACCCCCTTCCACCGCGTTGCGGCCCGAGCGGCCGGCGGCATCGATCTCGCCCACGGCGGCGCCCAGCGGCAGATATTCGCGGACCCGGGCCAGGAAGGTTTGATTGGATAGCTGCTTCGTACTCGCCACGTCGCAAATTTAAACGGAGCCGGCGCCACTGACAAGCAAAGATTTCCCGCGCCTTCTTCCCAATGCCTGCTTTACACCGCCGGCGCCACCGACTACCGTGCCCTTTATGGCTTCGGAATTCGATGCCTCTGAGTTTGTCGATCACGACGTGCAGGCCGCGCGCAAGGCCTCCGGCGGCGGCGCGCTCCCCTCGCCGGCGGGACTGCCCGGCAAGGCCCAGCCTGCGCTTTCACGCCAGGAACTTGATTCGAAAGTAACTTCGACGCAGCAAAAACTCTCGGAACTCAAACGCGTGCAGCAGGAGTTGGAACGCGAGCGCGCGTCGCTGGAGGAAATCCGGCGGCGGCAATCCGAATTCACCACCGGCCGCCAGGAGATGCTCCAGCACTTGACGCGCGGCGTCGGCCTGCTCACCGATGCGGAATTCGCCGCGCGCCGCGACGCCGAACAGATGGCCAAGACGCTCGCCGGGTTCCACGATGCGCTGAAGAAGATCCAATCCCTCAACGAGGCCACCTGGACGCAGGCCAATCTGAACGTCGAGCTGGCGCGCGCGTCCACCACCGTTGAAAACGCCCGCATGGAATGGAATGCCGCCCGCCTGAAGTTTCCGATACTGTCGGGCGCCGCCGCGTCGGAAAAGCCAGCCCCGGCCTCGAATGGGAACGGCCTCGAGCAGTTGCTGCGTCAAAACAACTTCGCCGCTTTGTGCAAGCTGGGATTATCGTTAAGCTGGCCGCTGGCGCTGGTGGTCCTGGCCATGTTCGTCGTGCTGCTGGCGCTATTGCTGCGCGTCAAATGAGACTGGCCGCATGGCGCTGTTTAAGAAGAAGCCCGATCCCATTTCCGAGCGTGCTCGCGCCCTTAATGAGCAGATCGCCGCCCTCGAAGCTCAGATCCAGCACTTGAGCGCCCTCCCGCTGGAACCGAAGCCGCCGCCGCCGCCGGCCGCTCCCGCAACGAGCCCGTCTTCGCCGGCGCCCAAATTGCGATCGACCGCCGTTCCCCACGGCCACCCGGCGGCGCCAAACCCTTTTGCCGGCGCGGCGTCAGCGGAGCCTATCTTCGAGGAACTGGGCCAGAATCGCGCCGATCCGCAGGCGGAGCCGGCGACGCCGGAACATTACAACGAACTCGGTGTCCGCAAATACGACCTGGCGGCGGTTCTGCGGCGCACGAAAAATCATTTTCGCGGGCCGGCCACGTCGAATCCCAGGCTGGTCAATTATCTGGCGGCGGGCAGCATCCAGGGCTTGCGCCCGCTGCGCTACGAAAAACGGGTCGCGCGCAACCGCGTCATTGTCCTGGTCGTCTTCCTGCTCCTCGTGTTGTGGGGCACGCTCTGGCTCTTTCTGAGCCGGAAATGACCGCTCAGCGGGCGAAAATCTGGCGGATCACGTCTTCAATCGGCACTTCCTGAATGTCGATGTCGCTCACGGGGACTTCGTCCAGCAAGGCCTTGCAGACGGGGATGACCCGATCGCGTTTGACTTTCAGTTTGATCGCGCCGGCGCCTTGTTCAACCACCTCTCCGTATTTGCTGAGATTTTCCGAAGGGAACGCCGCGGCGCCGGCGCATTGGATCGTCACCAGTTTGAAGTCGGCGAAGCGGTCCAGCACCTCGCTCAACTGGCCGTCGAAGAAAATCGTTCCGTGGTCGATAATGATGACCCGGCGGCAAAGCGCCTGGATGTCGCCCATGTAATGACTGGTCAGGAGAATGGTCGTCTGGCGGTGGCCGTTGTAATGCTGGAGAAATTCCCGCACGATTTTTTGGGAGACCACGTCCAGGCCGATGGTCGGCTCGTCGAGAAAAAGGACCCGCGGCTCGTGCAGCAGGGAGGCGATCAATTCCATTTTCATCCTTTCGCCCAGGGACAGCTCGCGCACCGCGACGTTGAGCTTGTCCTTCACCTGGAGCAACTCGCTCAACTCTGCCACCGTGCGCTCGAAGGCGGCGGCCGGGAGGCCGTAAATTTTTGCGTTCAAGTCCAGCGACTCCCGGGCCGGGAGGTCCCACCAAAGCTGGTTTTTTTGGCCGAGCAACAGCGCGAATTGCCGCCGGTACCCGTCGTCGCGTTGCCAGGGCACGTAACCCAGCACCGTCGCCGCTCCGCTGGTCGGATGGAGCAGACCCGCCAGCATTTTGAGCGTCGTGGTTTTGCCCGCCCCGTTCGGTCCCAGAAAGCCGACCAACTCGCCCGCCTCGATCGCGAAGCTGACTTCCTTGACGGCGAGCGTCAAATCGTACTTGCGGCGAACCAGGCCCTTCACCGCCCCGACCAAGCCCGGCTCGGGCTTGTAAGTGCGGAAGGCTTTGGTCAGACCTTGAACTTGAATGGCCGGCATCGCGCTCAATCGTAAGCGGAAATTTGGGATTGCGAATTTGAAACTCGGTTGCCGGGCGGGCCGCGCTTTTTCCGTGGCACAACGGGAACGCCTTCAACGGCGTGGTCGTTTCCCCTGCCTGCGGGCGCCCGCTCGCGGGCCGATCCGCGCCGCCACCGGTTCAGCGCATTAACTTCTTTTCCAAATAGTGAACGACCTGGCGCACCTGCGCATCGACCTGCATGCGGTCATTGACCTGGCGGCAGGCGTGGAGCACGGTGCCGTGGTCGCGCCCGCCAAACGCTTCGCCGATGCTGTTGAGTGAACTCTCGGTCATCTGCCGGGCCAGGAACATCGCAATTTGCCGGGGGAAGACGATGTTTTCCGGCCGTCGCTTGCTGGCCATGTCCGCCAGCCGGATGTCGAAGTGCTCGGCGACCTTTTTCTGGATGACGTCGATGCTGAGGGTGAAACGGCCTTCCTCGTGCAGGACTTCGCGCAGCAAACTTTCCACGACTTCGAGGGTGAGTTTTTTGCCGGTGAGCGAGGCATAGGAGGCGACCCGGACCAGCGCGCCTTCCAGACGCCGGATGTTGCTGCGAACGCGCTGGGCCAGAAAATTCAGAATGTCCTCCGGCAGCGATACGCCCATGAGCGTCTCCTTTTTACGGAGAATCGCCAGGCGGGTTTCGACATCGGGCGGCTGCATGTCCGTCACCAGGCCCCACTCGAAGCGGGAAACCAGGCGCTGCTCGAGATTCTGGATTTCGCTGGCGGGCCGGTCGCAGGTGAGCACGATTTGTTTGCGGGCGTCGTGGAGGGTGTTGAACGTGTGGAAGAATTCCTCCTGGATGCGCTCCTTGCCGGCGAGGAATTGGATGTCGTCGATCAGGAAGACATCGGTCTGGCGGTATCGGCGGCGGAAACGCACGAGCTGGCTGTTTTGGATCGCGTCGATGAATTCATTGGTGAACTTCTCGGACGAGAGATAGGTCACGCGCACTCCCTTTTTGTTGTTGCCCACGTGTTGCCCGATGGCGTGGAGCAAGTGCGTCTTGCCCAGACCGACCCCGCCGTAAAGGAAGAGCGGGTTGTAGGATTTGCCGGGAGACTGCGAAACCGCCAGGGCCGCGGCGTGGGCGAACGTGTTGTTGTTGCCCACGACAAAAGTGTCGAAGGTGTTCTTGGGGTTGAAGGGAGGCTCGCGCGCTCCCGCGTTCCAGTCGGCGGCGCCGAGGTCGTCCTTGGGCCGCGCTTTGCCGGCTTCGATCGTGGGCGCGGCCTTGGCGGCGGCGACGTGGAACTTGACCTTCAAGGGCTGGCCGACCGCCTGGATCAGCGCATCGTGGATCAGGCCCAGATAATTATCGGTCAGCCACACTTCACAAAACTCGTTGGCGACTTCCAGGGTAAGTACTTCTCCGGCGAGCGCGCCGGCCTTCAGCGGCGCAAACCAGAGATTGTACAGATCCGCGTTGAGCGCGCTGCGCAAAACCTGTTGCGCGGAAACCCAAATTTGCTCGGCAGATGGTTGCATGTTCGCTTGTTCCAAGAACTCCCGTTTGGCGGGAATTATTCACCTGTCCATATTTCACGCTTCTAATACCGCCCGGCGCAGCGCATTGCGGCAGCAACCGTGCCCGGCTCGCTCCAACGCTACGACCACATCCTTTTGTCGGCCCCGGAGCGGTACTCTTGCATAAAGCATAAGCAGTTGATCTACAATGTGTTACAAATATCACAATAGTCTTAACCGGCGGTGAAATAAAAACGGCAATAGCCCGCATCGGTTGCGCTTGAATTGTGCTGTGCGTTTCTATTCCAACTAGGGCGCCCTGGCTAGGACAACATATTAACTCTTGTTCACAAGTTATTAACAGGGTCAATTCAGGCCATAAAACGGCACTTTTTCAGTTTTCCTCGCCGAAAAACGCCGCTCACTGCGTTGCTCATGAGTTGCTGCTTCTGTTCGCTCGCCATCAACCAGGTGCCCCGAACCGTCCCGTGCGCACCCGGGAAAACCAATCCTAAACCGCGCGTTCGCCGGTTTCCTCGGTGCGAATCCGGATGGCGTTTTCGATCGGACTGACGAAAACCTTTCCGTCCCCAATCTTGCCGGTCTTCGCCGCCTTCACGATCGCCTCGACCGCGCCGGCGACCCGGCCGTCCGCGAGGACCACTTCAATTTTTATCTTGGGCAGAAAATCCACCGTGTATTCGCTGCCCCGGTAAATCTCCGTGTGCCCCTTTTGCCGTCCGAAGCCTTTGACTTCGCTCACCGTCATGCCCTCGACACCCAGGCCGGCCAACGCTTCTTTGACCTCGTCGAGCTTGAAAGGCTTGATGATCGCCTCGACTCTTTTCATTTAATGCAACGGCATACTAGCAACCGGGCCAAACGTGTAAATAGAAAATCCGAATTTCCAAAACATTTTGTTGAAAAAAATATTGGACAAACGGGCGCGGAGTTGACCCGCTCGGCCTCGGCGCGGTCGCTCTCCGCGCGGGGGCATTCCTGCCGCGGCGCCAATTCCCGGTCCGGCCGCCGGCCGCCGGCACGTTTTTGGAGAAGCCCTTAGAAACAGAGAATCTTATAGTCCTAAAAAAGAAAATAATACGTGTGCGTGACACTTGACAACGCCGGCCCCGGGTGCTTTGTTGTCCTCGGATTACATGATTGAATTTCGGGCACGTTGAATTTGTTCTTTTTAGCCCAACGAGTTTCGGTCCCGGTTGTGATACAGGCCAGGACCGAATTTTCCACGTAATCCTACGTTTGTATTAATTCGATAATTCCCCGGGCTTCCGATCATCCCCTGAGCGAGAAGCCCGGTTTTTTCTGGACCGTCGCGCGTGGCGGTGGCGGCAGGCTCAGGCGGGTGGCGCAACCTTCCCGGCGCGCGGCAGGAGGCGGCGGATCTGGCTGAAACTCGCCGGCGGAAAGCCCATCGCCCGTTTCAACTGGTAGTCGCGTTCCAACAAATTGGACAGCCGCTCGCAGCGGCGCCAGTCCTGCCAGCCAATCAATCCGCGCGCCCAGGCCCAATGCCCAAAGACCGGCACCGGGTAATCGCTGCCATGTAAAATGCGCGAGGCGAGCGGCTCCCGGACGCATTCAGCGATGTGCCGCCCGCGAATCGGCACGTTAAACGCGCTGGAATCGCCGTAGAGGTTCGGATACTTCCCGGTCATTTCGACAAAGACCCCAAAATAATCCGGGTCGAACGCGCCGCTTTTTGTGCCGCAATGGGCCGCAATCGCAGTCACCCCGCACTCCAGCGGCAGCCGCAGGATGCGCGGATCGGAGAACTCCCGGCGGACGACCGGCACGGTGTGTTCGCCGCCCGTGTGGGCGAGCAACGGCAATCCCGCCTCGGCCAGGCGCTCCCAAAATCGGGTGTAGCGGCGGTCATTGCAGTCGATATTCTGGCAGTTCGGCAGGCATTTCATCATCACGGCGCCTTCCGCCAGGCACCGTTCCAACTCCTCCATCGCGTCGGGCCGCGCCGGATGGATGGAAACCGCGGGCAAAAACTCCGGATGCTCGCGCGCCAGTTTCAGCACGTAGCCGTTTGGAACATAAAAGGAGCCAGTGCCCTCGATCACCCGGCCCTGCGCGTCATACACCTGGTCGTGCGCCAGGATCACCACGGCCCCAAGCGAGGATTCGCGCACGAGTCGCAAAAGGCGCTCCGCGTAGAGGCCGTCCAGGTCGCCCGAAAGCGCGCTGCCCGGCAGACCGATGTGCCGCAACATGAACGCGGCGAACGGCCGACGCCAGCCGTTGACGCGCAGCCAGCATCCGGTCCCGCCCGCGCCATTGCCCACGATGTGCACGTGCAGGTCGATTGGCTTTTCCGGCGGCATGGCCGCAAGCAGCGCAGGCGATTGGCTCATCTTAAAATCAGCCGCAGGGCTGCCCCGCTATGGGACTCGGACAACGCGGTAAAAACCGGTCGGGAGACCCGTGCCGATGAAATCCGACCACGAGGTGGAAGTATCCGTAGCTTGGATCGTATCGCTCGCGAGGTTCCAATCCCGCAGCCCAAGGTCGGTGGCTCGTTCAACCCAGTAGAATTGTCCCGGTTGGGAATTCCAGGTCACGGTCAACATATCTGCGACGTTCTGGACGGCGGTAATTCTGAACACGTGCTCCGGCACTCCCTTGATGAGGGTATAGTGGTCATCGATCTCGCCGGTCTCCCGCAGAAACAGGGCGTCGAGGCGATTGCTGTTGATGTCCAGCACCACCGAGCCGAGCTCGTTCAACGAGACGAACATGGCCGGATGGTCGAAGGTGCCGCCGCTGATCTGCCCCGAACTTCCGGCCACGGTATAAACGGTGCCTTGGTTTGGCGCTGGGCCGAGGCTGGGCTTGGTATAGGGGCCGGTGCCGTCCACCCGGCCGTCGCCGGGATCCTTCAGCATGAAAGGCGCCAGCGTGTAAGAGTAGCCGTAGTGGCCGTTGATCAGGTAGGAGCGCTCATAGCTGTGGCTGTGCCCGCACAAGACCAGGTCCGCGCCGTAGGCTTCGAGGATCGGCACCGCGTTCTCGCGCATCTGCACCAGTTCCGGGTTGAAAAAATTGTCATCCGAATCATGCGAGCCTTTGCTGTACGGGGGGTGGTGCCAGAAAGCGATGAGCCAGTCGTTAGTGTTCGCGGCCAGGTCCGCCTGGAGCCAGGTGAGCATCACCCCGTTGCCGGACCGGTCGGAGGTCATCGAATCCAGGCAGACAAAATGGATGTTGCCGAAATCGAAGGAGTAATATTTTTCGGTGCCGCTGGCCACCCCGCCGGCCTCGCCCTGCGTCGGCAGGGAAAAAATGTTCAGGTACGGAAATTTGTTGAAGTCAGTGGTGGAATAGGTGTCGTGATTGCCGATCGTGGGCCAAACCGGGGTGGTCCGGAGCATGTCCGGGTATATGTCGAACACGTCGCGCTGATAGTCCGAGTCGGTTCCGCTGTAGTAAGCGTTGTCCCCCAGCATCAGCCACACGTCGGTATAAAGGCCGCCGGCAAAATTGTAATACGCATCCCGCACGGCCAGTTGGCACAGGGTTGCCGTGCCGGCGTCGCCAATGGCCCAAATGCGCGTGGGCCTCGCCCCGGCGGGCCCCGTGTAGAAGTAAAAATCCTCGGGCGGGCCGGTAAGCGCGCAGTCGGCGCCGGCGGAGTAACCGATGGAATAGTAATAGCGGGAGTCGGGGGTCAACCCGGTCAATTTGACCTCATGTTCGGTCGTCGGCGTGGCATCCCCGGCCGCCGAATTCAGATGATCGGGATCAACCCCGTAGCGCACGCGGCTGTCGGTGGGCGAGCCGGTGCGCCAGCGCACGATCATGCTGGTCGGGGTCCCTTGCTGGAGATAAGGCCCGCGGGCGAGCACGACGACGTTCGACGCGGCCAATTGGAGATCAAAAATGAGATCAATGCTGTCGGCGCCGGCCTGGTGGACCTCCGCGGCCAGCACGTTCGTTCCATTGAGCAGCAATCCCGCGCTGGCGTTGCCCGAGTAAAAAGTGTTTTCGCCCCCGCCATAGACGTTGGTGGAGGCGAACGTCAGGTAATTGATCGGCCCCGGCGGCAGGTTGTTGCGGAAGATTTCGGCGCCATTCAAATAAACCACGACCCCGTCGTCACGCACCGCGCTGACCGTGAGCTGATTAAACGCGGACGCATTGGTCACCACGAAGGAGGCCCGAAAAAACGTGGTCACGTATTTGTTGTCGGGATTGGGTCCGTAGCTGACGGTCGTGACGATGGCCTCATCGCCATCGCCATAACCCAGGCGCGCCGGGCCGGACGCCCAGGCGGAGTCGTTGAACCCGGGGGAACGCCAGACAAGGGGAAGATTCGTGCCGGTGTCCAGGTATTTCCAGACCGAGCCGGCGGGAACCAGGATGGCGCCGCTTGCGCAATCGGCGCGCGCGTGGTCCACGACGAGGCCGAGCAGCAGCCAAATCAGGCTGGCTAACTTGCCCGCCGCGGCCCCTTGCCGACAGATGGCGCCGCATCTGGGTCTCATGGTGGTCAACCGTACACAATACCAAAGCCAGGTATAAAAGTCCACGCCTCTGTCGGCCGCGCCGTCAGCCAGCCCGGCCCAACCCGGCCAATCCAACGCCGGATCACCAGCGGTTCGGTTCTCCGCACGCGGCCTTGTTCCCAGTTACGGGAGCTGGAACGCCCGGTAATGGCGCCGGTCGTAATCGGCCGCCCTGGAATCGATAAACGTAAACCGATTCGTCAAGACAACATTCGTGCTGATCGCAGTCCAATTCAGCAGATTGGTGGAAACCTCAATGACATTGGGCCTGCCGGGGGTCACTCCGGTCAGGGTAAATCGAAACTGCCCAAGTGGCGAGCGCTGCGGCGAGCTTAAGGCGAACGGGACAAATACATCCGCGAGTTGCATGGCGCGGTAGAAGCGTCGATTGGAATCGGTGGCCCAATCGTCGGTGAACGTCATCGTGTCGCTCAACGCGACGTTGGTGCTGATCGAATTCCAGTTCCACAGATCGGTTGAACTCTGAATGACCGTCCGTTTCCCTGGGGTCAACCCAGCCAGCATGATTTGGAACTGGTCATTGGTTTGCGCCGCCGTCAGCCTCAGATTGATGAACAAATCACTCAGGTCCGTCGCCTTGGCGGCATCCCCGAGGTACGGCCGCACGCCGAAAATATTCTGCATGGTGCGCAGGGTGGAGCTGTGCGTGTAATGGATGCTATTGGTGTACCCGCCCCCTTTGGCGTGCGGCGAGAGCACAATCATGCCAATGGGACCGTCGCTGATGTCGTTCGCGCCTTCATCCCAAGTAATGAAAATCGCGCCGTCGTCATTGTACGCCTGCGAGGCGAGCAGTTTCGGGATTTCGCGCGAAAGCCATTGGTCGCCCAGGATCCGGGTGCTGGTGATCGCGGGGGTGCTGGGGTCCAGTTGGTGCATGTCGTTGGTGAGGTTCGGCGTGATGAAGTTGTAGCGCGCGACAGTGTTGTTTAACAAATCCCCCGCCAATTCCCTGTACGGACGGACATGATTGGTGCAGTAGGCGATGTTGGTGGCCACGTCGTCAAAATAAACGAACGGATTGTGCCGGACGGCATAGGGATAAGCGTTGGTCAAAGGCGGGTAGGTCCCGGTGATGTTTTCCTCGTACGCCTTCCACGAGATGCCGGCATTCTTGAGCAGGGTGACGAGGTGGTTGGTGGACCTGAGATGATTGACGCTCGGCGGGTTGTCGTTGAGAATGCCGAAGTTGGTGCCCGCCTCCAGCCACAGATAATTCGGTTCGCTGGGATGGAGGCCGGGCGGATTGTAATACTGTCGGGCGTGCGAGGCTTTTGGGAGCAGATGGGTGTTGATGTAAGGGCAGTTGGGGCTCCCTTCAATCGTTGACCAGTCATGGTTCTCCATCAGGATGATGAAAACGGTCTTGATGCCGTCGAGGCCGCTGGCTCCGGCGCAATTCAAACCGCCCGCCCATAAATAGGCGGCGGCCAGGCAAAAACAAGTTTTGGCTGACATGGCTCTCGTTGAGTTGGGTCATACTCCGCTAATTCCCGCGCAAATGCAAGCTTTCTCGGCGCCCGGGCCGGGCCGGTTTCCCCGATGGAGGACGACTGCGCGCTTTCCGAGGCCAGCCCCGGGCCGGCAATTCCATTTCTGCGCTCCACCTCGTAATCCAGCGGTCCCGTGGTGGACAGCCGAAAACGGTGGCTTTGGCACACTTTCTTCCCGCAGCGGGGTCGATGTTCGCGCGCTAGACCTTGGCTTATGACTTTCGGCTGTCCGCACTCACGTTTGGGCTGCCGCAATCCGCAGTGGCCGCGCGCAGCGCCCGCAGTGGCCGTGCGCAACGCCCCGGTAGTGACCGTCCGTAGGACCCGTGCGCAGCACCGTTCGTCATGGTAACAAATGAAACAAGCGTAACGATCGCCCAGGCGTTTGGCTTTCCCATTCATCCATTCAGCATTTCCCCGCTTCCAACCCGCCGGACCCGAATCGAGGCTCGTCCGCGCTCGTTTGATCCAACGGCCTGCGCTGCAAGCCGTTGCATCGCCGCAACGGCCGGCACACGACAGCCCGGCGCACCCACAACGCCAGCCTCTCCAGTCGTGCGGCCGACCGGCCGGTTGCCGTGTTCTCACTGCGACGACGCCAGGAACGGCACCGATCGATCTGCTCGCCATCCTGAGATCGTCTTCCTCAGCTCGCCGAAACCCGAACCAACCGTTTGCCGATCCGACCTGGCATGAGTGGCAAAAGTGGCTACACGTGGACCGTTCCATTTCTGTCTCCGCCGCCAGCGCAGGGTGAGGTCAAATTTCTCACAGTGAGAAATTTGCTAACCCCCACGCCCACAAGGAGTTATGACTGTGTCTCAGTTAACTCTTTACAATGCCGCCAGGCGCGACCGCGACCGCGCCAGCCTAGCACAGAGACAGTCCGTAGGACCGCGCAGCGCCCCGGTAGTGACCGTCCGTAGGACCCGTGCGCAGCACCCCCCCAGGGTCAAATTTCTCACAGTGAGAAATTTGATAACTCCCACGCCCACAAGGACTTAGGACGCTGTCTCAGCTAACTCTTTACAATGGGCCAGACCGCCTCACGCCTCCGGCCAGCAAACCTTCTGCATTCTTCCTTCTTCCTTCTACCTTTCCCCTGCCCCCCGGAACTGCGGCGACTGAGGCGCCAGCCTCGCCCATCGGATGGGAGGGGCTGGGGGTGAGGGCTTCGGGAGAGGAGTCGATTTCAGTCCAACCCCCGCCGAATCCGCCACCGGCAGCCCCAGCGGGGCGAAATCTTTGTAGCTGTGCGAACCGCAATCAATTCAAAGCTCCGTCAGGAGCGGCCTCGTGGCCGATGTCGCTCCTACGGAGCTTGCCGATTTTCCGGCGGGCGAACGACAGCGATGCCGCGCCGCTGGCGCTGTAGGGCGGGCGTCCTCGCCTTTCGGTGCCGGCGGCTTCCAGCCGCGGCTCGATCCGCCGCAGGCGCTGCAAGTTTGGCCTACGTCATTCCTCATCGTCCTAACGCTCCGCTGGGCCGTCGGCCTGCCTGGCCCGCAAAACACCTTCCTGCTTCTGCATTCTGCATTCTACCTTCTGCCTTCTGCATTCCCCCCCGGTGGCCGTGCGCAGCACCAAATTTCTCACAGTGAGAAATTTGATAACCCCCACGCCCACAAGGAGTTACGACTATGTCTCAGTTAACTCTTTACAATGGGCCATGCCGCCTCTCTCCCCCGGAACTGCGGCGACCACGGCTTCTCCATTCTGCCTTCTGCATTTCCCCTCCCCTGGTGGGGACGGTGCGCCGCGCCGTCCGCGCCGCGTTCAGCGGCGCAATCTGAATTCCCGAATAGTGGCCGTGCGCAGCACCTCACAGTGAGAAATTTGATAAACCCTTCTCGCGCAACGACCCTGGCGAGCCAGGGACCCCCAAACGTCGAATATCAAGGACGCCTTGCTCTGCACAGGACCACCACGACCGCGACTTTGAACCACGGATTTCACCGATGGGCACGGATAAGCGCCCCACCAACGCCCCAAATCGAGGCAACTGCGGCTGCTTCATTCGGCATTCTTCCTGCTACCTTTCCCCAATCCGCCCCCCGGAACTGCGGCGACTGAGGCTCGGCCGAGGAAAGAGACCACCCTTTCGGCCAAGACAATCGCGGCTCGTGTGGATTTGGGCACCTCCAAGAGCGCCAACGCTCGGCTCCATAATCGGATGGGCAAGGGCAAGCCACTTGACACCACTCGAATCCTCCAACTCGGCCTATGAATCCCGCAGAAAGCGAACCATGCTATGGTTTGACCCGTTGCCTTCAGAGCGCAACGAAGACGCCGAGCCGAAGACGGGAGCCCGCCGCTCCTGCGGCTCGATCTAAATGCGTGCTCGTGATCGGCGAGTGGTTTGCAAAGAGGAACGGGCGCGGTCGAGAGGGAGCAAGGGCCGACCTGGCAGCCCGTGAAGCGCAGCAGGACCGGGCGTTGGTCACGGCGGAGACTGCCTTCGCTTGAGTCAAGGCCCGAGAAGGGGGCGAGCATGGGCATGGGGACGAATCCAGAAAGTACGCCAAGCAACTTTGCCGGCCGATCAGAAAGGGAGGAAAAAACTCCTGCTTGACATCGCAAGCACGCGCGGTATGTTTTGCAATATGAAGAGTGAATTGGAATCGCTTGCCTCATTGCTGCGGGAGTCCCGAGCGCGTCTCGGGCATACCCTACGAGAGGTTGAGTCAAAGATCGGAATCTCAAACGCATACTTGAGCCAGCTTGAGGGAGCAAAGATCAAGCAACCCTCGCCACAGGTGCTCCACAAACTATGCTCGCTCTACGAATGTTCGTACGCTGCGGCGATGGAGATGGCCGGTTATCCGTTGCCATCCGCGGAAAAAGCGCCCACAAGCTCCCGCTTTGTGGCGCGGCTTGGCAAAACCACGGCGAAGGAAGAAGCAGCAGTCCTGGAATATTTGCGCTTCCTGCGATCTCGAAAGCGCTAATCCGGTTATGATCTGTTCATTCTCATTGTTCCGTCTTTTTCGTAAGTGCCAGCGGCAGGGTTTTTACAAGGCCTGTTGCGCTTCCGCGCAATCGAAGGACTCGGTGCGACGTGAAGCATACCTGCTCTCGAAGTTACAATCGCTCTACGCTTGGCGCGGTCAGATTGTGGACACGGTCGTGGAACAGGTGCTGGTCCCCGCACTGAGCCAGGGGAAAAGACCGATGCTGAACGAAATGCTCAACAGCGCACGAAAGCTTTTCGAACAGCAATTGGCCTTTGGTCGGCAACATCGGGTGCGTGACCCTGGGTTCAAGCTCGCGGAAGCCGGCGACTCATTCACCGCGTTTTATGCGGTAGAGTACGGAGAGGGTATTTCTGACGCAGAAGCCAGCGAGGCTTGGGCTGACGTGGAGAAGGCCTTGCGAAATCGGTTTGATCTTGGAGAGTTCGACGAACACGAAGTAAACCTTTACGAAGAAGAGGCGAATGTATGAGCCAAATTGGAATCCATGCGGGTGGTTATCTGCGCGTGAGTGATTATGCTCGTTCTGTGGACCGGCTGTTGCTGGACCTTCAGTCGGGAGACACGCCTGACACGGAAACTATTAACCCCGTGTTGTCATTGCTCGGATCAGTCAGTGATGAAAAGTCCGCCGCACCGCTCGTTCAATTGATTAAGTTGCAATGGCGAGAGGTCTCGAAGGAAGCTGTCTCCCGATTGCCGAATATCATTGCGGAATTGAAATCGGGCAGCCCGAGCGAACAGACCCTGAGCGATCTTGAGAGTCTCGCGGCGGTGCTCGACAAAGAGCGCGTCACAATGCGGCTTCGTCTTCGAGGTGAGTAATGGTCGAGGATTACCTGGTTGGGTCCGTCGGCCAATTGATGGAACGTGCGCGGCATTTGCTGGCGGCGATCTCCAAACCTTACCCCGCAGAGTTCCGGGCACTCGCTCAGACCTGTCGGAATCAGGTAAACGAATTGATTGCCGGATTTGAAGCGCTCCTAAACAACCCTCGCTATCGCAAACCGAAACTCAAGGCGCTGCGATTACGCGCCTATACCGATCTGGTAAACCGGCTCGACTTTATTGAGAGCATAGGATTCGCCGCGCTCGTTCGTATCAATGAGGAAGACAAGCAAATGACTCGCTTGGTGAGCGACATCGCTGAGGAGCTTATGTTCCCCTTGCCGGCGCCGGTCGTCTCCTGCCAATCCCACTTCTCGTCTTATTTTCACGCATTTCCAGGATTAAACGTCCTTCGAGTGCCGCTTAAGGAAGGCCATTTCCTGCTTCATCTCCCCGATCTTTATCATGAGCTCGCCCATTTTGTTATCGAAGAACAGAATAACCCGGCAGTCCAGGCCTTCCAGGATGCCCACGCAAAAGCAACGAATGCGGCTACGGGTCATCTTGCGGCCCTTCTGTCGAAACCCACGCGCGGGCCGAAAACGAACCAGGAGAAATATCTCGTCTGGACCGTTTCATGGATGCGAGCCTGGGCAACAGAATTGTTCTGTGATCTGTTTGGCGTGCTTGGAGCAGGGCCAGCCTACGCGTGGGCGCATCTGCACCTTTGTGCAAAGAGCGGCAATGACCCGTTTGAAGTCGAAACGTCCCCTGATTCAACACATCCGCCTGACGAGGCCCGGATGTTCATATTGTTGGAATCGCTGACCCGCTTGAACTATGGGACACTCGCCTCCGAAATCGAAAGTCGCTGGAAGGAACTCATCGCCGCAAGGAATTTCAAGAAAAACGCGGAATATGAGCTCTGCTTTCCAAAGGATGTGCTGAAGCGATTCGTGGAAGAGGCGGCTCTCGGCTACCGGGCAATGAACTGCAGATGTTCCTCCCCAAATTCGGGCAACAAGATTCACGACCTTCTTAACGAAGCCTGGGCTAAATTCTGGAAGACGCCGAAACAGTACGCCGATTGGGAAAGTCAAAATGGGGTTATTTTGCCGAAGCGTTGAAATCGCCTAGATCGCAGCCGCGGGAACAAACAGGAGCCGGCCGAAAGTACCGAATGAAATCGGAAGAAAGGTAGAGCATTATTGATCTTGCATGCGGCCATCGATTCTTTAAGGGGTCATTAAGGGGTCTTAAGGGGTCAGTTCTTGATAATGGCTACTCTCCGCCAGCGTTGCCGTGACAGAGGTTTGCGTTCCCGCTTGCGGCCCAGCCCAAAGCCATCCGCTTGCGCAACGAGAAGTTCCTCACCCCCTTGGAGTCAAAGACCGCTGCTGCCCCTTCGTTTCCTTCCACCCTCTCCACCCTCCGCAAAGCCGCGGATGAATGCAGAATGCAGAAGTTTGCCCCCAGCTTCGGAGCCAAGGCAAAGCGGAGATTAGTGAAGATTAGCGGTTCAAAATAGTTTGCCCCCCGGCCTCGAAATCAACGCAGAGCCGTTTCTTGATTTCCTGATTTCCTGATTCGATCCTCCTCAGTGGCCTCTTCATCCGTCATTCTTCGTTCCGCCTTCTTCATTCCGCCTTCTTCATTCCGCCTTCTTCATTCCGCCTTCTTCATTCCGCCTTCTTCATTCCGCCTTCTTCATTCCGCCTTCTTCATTCCGCCTTCTTCATTCCGCCTTCTTCATTCCGCCTTCTTCATTCCGCCTTTCCCCCTCACGGCCCCCTTCGTTTGCTTCGTTTCCTTCTGTTATTTCGAGTCCGCGGTTTTCCGGGCCAAGTCAAAGCTTCTTTCGCGTTTTTAGCGTGGTTCGCGGGAGTTTGCCCCCCCGGTTTTGGAATCAAGGCAAAGCGATAGCGCCGACATCGAACGGCGGGTCAATGTAGATAGGTTTCAACCCGCCAGCTTCCTCGATCTGCCGCCGGAGCGCGCCGGATTTCAGCGAGGAGAGAATTAGCTTGTTGTCGCCCCAAATGAGTTTGTTTGTCCAGCCTTTGAGCTGGCGTCCGCGAATATCGAAGCCGAGTTCTTCGTCCTCGCGCTTCTCCTTTCGTGGTTCGTCAATGTGTTCCAGCGTTTGAAACGGAAGAATAGTGGTGCAGACTTCGCGGGTTTTGCCATTCCAAACAAGCTCAACTTCCCGTTTATCATCGAAGAGCAAGAAGCGATATTTTTCCGGCAGCGGCTTTCCCTCGTTGATGAGCTTGATGAGATCGCGCTTCTCCGCGTCGGTGAGCTCGTAACGCTCTGAATCGTGTGAGCGTGAGCGCGCCATGGTCAGGATTTTCGTGTTTACAAAACCGCTGATAAGCGTATTTTACTCACGGCGACCAGAGTGGGCCGGACCTTTCCGACTCCGCGATTAATTCCCTGGCCGCCCCTTTTTTTGCTGTTGTTCGAGCCATGCGTTCACGTCGCGGAATCGCTCATCCCCGACGTGAATGAGCGGCTCAATCAATGGGATGCCGCTTTGGTCCAGCGGTTTCACCGCCAGATCGAGCTTTTGTTCCTCGCGGCGCCGGGCGGTATAAACGATCAAGTCGGCCAGCTGCAGGACAAGGCTCTTCTCCGATTGAATGAAGAAGCCCTTCTCAATGATCTGCCCCAGCTTCAAAACCCCTTCGGTGCCGCGCAGGACGCGGATCGCCTTCTCCACGTCGCTCACAACCTCCCGATTCTCGTCCGAGATGAAGATGCCGAGCGGCGATCCGGGAAGCGATTTGAGCAAGTCATCCACGACGCGCGCGACCAATGTGGAATCAAGGCAAGGCGTTTACAGAAGGTAACGAAGGCAACGAAGAATTTTCCCCCAGAATTTGGAAGCAAGGCAAAGCGAATTTTACATGAGCAAACAGAGAGAACAGAGTCTGGCCCCCCCGGGTTTGGAATCAAGGCCGCCTCCCTCCTTCGTTTGCTTCGTTTCCTTCTGTAATTTTGGCCCAAGGCAAAGCGGCAGTTGAAGGCAGAATGCAGAATGCAGAAGTTCGGCCCCCGGTCTCGGGACCAACGCAAAGCTAGCGGTTATCAGCGGAGATTAGCGGGGATTAGCGGTTCAAGTTTGCCCCCCCCCGGTTTCGGAATCAAGGCAAAGCTCTCGGTTATCTCTGTTACCTCCTGTTAAAAGTTTTCCCCCTTCGGCTCGGCAATCAAGCCAAGGCATTCGCGTTGTTCGCGTGCTTCGCGGGTAAAGCTTGCCAAATCGCGGTTCGCGCCTAAATTCGTCGGCTCAATCGCATGACGACGACGATGCTTAAAACGACCGACGCAATTCTGGCCTTGGGGGCGCCTCCCGGCGGGCAGCAAAGCACCGCCCCATGGTACGTCCAGTTCGTTCCCTTTCTCGGGATCATTTTTGTCTTTTACTTTGTCTTCATCCTCCCGCAACAGAAGAAGGCCAAGCAACAGGCAGCCCTGCTCAAAGGCATCCGCGCCGGTGACAAAATTCTCACCAGCAGCGGCATCATCGGCATTGTCGTCGGCGTCAAGGAGAACAGTCTTTCCATCCGCTCCGCCGACGCCAAGCTGGAGATCCTCAAATCCGCCGTCTCCCAAATCACCGAACGGTCGGGGGACGCCGGCGACTCCAAGCCCTGATCCCGCGCCATGAACCGCAATCATCTTTGGAAGTTCCTGCTCATCGTTTTCATTCTGGTTTGGGCGCTCTTCGAAATCGCCCCCCCGGTCGGCCGCAACGTCATCGACGTTTTCCAGGAACGGGCCGAGCGCCAAAAGAAAGACACCGCCTACAGCAACCTCGTGGCGCGCGCGCGCGAGTTGCAAAAGCAGATGCCCGAACGGGCCTTCGGCAACCTCAAAGAGGCGGTCGGCACCAACGACATCGCCCGTTATTTCCCGTTCATCGACGTTAGCGGTCAGAAGGACCCCGGCAGTTTTATTTTGAATCGGATTCAGCGGGACGCCGCGGGCAAGATCAAACTGGGCCTCGATTTGCAAGGCGGCTCGTCCTTCCTGGTGGAGATGGACACCAGCAAACTGGACACCAACAAAGTCTCGCGCACCGAAGGGAAGGACATGGCCCTCGCCAACGCCGTCGAAGTGCTCCGCAAGCGCGTCGATAAGCTGGGCGTCGCCGAACCGCTGATTCAGCCGGCGGGCAAAGATCGCATTCTCATCCAGTTGCCCGGCCTTTCGGAGTCCGAGAAGGAAAGCGCCAAGCGCCAGATCGAGAAGGCCGCCTTTTTGGAATTCCGCATGGTGCATCCCAACAGCGATGAATTGATCAGGGACGGCATCATCGAGCCTGGCTACGAGCTGCTGAAGCAGGAACGAAAAGAGAAGGAAGGCGGCAAAGTGCTGGTCCCCTACCTGGTGAAAAAGGGACCGGAGCGCGGTTTCACCGGCAAATACATCAAACGGGCGATGGTCACGCGCCACCCGGTGAGCAACGAACCGGAAATCGATTTCGAGCTGGACAGCGAAGGGGGCAAGCTGTTCGGGGAGATCACGCGCGAATACCAGCCCAAGGGAAACAAATATTACCTGCTGGCCATTGTGCTCGATGGCGAATTGTATTCCGCGCCGCGAATCATTCAGCCCATCGAAAACGGCCGTGGCCAGATCACTGGCAACTTTGACGTCAAGGAGGCCCTGGAACTCGCCAACGTCCTGGAAAATCCGCTCGAGGCCCCGGTTAAAATCATCGAGGAACGTACCGTCGATCCGTCGCTCGGCAAGGACGCGATCCAGAGCGGCATCACCGCGTCGATCGTCGGCACGGCCGCCGTTTCCCTCTTCATGCTGGGCTATTACCTGCTGGCCGGCCTGGTGGCGAACATCGCGCTCGTCACCAACATCATCATCCTGCTCGGCGTCATGTGCTCGATCGGCACCACCCTCACCCTGCCCGGCATCGCGGGCGGCGTGCTGACCATCGGCATGGCCGTCGATGCGAACGTCCTGATCTACGAGCGCATCCGCGAGGAACTGGCCAAGGGCAAATCGCTGCGCGGCGCAATTAACGCGGGGTATAGTCGCGCCTTCAGCACCATCTTCGACTCGCACGTCACGACCCTCATCTCCTCGATCATATTGTGCAACATGGGCACCGGCTCGGTCAAAGGCTTCGGCGTCACCCTCACCATCGGCGTGCTCGCCAGCCTGTTCACGGCGCTGGTGGTCACACGCCTCATCTTCGACTTTCTGCTCGCGCGCAACTGGCTCAAATCGCTCCCGATGTTCCATCTCATCCGCGCGACGAAGCTTGATTTCATGCGCCTCGCCAAGCCGGCCTTCACCGTCTCCTGGCTGCTCATCGTCATTGGCGTCGGCTACGGCTTTTATCGCGGCAAGGGGATGTTCGGCGTTGATTTCGCGGGCGGCGACACCACGACCTTGAGCTTCGAGCAAAAAGTCGATGTCGATAAACTGCGCGTGGCCATCGGCAAAGCGGTGCCGGGCGATTCGTTGATCCAGTACCAGAAGGAGTTGGCCGGCGGCAAGGAAACCCTCCGCGTCACCACCGCCATCAACACGAGCGACCGGGTCAAGGACGTGCTGGAGCAGGAATTCCCCGCCGCGAAATTCAAGCGCATTGGCACCGACCAGGTCGGCGCGACCGTCGGCAAGGAAATCCAGAAGTCCGCCATCGTCGCGTCGCTCCTCTCCCTCTTCGGCATCCTGGTTTATGTCGCGTTCCGCTACGAATTCTCGTTTGCCGTCGGCGCCGTCGTGGCGGTGATCCACGACGTGCTGATGACGATCGGCTGGTATTGCCTCTCCGGCCGGGAATTCAACGCCACCATGGTGGCGGCGGTCCTCACGATCATCGGCTTCTCCATCAACGACACCATCGTGATCTTCGACCGCATCCGCGAGGACCTCAAACTCGGCGTGCGCGGCAGCTTCAAGGAAGTGATGAACCAGGCGCTCAACCAAACCTTGAGCCGCACCCTCATCACCTCCGGCACCGTGTTCCTCGCCACGCTTTCGCTCTTTGTGTTCGGCGGCGGCGTCATCAATGATTTCGCGTTCACCTTCCTCGTCGGCATCCTCACCGGCACCTACTCCAGCATCTACATCGCCAGCGCGCTGGTCCTCTGGTGGCACAAAGGCGAACGGCCGCAGAGCGCCTCCCAGGTCCTGATGGAGACCGGCGCCGCGACCGCCACGCGTCTGCCGGCGAAAAGCGGCCTGTCCTCTCCCCCGCTTCAGTCCTGACCGCGAGACCAGTTGGGCATCACCACGTTGCGCGCTGACCGCAACCCATCCGAGAGCACTGCCATTGAACTAAGCGATGCGGGGAAAGTGAATGTCTCCCTTGGGGAGAGGGAGAATCGCTCGACGCGCTTTCACCAACCCTCCCTGAGGGAGAGGGTAAGGGTGAGGGGGAACCAGACGTAGCCAACCAAAACGGCCGGACGAATCTTGCAAGGTCAACTCGATTGGCCCTCCGACAGACGATATACCTTCGTCCGGCGCTCCCCAAAACTTGACTTTTTCCTGCCGCCAACAACGATGGCGCGATGCTCGCGGCGATCCAAATCACCCCCTGGCACTGGGCCGCCTTCGTCGCGGGCATCGGCATTTCTCTGGGGCTTGACCTGGGGGTCTTTCACCGCCGCGCTCGCGTGGTCAGCTTCAAAGAGGCGCTCGGCTGGACCACCGCCTGGTTCGCGCTGGCCATGTTGTTTGCGGGCGCGCTCGTGCCGCTCCGCGGACGCGAACCCGCCGTGCAGTTCCTCACCGGTTATCTTATTGAGCTTTCGCTCTCGATGGACAACGTGTTTGTCATCGCCCTGATCTTCGCCCACTTTGGCGTCCCTTCCGCTTACCAGCACCGGCTTCTGTTCTGGGGCATTCTCGGCGCGCTGCTGATGCGCGGGGCGCTGATTGGCGGGGGGGTGGCGCTCATCGCCTGGCTGCATTGGGTCCTCTACCTTTTGGGCGGCCTGCTGGTGTTCAGCGGCTTCAAGATGATGGTGGTCGAACACGAAGTGGACCCGGCAAAAAACCGCGTCGTCCGCCTGGCGCGCCGACTCTACCCGGTCGCGCCGGGCTTTGACGGCCAAAAATTGACGACGATCTGGCAGGGCCGGCGCGCACTGACCCCGCTGGCGCTGGCGCTGCTGATGGTGGAAACCGCCGACCTGGTCTTCGCGCTCGATTCCCTCCCGGCCATCTTCGCGGTGACGCAGGACGCGTTTATCATTTTCACCTCCAACGTCTTTGCCATTGTCGGCCTCCGTTCGCTCTACGTTGTCCTGGCCGGGGCGCTTGAGTACTTCCGTTATCTCAAAATTGGCCTGGCGATTGTGTTGATATTCATCGGAGCCAAAATGCTGGCCCAGATTTGGGCCTTCGACTTGCCCACGTTGGTTTCCCTGGCGGCCGTGGCGGGCATCATTCTCATCGCCATCCTCGTTTCCGTCCTCGCGGCCAAACGCCAAGCCCGTGAAAAAATCCCTTCCGCCAATTGAGCCGTGAAATTCCGCTGGTCCATCGCGCCCCCGCAACCCGCCCTCGCCGCGTTCCTCGCCGGCAAACTGAACCTCTCACCGCTCTTCGCCCAATGCCTCCTCAACCGCGGCTTGAGCGAGCCGGACCCGATCCAGCGCTTTTTGCAACCGCGCCTCCAACAACTCGCCGACCCCTTCCTGTTGCCCAACATGGAGGCGGCCGTCGCGCGCCTGTTTCGCGCGCGCGAACGCGGCGAGGCCCTGGTCCTCTTCGGTGATTACGACGTGGACGGCGTGACCGCCACGGCGCTGCTCACCGAAGCGCTGCGCGCGCTGGGCTGGACCGTCAATTTCTATCTGCCCCATCGCCGGGAGGAAGGCTATGGACTCAGCCAGTCGGGCGTGGAAAATTGCTTGAAACAATTCCCCGCCACGCTCCTGTTGGCGGTCGATTGCGGTTCGACGGCGGTAGCGGCCATCGATCAGCTCCAAGCGCAAGGCGTCGATGTCATCGTGCTGGATCATCACCAGGTTTCCGATCCCGCGCCGCGCGCCGCCGCCCTGGTCAATCCCAAGCTTCAGAGCCGCCGCGCAGTCCCTTCTGGGCCGGAGGGGCAGGCCGCCGCTCCAGCTTTCCACGAGCTATGCTCGGTGGGACTGGCGTTCAAGCTCGCCCACGCCCTCGTCAAGCGCGGTCGCGAAACCGGACTGGCGGAGGCGGGCGCTTTCGACCTGCGCCCGTTCCTGGAGCTTGTCGCGCTCGGCACCATCGCGGACCTGGTCCCGTTGACCGGTGAGAATCGGATCCTCGTCGCGAGCGGGCTGGAACGGTTGAACCAGACCCAACGCCCTGGCCTGCGGGCGCTGAAAGAAGTGGCGCGAATTTCCAAACCGATCGGCGGCTACGAAGTCGGTTTCCAACTCGCGCCTCGGCTCAACGCCGCCGGCCGGCTGGAAACCGCGCTCGAGTCCCTGCGCCTGCTCCTTTCTCGCGACCCCGATGAATCAAAAAATCTCGCGCTCGCGCTGGACGCGCACAATCGCGAACGCCAGCAAATCGAGCGCGCGCTGGCCAGCGAAGTCATTGGCGCCGTCCGCGCCCGCTTCGATCCCGCCCGGGATTACGTTATCGTCGAAGGCCGGTTGCCCTGGCACCTTGGCGTCGTCGGCATCGTCGCCTCGCGGGTGTTGCGGGAATTTTACCGGCCCACGATCATCCTGGGCGGCGACGGCGGCGAATGGCGCGGCTCCGGCCGCAGCATCGAAGGCTTCGACCTCGCGGGAGCGTTGCGCGAATGCGACGATTTGCTGGCGCGCCACGGTGGCCACGCGATGGCCGCGGGCCTGGCCCTGCGGCCGGAGAACCTGGACCGCTTCCGCGCGCGCCTCAATGAACTCGCCCGCCGCTCGCTCCAGGGAGACCAACTTCAACCCCCGCTGGCTCTCGATGCCGAAGTCACCGCCGCCGAACTCAGCGTCGAGCGGTTGCGGGAGTTCGAGCAACTTCAGCAAACCGGCCTGGGCAATCCGGCGGCGCATTTCCTCCTGCGCAACGTCTCCCACGCCCGCGCGCTCCAACGCCTGGGCGCCGATAAACGCCACGCCAAACTCTGGATCACCGACGGGCAGACGACCCGCGAAGCGGTGATTTGGGGCGTGGGCGACGGTCCACTGCCGGTGGGCCGTTTCGATCTGGCTTTCGCTCCGCAACTCAACGCCTTCAACGGCAGCGTCTCCGTCCAACTCAAAGTCGTGGACTGGCGGCCGGCAGTTTAATCGCGAGTTTCCTATGTCCAGTCTCGCTTTGATCCTTGTCCGCGCCATTTCAAAACTGGAATGACTAGCGCCATCATCGTCGCCGCCGGCCAGGGCGCCCGCATGGGGCGGGACATCGACAAACTCTTTTTGGAGGTCGCCGGCCGGCCGGTGGTCGCCCACACCTGGCAACGATTTGATGACGCGGCCGGGATTGATGAAATCATCCTGGTGACCCGCGAGGAGATGCAAAGCGCCTTCGAAGACCTGGCCCGCGGATTTCATTTTCGCAAGCCGTTCCGGCTGGTGGCCGGTGGCCGCGAGCGGCAGGACTCGGTTTGGAACGGGCTGGCAGCGCTCGCTCCCGGAGCCGAGCTGGTGGCGATCCAGGATGGAGCGCGGCCCTGCACTTCCGCCGAACTGATCGCCGCTACCCTCGCCGCCGCCCGGGAGACCGGCGCGGCCGTCGCCGCGCAGCGAGTGCGGGACACCATCAAAGAATCGGCCGATGGCCAAACCATCTCGCGGACGCTGGACCGGTCCCGGCTTTGGGCGGTGCAGACGCCGCAGAGTTTTCGCGTGGGCGTGATCCGCCAGGCGCTTGGGGCGGTCCGCCAAAAAGGCCTGCGGGTGACCGACGACACCGCGGCCTGCGAACTGATCGGCCAGCCCGTAACGCTAGTCGAGAGCGCGCTCCCAAACCCGAAAGTCACCGTGCCGGCGGACCTGCCCTACATCGAGTTATTGCTGCGCTCCACCGCGGGCCCCCAACCCCCTAAAATCGCTTGATTAAGCCAGAATTCGCTCCGCCGCCCCTTGCCAAGCGGGGCCGCCGCATTTACTGTGGGCTAGCTATTTGAGAGTCTTATGAAACGACGTTTATTTTACGGAGCGCTCCTGGGGGTGCTGGCCTTGAATCTGTTCGTTGGCGCCCGCGTTTACTTCTCTTCCGCCCACGGCTCCGAAAATGACGAGGCTTACCCCAACCTCAAACTCTTTTCCACCGTCCTCCAGCGCGTTCGCAGCGATTACGTGGACGGCCAGAAACTCACCTACCACGAACTGATCCACGGCGCCCTCAAAGGGATGCTGAGCACGCTCGACCCGCACAGCGAATTCATGGAGCCGGTCAAATACGACGAGTTGAAAAAGGACACCCAAGGCGAGTTTGGCGGCGTCGGCATCGTGATCTCCATGAAGGACAATTTCCTCACCGTCGTGGCCCCGATGGATGACACCCCCGGCTTCCGCGCCGGCATCCTGTCGGGCGACCGCATCGTCCGGATCGACGGCCGCAGCGCGGAAAAACTCACGCTCCCGGACGCGGTGAAAAAATTGCGCGGCGAACCCGGCACCGACGTGGGCATGACCCTGTTTCGTCCCTCCACCGGCCAGATGAAGGATTACAAGCTGACCCGGGCGCAAATCAAGGTGGATACCGTCAAGGACATCAACGGCCACCGCGAATTTCCGCTCAGCGACAACAACGTCGGCTATGTGCGGCTCGTGCAGTTTGGCGAGCAAACCGCCGGCGACCTGGAAGACGGCCTCAAAAAGCTCGAGGCCAAAGGCATGGAATCACTGATCCTTGACCTGCGCGCCAACCCGGGCGGCCTGCTCGACCAGGCGGTGACTATTTGCGGGAAGTTTCTGCCGCGCGGCCAGTTGATCGTCTCGACCGAGGGCCGCGACTTGAAGGAGAAGAAAGAATACAAGGCGAACGGCCGCGAGAAACACGGCAGTGTGCCGATCGTGGTGCTGGTCAACAACGGCAGCGCCAGCGCCTCGGAGATCGTGGCCGGCTGTTTGCAGGACTGCACCGCGCTGGCCGTGTGCAAAGCCGTCATCCTCGGCGAGCAGACCTTTGGCAAAGGTTCGGTCCAAAGCATTCTGCCGTTGCAGGACGGCTCGGCCCTGCGCCTGACGACCGCCAAATACTATACCCCCAGCCACAAGGTCATTCACGAGCGGGGCATTACTCCCGATATCATCGTCCCGATGAGCGACGACGAGGGGAACGATCTGAGTATCAAACGCACTCCGGGCGGCCTCGAATCACTCGATCCCAAGGATCAGGAACGGGTGCGCGACGCCCGCGACGTGCAACTCGACCGCGCGATGGACTTGCTCAAAGGCATTTCGCTTTACTCGAAACGGGTGCCGGCCCTCGAAAAACGCGCCGCCAAAGCGGACAAGGTGGCCGCGAAATAAATGGCCGGCGGCAGCGTGAGGGGGGTGAGTCACTAGGCCACGGCGGAGTTCGCTTTATCGCGGGGGGGATTGCACTCGGTAATCGACGCTTCGTAGCGCCGCAGGCAAACCTGATGCGGTGTTTCGAGCCTCTGTCCTTATGCGACTCGATCTCGCGTAACGGGACTTGTCCGAATTTGCCTGTGACTTGGGGTGTGATTAAATGTGGGTGCGCAGAGCGAGGCTGCCGGCTAAAGCCAGCGTTCCATTGCGGCCGGAACGCCGGCTTTAGCCGGCAGCTTCGCACCCACTTCCAACCACACCCTGTGAATTGAATTCATGCTTTTGGCGATTGAAACTTCCTGCGACGACACGAGCGTGGCCGTCGTCCACCGCGGTCGCGTGCTCTCCAACATCGTCTCTTCGCAAAGGCGCCTGCACGCCGAATACGGCGGGGTGGTGCCGGAACTGGCCGCGCGCGCGCATCTGCGAAACTTTTTGCCGGTCGCCCAGGCCGCGCTGCGCGAAGCCGGCGCCAGCCCGCCCGAACTCGAGGCCATCGCCGCCACGCAAGGTCCCGGCTTGCCGAACGCCCTCTTGGTCGGCTTCACCGCCGGGCAGTCGATCGCTTTCGCCTTGCGCCGGCCATTCCTCGGCATTCACCATCATGAGGCGCATCTCTATTCGCCCTGGATTTCCGGCGACCCGCCGGCGGCCGATTTCACCGCCTTTCAGCCGAACGTTTCACTCGTGGTCAGCGGCGGCCACACGCTGCTGGTGCATGTGTATCTCGAGGGCAGCCCACGCGCGGCGCCTGCCGATCCGACGGCCCGCGGCCAGGACGCCGTCGTTACCTTGCATCGCGTCCTCGGCTCGACGCTCGACGATGCGGCGGGCGAATGTTTTGACAAAGTGGCCAAACTCCTCGGCCTCCCCTATCCCGGCGGACCGGAACTGGACCGGCTCGCCGCGGAGGGCAATCCCGCCGCTTACGAGTTCCCGCGCCCGCTCCTGCGCGAAGCGACGGACGATTTCAGTTTCGCCGGCCTCAAAACGTCCGTCCGCTATTTCCTGCAAAAGCATCCCGACCTGCTGAACGACCCGCGGCAAGTGCGCGACCTCTGCGCCAGCGTGCAGGCGGCGATCGTCGAAGTGCTGGTTGCGAAGACGATGCGCGCCGCGAAGCGGCTTGGCGTGGGCTGCGTCACCGCCTCGGGCGGCGTCAGTTGCAATCGCGCCCTGCGCCGCGATCTGGCGGCCGCGTGCCGGCGCGAAGGGTTGGTCCTGCGTTTGAGCGAGCGCTCGCTCTGCACCGACAATGCGGCGATGATTGGCATTTTGGCGGAACGCAAATTCCAGCAAGCCCCAGCGCCCGCCTCCTTCGATGGGGAAATTTCTCCGCGCTGGACCTTGGCCTGAAGGAGCGAACGGGACTCGTCGATTGGCGAAGCTGCATTTTCTGATGGAAAATCCGAGCATGACCGAATCCAATGCCGGGCATGAAAACAGCCCGGTTATGCCAGATTAGCGCGGGATTTCTGCTTGCGGCCCTCCCAGTACTTGGCGCGGAAGCGGCGCTCCTTCGCAACGCCGGATTCGAATCGGCGCTCGTGCAGGAGGACTGGGAAAAGACAGTCTATGGCGCGGCGTCCCAGATCGAACTGGATACACAGGTCGCGCGGCAGGGAAACCAGTCCCTGCGCGTTACCGCCACGGAGCCTTCCGACACGGCCCTCGGCCAGGAAATCACGCTGCGGCCGGCTCAGTGGTATCGCTTGAGCGGCTGGGTGAAGACGCGCGCGCTGGAGCCGCGGGGCGCATCGGTCTTCGGCACGCTGCAAGTCCAACAGTCGCGCGGGCGCGGCGTCATTGCCGCCGGCCCGAACCACGCGGCCGACACCGATTGGACGGAAGTGCCCGTTTATTTCCAGGCGCCGCCGGATGGCCGGGTGCGCATTTGTTTATTTTTCGCAGGATTCGGAAAAGGGACCGGCACCGCCTGGTTCGACGATTTGAGGCTGTCGGAAATCGATCCGGCCGACTCGCCCGCGCGCATTACCCGCGAGCCGCTCTGCGCGGGTCAGATCAGTCCGCTGCAATACGGTCAGTTTGTGGAGTACCTGTGCGATCTCGTCCCGGCGATGTGGGCGGAGAAGTTGTATGACGGCAGCTTCGAGGGTCTGAGCCCGTACAAATTCGTCTTCCTCAAGGAAACGGATTTCAAAGAAAAGCCCTGGCATCCCAGCGGCGCGGTGAACCGGGCGAAGTACACGCTGGACCGCGAGACAAAAATCAGCGGCGACGTTTCGCAACGGATCGAGATCGAAGCCGGCGCTCCTGCCACGGCCGGGCTTTCCCAGGACGGCGTTTTCGTCGAGCGCGACGCCCCGTGCGGCTTCAACTGTTTCATGCGCGCCAGCGGTTTGCACGGCCCGGTGCGGGTCAAACTCCAGGCGGAGGGAAAGGTGCTGGCGGCGAGTGAATTTCAGCCCGGCGCTGAATGGAAGAAATATTCCGCGCGTCTTGTCCCTTCGGAGCGCGGTCCGAACGCCACGCTCACGATCGAAGTTCGCGGCCCGGCGACGCTTTGGCTCGACAACGCTTCATTGATGCCGATCGACAACGTGGGCGGCTGGCGTCGCGACGTGGTCGAGGCGGTGCGCCTCCTCAAGCCCGGGATCATTCGCTTTGGCGGCAGCGCGCTGGATGATCCGAACCTCGGCGAGTTCGAATGGAAAGACACCATCGGCGACCCCGACCGGCGCCGGCCATTCCGCGCCTGGGGCGGACTTCAGCCCACCGGGCCGGGGCTGGAGGAGTTCGTTCAGTTCTGCCGCGCGGTCGGCGCCGAACCGTTGATCTGCGTCCGCTTTTCCCGACGCGCGCCGCGGGACGCCGCCGAAGAGGTGGAATATTTCAACGGCGCGCCGGACACTCCGCAGGGGTCGTGGCGCGCCAGGAACGGGCATCCGGAACCGTATCGAGTCCGGTACTGGCAAATCGGCAACGAACAGGGAAGCCGCGAGTATGAAGAGCGGCTGGTTGCCTTCTGCCGGGCGATGAAGGCCGCCGACCCGTCGATCAAGCTGCTTTCCTCTTACCCGACGCCAGGCCTGCTTCGCCAGGCCGGGTCGTTCCTGGATTACGTTTGCCCGCATCACTACAGCCACGACCTCGCGGCCATGGAGAACAACCTCGAGGCCGTCGGCCGGATGATCCGCGAGAATTCACCGGCGCACCCGATCAAGATCGGCGTCACCGAATGGAACACGACGGCGGGTGACGCCGGTCCGCGGCGCGCGATGCTTTGGACTTTGGCCAACGCCCTCGCCTGCTCCCACTATCACCATTTGCTGCACCGTCACTGCGACCTGGTCGAAATCGCCAATCGCTCCAACCTGATCAACAGCTTCTGTTCCGGCATCATCCAGACGGACACCCACCGGCTCTACCGGACGCCGACCTATTATGCCCAGCAGCTTTACGCGACGCTCGCCGGAACGCGGCCGTTGAAAATCGAGTCGTCGATCCCGGCGAACGTCGGCCCCGACCTGAGCGCCACGCTTTCAGCCGCGGGCGATGAGCTGACGCTGTTTGCGGTCAACGACACGCTGGAGGACATTACGCGACCGCTGGATTTCACCGCCTTCGGCAGCAGCCGACAAATGCTTTCAGTCTGGACCCTGGCCGACCGCGCGCGGGCCGGTGAACCAGACGTGACCAATAGTTTCGATGACCCGGAACGGATCACGATCGGCCGAGGCGGCTTCCGCGCCGACGCCCCGCGGTTTGCCTATCGCTTTCCGGCGTTGTCGCTCACAGTGCTGAGGTGGCAAGTCAAATGATTTTGGAATATTGGAACCCGAATCCTAAGCAGCCCGTTGAAAAACGCTACTTCCCGTAGCAGCCGAGGTAACGAGGCTCAAATTCCCTCGGCAACAGAAGCGATGTGAGAGCCTCCTCACGTCGGCTGCTACTTTCTGAACAGGCAGTTAGCCAATGAAAGGGGAGCGCGACCGTCTCGGTCGCACCCGTCGGCGTCTCGCCAACGGAATCCGACTGCTATATTTATTCACCCTTTGGTGTATCCCTGCCGCACACTGCTCTACATGGGAACATCAATACATTTCTTTCAGCACGCGCCACGTCCTGAAATTGATCCCGCAACCGCGCCTTGGGATTGGGAAACAGCTTCCCCGGCGGACGGGCGGTTTTTCCTGGTTCCATATTCATCGGGGATAAATCAATAAACCCTTGTTGACACGCAAGAAAGCCGGAAATACAATCCCATTATGGCCGCCATGCTTAACCGCAAATTGCCCCCGAATATCCGTTAGGCGGCACTTCGGGCATGACAAATCGACGACTGTCCAACTTCCGACTGAAGCTGTCGCTCATACTTTTGTGCGTAGGCCCGGGCGCTTTTATTCTGACGCTCGCATTTCGCCACAATCTTCTCGTGCTCGTATCACTGGCCGTGGCTGCCTTGGGCGTGGCTATTGGCAAGAATCGGCTAACTTGCCCCAAATGCGGGAAGACACATCTGGCCATCGGCACCGATGTCAAGTGCTGCTATCATTGCGGCGCACCATATTTTGCAGACGGTCAAGAAAATGACGCAGCCGCCTAACACTCAGCTGCAGGCCACAGCCGCCGCGCCGGGAAGTTGACAGATCATGGAAACTCGAACGTCATCCTTGCAGTCCAGCTCCCGCTGTGGCTGCTGTACCCGAGCTTAGACGCTGCATCACGCGGCATGCGCAAAAGGCTACCAGTCATCATCGCTTATCTGGCGCTGCTGGCGCTCGCGTTACCCGTTCCGCTGCTGCACCATTACCAGACCGAAAGAGCGATTGAGGCCACGCGTCCGGCCATCAAGCTGGAAGACGGAAGCTATTCACCGGCGTTGTTGCCAGCCCACATTCTTCTACTGCGTTGGCTCGGACAGTTATCGCAGGCTGTTCCGCTCGGCGTGGCTGTTGCGTTTCTGCTTTCATTCTGGCGAGAGATCTTTGCACGACCGGCGGCTTTATGTATTATCGCTGTCTGTCAGTGTGCGTTCACAACTGTTTATGCGCTTTATTCCACATTGCTGCTCGGAAGTGAGTGGCTCCACCATGCGACCTAACAAGTGCCCTGCAGCGAACCGCCGCTAAAAAGAGTAAAGGGGTAAAGGGGTCCCGCGCGTTTTAACTACTGACCGATTGCCTTTTTCCCTGGCAAGCTGTCCGCCGCGTGAGGGCACGCGGCCTACAGGAATTTGTAGGCCGGGTCCCCTGACCCGGCGCAAACACTCTTGACGCTCTATATACAGAACTCCAGTTGACCTCCGGGCAGCGTGCTGACACTCTCCCGGAAGTCGTGAAATCAAAATTCTCCGCCTCGCTTTTTTTGCTGGCGTTCGCTGTTTTCGCCGCCGGCTTCTGGAATCCGAAGGTGGCGCGTGCCGCGGACGCCTATGTTCCCCTGGAAGGAGAAAAGACAACCTGGCACGAGGGATTTGACCGCTACGATTACGTGATGGATGAAGTGAGCTTTGCCATCACGCCGTTCAAGCGGCCCGACACGGAGCAATTTGCGGTAGGCAATCCAGCGAAAGGACAGCGGCGCTGCATCGTGGTGGCGCCGAAGCAGGCCGCGCCCGGCAATCCGTGGTCATGGCAGGGCTGTTACTGGGACCACGAGCCGCAGACGGAAGTCGAATTGCTCCGGCGCGGTTTTCACATCGCCTTCATCACGCCAGACCCCGGTAAGCAGTGGGACGCGTGGTATGGCTGGCTCACGGAGAAACACGGGTTGTCAAAGCAACCGGCCTTCGTCGGCATGAGCAAAGGCGGCGTGAACGAATACGACTGGACCACCGCGAATCCGGACAAAGTTTCTTGCATTTACGCGGACAATCCCGCGATTCGTCCGGAAGCCTTCGCGCGGCTCGGCGAGTTGGCGGGCAATGACGTGGCGTTGCTGAATATTTGCGGGAGCGCCGACTTTCTGCTCCAGCGGGAGACGCTGCCGATTGAGGATCGTTATCAGCAATTGGGCGGACGCATCACGGTGATGATCAAGGACGGCCACGCGCATCATCCGCACAGCCTGCGCAATCCCAAGCCCATCGCGGACTGGATCGTGGAGCACACGCAGCCGGCGCCGGGCGCGCGGCCTGATTTCGCGAATGAGCAGTTCATCAAGTCCTACTACTACAGCCTCGAAAGCACGAACCTCTGGCTCAAGGAAGAGAAGACTTACGCCAATTGTCGCGGGCCGGGCTTCGTCGAGTGCTACGAGCGATACGATGAAAAGACCGCCAGCCAATGGGGTCTCACCGGCCTCGCGGTCATTGTGCCCAAGTCGCCGGCGCCGGGAAAACCGTGGGTCTTCCGCGCCGACGCCATCACGCTCGATGCGGTCATCGACCAGGCGCTGCTCGCGCGCGGCTTTCACATCGTCATCCCGCCGCTCACCGCGCAATCCGGCGCGGTGCGCACCCAATGGAACGCCGCTTACCAGCTCATGACCGGCCACGGCTTTTCCAAAAAGCCGGTGCTCGAGGGCACCGGGACGGCGGCGGGCGAAGCCTACGCCTGGGCCGTCGAAAACCCGGATAAAGTGACTTGCATCTACGGACGAAACCCCGCGCTGCGGAGCCTCATGTCGAAAAGATCGCCGCTCGAAAATCTCGATCCGCTCGCCAAAGCCGGAGTGCCGCTCCTCCATTTATGTGATAAGACCGACCCGTGGTTCAACGAACACACGCGCGTCGTCGAGCAACGCTACAAGGAACTTGGCGGCCAGATCGTTGTCATCATCAATGAGAACGACGCGCATTATCCGCTCGCGGCCGCTGACCAAACACGCGTGGTGGATTTCATCGTGGGGAAAGTGAAGTGAGCTTTTTCGAACCGCTGATAAACGCTGGTTTCAGCAAGCGTGCTAGCTAAACTGGCTTGTCGTTAACTGTAACTGTCCATAAGCTGGAGCGCCGATGGCAAGCGCCGCACAATTGAAAGCCCTGCTGCAAAGTCACGCTGACGGCGACGACTCGCGCTTTTATGCTGTGGGTCTGCAATTGGCGGCGGAAGAGGCGCGAAAGGGCCACGCCGACCTTGCAAAGGAGTTGCGCGACATCGTGGAGAAAACGCGAACGCGCGATTCGCAGCGTGTAGCGCACGAAAACATCCTGCACATTGCGCAGCCGCAGGGCGAAGTGGCGGACTTGCTGGCCGTGCGGCAACCTGTTGAGCGACTTTCCGACCTCATCCTCGACGATGCCGCAGCGACGCATGTTCGCCGCGTGCTTCACGAGCAACGCCACCTCGATAAGCTTAAATCTCACGGCCTTCGTGCGCGCCAGACACTCCTGCTTACCGGGCCGCCCGGCTGCGGAAAAACGCTGACGGCGTCGGCCATCGCGGGAGAATTGGGCTTGCCGCTTTTCATCGTGCGGTTGGAAAGTCTGATGACGCGCTACCTCGGTGAAACTGCCTCGAAACTCCGGCTGATTTTTGAGGCCGTGGAGAAAACTCGCGCCGTCTATTTGTTCGACGAGTTTGACTCCATCGGCATCGCGCGCGGCTCGGAGAATGATGTTGGCGAAATGCGGCGCGTGCTGAACAGCTTTCTTGTTCTCGTCGAAAACCACAGGGCCAACAGCGTGGTCATTGCTGCGACCAACCATGGCCACTTGCTCGACCGCGCGCTGTATCGCCGCTTCGACGACCTCATCGAACTCGGCCTGCCCAACATCAAGTTGGCTGAGCGCACATTCCGCGAGCGGCTGGCGGGGCAAAAGAGCCAGGGTCTTGGCTACGCGAAACTCGCAGCGGCTGCTGAAGGATTGAGCTTCGCTGAAATCACCCGCGTTTGTGAGGAGTCCATCAAAGACATGCTGCTCCACGACAAAAAGAGTCTCACGACAAATGACGTGCTAGGTGTTGTCAGCGAGCGGCGGCTGTTCCTGGATAAGCGCCATGTCCAGTAACGCCCATGCCCGGAGAACAGCCAACGGTCCTGCGCCATCTCGACTACTCGGGTCGCGCTAAGCCTCAACCCTATATTGCGAAGGGCGGAGGCGGTAGTAGGTTCAAGCGCTTCCCTCGTCAGCGCGCCGCCCACGCGACCAAACTACGCGATGAACTTCAACGAGCGCAACTTGAGGCGGATCGCTTGCGCCTTTCTCAGGAACTCGCGAGCTACGAGGAAGACGCTGGCATTAACCTGGAGATACGCGGCGTTCCGAATCACCCGCTAAAACTCGAACCGCTTGATTCGCCGCGCTCAGGGATCACGTTGAAAAATGTCCGGCAGGAGTTCGTCGTGTTAACTGGCGGCGAGGAAGCAGTAATTGTCGTGGCGACGGTTTTTGTGAAGCACGGCAAGCTCACCTACCTCACCAAACGAGTAGAGGACTACGCGCGGATGGCCACGCGCACGGACAGGACAGGCAAGGTCATCCACACAGACCACGAAGATTTCGTCGCAAACATCGAGTCCATCGGAATCGCTGCCATCGAGGCGTTCTGGACCTCGAAGCGTCCGCTGCCGGAAATAGATATCGCTGTCTGGTGGGAGGTGTGGGTGCGCGTCGGCTCGGAAGCGGAGCGCGGTCGCCACGAGGATGCGGTGAGAGCCGAAGCTGAACGACTAGGTATGCAACGCAAGGACGCTAAGCTCGTGTTGCCCGAGCACAGCGTCTTTCTCATCAAGACCACACGCCGGACGCTTGCCTCGGCCACGGCATTGCTGAATTTCGTCAGCGAGCTGCGACACCCCGCGCTCACCCCTGAGTTTTTCATCGAACAAACCCCAGCCGAGCAACAGCAGTGGGCCGCGGAACTGAAGTCACGGCTTGTTCCACCGCCAGACAACGCGCCCGCCGTCTGCGTCCTCGATACTGGTGTGAATCGCGGGCATCCTCTGTTGTCCGACCTGCTCGCCGAAAATGACCACGACACCGTGCGCGCGGAGTGGGGAAAAGACGACCACTACACAAACGGACATGGCACCCAAATGGCCGGTTTGGCTGCGTACGGCGACCTCACGCCGCTTTTGGATAGTAGCGGGCAAGTCGCGCTTTCACATCGATTGGAGTCGGTGAAAGTCCTTCCCCGTTTCGGCCATAACGAGCCGGAGCACTACGGCCCCATCACGCAGGAGGCGATGTCACAAGCGGAAATCAATTCGCCGGAGAGGCAGCGAGTCTTCGCGTTGGCCGTGACCGCAACCGATGCGCCCGACTTCGCGGAAAATGGCAAGCCAAGCGCATGGTCTGCCGCTCTCGACAGCCAGACATCCGGGGCGATGGAGGATGACGACACCAAGCGACTTGTGTGCGTGAGCGGCGGAAACGTCTGGCTGCGGAATCGAAACGAGTATCCGAATCGCAACGAACTAACCTCGATTGAAGACCCCGCGCAATCTTGGAACGTAATCACCGTCGGAGCCTTCACTGCGAAGGACATCGTAATCGACCACAATGGCGACATCGTTCCCGATGCTGTCTGCATTGCACCTCGCGACGGCCTCTCGCCGCACAGCGCGACCAGTTGCCTTTGGACTTCACCGGAGTCGCGTCATTGGCCACTCAAGCCCGACGTGGTTTTCGAGGGTGGAAACATCGCAGCGGATGCCACAGGTAATCGCGAAGAACGAGACAGCCTCTGCCTGCTCTCCACCAACTCCGACATTCAGCGGCGGCTCTTCGCGCCGTTCTGGGCGACCAGCGCAGCCACCGCTCTTGCCGCCAGAATGGCCGCACAAATCCAATCCGAGTATCCTGCGTTCTGGGCCGAAACAGTTCGAGCATTGCTGATTCACTCCGCAAATTGGACTGCGCAGATGAAGCGTGGCGCTAACCTCAGCAACAAAGGCGACCTGGCGCACATCCTTCACCGATTCGGCCACGGCGTTCCGGACCTCGCCCGAGCACTGGCGTCAGCCCGCAGTCGTGCCACGCTCATTTGTCAGGATTCACTCCAGCCGTTCACGAAGGAAGAAGACGGCGTGAAGACGCGAGACATGATGCTCTACCGCTTGCCTTGGCCGAAGGATTTACTCCAAAGCCACGGCAGCACCGCTGTGCGGTTGCGCGCGACTCTCTCCTATTTCATCGAGCCAAATCCCGGCTCGCGGATGGTGACATCAAAGTATCGTTACGCTGGCTGCAATCTTCAATTCCTGGTGCAGACGGCCACAGAGAAATCACTGAAGAATTTCATTGCACGAGTATCGGACGCCGTTTCCGATGACGACCGTGGCGCCTACGAGAGACCGGATGACACGACCACGGGCTGGTTGCTTGGGGACGATCTGCGCCGACGCGGCTCGATTCACTCCGACACATGGACAGGCGCCGCCGCGCAACTCGCTTTGATGGAACACCTCATTGTGTTCCCCGTCAACGGATGGTGGCGTCTCCGCCCACAGCACAAGCGATACAACCAGCGCATCCGCTACTCGCTTGTGGTGACGTTGGAAACGCTTGGCGCAGACCTCGACATCTTCGCACCAATTCAGGCGACCGTGCAGCAGTCCATTAGTGTGTGATGCATTGCGGCGTTCACCGCTACGGAAGGCGGTGCGTTTGGCATTTGCGAGTTCCAAGCCGCGGCGGTGGTCTGATCAACACCGCGGAAACAAAGAAACCTTAACATGAAAAGCAATTTGGCCATAAACAAAACGAGATTCGCATCCGCATTGTTGCTTGGCATCATCGGCTTCGCAGGCACGATGCGTGGCGCGGGACAGTATTTGAAAATTGATTACCCAGCCTCCACCTCGTCCAATGAATTGCAGGTGGCGGTCACTTACACCCTGTGGATTCCGGCTGGCGCGAAGACGTTGCGCGGTATCATCGTGCACCAGCACGGGGCCGGGACCACCGCGTCCATCGAAGGTTCCACCGCCGCTTACGATTTGCACTGGCAGGCGCTGGCCAGGAAGTGGGACTGCGCCCTTTGGGGTTCCAGCTATCACGTATTGAATGAGAAGATCGACATTTCCCCGGGCGCTTCCGAATTGTGGTTCGATCCGCGGCGCGGTTCGGAGAAAACATTTCTGCAGGCGCTCACCGATTTCGCCGCGAAGTCCGGTCATCCGGAAATCGACAAAGTTCCCTGGGCGCTGTGGGGTCATTCCGGCGGCGGCATCTGGTCGGACGTGATGACCACGCTCCATCCCGATCGCGTCATCGCGGCGTGGATGCGCTCAGGCTCGGCGCTCATGTTTCTCACCCATCCGGAGTTTGCGCGCCCGGATGTTCCCGCCGCGCTTTACGCGATTCCAATGATGACCAACCCGGGCGTGAAGGAGAAACCGAAGCCGAACTTCGACGCGCCGGACAACCGCACCGCGGCGGAAAAAATGAAGGGGCCGTGGCTGGGCAATATCGCGACGTTCAAGGAATACCGCGCGAAGGGCGGTCTGATTGGCTTCGCGCCCGACCCGCGCACCGGTCACGAGTGCGGTGACAGCCGTTACCTCGCGATCCCGTTTCTCGATGCCTGCCTCGCCATGCGCCTGCCGGACAAGGGGGGCCAAAAGCTCAAGCCGATGGACACGAGCAAGGCCTGGCTCGCGCCGTTGTTCGGCGACGAAGCCAAACCGGCGGCGGAGTTCAAAGGCAATCCGGACGAAGCGGTCTGGCTGCCGAACGGAAGCGTGGCGAAGGCCTGGATGGAATATGTGAAGACCGGCGCCACCAGCGACACCACGCCGCCGCCCGCGCCATTCAACCTCAAAGCATTGCCCAAAGGTGAACAGGGAACCGAGATCACTTGGAATGCCGAGGCCGATTTCGAGAGCGGTATCCAACAGTTTATTGTGATGCGCGACGGACAGGAACTGGCGAAAGTGCCGGCGAACCCGATTGGCAAATTCGGTCGTCCGCTGTTCCAATCCATGACGTATCACGACACGCCGAGTCAGCCGATGCCGGAAATGCGTTACCTCGATGCCTCCGCCAAGGCGGATGAAATACACACCTACTCGATCATCACCGTGAACAGCGTCGGGCTAAGATCGAAACCGTCTGCTCAGGCCCGATAGAGCGTGTCCGGAAAATGGGTGGCACGGGCGACCCGCCCGTGCCGGTCGGCGACTCGCCAACCGGAAGATCAAGGCCGCAGCTCCGTAGGAGCGGCCTATTTGTAGCAAATGGATACCGCCCACCCAAGAAGCCCCAGCGGGGGAATGGCCCTTACTTAGCAACAAAGCTTCGAAGGCGGGCATTTCTGCGGCGGTCATTGCGCTTGGGAGGATCT
>WNGK01002506.1_pt1 | contig 51583 bp, 54 predicted proteins | sample 5400601 | NCBI WGS metagenome assembly WNGK01 (sample SAMN13153376, study PRJNA577476) | soil metagenome | isolation source: 60 cm soil or saprolite under Garry oak tree replicate 1 | place: USA:California | collected 2016-06-15 | reverse complement strand
TCCGGATGTGGGTGGGTGCAAAGCGAGGGTGGCCCGAAAGAGGAAATTCGGCCGGGCGATGTGGTCTGGTGCCCGCCGGGTGAGAAGCATTGGCACGGAGCCACTTCAACCACGGCGATGACGCACATCGCCATCTTGGAACACCTTAACAGCAAGACCGTCGACTGGATGGAAAAGGTCAACGACGAACAATACCAAGCTTGATGAGGGCGAAAACGAGACATGGGAGCACATATCATGCACAACGCGAAAGCTTACTCCGCCGCCAGTGAGACATCGCCGCTTGCCCCGGCCACGATCCCGCGGCGCGATCCTACAGAACACGACGTAGAGATCGAGATCCTCTTCTGTGGCATCTGCCACTCAGATCTCCATTCGGTTCGTAACGAGTGGCGCAGCCTCATGCCCACCGTATACCCAATTGTCCCGGGCCATGAAATCGTCGGGCGTGTCACCAACGTCGACTCGGCAGTTACCAAGTACAAGCCTGGCGACCTCGCCGCGGTCGGCTGTATGGTCGACACGGACGGTACCTGCCTCCAGTGCAAGGCTAGCCTTGAGCAGTTTTGCCCGAACTTGACCCTTACCTTCAACTCACCGGACAAGCACCTCGGAGGCGTCACTTATGGTGGCTACTCCGATAGCATCGTCGTCGATGAACGTTTCGTTCTGCGCGTTCCCTCCAACCTCGATCTCGCCGGAGCCGCGCCGCTGCTCTGCGCCGGGATCACAACATACTCGCCCATGCGCCACTGGGGCGTCACCAAGGGCAAGAAAGTTGGCGTGGTCGGTCTCGGCGGACTCGGCCACATGGGCGTGAAGTTTGCTCATGCGTTCGGAGAGCACGTCGTCGTCTTCACCACTTCGCCTGACAAGAAGGAAGACGCGCTCCGCCTCGGCGCCGACGAAGTCGTGCTCTCTCGCAACACCGACGGGATGCAGAAGCACGCCGGCAGCTTCGACTTCATTCTCGACACGGTCTCCGCCGATCACGACATCAACGCCTATCTCAACCTGCTCGGCCGCGACGGCAACATCACACTTGTCGGTGCACCCCCGAATCCTCTCGCCGTTTCGGCGTTCGCCCTCATCATGGGGCGCCGCAGTCTGTCCGGATCTAACATCGGCGGCATCGCGGAAACTCAGGAGATGCTCGACTTTTGCGGCGAACATAACATCACCGCCGACGTCGAAGTCATCCCCATCCAGAAGGTCAACGAAGCCTATGAGAGACTGCTCAAGTCCGATGTGAAGTATCGTTTCTCCATCGATATGGGTTCTCTCAGGATCTGAATAACTCGCGTGACATTCAAAGGAGCAATAATGAAAAAGCGCAAACTTGGAAACAGTAATCTGGAAGTCTCGGCCGTCGGGCTTGGGTGCATGGGAATGAGCTTTGGTTACGGTCCGGCTGCCGATAAGCAGGAGATGATCTCTCTGATCCGATCCGCCGTCGAATGTGACGTCACGTTCTTTGATACCGCTGAGGTTTATGGCCCGTTCACCAATGAAGAACTCGTCGGCGAAGCGCTTGCGCCCTTTCGTGGGCAGGTGGTGATCGCCACCAAGTTCGGATTCAAACCTTCTCCCACTGACCCATCGAAGTGGACTGAGGTGGAGAGCCGGCCAGAACACATCAAACAAGTTGCTGAAGCCTCGCTGAAACGACTCAAGGTTGATGCCATTGATCTATTCTATCAGCACCGCGTTGATCCGAACGTGCCCATCGAAGACGTGGCAGGGGCAGTGAAGGACTTGATTCAACAAGGCAAGGTCAAGCACTTCGGTCTTTCCGAAGCCGGAGTGCAAACGATCCGGCGGGCGCACGCTGTTCAGCCTGTGACAGCACTCCAGAGCGAATACTCGCTGTGGTGGAGACGCCCTGAAGAGGAAGTGTTGCCGACGCTTGAAGAACTCGGAATCGGGTTCGTTCCTTTTAGCCCTCTGGGTAAAGGCTTCCTCACCGGAAAGATCGACGAAAACACTACGTTCGACAGTTCCGATTTCCGCAACATCGTTCCTCGCTTTACCCCAGACGCTCGGAAAGCCAATCAAGCCTTGGTTGATCTGCTGCGCGAAATCGCAGAACGGAAGAATGCGACACCTGCCCAGTTAGCGCTCGCGTGGCTCCTGGCCCAGAAGCCATGGATTGTTCCAATCCCAGGCACCACTAAGCTGAATCGCCTGGAGGAGAACATCGGAGCAGTTTCAGTCGAACTTACCTCAGACGATCTCCGTGAGATCGATAGCGCGGCCTCAAAGATCACGGTGCAAGGGGCCAGGTACCCCGAAGAGCTGGAGCGAAGGACCGGTCTCTGAGCGGAGGTCTGATATGAGCAATAACATCGAAGGAAAAATCGTCGTCATCACGGGTGCGAGCAGCGGGATGGGCGAGGCAACCTCACGGCTTCTCTCTGCGCAGGCCGCAACCGTTGTATTGGGTGCGCGACGCGCCGATCGCATCCAGTCACTGGCAGACGAACTAAACGGCAGCGGCGGTAAGGCACTCGCAATAACGACGGACGTCACTCATTACGATCAGGTTAAGAAATTGGTTGACGCAGCCGTGCAGACGTTCGGGCATGTCGACGTCATGATCAACAACGCCGGGCTGATGCCGAGCTCGCCACTCGAACGCCTCAAGAGAAAGCGTTGCGCTTGACCCGCTGACTTAAACCTCCTCATCACCTTCTCTCGCAATCTGGTCGGCTGATGTGAATTCTCCGCTCGGTTGTTCTGATACTTCTGTTGGAGGTGGCCGTCGATAACGGCGACGGCTGAGTGCCGCAAACTGTGAGGGTATTACGCGCTTTCGACAAAGAGGCGGAGGAATTCTCACGACTCGCGATCATCAGGAGTGAGTCAGGTAACGCATCGTTCCTTCAACCTGATTGTCGCGTTTGACCGAGGGAGCGATCAGGAGGGAAATACCCCTGGACGTGGGATCGCTGAGTCAAGCTTTCATCACTTCGTGGATTATAACTGGGACATTGCAAAAGGGTGCCCGAGCTTTCGAGGAACCACCTGGCTATGAAATCAGAAGAGACCCTCGCAGGCTTATCGACATAAAGGCCTGTGTGCGGAATGCGGCGCTATGGTTGGCGCCATCGCCTGATTCGGGTTAGAAGAGAATTTCAATGTTGCTAGTGCTGGAGATTATTGTAACTATCGTCGGTGGCCTGGCTTTGATTTATCTGATCGGCGATCGGACGTTCTCAGCTCCACGCTATCGTGGTCCAATCACAAATCACTTCAATGGCGGAAAGTTTCGCAATCTTGAGTCTCCCGAACGGAAGGGTTTTATTGATTTCTTGCGCTGGCAGTTGACCAACAAGCGTGGCCACTGGAACAAGTGGACAGACTCTCAATCAGGATCTGTGCCGGCACTACGCTTAAATGGTAAAGACCTCCGAGTTACGTTTATCAATCATGCTACCGTGCTGATTCAAACCGAAGGTCTCAACATCCTTACCGATCCGATTTGGTCCGAACGTGCTAGTCCAGTCAGTTGGGCAGGGCCGAAAAGACATAGATCACCCGGACTCCGGTTTGAAGACTTACCGCCAATCGACATCGTACTCATCAGCCACAATCATTACGATCATTTAGACATCAAGACGCTTGTTAGGCTGAGCGCCGTGCATCAACCACGCTTTGTAACCGGCCTTGGGAATCGCGCGTTCCTTAACGTTCGTGGAATTAAAGTCATTGATGTTACCGAACTTGATTGGTGGGACGCCGCGAAGATTTCCGAAGAACTCAGTGTGACCTGCGTGCCGGCTAAACATTTTTCCGGGCGTGGGTTGAGCGATGGCGACGCTACGCTTTGGTGTGGTTACGTTATTGAAGTGTCCGCGGGCAACGTTTACTTTGCCGGCGATACGGGCATGGGCAGTCATTTCCTTGAAATCAAAAATCGATTCGCACCACTTCGTCTCGCGTTATTGCCAATCGGCGCCTATCTCCCGAGATGGTTTATGCATCCAGTCCATTTATCGCCCAGCGAAGCGATCGAAGTGCACCATCTATTGGAGCCGCGCGTCAGTATGGCAATACACTTTGGAACATTTGCGCTTGGCGATGACGGCGAATCTGAACCGGTGCTTAAACTTCGCGAGACCTTAAATAACAAAGAGAAGGGTGATTTGTCTTTCTGGATATTGGAGCATGGCGAAGGACGGGACGTGCCCTAGCTAAGAGGAAGGAACGTGCGAGTAACGCTGATCGAATCTATTGACGACGGCCAATAGACACAGTGACGTGAAGGAGCATATTGTTGGGGGCATAAAAGAGATGCCTGAGAACATTGAACTCACAAGCGAAGTAGATCGGCGCAATTCCGAGATCTGCAGGTTCACTTCAGCGCGAACACTCTATGTCGGTACGAAAACCGTCACGAATGTGGACGAGGCCAAAGGACTTCCACTCGCCGAGAAACTGATTTCCCTACCGGGGGTAGTGAAGATTCAACTTATTGGACATCTTCTGGTAGCCACTAAGATGTCGGACAAACAATGGAGCGAGGTTGGCAAGGAGATCGAGGCCGTTCTCACTGCATACTTAATCTCGGGCCTTGCCTTAACACCTGAAGAAATTCACGATCGAATGATGCTGATCGGTAGAACCACGAGGGAGAAGATTCAATATCTTATTGAGACGCAGATCAATCCCGGCGTCGCGGAACATGGTGGAGCAGTCCAGATAGTGAACGTCGAAGATGACAGTGTTTATTTGAGGCTCCATGGCGGATGTCAAGGATGCGGCGCCGCAGATTTCACTCTCAAACAAGGTATTGAGACGATTATCAAACGAGCGGTGCCGGAAATTAAACAGATCGTAGACGTTACTAATCACAGTGCCGGTACTAATCCCTTTTATCGACGAACAGAGCGTGGAACTTCTACCAGCTAAAGACGCTGGCGAAGGAAAGTGATTAATTCCCGTGACTGGCTGGTGGGACAAGCAAATCCTAAGAGCTGATCATCTGGCCGCAAAGTCAAATGGCTCAAAGGAACTATTGGCGTTCTACTCACACTTACTTCGAGCGCAAAAAGAAATCTACGAATTCCTGCGTAGCCGTAAAGGTTGGCTCCCATCGGGAGACCTGAATGGCGACATACCAGTGATTTGCGACGCCTTGCCTGGCTTCCTGAAAGCGGTTGCGGACTATGGACCAGAGACTCTCGCTGCCGAAGCGCGTGATTTGTCAGCGACAAACTACGACGTGATTAATAAGATGCTCATGAATTATTGGCTCGGCCCTTCAGACATACTATTTTTCGCGAAGGCATTTTTACAGCCTTATGCCCGCTGGTTGGCTGAAACCGGAGCCCAGGTTCTTGGACGAAACTTTATGGGCAGTGAACGTTCCTGTCCCTTCTGTGGCGGGAACCCTCAGGTCAGTTTTCTTCAGAGCAAAGAGACCAATGCTGAGAGCGGCAATCGGGACCTGATTTGTGCGACATGTCTCTCATCATGGGAATTTCGCCGAGTAGTCTGTGCTAAGTGCGGCGAAGAGCGACCTGCGAAACTGGGATACTTCCATTCACCTGAGTTTGATCATGTCAGAATTGAGGCTTGCGACAACTGCAAGCACTACATCAAGGGCGTCGATCTTACCCGTCTTGGGCTCGCGGTGCCTCTTGTTGACGAAATAGACGCCGCGCCTTTGGATCTCTGGGCACGTGAGCACGGCTACACAAAGATAGAATTGAATCTCGTTGGTGTATGACGGAAAGGTTTCCAGAGCCGCCGCAATGGCCTAACCGAACTTAGGGCGTGAAAGAAAAGGCACGCTATAGACACCATGGGCACACATATTTTTTCAATATTTTAGACTAGGTGATTTCTAGCTTTCAGAACAACTGAGGCGCGAAGCCACCCCGCTTTCGCGACCTGCGTATAGAGAATAAGGGCTAGGGATAAGCCGTTTAGGCTCGCCCCAGATCGCTACGTTCCCCCGTCGTGGGACGAACCCCAATCTACATTTCTGATTTCAAAGGAGTGGTTTGTGATGGAAGTCTCAAGACGAACCTTCATTAAGACTACTTTGATCGGAGGCGCGGGCGTTACTGTTTTTGGTTTCAATCTTGCCCCAGTCTATGCGCAAACGCAGGGGCTCAAAATCGCGCGCACTACGGAGACCCGGAGCACCTGCCCGTATTGTTCAGTCAGTTGCGGAGTGATCATTCACACGCTTGGTGATAAATCAAAGAATGCCACACCACAGGTCGTGCACGTGGAAGGCGATCCCGATCATCCGATCAATCGCGGAACGTTGTGTCCGAAAGGCGCTTCGCTAGAACAGGACATCCTCAACGATCGTCGTCTGCTTAAACCTCAGGTGCGGAGACCAGGCGCGACCGATTGGGAGGACATCTCCTGGAACGACGCGATTAATGAGATTGCGCGTTGGACCAAGAAGACGCGCGACGCCACGTTCATAGATAAAGACAAGGACGGTTACACAGTTAACCGTCTTGAAAGCATGGGATGGATTGGTGGATGCACTGATACCAACGAGCTGAATTTTCTCGCCGTCAAAACAATGCGCAGCCTGGGGGTCTGCTATTTCGAAACGCAGGCCCGGGTTTGACACGCTCCGACGGTCTCCAGTTTGGGGCCCACCTTCGGACGCGGCGCAATGACCAACGGCTGGATCGACATCAAGAACACCGACATGATGTTGATCATGGGTGGAAACCCGGCCGAAAACCACCCGTGCGGTTTCAAGTGGCCGGTCGAAGCCAAGAAAACGCGCAACGCGAAAATGATCGTAGTCGATCCGCGCTTCACGCGCACGGCGGCGGTTGCGGATCTCTTTCTGCAAATACGGGCTGGTTCTGACATCGCCTTTCTGGGCGGCCTTGTCAATTACGCGATTCAGAATAATCGGATCGCTAAAGACTACCTGGTTAACTATACGAACGCCGCCTTCGTTGTTAAGGATGGATTCAAACTGCCTGAGGATGGCTTGTTTTCGGGGTTCGACGCCGGAGGCGCGACTTACGATAAGGCGACATGGAACTATGAAGAAGGCGGCAAGGTTGGATCGAAAACTGAAGGTTTCGGAACAGCTGCGGCCTCTTCAAATAAGACATCGTCGTCCCAGGCTGGTTCAAATCCTTCCACGCCTTCAAAGGGGAGTAATGCTCTAGGGGGTGGACACCAGGCTGCTGGGCCAGTCGGTGCAGCGGCACAAGGAGGACCGAAGCCTCCGCCAATGCTGCCGCCGAATGTTGCTTACGATCTTTCATTGCAGCATCCGCGCAGCGTCTTTCAACTTCTGAAAAAACAATATTCGCGCTACACACCAGAGATGGTTGAGCGCATTACGGGTATTCCAAAAGATCAATTCATCAAGGCCGCGGAGCTCTTTACCTCTGTTCGCAAAGACGGCGACATGAAAAAGGCCGGTACGATCATCTACGCCGTGGGCTGGACGCAACACACGTTCGGCACGCAGATCATTCGTACCGCGGCAATCCTGCAACTACTGCTGGGGAACGTAGGTCGCGCCGGTGGCGGAGTGAATGCGCTGCGCGGTCATTCGAATATCCAGGGTGCCACAGACATGGGTGGAGTATTCGATATCTTTCCTGGCTATCTGAAGATTCCACAACCTTCGGACATTGATTTGGCGACTTATCTAAAGCGCACGACTCCGACCGCGTCAAAACCGACTGAGTGGGATTCATATAATTACTGGTCAAATACACCGAAGTTCACGGTGTCATTTCTGAAGGCCTTGTATGGCGATTCGGCGAAGAAGGAGAACGACTTCAACTTTCAGCATCTTCCCAAAATCGATCGCAAGTTCTCGTGGACTGACCTTTGGGATGAAATGTACGCCGGTAAGGTGAAAGGTCTTTTTGCGTTTGGCATGAACGGTGTCGCTATAGGCCCTAATTCGCGGAAGAACATCGAGGCGTTGAAAAAAGCAGACTGGCTGGTCGTGTGCGATCTATATCCGGAAGAGACGGCGGAATTTTGGAAATCTCCCGGAATCACAAAAGACGACATGAAGAAAATCAATACGACCGTCTATCGTCTGCCGGGGGCTGGCTTTGCTGAAAAAGATGGAACGTTCGTTAACTCGGCGCGCTGGCTGCAATGGAAGTACGTTGCACTTCCGCCACCGGGCGAAGCAAAGGTCGATCAGGAAATCCTGGCGCGCATCTTCTTGAAAGTGCGCGAGCTCTATCAAAAGGAAGGCGGGAAACTCCCCGATCCTATTCTCAACCTGAGCTGGGCTTACACCACTCCGCAGAATCCTTCTCTGGCTGAAGTCGCCAGGGAAATTAACGGTAAGGCTCTTGCCGATCTGACTGACCCGACGCAACCAGGAATAACGATCAAGGCGGGCCAGCAATTACCCGGCTTCGCTTGGCTCCGGGATGATGGCACGACCGCTTGCGGCAACTGGCTCTACTCCGGCTCGTGGACCGAAGCCGGACCGCAGATGCAACGGCGAGGAACCGAGGATCCTTCAGGTCTTGGCATCTATCAAAATTGGGCCTGGTCCTGGCCCGCCAATCGTCGCGTCATGTACAACCGCGCCTCCTGTGATCCATCGGGCAAGCCCTGGGATGCTGAACGCAGACAAGTTTGGTGGAGCGATGCGCAGCAGAAATGGGTCGGTAATGATGTTCCCGACTTCAAAGTCGATTCGAAACCGAGCGATCACATGGGTCCGTTCATCATGAACCCGGAGGGCGTCGGCCGAATCTTCGCTCCGCTTGCGGCCTTCGCGGATGGACCATTTCCGGAACACTACGAACCGGTGGAGAGTCCGATCGCAAATCCACTGCATCCAAATCAATCAAACAATCCCGTCGCGAAGAAATTCAAGTCGGACATGGATAAGCTTGGCACGCCCGCCGAAGGTTTCAATGTTGTCTGCACGACCTATCGTCTGACTGAGCATTATCACTACTGGACGAAGAACAATCCGATGAACGTGCAGCTTGTGCCCGAACCGTTCGTTGAAGTTCCGGCGCAACTCGCCGACGAGATGGGAATTCATGGCGGCGAGAAGGTAAAGGTGACCAGCGCGCGCGGCCACTACATCGCCAAAGCGATGGTAACCAAACGCATCAAGCCCATGATGATCGACGGCAAGAAGACTTACCAGATCGGCGTGCCGATTCACTGGGGTTATCGTGGTATCGCGGAAGATGAAGGCAAGACCGCACTCACTCCGACAAATCAACTTTCGCCGGCCGCGATCGATCCGAACGCCTACACGCCAGAGTTCAAAGGTTTCCTGGTAAAGATCGAGAAAGCGTAGAAAGGAGGGCATGAGATGAGCAATCCACAAACATTTCAGATTCAGGAAATCTCGGCCCATCCCGGATCAGTGCCCGGTCAAGGCACGCAGCGCGCAGTCGAAGTCTGCAAATACATCGATGTGACTACGTGCATTGGTTGCAAAGCATGCGAAGTCGCATGCGTCGAGTGGAACGATCATCCGTTCAGGGAAACGACTTTCGATAACACTTACCAGACGATGCCGTCGACGGAGTGGAACTATTGGAATCTGATCAAGTTTGCTGAGGACGAGCGCGATGGCAATTTGATGTGGCTGATGCGTAAAGACCAGTGCATGCATTGCGAAGATCCCGGCTGCTTACGTGCCTGTCCGGCTGACGGAGCGATCATCAAGTATGAAAACGGAATTGTCGATTTTCAGCAGGAGAATTGCATTGGCTGTGGCTATTGCATTTCGGGTTGTCCTTTCGACATTCCAAAGTTCAATGAGAAGACGAAAAAAGTTTACAAATGCACTCTCTGCTCTGACCGAGTAGGCGAGGGACTTGAGCCCGCTTGCATTAAGGCCTGCCCTACCGGTTGCCTGCACTTCGGTACGAAGGATGACATGGTGCAGATCGCCAACACGCGAGCCAAACAACTGCGTGAGGAGTCAGGATTTGCCGATGCCGGCGTTTACGATCCGCAATCTATCGGCGGCACCCATGTCATATATGTTCTGCATGACATCAAGCGTCCGCAACGCTACGGTCTGCCCGCGAATCCGGTCATACCTCCCAGCTATACGTACTGGAAGTGGCTAGCGAAACCTACGGGATTGCTTATGGCCGGCCTCGGGCTGCTCGCAGTGTTCTTCCATCGCGTATCCGTTGGACCAATGCTGCCGCAGCCGGAGGATCCGGCGCCTATTGAACGACAACCCGATATCTTGGAAGCGAAACGAAAGGAGCAGCCATGAGTGCCTTAGTCGAACGCTTTGACCAACGCGCGCGGCGCGAAGCTGATCGCATCGGCAGCACCGTAGTCCATCGCGGCGAGTTGTTGCGTCATCCCGTTTACACGCGAGTACTGCACTGGTTGGTCGCGATCTCGTTCATCTTATCGCTGCTCTCGGGCTTTGCGATTTACTCGCCGACACTTTTCAAGTTTCTAGCGCCGCTGTTTGGCGGCGGGCCACGGACGCGCCTGCTGCATCCATGGTTCGGTCTCTTCTTTAACATCTTCTTCCTGTTTCAGTTTCTCAATTGGCTCACGCCCATGCTCTGGACCGAAGTGGACACTCGCTGGCTTAAACGCATCAAGCGATACACGACCAACGAGGATAAGGTTGAGCCGCCAGATGTTGGGTTTTTCAACGGTGGCCAGAAACTCTATTTCTGGGCGATAGTTTTAAGCGGATTGCTCTTCCTTATCACCGGATTGTTAATGTGGTTTGATGACGTCGTGCCGCGCTGGATTGTTGCCGTGAGCTACGTTGTTCATGATCTCGCGGCCCTGCTAATGCTGGCGGGATTCATAATTCACATCTACGAAGGTACCGCAGCAATCCCCGGCACATTCCGCGCGATGACTAACGGCACAGTTACTCAGAAGTGGGCCTGGACACATCATCCAGCCTGGTACAGAGACGTGACCGGACGTGATCCCTCCGAAGACCTTGAACGCGTGCGCCGTCGTCAAGCTGAGCGAGCACGAACTCTCGAAATGTGGGAGCGCCAGCAGGATGAGCGCGAGAAAGTTCCCCCGCCGACTACCGGAACTTAAAGGCCGGTAATTAGCGAGGCGAAGTCTATTCAAATAATGAACTTCGCGCTATTCCCGTCAAATTTCCTGGAAAGGAATCACAGCCATGACTCAATCTCAGCGCTTCGCGATTGCGCTTGTCCTCTTGCTGGGGTCATTTTCATTTGCGCGGGCACAACAAAGAACGACTGAAGACACGCGAGCAGCCGCTGCGATCGGCAGAACGAATAGCATTGCAGCCGATACGAGAACGTCGGACGCCGAGAAGGTAAGCGGCGACACGAACCTAATGAGTGCCGATCCGCTCGTGCGCGTGCTGGTCTCGAAAGGTGTGTTAACCGCCGAGGAAGGCAAAGTAATCATGGCCAGCGGAACCCTCGGCGAACAACGGGATCGTCTGGCGATACTCCTACGGAATAAGGGGTTGATTTCCGCTTCTGAGTTTGAAGCCGTGCGGAGCGTCGCTTCCGACTCAACTGCTTCGGCATCTACCACGATGGCACCGGCGCGCGAGGTTACTAATGAAACAGCAAAGAGTGGCACTCCAGCACAAACGCCTGCCACGCCAACGAAGATCGCAGCCGTCGCACCGATTCGCCTGCTCGGAATCGACACGCCGAAGAGAGAAGGGCTGATACCTGATATCAAACTGGGCACCGGCGCGCGTCTGAAGTTATACGGCATCTTTAAAACCAGCATCATCCACGATTCTTCATCTCCGCTGGGAAATGATTTTCCATTGCCTTTGCTTGCCGGGGACACTGGGCCACATAGTTCGCCGGAGTTTCATCTGAGGGCACGCGGCTTGCGCCTCGGCGCGAACTTCGAGTGGCTTGACCCGGCGCCGAAGATGGTTATCACCGGCAAGATCGAATTTGATTTCGAAGGTAACTTTACGCGCGTGAACAATCGCAACATCTCTTCAATTCGTTCCAGCCAGCCTTCGATTCGTTTGGCCTGGGTACGCATTGACCGAAGATTCAATGACAAGACTTCGGCCTTTGCACTCTTCGGGCAGGACTGGTCGCCATTCGTTTCGTCAACGATGCCGAACATGATCGAGAATACAAATTTTGGCGGGCTGGGTTATGGCGCGGCTTATGAGCGCATTCCGCAGGCGCGCTTTGGTTTCAATTTCAAGGTAGGCGGCTCGCGCTCGCTACAGTTCGGACCGGAAATCGCCGTTGTCGTGCCGGCCTTCGGAGACTTGCCTGCGAATGTTGCCGACCAGCTGGGATTTGGTGAACGCCAGGGCACGGACTCGCAGCAACCCGGAGTTCAGGGTCGAGCCGTGCTTCAATGGCAACTGGACAAAGCCGAGAACGTGGCGCCCGCGCAATTGATTGTGAGCTTCGAACACGCGAAACGCACTGCCATTGTCACGAAGGCGAACGTGCCCGCTCCATTCGCAACAGCCTTTCCGAGCGGCGCGGAAGTGAGCAGCAACAGCGCCGGCTATTCAGCCGAGTTTCAGTTGCCCACACACTTCGTAACGGCGGTTGGCAAGTATTACGCTGGTTCAGATCTTCGTTTTTACTTTGCCGGTCAGCTGCTCTCAAACTTCAATGACACGGCTGGATTGACTTCGACTGCTACGGCATCCTCGATCGATGGGGCATCGATGGTTATGTTTGGTTTCCTCAACGGCGTGCCGACCGTCGCCCCGCAGCGGCCTGTGCGCGGTCAGGGTGGGTTCATCCAACTCGGTTTTCCGTTGTCTCGGATCTTTGATGCAGATCCGAAAGGCCGCAATGCCGGCTGGACCGCATACCTTTATTATGGCTACGACCAGGCGACAGCACGCGATGCGCGACGGTTTGGACCTCGCGGCTCGAGGAGTGATCTATTCTCGGGCAACATTCAATATAAGTTGAATCAGTGGGTCACGTTCGCCTACGAGCAGGGATACTATCGCACGCGCGCAGCGAATCGCGCGGGTGCTTTACCGTTCTTTCGTGGTATTGAGAGCTTTACGACGCACAATATTAGATCGGAATTCGCGGCGATCTTTTCCTTTTAGTTCAATCGTGGCACTAATCAAATGGGACTTCACAGACCTAAAGTAATCGCGATTAGCGGCTTTTCATCCAATGTTGGCAAGACAACCCTTGTGTGTGAGCTGCTGCGTCGCTTGCCAGGTTGGGAAGCCATCAAGCTGACGCGCGGTCACTATCGTTCATGTGGCCGAGATCCAGCAGGGTGTTGCGTAAGCGATCTACTGCGCGCCGACCCGGTAATTCGGTCGGGCCGCGAAGCTAACTATCAAGTGGGAAAAGATACCGGGCGCTTCTGGGATGCGGGCGCGTCGAATGTCCATTGGGTAATTGTCAAGGACGAACAAGTAGAGCGCGGAATCAAGGAAGCGCTGGCGCGGGTCGAAACGGACGGAGTGATAATTGAAGGCAATAGCTTTCTTGATTACCTTGCAGCCGACTTAGCCGTGATGTGTGCTCGCTCCGAGGGCGGCAAAGTAAAGCCGTCCGCGCGGCGCGCATTGCTGAAAAGCGATGTGTTATATCTTTCATCGATTGACGCAGACGGGGTCGCGGCACGAAAGCAATTCGACGAATGGCGTGCGAGCCTCACGATAGGTCTAGACTTCAACGGCCTGCCAATTGTGACACGCGAGGATTTTCCACAAGTCGTCTCACGCATATATCAATTGGAGAAGTTGGCAAAGCCGATTTCTGCGTTCTCCACCTCTCCGTGCTGAACGAAGCAATCTACGAAGGCTATGTCAAAGAAATTAGTACCCTGCTGGAAAGTTCTCCAATCGCTGCCGTTCGCCACCCGCGCGAAACTAAGGGATTTGACTATCGTGTAACGGAGTTATCAGGAGCGGAGTGCTGCGATCCAAAAACCAACTGCTGTTAGGTTTCACAATTCACTCGGAGTTAGCGAACAAGATGGGTGGTCTCATCTCAGACTTGTGGCGCTGACAAATTATCGTGCAAGCCGCGACTCTTCATTCAATGTGGATGAGCGCTGTGTTAATCGGCGGGACGTTTTTCGCGCTGGCGTGGTTGGAACGTCGAAGGCCGCTGCGTCGTCACACGGTTGAGCCTAAATTTAAGCGAGAGGTTCGCAATCTTTCAGTTGCCGCCGTTGGGGCCTGCGCGCTGCTGTTAATTGAGCGGCCGGCGATTCTTCCGATCACCCAATTTGTTGAAGGGCACAGGTGGGGCCTGTTGAAACAGTTGCGATTATCCTGGTGGCTGGAAGTTGCGCTCGCGGTAGTAATGTTGGATTACACCCTGTACGTTTGGCATTATCTCACGCATCGAGTTCCATTTCTTTGGCGATTTCATGTAGCTCATCATGTCGATCTCGACCTCGATGCTTCGACGGCCCTGAGGTTTCATTTCGGCGAGTTGGCGCTTTCAGTGCCGTGGCGTGCGGCTCAGGTGATCATCATTGGCGTCTCGCCGATCGCGTATTTGGCGTGGCAGACATTTGTATTTCCGTCGATCATGTTTCATCACTCGAACGTCGAACTGCCGATTCGTTTGGAACGATGGTTCAACCGCTTGATCGTCACTCCGCGTATGCATGGCATTCACCATTCGATTGTTGAAGCAGAAACAAACTCGAACTGGTCCAGTGGACTGACGATCTGGGATTGGCTGCATGGAACGCTCCGACTAAATGTGCCGCAGAATGAGATCACAGTCGGCGTTCCGGCGTACCGTGATCCCGAAGAGGTGAAACTCAAAGAGGTGTTAGCACTGCCATTCCATAAACAACGTCCGAGCTGGGAATTTCCTGATGGCGCTAAACCTGTTCGCGAGATCACTGTGGACGCGAGCAACCGTTTACAGCCATGAGCTAACTTAAAATTTTGACATGAGTCCAACTTCAAATAATCCGGCAGCCGTGCTTTCGATCATTATCCCGACTTTCAACGAGGCTGGCTGCATCGATCAGACCCTCGATGCAGTGGCGAAGATACCCGAAGCGGTTGAAGTAATAGTCGTTGACGGCGGCAGCCGCGATGAGACCGTTCAGATCCTTCGCGAACGCGGGGTGAGATTGCTTACGTCTGAGCGAGGGCGTGGTGTACAGATGCATGCCGGCGCGCGTGCAGCGCAGGGAAAGGTACTCTGGTTTCTACATGCCGACACTGTCCCGCCGGCCAACGCCCTCGAACTAATCGACGAGTCGCTAAGGAATCCGCATATAGTTGGTGGCAACTTCAATGTTGATTTCGATAGCCGTAAACTCTCAGCGCGATTTCTCTGCTGGTCCTATCGGCAACTACGAAGTCTCGGACTCTCTTATGGCGATTCAGCGATCTTTGTTCGGCGCGAAGCATACGAACAAATCCGCGGCTTCAAGCCCCTTCCGATTTTTGAGGATTTGGATTTCGTTCGACGCTTGCGTAGCGAAGGGCGTTTCGCGCATCTGCCCGCTGTGGTTACAACCTCGTCACGGCGTTTTGAAGGACGAAGCTTCGCGCTGACACTTGCCAGGTGGACGTTTCTACAGATCCTTTATTGGATTGGTGTGAATCCACAAGCTTTGAGCGGATTTTATGTGCCCATTCGCAACTCGAAATTCTAAACTCGGATGTCTCGCAGGAGATCTCAATGGCTTACTACGAAGAAGATGAACTGGAGCGCTTCTCTGAGATTGGCAAACACCGTCCTGACCTTTTCGAGAAATTCATGGCCTGGTATCAAGCCTGTCAGGAAGAAGGCGCGCTGTCGCGACGCGAGAAGGCACTCATTGGTTTGGCAGTTGCGCACGCGTTGCAGTGTCCTTACTGCATCGACGCCTTTTCGCAATCGTGTCTGGAAGCCGGATCGAATATGGAGCAAATGACCGAAGCCATTCACATGGCATCTGCGCTGAGAGGCGGGGCCGCGCTCATTCATGGCTTGCAAGCGCATAAATCCGTTAAGCGGGTCTCAATGTAATGTCCAGCGTCCTACCGGTCATTCAGCCTGCTCTACAACCGCAGCCGCGCACTGATGTTGATTTCGACGAGCAATTGGCGGCACATGGCATAGAGTTGCGGGCAGCGACAGTCGAGTCCTTGCAGGTCAACGTCGGCAAGCTCTGCAATCAGGCATGCAAGCACTGCCACGTGGACGCCTCACCGGCGCGCACAGAGATCATGACGCGAGAAACTGCGGAAACTGTTATCGATGCGGTGCGCCGCTTTCACATGCCGGTGGTTGACATCACCGGCGGTGCGCCTGAGCTGAATCCTTCTTTTCGTTATCTGGTTCGAGAAGCGCGAGCTGCAGGCGCGCGGGTGATTGTGCGCCACAACTTGACGGTGATGTTCGAGGCGGGTCAGGAGGATTTGCCTGAGTTCTTTCGCGAGCATGCGGTCGAGGTTGTTAGTTCACTGCCTTACTTTTTGGAAGACCGGACAGATGCTCAGCGTGGCCAGGGAGTGTTTAAGAAATCACTCATCGCGCTCCGTCGTTTGAACGCAGCCGGTTATGGAAAGGCAGGAAGCGGACTCACACTAGATCTGGTCTACAATCCGGTCGGCGCGTTCCTGCCGCCGCCGCAGGCTTCAATCGAGGCAGACTTCAAGCGCGAGTTGATGAACCGCTACGGGATCGCGTTCAACCATCTCTACACGATCACTAACATGCCGATCAAACGTTTCCTCGACTATCTGCGCCGATCCGGAAATGAGGAGCGCTATATGCGCAAGTTGGTGGAGGCCTTCAACCCCACTACTGTCGATGGATTGATGTGCCGAAGTCTTGTAAGCGTGGATTGGACCGGGAGACTTTACGATTGCGACTTCAATCAGATGCTTGAGCTAGGCGTCGCTCCTGAGTTACCGCAAACAATTGCGGATTTGGATCCGGCAAGGTTTGCTCGCCGGCGCATCATGACCGGCTCGCACTGTTTCGGCTGCACGGCAGGGGCGGGGTCAAGCTGTGGTGGTGCAGTCGCTGTTAATAGTTGAAGCGCTGCCAGGCGATTCTGGCAGTCAAAAAGGTGCATGGAAAGTGAAATCAAAATTTCAAGAAAGTCGCAAATTACCTGTCCGCAATGTGGATTTCAGCAGGAAGAAGAGATGCCCACGGATGCCTGCTTGTTCTTTTATGAGTGTGCTGCCACACTCGCCTTAAGCCACTGCCAGGAGACTGTTGTGTCTTCTGTTCGTATGGCACAATAAAATGTCCATCCAGACAGCAGCCACAATCTTTGAATGAACAACCCATTAGGTAGATAGCAGTTCTACATAAGCCTGAAAGAGGGAAACAATCGTGAAGCTGTTGACCGCGTTCTTTCAAACAATCGTTCTACTCTCAGTGTCGATGGCCACACACTTACAATCGACTACTATGCCTATGCGCGCGACACCAATCGGAGTCGGGGATGTTGCTCCTGATTTCACGCTCGAAGATCAAAGCAAGAACAAAGTCGCACTTTCTGACGCTCGGGGTAAGAGGCCGGTGGTGCTGGTGTTCTATCGCGGTTACTGGTGACCATTCTGCGCTCGGCAGTTGGCCGAGCTACGATCGCTGTTGAAGAAGGATGAGAACGTGAAGCTCTACGCGATCAGCGTGGATGCGCCGGATGTCAGCAAGAGCTTCGCCGAGAAGATCGAGTCCGACGGGAAGGGTAAAGTCAACTTTCCGTTGCTCTCCGATCCAGAACACAAGATCATCGACGCCTACGGACTGCGCGATCCTGCTTATGAAGGGCAGAAGGTCTATGGCATCCCACATCCCGCCGTTTACGTGATCGACAAGACCGGAAAAGTCGCTTGGGCCAAGATTGAATCGAATTATCGCGAGCGCTCGGCCAATGAAGAGATACGCGCGGCTCTTAATGGGTTGAAAATAATCGACGAGCAGTCATGGATACTCAAGCCGTTCAAAACATAGCTGCGCTCGCGACGCGCCGTAATGGTAGAGTCTTGTACGCGACAACGCTCCTGCTGATAATCGTTGGGGCCCTTCTCGTCTACAAGGGAACTGCCGCATTGGCGGTCATCGAGAAGGTGCAAAATACCCGAGCATTCCAACCACGCGTTAACGTTGTTCCCATGACCGGCGCCGCTGCGCAGGTTAATGTTGTAGCCCGCTCGATCAACTACTTCGCAGTCATTTGGCCCGCCTTACTGTTCGGCATTCTGATCAGCGGCGCCGTCCGCGTGCTCGATCCGCCGCGCTGGCTGGGCCAGGCGCTGGGCCGCGGCCGAATACGATCGCAGTTGGTCGCCGGACTCGCGGGAGCGCCTCTGATGCTTTGCTCGTGCTGCGCCGCACCAGTCTTCTCCGGTGTATACGAACGATCATCGCGCTTAGGACCATCGCTGGCGGTGATGCTAGCGGCACCGTCGCTGAATCCAGCGGCGCTGATACTTACGTTCATGCTATTCGACCATCGGATTGCTGCGACCCGCCTGGTTGCGGCCAGCCTCGCCGTGTTTTTCACCGGCATTCTCATTGAGAGGTTCGTCAAATTCAGACAGATTGATTGTTCGACAAGCGACGCACAAAACACGCGACCAATGCTAACCACATTCCTGCGATCGTGCTTGCAAGTAGCCGTACGAACAGTTCCCTTGATAGCTGTCGGGGTTTTGATTTCGATGGCGATCGCGATGTGGCTGCCGGTTGGAGCGCTTGCCTCCACGGGTGGACAATTAGTTGCTATCATCGCTGTCGCTCTGATTGCGGTCCTGCTGGCCATGCCCACTTTTTTTGAGATTCCATTAGCCTTGCTCTTACTCGCGGCAGGCGCCCCGGTTGGCGCGGCAGTGGCAATGATCATCGCAGGTCCAGCCGTGAATCTGCCTTCACTTTTCACAATAGCACGCTCAACTAACTGGAAGGTGGCGGGTTCGGTAGCTTTCGCGATATTCGTGCTGGCCGTCACCGCCGGGCTGTTGGTCAACCTTTTCTGATTAGTCCATGTTTCGTCTCCGCGGGCTGTACTATTCTCAGAGCTCGTCACATCCGACTGTGGAAGGAGAACGTGAATGCGTCCGCCTGAATCTCAACCGAGATCTGATCAAGCACTTCTGGGATGCAAAGAACGGCGGCTTCTTTTTCACTGCCGACGACGATGAAGCTTTGCTCGTGCGGCAGAGAGAGGTCAGTGTCGAGGATACTCATTGCTTTGCATCCTGATGATCAGCGAGAAAGCCCGGACCTGCCGCGCGGCTTCCCGCCAGTCGTTTCGGGGTCGTTCAACTCATAGGGGTTACGTTCTGGGCGTCGACGGCTTTGCGCAGGGCCTTGGCGAGCTTGACGGCGTCGTCGTTGGCCCAAAAGTGTAGGAAAAATAGCCGGGGAGACTCATCGAGCATGTGGTTGTGCAGCGCAGCGATCTGAATACCGCCAGTCCGCAGTGCCTCGATCACCGTCTGCACCTCCTCGGCGGTCATGCAGAAGTCACCGGTGATCACGGCCTTGCCGTCCCCGGTGGGCTGAAAGCCGATCGCGGTGTTCAGTCCCAGTCCGGCGGGCACCACCCGCTCGTGCTCCGTCACAGTTTCTTTGCGGACGAAGGAGAACATGTAGAGGCCGCCTTGGCCCATGCCCTTAGTCCCCATGGCCTGATCGAGGGCGGCGGTGTCTAGCGCCGGCTCGTGCGCAGCCGCGAGGGCGGTGGCAGCAGGCGGGGTCCCCGTGACGTCCAGGGCTGCCCGCACGCCTCGGGCCAGTGCGACCGGGTCGGCGCCGAGGGCGTGGATGTGTGTCCACCACACCTGGGGTTGCTGGCCGAGCATGTGCTTGTGTATAGCGGTCTGAGCGATGCCGTTGGCGTGCAGCGCGTCGGTGACACGCTGCAGCTCATCCTCGGTGACCACCAGATCACCCATCAGCACTTGACCGTCGGCATAGCGCGTGAAGCCGACGACTCTCAGTTCGGGCCTGATCTGCACCCCCTGGGACGTCACCTTTAGGTCACTGCGGGCAAAGCCGCCCCGATAGACAGTGCGGCCGAAGAGCCTTCCCGGACGGCCCAGGGTATCGGCCACGCTCTTCCAGTCGGCCTCGCTCGTCTGGACTGGCTCGATCCGCTGGCCCTGCTGCATGCCGTAACCGAGCGGGCTTGGCTGGCTGCCAGCCTGGTTCACTTTGGTGCGGGTGCACCCTGAACTCAGTAACACCGCCGTGAGCAGCGCCCCGCCAACCCAGAGTCCGCGACGGCGGAAACCAGTTCGTACCTTGACCCGCTCCTTATGGGCCGACTCGCGTTTTCCAGACAACAGCTGCATGCCACACTCCCTTCCGCAACGTACAAAATCGTTATTGGCTCGGGGAGGAACAGCGTAAGCGCTGCGCCAGGGCTCCCGCCCCAAGCTGTTCCGGTCTTTGCAAGGGGCGAAGGCTTCCTGGACTGGCCAGTCAACTATGCTGTCGGTCCGGCCGGTCGATCATGTCACAGCCCTTCCATTGCCCTCTGCGCCGGATCCCAAGCCGCGGGTTCACACCGCCGTTGCCCCGAGGCGTGTGAATCCGCCGAGGTGATCGGGCTTTACGCTCAGAGGAACGCCCGTTTTCGCCAATTGTCTAGTCTTCTCCAAGAGGACATCGCTGGGTTTGCCGTAGACCGGTTCTGACTACGATGAATGGTGCGATCATGATACTCCCTTCTGTTCAGTCGGATTCGATTCCGACCGGCCTCTGTCGCGCCTGCTTATCAAGTTGATCGTGAAGGCGAGAGTTTATCGAGACAGTATGTCTATGTCAAGAACAGTATGTCGATGAAAGAATTTGAATTTAGAGTTTCTCGACGCTGCCGTCACGTATAATGGCATTGATGCCGAAGCTGTGGAACGAGACGATCGAGGCGCATCGTCGCGAGGTGCGCGACGCGATCCTGGACACCACTGCGGCGCTGGTGGCCGAGCATGGGCTGGCGTCGGTCACGATGTCGCAGATCGCCGAGGAGACCGGCATCGGACGTGCGACGCTGTACAAATACTTTCCAGACGTCGAAGTGATCCTGGCCACCTGGCACGAACGTCATGTCACCGGCCACCTCGAACATCTTGCTGAAATCCGGGACCAAGCGAGCGACCCTGGCGAGCGGCTCGAAGCTGTGCTCGAGGTCTACGCGCTCATTGCCTACGAGCACCACGACACCGAACTCGCGGCACTCCTGCATCGAGGTGAGCACGTCGCCCGAGCGCAGCAGCAGCTCAGCGACTTGATTCGAGAACTGCTGACCAAGGCCGCAGAGACCGGCGATGTCCGGGACGATGTCGCGCCTCACGAGCTCGCGAGCTACTGCCTCCACGCGCTCACAGCAGCCAGCAGCCTGCGGTCCAAGGCCGCGGTCCGCCGGCTCGTCAGGGTTACTCTGGCTGGGTTGCGTCCCCGCGGCTGATCCAACTCGTTCCGGTGCCGCTGGAGCGAATGGGCAACCCTATGCGCGCGTCGCCGCGCTCCATCAGCGACAGCTCAAACGGCTGTTTTCCCGCGGAAAATGTTTGTTAACATGACCTACTAATATCTTTTCTTAGTGCCACCTGATTCTTCGTTGTTATCGCCATCAAGTTGGGTGCATCCTCGCTCGAAGCAGTCTCCTTCAGTATCGAACGATTTCACTTTCTAACAACTGCAACTCGAGTTACTTCCTGGGCCAGTTCGATTTCCTTTCATCATTTTTCCTTGCGGTGTAAATCGAAGGCTCCTCGCTCGGCTCGGGTTAAATCGGCCGTTATGCGCTTCTCGGTGGATGGTATTTTCTCTCTGAGAAAACAAACTCTGGCAGTGTGTACTTGTGTCGCAGGCCGATTAATCTCTCGTATTGAAATCTGGAACAGTTGCGCTGTCAACTACGCGTCATCAATCTCACAGTTAACCCTGCAACCGTTGACCGCGCTGCGGTGCCGGAATATACTGCGCCTCCATTGGTACGATAAGCGGTTGAGGCTGCAACTGAGCTGCCCCACCCCCCATGAGCATCTCCTGCACAGCCTTACCTGATTCCATCTAACTCGATCGGGAAAGGATAAAACCATGAAAAGCTGGAGTACATCTACAAGACTCATCAGCGCGATGATCAGCCTGGGGGTCATAATCACGATCTGCGCCATGGCCGCAATAAGGCGAGCCGGCGCCGTCATTGCCATCATCAGGCCGGCAGTCATCTTCACAGTGAATCCCGGTCAGACGGCACGAATCAACGTGATTGGTCCAACCCAGGGAAATTGGAGCAGTGGCGGCGGCCGACGGATGCTGTTGGGTTTTGACGTCTACAGGGCAAATGAGACGAGCCCCCGTTCAGTGGGCGATACGGCATGCGTTAAATACCATATGATTGAGCGACAGGCATGTGAGGTGACGCTAACGCCCGGCGAAGCAGCCTCTTTTGATTTTGCTGTCCCGTCTGATGGAGTGGCAACTCAAATCAGTCCAGTATTTTCATTGGAAGGTAATGATGCTGTTGGGGGACTAAGGTCTGGCGAGCTCGTTCCCACAATCGAAATGCGGGAAGGTGGCAGGACCACTGGATTTCTCGTGCTGCCTGCGATTCAACGTGTGGACGAGTCAGACGATCGTAGATAGATAACGAGATAGATATCCACCTTTCCACCACAATGTTTGGCAGCATCGCTCGAAGCAATCCTCCTTCAGTATCGAACGATTTCACTGCTCCTCCAGGTGAGTTGGGTTGGTTTCCAGCGCGGAAGTCTTGTCGTGCCACGCGCACGTAAGATTGTGAGCAGCAGGCGAGATTTTAAAGCGCAATTTGCTCTTCAGTCGGCTTCGCATTTCTCTATTCGGGTGTCTCGATAGTCAACCCGGTCTGATTCTTATTGCTGCTGTAACTATCCATGCTGTTCTCAAGTTTACATCAGTCCTCTTGTTGGAACGTTTCAATACTTGGCTCCTCAACCGGATAGCCGGCTTCGATCCAGGCGCTCATTCCGCCCGCCACACTGTAAAGATGATGGAAGCCTTTGCGCGCCAGCAGGCTCGCAGCAGCCATCGATCGATAGCCGCTTGAACAAATAAGCACGACTGGAAGCTGCGGTTCTAGGTTTGGCAGGTGTGCTTCCAGAGTTGAAATCGGAACGTTCAGAGCACCGGGCACGTGACCACGCAAATACTCAACGGGTTGACGTACATCGATGATCTGTAACGGGCGATGCTCCCGCACGAGTTCGTGCAACTCACTCACAAACATCTCTGGAATGGCTTCAGTCGGAAGACCAGCTCGCTCCCAACCATATATTCCACCTGCAAGAAAACCTTCGACGTCCGCGATTCCGATTTGCCCCAATCTTGCCGACGCCTTATCCACCTGCCTGGCGTCGTCCGCGACAATGATGATCGGCGAGCCCATTGGAATTAGCGTCGGCGCGCAATGGGTGAATTCGTCATCTAGTCCTATGTTGATGGTGCCCGGAACGTGCGCGACGCTAAATTCGGCAGGCGTGCGGATATCGACGATGAGATGGTTCCCCTTAACGAGACTTTGCACTTCCTCTGGAGTGAGCGCCTTATGAGCAGCAGATTCAACTAACGACACAGTCTCAGGATGGCCATTACTCCGTTCTGCAGCAGAAAAATCGGCCACGGTCAAGACTTCCGCCGGGACCGCCGGAACTTCGACTGATGGTTCGCGTTTCTTACGCTCACTCAAATAGAAGAGAACCGGCACGGTCATGCGCGAGAGAAACAGCGAGGCAACTTCGCCCGCCATCAGTGAAATTGCCAGCCCCTGGAAGATCGGATCGAACAAGATCACTGCCGAGCCGACGATGACTGCCGCAGCAGTCAGCATCATCGGACGAAAACGAACTGCTCCGGCGTCAACGACTGCATTGGCGAGCGACATTCCCTGATTCAATCTAAGCTGAACGAAATCGACCAGAATGATCGAATTACGCACGACGATTCCGGCGCCGGCGATGAAACCGATCATTGAGGTGGCCGTAAAGAATGCTCCCATCAGAGCGTGCGCCGGCAGAATGCCTACGAGTGAGAAGGGAATCGCGGCCATGATTGTGAATGGCGTCTTGAACGATTGAAACCAGCCGACGACGAGGATGTAGATCAAGACCAGCACCGCTGCGAAAGCCAATCCCAGATCGCGAAACACTTCGTATGTTATGTGCCATTCGCCGTCCCACTTCATTGCCAGCTTGTCCCCGATGAAAGGCTGGTGAGCCACATAGCGTGCGAGGTCATAACCTTCAGGCAGTTTCAACTGATCAATTGCCTGATTGAGTTTGAGGATGGCATAGACCGGACTCTCTTCCTGACCGGCAACATCACCGGTAACATAAACAACCGGCATCAGGTTCTTGTGATAGATGCTCTGTTCATTGACGCGCTGCTCAACTTTGATCAGTTCGCCAAGAGGAACTAGATTGCCGCGCTGGCCTATGACTTTTATGCGCTTCAGATCTTCAACGCTAGAACGGTCAGTCCGCGGCAGCCGGAGCACAATAGGCACATCTTCCTTCTCCTGTGGTTGATGAGCCAAGCCAACTTCTGTGCCTTCCACCGCAAGGCGCAGCGTGGCGGCGACCTGCTCGGCGGAAACTCCGTTGAGCGCCGCTTTCTCTTTATCCACCTCGAACTGATACCTCGTTTGCTCGTCCTCGACATACGAATCGACATCTACGACACCGCCGGTGCGATCAAAGATGTCCCGAATCTGGCGCGCTACTTCGATCTGCCGCTGATAATCAGGTCCGTAAACTTCAGCCACCAAAGTCTGCAGCACCGGCGGGCCAGGCGGAACCTCTGACACTTTCACTCGCGCTTGATACTTTGCGGCAATCTGCTGAATCGCCGGGCGCACGCGTTTCGCTATGTCGTGGCTCTGTGTTTTGCGCTCGCTCTTCCGCGCCAGGTTAACCTGAATGTCAGCGACGTTCGGGCCGCGGCGCAGAAAGTAATGGCGCACCAGACCATTGAAGTTGTAAGGCGAGGCCGTACCGACGTACATCTGATAATCAATCACTTCCGGAACCATGCCTACATAATCGGCAATCTCGCGGGTGACTGCGGCGGTCTGTTCCAACGTTGAGCCTTCCGGCATGTCCACGATCACTTGAAACTCGCTCTTGTTATCAAAGGGCAGCATCTTCACGCGCACAAATTTCAAGGCGACTAACGACAACGAGCCAAGCAGCAGCAAGGCAACGAGCGAGAGAAAACCAAAGCGCCAGCGCGCTTCGTGAATCAGCTTGCCCATTGCGCGACGGTATATACGTGTCGTCCAACCTTCGCGGCCGTTTGACTCATGTTCCTTATGCCGCTTCAGCAAACGCAGACTGGCCCATGGGGTTACGATGAAGGCAACGAGCAACGAAAAAATCATCGCGGCTGACGCGCCCACGGGTATGGGCCGCATGTAGGGCCCCATCAGGCCGCTAACAAACGCCATTGGCAAAATGGCCGCGATGACCGCAAAGGTCGCGAGGATCGTCGGATTGCCAACTTCAGCGACGGCTTCAACAGCAATATCGATGCGTGACCGACCGCGATTTTCAGGCAGGGCGTAATGCCGCGCCATGTTCTCGACAACTACGATCGCATCGTCAACGAGAATGCCAATCGAAAAGATAAGCGCGAACAGCGTGATGCGGTTGAGCGTGTAACCGTAGAAATAAAAAACAGCAAGCGTAAGCGCCAGCGTCACCGGAATCGCCGTCGCGACAATTCCCGATTCACGAATGCCGAGCACCAGCCAAATCAGAACCGAAACGGACATGATGGCAATCATCATATGCAGCAGCAGTTCATTCGACTTCTCGCTCGCGGTCTCGCCGTAGTTGCGCGTTGTGGCGACGTTGACATCACGCGGAATCAGCGAGCCCTTCAGTTTTTCGACTTTCTCGATCACCTGATCCGCGACGGTGATCGCGTTTGTTCCTTTTCGTTTGGAAATCGAAACCGTAACGGCGGGCAGCGCGGTTTGCGCTGCAACTGCCTTGGTTTCGATATCGCGAACCTCCGGTCTATTTTGAAGCGCCGGACCAGTGCCGTAGAGAACATAGTCGGAAGGCTCTTCCGGACCGTCTTCGATCCGGCTCACGTCGCGCAAATAAATGGGATGATTGTTAGAGACGCCAACGACTACGCTGCCAACTTCTTCTGCCGAGTGCAGAAACCCACCGGTCTCGACGAGGAACTGACGATTGCCGGAGGCAAAGCCGCCCGATTGCAATTCCTTATTAGCTTGCTGGAGCAGCGGCACGATGGTGACCGGCGCAAGGTTGTATGCTGCCATCCGCGCTTCGTCCAGGGTCACGCGAATTTGTCGTCGCTGTCCGCCGATGATCTTAACTTCCGAAACATCCGACACTTCTTTGATCTGATCGTGAACCTGCGCGGCAATACGCCGCAGCACGAAGTGATCGTAACGATCGCTGGAAAGCGTGAGCGCGAGAATGGGAACGTCATCAATCGAGCGAGGTTTGTCTGATTGAGCCGAACGATGCTAGCCTCTTCATTCTGACCAACATAGAAACGTACAACGGCCATTGCATAACCCGGCGACGAGGTCGAATAGATATATTCGACACCAGGCACTTCCCAGAGCAGCTTCTCCATTGGCTTGGTGACGCGCTCTTCGACTTCCTGTGCCGACGCGCCCGGCATCTGCACAAAGACGTCGATCATCGGGACAATGATCTGTGGCTCTTCTTCGCGCGGGAGCAACAGCACTGCGCCGATGCCCAGCAGGATCGACGCCGCGATCAACAGCGGCGTCAGCTTGGAATCGATAAAGGCGCGCGCTAATTTACCGGCGGGTCCGAGTGCGTCTTTCATAAGTTGCCTTTGAAGCGGCGACTTCTTACCGCTTTGGAAAGCGCTGACAAGTCAGCGCACTCCAAATTTACTTTCATTTCGCGGCGATCCGTTGCCCTTCGCGAACTCGAGTTCCATCCTGGATCAACGAAATCCCCGCAATGACAATCTGTTCGCCCTCGTTGAGACCGGACAGCACCTCGATGCGCTCACCAAGTGTTTTTCCGGTCTTGATCAAGCGCAGACGTGCGACACCTGATTGGTCCACTATGAATACGCTTAGGAGTTGGCCGCGTTGAGTAATAGCCTTTTGCGGAATCGCTAGTGCCTGTCGCTGGCCCGAAGTGAATCGCGCTTTACCATAAAGACCAGAACGCAACTGAGTACCAGAAACGTTTGGCAAACCGACTTTGACGATGTAACTCCGGCTGTTGGGATCTGCAGCTGGTACGATCTCTTCGACCGACCCCGTTACTTCCTTATTTCCCAGCGCCTCAATCTCTATCCGCGCTTGATCATGAAGATGAATTGTGCCCAGCCGCGATTCCTCAACCGAAACTTCAAGCTGATACACGGAATTATTCTCGATCGTAAGCAGCGGCGCTCCAGGCGTCGCCATGTAACCTACGTCGGTCTGTTTCGAAACCACGATGCCATTGATTGGCGAAGTGAGCCGGGCATAGCCGGCATAAATCCGAGCGTTCGACACATCGGCTCTAGACTGATCAATCCGCGCCATTACCTGATTCTGTTTTGCTTTGGTCGCCTGCAGCATTCGATCTGACCGCTCAGTTTCAGCTTTAGCAACTTCAAATTTCGCGCGCATTTCGTCAAATTCCTGCGGGCTGACTGAATGGCGCTCAAACAATGTCTGATAGCGATCGAACGTCGTGCTCGCGAGCGTTTCATTGGCTCGCGCTGCCGCGCGCGCTGATTCGGCCGCGCGGATATTGCGGTCCACTTCGTCAAGCGCTTCGTTCGCTTCGCGCACTCCGGCTTGCGTTTTTTCTACCTGAACTCCGGCGTCGCGATTTTCGATTTCAATCAGTGTTTGTCCGATACGCACGTTGTCGCCCTCTCGTACGCGCACCGCGACAATATTGCCCATAATTCTTGCCGCGATAACACTGCTATTTTTGGCCCGCACTGTGCCGACCTCTTCGTAGTAGTCATCAACCAATGTTGGTTGCACCGTTTCGATCTTTGCGCCCTGGACTATTGGCGCGCTCTGCGAGGTCCCTGGCTTTTTCGAGCAGGAAATCGAAAGCAGCAGCGTGACGGCCGAAGCGGCAAAACCAATTCTTTTCATCGCTAAATACTCCTTATGAACCAAACGGGGCGACATCTTTCAACCGTCCCACAGCCAAAAGCACGTTGGCGTAACCGACGTATTGATCATAGCGAGCTGCAAGCACGTCTGAACGCGTCTGCACCAGCGCAGTCTCGGCTCGCAGCAATTCCGTTATCGTGGTCAGCCCAGCGTGATATCGGTCCTGAACAATCCGCAATGTCTCAGTTGCCTGCGCAGTCACCTGGGCAACGACTGACAATCGTTCACGCGCCGAAACGTATTGCTGGTAAGCGCGCACCACTTCAAAGCGAATCTGATTAGCCAGTTGCTCCTGTTCCGCTTTGGCGATTGACTCACCAGCGCGTGCCTGATCAATACGCGCCTTGCGGCCTGCGTCGAATACATTGAAGGTAAGGCTTGCGCCCGCGGCGTAGTCACCGCTGCCCCCGGCAAGGTATCGGCTACTGGCCCCGGCAGTGACGAATGCATCAACTCGCGGCAACCATTCGCCACGCGCGCCTCGCAACCGCACGGTGCTCGCTCGAGAAGACAAAACGGCACGCTGATAATCCGGGCGATTCTGCCAAGCGTGATTCGACAGTTCGTCAACAGATTCAACTATGAAACTTCGATCAGCGAGTTGACCCACGAGCCGCGGCTGTGTGTTAACCGGCAAGCCAAGTGCGGTGTTCAGCGCAGCCAGGGCGGTAGCCAACTCGCCGGCCGCCTGAATCTTTTGCTGGCGAAACTCTGACAACTGGACTTCGGCAGCGAGCAGATCGGATTGGACTACCAAGCCACTGTCAAACATGTCGCGCGCGCGCTTCACATCTGCCTCAGCGGTCTTGACTGCTTCGTCGGTGACTCCCAATCGCGCCTGGGCCAGTAATACGCCGTAGTAACTGCGAATCACGGCAAAGCGGAGTTGTTGGGCAACCAGCTCAGTCTGTTGATCGGCTTGTTCTTGTTCGAGGCGCGCTCGAGCAACGCGAGTCTCTGTCTGCCGTTGATCCAACAGGGACACTCGCAACGTCAATGCTGAGCGAAAGTCGTTGATTGCACTGGGATGATTCAGGAAATCAATCTCAAAGTTCTTTGGTCCGAAGCGTCCCTGCTCCAACAGAGTTCCGAACACGAAAACCGGATTATTGCTTCTGGTAAAAGTCTCGGTCGCTTGCAGCGAAGGCAAACGTCCGGTGCGGGCCTCCTTCAATTGCGCATCGGCCATCTGGCGTCCAGCGGCAGTAATTTTCATGGACGGGTTTGTCCGCAGCGCGATCTCGACGGCGCGCGAAAGCGTGAGCGCATCGGTTTGCAGAGGCGGTTCCTGTTGGGCCGAGTAAGCCGTGATTCCTGACAAAGACCATGTACTAAACAACAGGAGGAACAAAGCAAGGGAAACAGTGCGCGTTGGGTGGGACTTTCTAAACATTCTCTTCCGCCCTATGCCCTTTGCTCCTGGCTCTTCGCCCCCAACCACCGCAAGAAGGTCATCATCGGACACCAGTTTGTGAATGCTGACTGAATCAGATTCAGCGCCACAAAGCCAGTGAACAGAAACCAGTAGTGGCTCTGGAAGTAACCCAACAAAACACTAACCAGGACGAAACTGCCGGCGATTAATCTTAAATATCGTTCGATTGTCATGAAGTCGAGCCTCCTTGCTTTGCCCGTTTAAGCAATCGTCATTCCCACAGGCGAATACTCATAAATCCAACATGTCATGAGAATTTCTGAGTTGCACAGTTGCAAAATTCCGCAACTATGCGACTGTTGTTGGGGATTTTTCCGGCCCTTGGCGCTCAACGCTCCGGGCCCGTTTTTTGGGCATCACAAATCCTGTCGCTATCAGGCAACGGCCATTTAACGCTTTGTGGTGGCGCAGTTAACGGTTCTAGTCGCAGGACTCAGGAATTGATCTTTGCGCCGAAGCCGATGGTGTGTTATGTGATTGGCCCTGCAATTGCTCTGGATGGTGACACATGAGAAAAACCAAATCGAAGAAGAGCACTGACGTGGAGATCTTCGAACGACAAGCCCGGATCTGCAAAGCATTTGCACATCCCGCCCGATTGCAGATTCTCGATCTGTTGGGCCAGGGCGAGTTGGGCTCTTCTGAATTGCAGGAAGCGTTAGGCGTCTCGAAAACGAATATCTCGCAGCACTTGGCAATCCTGAAATCAGCAGGTGTACTGGCAACGCGCCGCAACGGCAAACAGGTCTATTGCTACCTGACGATTCCGGAAGTGAAACAGGCCTGCCAGTTGATCCGCAAAGTGCTTGAGGCGCATATCGCGGAAAGTCATCGCTTGATCGAATAAGCGATTATAGCAAAGGAATGAGACGCCACTGGAGAACCAAATCAGCCAACCAAAAGTTTTGCGCCGCGTACACCGCGCCCTTCTAGTCGCAGGATGAAGGAACCAGGATGATCAGACTGAGGAGCAATTATGGAAAACAAATATTTTTACACAACTGAAGTGGAATGGACCGGCGAGCGTCACGGAGACTTGCGTGCGCCGGTGTTGCCGAATCTGACAGTTGACGCGCCACCTGAATTCAAAGGGCATGAAGGTGTGTGGACGCCAGAGCATCTTTTCGTCGCGTCTGTCAATTCGTGCTTCATGACTACGTTCTTAGCGATCGCCGAGAATTCAAAACTCGGATTCGTCAGCTTCAAGACCGACGCGAAAGGAAAACTGGAGAAACTGGACGGTAAGGGTTTCATGATGACCGAGATTACTCTGCATCCCAAACTCGTCATCAGCCATGCACATGATGCCGAGCGCGCGAATCGCATTTTGGAAAAGGCCGAAAAGCATTGTTTGATTTCGAACTCGATCAAGACAGAAACCAGGCTTGAACCGGAAATCAACTTCGCCGGAGAATGAGTTTTTGGAGCGCGGCAGCAGGGACGCCGCTTTGGATGTGTCGCGATTACCGACTCTAGTTGGGTCTTTCACTTAACAAAACCCGACTGAAGTCGGTACTCTAACGTTGCCAGACGGATATAGAAGATTCGGGAGAATGGCTTATGTCAGAAACAGTTATTGATGTCGTGCGTGCAAGGTACGCACAGGTCGCAGAGAGCGGACTCTCTACTGGACACAGCGGCGTGCGCGCGGTCGCCGAGGCTTTCGGCTACACGCCGGAAGAACTGGCGTCAATACCGGCGGAAGCCAACATGGGATTATCGTGCGGCAACCCGACAGCCATCGCTAATTTGCGTGAGGGCGAAACGGTCGTCGATCTTGGTTCCGGTGGCGGGTTGGATGTCTTCCTGGCCGCCGCGAAAGTAGTGCCGACGGGGCGCGCCATTGGAATTGACATGACGCCAGAGATGATTGACCTGGCGCGCCGCAACGCGACGAAACAGCCGGGTGGCGCGGCCAACGTCGAATTTCACCTGGCAACGATCGACAAGCTCCCACTTGAAGACGCAACTGTCGATTGTGTCATCAGCAACTGCGTGATCAATCTCGCTCCTGACAAGCGCGCTGTATTTCGTGAGATTGCTCGCGTGCTCAAACCGGGCGGCCGATTAGCTGTTAGTGACATCGCGCTAAAGCAGCCGCTTCCCAAAGAGATCGGCCAAGACGTGCTCGCCTATGTGGGCTGCATCGCCGGCGCGATCTCGTTCGAAGAGTATCGGCAGGGGTTACTGGTCGCGGGCTTTAGCGACGTCACGATCATTGATTCGGGCGCCGATCTGAATGCCTACGCCAAAGTTGAAAACCAGGCCGGATGCTGCTCACCCTCAATGAAGAAAGAGGCTGCGGAGAACAGTCTCCCTGTCATTGTAAGTAGCTGCTGCGAGACTGCCCTGAGCGATGATGCAAGAATCGAACTTCATGATGATCTCAGGGATTTGCTCAGCCGATATAACGTCAACGAGTACGCGGCAAGTGTCAAAGTGTTTGCACTCAAAGCCAACCCATCGAACTAGCTAAGAATACCGTAACGAAAGCTCAATGAGGAGAGAGTGGGGATGGGTGTCGCGAGCACTAATCAACGTAATTGTCGAAGGGTTAATGAAGGACGAACAACTGAGGTTTCAAAAAACGTTACGAGTCGAAGTCAGCGAGCGCTGAGTTCACAAAGCCGGCTAATGCCAACGATCGAAACGTCTCAGATCTGCCGATCCAGAGTCGTCACGACTCATATTTCAGCAATGAGACAAAATCCAGAGCGGCGTCCGATACCTGCCATTAGGTTCGATCCCCTTCTGCTCCACCAACAACCCTACCGTTTCAAGAAATTATTTTCGCAGAACTTATTGGCTCATTTTTTCCATCTGGCAAAATATGAGCTGAGCGGCTACACCTTAATCATATCCGTGAATCGAGGTACTAAGTAAAGCAGTGGCGAATTCATCCATTGGCACCGCGAGCCGGGACGCTAAGCAAGTCGTCAGAGAGGCGCGGCCATGGATTAAGACGCTGGCGAGATTAGGCTATGCAGCGAAGGGCGTCGCCTATTTGCTGATCAGTGTGATGGCCATGGTGCTGGCGCTGGGTCGAAGAGAACAGCCGGTAGATTTCAGTGAAGTCCTCATCGAGGTCTTTCACCAACCATTTGGAAGCTTGCTCCTCGCACTCCTGGCTGTCGGGCTTGCTGGTTACGGTTTGTGGTGCTTGATCCAGGCCATCATGGACACAGAGAACAAAGGCACCCGTTTTTTCGGAATTGTGACACGTCTTTTGTATGCGGGAGTAGGTCTCGTGTATCTCAGTTTAGCATGGTCGGCATTTCGGCTTCTTACAAGAACTGCTAGTGTGACGCCCGGAGATCGTCCTGAACAGGAATGGACTGCGCGTATTCTCGCGATCGAACCGTACGGCCGCTGGCTGGTGGCTTTTGTCGGAGTCGGTTTTATCGGTTTCTGTTTCTACGAGTTTCGTCGAGCCTACTCCAGCGGTTTTCAGATCCTCAAAGCCGAAGGGAGAACAGACGAAACTGGGGACCTTTTGGCCACTCGGATTGCGCAGGTGGGCATTGCGGCCCGGGCTATGGTATTCGGGATAATCGGTGTCTTTTTAATTCAAGCCGCAGTTGATTACGATCCTAACAAAGTGCGCGGCATCAGTGGGACTCTTACGGTCTTGAGGCAGCAACCATACGGTCGATGGTTGTTGGCCACTGTTGCTGTCGGACTCCTAGCGTACGGCGGGTATATGTTGTTCTTGTCATGGCGCCGTCGCATTGATCCTGTCTGACACTTCACGCATGAATGCACGGACTTTTTTGCTGCGTCCTGAATGGCGCGGAAACCGATGAACCCAAAGTTGATGAAGCAGTGTGTTTCGTCTGCTTTGTTTTACTCTCTGGCGTTTTCCTTTTACTTCTGTTCGATTCGGAATCACACTTTTCGCACCGGCATCCTCTGGGCTTTATGATTCCTTCGAAATATTCCTTGCCGTAGTCATAGGTAATCTCTTCCCCGGACGGAATGTTCCTTTTCGACCAGATCCAAACTCTTCGTCCGGAAATGAGTGCTTCCGCATTTGGTCTACACGAGTGATTAATATAGCGGGCAATATTGCTGCGAGCACTTCCGTCAATTGACCATTTCGCGTTGATTCCAAAGAAATACTTGCCGACTCTTTTCTCGACCTCTGCATTTGAGATGAGCGAACCGGTATACTCGACGATTCGCGTACCTTTTGGAATTGGCTTTACGGCGAATAACCCCAAGCCGGTATTGCTGCGTTTGGTGGCATAGAAACTCGGCTCAGCCATGACCGATCCTTAGGAGGGACTTTGAGGTGAACCCACCGCACACATCAGCACACTAGACCGCGCAAGCAGACAAAGATGGCTGGGAGAGAATCAGAGAACAAGAGCTATTAATCGATACCGGGGGGCAAGGCGCGTAATTGCCGGCGTCTGTCGAAGAGTCGGTGACGATTCGAGTTTGCCTTTATTCTCCGTCCCCCCAAGTCTCCTAAGATTTTCTCGGCCATCGCAGAGCAGCCCGTGTGTCCAAAGCAGTCCTAGCCGTTTGCTCTACTTCGCATTTCTGCTTCTTATTCATACGACGAGAAGGGAGCTAGCGCAGATCGGCTCGCGCCTGTTGAGCCCGAGCAGCGCCAATGGCAGTCTTCACGTCTTTGACTTCTTCGGGCGGCGGCAAGACCGCCTTCATACCCAACGATTCGATCCAAAGTTCGCGCGCCCAGCCGGCAGTATGGTACAGGTGTTCGTCCTCTTCGTCTTCGACTGCTTCATGAGCCGCTTTGAGAACCTTGGCTACTTCACCTTTGGCCTTCTTCGCGGCTTCACCGATCAATTGCCAATTCAGATGATCTTTTGTTTCGGCAAGGACAATTGATTCTGCCGCCACGACTTGTGCCGCCTCAGGCTCGCCAGACTCCAAAGCCATTTCCATAGCTTTCACCAGTGACTCGCCAGTATGTCGCACAACTTCGCGTCCAGGAGTTTCAGTTTCCGGATCAAGGGCCAAACGTTCCATAATGTCCTGAACGATTTGAACATGATTGCGAGTTTGGTCCAGATACTGCACACCGCCCAGCTCCGTTTCCAGTGCCTGATACAACAATTCGTGCAGTTGTTCATCTTTCATGGTCTTCCTCCGCTATTTCCTACAAAGCTCTCTTCCTGAATAATTGGTCAGAGGATGATGGTCAGCAAGCAAGCGCAGGGCCAATTGAGTTTTCGCGGACGCGCTTGGACTCAGCTCAATACGGGGAAGGAAATTGTGATTCGCAAATCTTAGACCCTTGAATAGGCTGTACTCTTTTTCCAATTCTCCCGGCTTTCATTCGTATTATTCCGCGACAGGTAATGAGTTAAGTCGATAGTATTAACTCTATTCGTTCGCCATACTATCGTGATGAAGAGCTCTTAGAATTCGCTCCAATTAAGAATCCCATCAAGGGGGTATCAATATGAATTTCAACGATGGACGTCTTAAGGTTGGTAATGAAAAAAACCCAACAAGCTCCGCAGCAATCCAGGAAATTCCCCGTCCGAAATGATGTGAAACCGCTCCGGTGAAGCTCGTTCTTCGGCCCGTATAGCCCATGCCGGAAGCCAGTTCGCACCGCTCATATGGCCGGTGAACAATGTAATAATGAGCGACAGACCTTCACAGCCAGCGATCTCGGCAACCCTGGTTAGGTTTCCCAAGGCGCGTTTCGAAACCCGGTTGGGTGCGGGTTGGAAATCGTCCCAGAGGATAAAGATACGAAGCGAGTCAAATCCGGCAGTGCGAATTCTGACGCAGTCACGGGCGAATTCACCGGCATCGAAGCGCCGCCACCAGTACATCGCGCTGTTGATGGGCCAGTAATTGATCCCAAGTCGGAAGTTCATTGAAAGAGCCGCGCAGCCTTCTAACTTGCGCGGCCAAAATCATCCTGCAAACGCACGATGTCATCTTCGCCAAGATAAGTACCTCGCTGTACTTCGACAAAAATCAGTGTCTCCTGATTGGGATTCTCGACGCGATGCGCGGCTCCAACCCCAATATCGATCGCTTGTCCAGTATCAATTATGATCTCGCGATCGTTAAGCGTGACTTTGGCGGTTCCCTGAACTATCACCCAATGCTCGGCGCGCTGCGCATGTTTCTGATAGCTGAGACGCTTGCCAGGCAAGACCTCGATGCGCTTCACTTTATAATTGTTTCCTTCGTCGAGCACTGTGAACGTGCCCCATGGCCTTCGATCAAACTGTGGCGACGCGGCGTTTGCTTCCAGCATCAGCCAGCACCTCCTTGTAAACGCGAATGTATGCTTCGACCATGCGCTCGCGGCTGAAATTCTCGGCAACGTAGCGCCGAATCGATTCGGGTTTTAGCTTTTCAACTTGTGCGAGAGCGCCCACTGCTTCGTCAATTGTATTCACTATGAATCCTGTTTCGCCATGTTTGACAACCTCAGGCACTGAGCCAAAGCCGCGCGCGATCGCGGGCACGCCACAAGCCATGGCTTCGATCATGCTGAGTCCAAAGGGCTCCGCGAAGTTAATAATGTGGAGAAGAGCGAACGCTCCCCCGAGTACGCTATCGCGGTTCGCCGGACCAACCGAACCGATATAGCGCACCCGATCATCATCAATGTGCGGTGCGACTTCCTGGTCGAAATAGTCCTGATCCTGGATGATACCGGCAATCACAAGGGGCCGGTTAGCTCGGCGCGCGACTTCGATCGCTTCGGCTGTGCCCTTCTCGTGGTGAATGCGACCAAAGAACAGCAGATAGTCACCGCGTTTCTCAGGCAGAGTAAATTCTTCAAGTGGGATTCCGTGATGGATAGTTGCAGCATAATTCAGACCTGGATGACGATCAGCATTACTGATCGCGACGTAGTATGCGCGGTCGTTGTATTTTTCAAATACCGGCACGATCCGCTCCGATGAGAATCCGTGAATTGTCGTCAAGACCGGCGTGTCAACGAGCCGCGAATAGCTGAGCGGAAGAAAATCAAACTGATTGTGAATTAGATCGAACTCGTCGGCGCGCTCGAAGACGGTTGAAATATGCAGACATTCCCAGACCTTCGAATCAACAGATGGGAAGAAAGCGACAACAACACCTATTCAAACTGATACTAAAGAGTCATTCGGCACCACTGCCGGCTTTCGCGCCCGTGCTGCTAAACTTTTAAGCGTCATTGGATTTTCGAATTCGCTGTTCACTGAAAGCTGATGCCAAACGATCAGAAATCAACGACCGCTCCGCTCGAAGAAAAAATTGAGCTCGAGAGAAATCCGTTAAAGCGTCTATTTTTGGCTCTTGGCCCTGGTCTGATTACCGGTGCTTCAGATGACGACCCGTCGGGAATCGGCACCTACACGACGGCGGGTGCTTCGCTTGGGTTCGCGACCTTATGGACCGCTCCTTTGACCTTACCGCTGATGGCAGCCGTCCAATTCATCTGCGCGAAAATAGGAATGGTCAGTGGGATGGGTCTGGCTGGCGTGCTGCGAAAGTTCTATCCGCGCTGGGTAATTTACCTCTCGATCTCATTACTCCTTATTGCCAACACGATTAATGCCGGTACGGACATTGGCGCGATTGCCGCAGCTATCAATCTACTGGCGCCGATTCCGGCAATCGCGTTGGTGATTCCCGTCGCGGCCGTGATCGTCACGCTACAAGTTTGGGGTTCGTACAGGTTAATCGTCCGAACGTTCAAGTGGCTGACCTTAACTTTGTTTGCTTACATCGCCGCGGCGTTCCTCGCCAAGCCGCATTGGGGCGAAGTCTTGAAAGCTACTTTCGTACCGACCTTGCGTTTCGACAATCAATACCTGATGACTTTGCTGGCGATTCTGGGAACCACGATCTCGCCTTACCTCTTTTTCTGGCAAGCGAGTCAGGAGGTCGAAGAGGAATTAAGAATGGGCCGAAGTACGCTCGCCGAGCGCGAAGGCGCCACGGACCGTGAGCTCAGAATTGCCGAAATCGATGTTGATGCGGGAATGTTTTTTGCGAATCTGGTTTTCTATTTTGTGATTCTTGCCTCGGCCGCCACTCTGCACGCGGCGGGCAAAACCAACATTCAAACAGCCACCGATGCGGCGCAGGCATTACGGCCTTTATCTGGTGGCCTGGCCAGCACCTTATTTTCGCTCGGATTGATTGGTTCAGGTTTCCTGGCTGTCCCCGTGCTGACCGGCTCGAGCGCCTATGCTACCTGCGAAGCTTTTCAGTGGAAGTTTGGCCTGGATAAGAAGCCTCGCGGAGCACCGCGCTTCTACGCACTGATCGCCGTCTCTACTCTTGTAGGCATGCTAATAAACTTTTTCAAAATCCCACCAGTCACCGCACTCTTTTGGACTGCCGTGATCAATGGTGTGCTGGCTCCGCCGTTACTTGTCATAATCATGCTGGTCTCAAACAACAAAAAGGTGATGGGCAAGCGAGTTAACGGCCCGCTGACTAACTTTCTTGGCTGGGCGACCGCAGCGATCATGTCTGCAGCTGCGCTGGGAATGTTTCTCACCTGGGGCAAATGAGAATTTACGCCGCCAATACAGCTCTCTGTAAAGCGCCGGGCGAAACTCGCAATTCAAACTACCGCAATCTCTTCATCGTAGATTGGAACCAAGGTACGCACGCGTTCGCGCAGGGCCAATTCGAACAAGCGCGCTTCTTCGACCTCTTTGAACGAAAGTGCTCGCAACTCCTGCTCAATCCGGCGCCGATAATCGGAGACCAGAGAGTCAGAAACGCCGAGTATGGAGGCGACTTCCAGTTGGGTCGAATGATCAGGGCTTAAGTAGCAGTGCCACAGAACACCCAGCATCCGGTTGTACTGTTTGGCTTTGCCGCGGACATTGGCGCGGAGGTTCTTCAAAAATTTGTCCACCGAACCCGTGGCCTCACGCTCGGATTCGCGCCGCAATAACATTTGTTCCGGATTCTCTCGCAGATCCGCAGGATCGATGTGGGGGCCGTCGGAGTCTCCGTCGTCGCCGCCGAGCGGGACAAGGTAGATGTCCATTACCGGCAGTCGCGACATTACCAGACTGCGCAGCGTGCGGACGTCTGCCGGCGAATCTATCGCCTCGAGCACCGACACGATCAAATCCTCCAGATCGGAATTACTGATCACAATTTGCGCGTCACCAGTACAGCCGACCATGCGTGTATCGCGCTGTCGAACTGGAATCATGTGCGCCCGCTGTTCCAGTTCGTGCGAACTGCGGCCGGTTTTACTCGTGGGCCACTCGCTCAAGCCGTAAACTCGATCGGCTAAGCGGCGATGTTGCTCTTCGGAATTGCCGTTACTATCAAAGCGACAAAAGTTTGTACTCGATTGAATCAAAGTCGAGATGCGGCGCGCCAAACGATAACTTTCAGGATGACGCTTGCGAAGTTCCGCAGTAAGCAAATTCGTCAACTCGATTTGCCCAATTTCACATTCGATTTCAGCATCGGTCATCGCGGTATCCAGGTAATGCTGGAAGCGCGACTTGGTTAGCAGTTGGACAAAGAGCTCCTGCGTTAGATCGGTGTAAGCGCTGGTTGCACCTTCTTCAATTAAGAGGCCGGCGCTGCGTGACGCACGAACCAGAGGGTGATTGCTGACAATGCGATGCAGCTCGGCCCACAAACGATTAACGTCTGAGGCGAGCAAGCTCTCAACCCAGTGGCCGGCTCTGGCGGCGCGGTTTGCGGCGCGACTTGCGCGCGATATCTCGGCAGCGACATTCACTGTAGGCTCTGCCGTCGTCTTATGAGTGATTGATTTCACGATCGTAGAATGTCCCGATAAGAATGAGCGCGGATCGATGACTAGTTGGCAGCTAGTTGAGTGATCGTCTGGGATCACTCGAGATCCATTGAGGTGACTGCCGTCGGCGGCAAGGACCCGGAGAGAGTTGCTTTAAGGGCACTGGCCCAACTTCAGGCAACGCAACGAGGCATCGCTCCATTGAGACGCGGACAGCTATTCTTTTTGTTTTTTCAATCCCGGAAAGATGATGCTTGTTTTCCCGAGCCCTCAACGGCGGGGCCAAATCGCGGGAAGTTGCCATCCAATGAGCGCTGGAACCTGACTGCGGCCATCGAACGAGAATCGAGGAGCAAGCAACTCCTCGATTAATCTGCAGCCATCTTAACAGAGTCGTTGGCAAATGAGCAACATTTTTTTACAGCAGGCGCAAGCCATTGATTCACTTGAGGAAAAGGTCGCTCAAGGGGTGCGAACTTACTGGAAAAAGCCGACAATTAAAAATTTCTTGATCTTGGTTTTTCGTCGACTGATGTCAAGAGAATGAAACCGCTGTCATCGTTCCCGCTTCTATTCCAGAAGGGCGCCGGGTGTCCCTCGTCTCACACTCTGCTGGCCTATCGCCGCGCTTGCCTTCACTCCAACGAGGTCTCGCAAATCAAGGCTCATCTTGGTACATGCGATTTTTGTAACGCCGAGCTTCAATTGTTAAGTCGACATCATGATGATTCCGAGACATACGCGGTCGCAGAGATGCCCCAATCTTTGCGTCTTTTTGCTGAACGACTGTTGAGTCGCAGTGAGATGCGAAGCAAAGCCTTCACGGATTTTTTTGAGAACAATTAAGTACTGCTGAAGTATTTTATAGTCCAGCGCTCATGCCTATCGAAGGAACAGTATTTTCCATATGCCGCGGTAGTTCAATGATAAAACTCGTGCCCTCCCCAAACCGAGATTCGACCTTAACTTCACCGCCGTGGGCTTTTGCCAGGTGCTTGACGATCGCCAGTCCCAAACCAGTCCCACCAAGCTCGCGTGAGCGGGCGCGATCCACCCGATAGAACCTTTCAAAGAGACGATCGAGATGATGCGCCGGTATTCCTTCGCCGGTATCCTCGACGCGAATACGATAGCGTTCGTCAGTGTCGCTTCTGATCGTGACGATGCCGCTATCTCGGTTGAATTTGATCGCGTTATCAATCAGGTTTGTGAGCATTTGTACTAACCGATGCGGATCCGCGAAGACTTGCGCATCCGAGGCGACCAGATTGTTAAGGACAATTATACGAGCTGCAGCTGCGGCTGACAGACTAGTGATGACATCCTCAACCAGCGGGCGCAGCGATATTAACTCTGGACTCACCTTCACATTTCCAGCCTCAATCGCACTAAGCTCGAGGATGTCGTCTATGAGTCGGTGCATCCGCGTCGCGTTCTTTTGAATCATGGACAAAAAGCGGCGATTATTTTCGGTATCGTCAATAGCGCCGGCTTCCAGCGTCTCAGCCAATGCGATAATCGAGGTTAACGGCGTGCGGAGCTCATGCGAAACGTTCGACAGAAACTCCTGACGCACGATTTCCAATCGCTCGAGTGTGGTGACATCGAAAAAGACTCCTACGGCCCCGGAAATAGTATGGCCATTGGCCGAACGCAAGGGCACAACCCGTAAATCGAAAACACGTTTGGTCTGCCTGTACGTTTCTACTTTTACTCCTGCGCGCTCTGTTCCGCGAATAGCCTCCAGGAATGCATCATAAATCGCCGGATTGCGCGTCAGTTCAGTCAAAGGACGCGAGCTAATCGAATTGTCGAGATTCAAAAAGAGTTCACGCGCTGCGCGGTTGGAAGCGACAACCCGCATTTCCTGGTTAACCACCAACAGCCCCTCGCGCATTTCATTGAGCATAGCGTTGAGTAGTTCGGCTGAAGAATCCAGAGGAGGACGGAGATCGCCTGGGATTGTTTCACGATTTGATTCGTCGGGCTCACGTCGTCTTACCGGCCGAAAGTGACGCCCGGCTAAGAACAGGCCGGCTCCGAGCCCTACGATCAATGATGCCATTGCCAGAATAAACGCGCGCGAAAAATCGAGGCTAATGAGAATTAGGATCGTCGTAACTGCGAGAAGAAAACCTGCTGAAACAAAACGGAAATTAGTCATCGCCACTTGCAGGAGTGTTAGAGTTTGCTGCGCAACCCACAAAACGGTAGCCCACGCCGACCACTGTCTCAATGCAATTGCCGCAGGCGCCCAGTTTCTGCCTCAACCGTCGGATGTGCACGTCGAGTGTTCGCGCGTCGCCGTAGTAGCTATAGCCCCATACCTGGTCCAGCAACTGCTGACGATTAATCACGCGACCGCGTTTTTTCGCCAGTGTCCCAAGCAAAAGGAATTCCTTGTTCGTGAGTTTAATATTCGTACCGGAGCACGTTGCGCGAACGTCATCGAAGTCGATCGCAAGCCGCCCATCGTCATAAAGTTCCGTTGCATCATCGTCCACCCGACGGAGGACGGCCCGGATTCGTGCCAAAAGCTCGCGCACTGAAAACGGCTTGCCGATATAGTCATCAGCTCCCAGATCGAGACCGGCAATGCGATCAGCTTCGGAAGTTTTCGCCGTCAGCATGATGACTGGGATTTTGCGAGTTTGGCTTTCGCGGCGGAGCCGGCGGCATAAATCCATACCACTCATGCCCGGAAGCATTAGATCAAGAACAATGACGCTCGGCGGATTTTGAGAGTCGAGAGCGAGTGCCAGTCCCTGCTCGCCGGTGGCAGCGACAACTGCTGAGAAACCTCCGGACTCGAGATTGTACTTTACGCTCTCAGCAATATCGGGGTCGTCTTCAATGATTAGGGCAGTGCGGACCATGACTTCAGTGAACGTGCTTTATGATGGCCGCCTCAGTCATATAAACGGTGAGTTCGCAAATATCTTTGACGTAATCGCCTATTCGCTCCAGGTGCTTTGCGACAAACAGTAGGCGAGCGGCGCGAGCAGCAGTCGCAGGTTCAGAGACCATCATTTGGATTAGCTCGTGAAAAATTTGATTATAAAGAGCGTTTGTTTCGACGTCGCGTTTGATCACGTCGCGGGCTGCGGCCGCATCGTTTGAGGTAAATGCGTCAAGAGCGGTTCGCAACATTGATAACACATGTTCACCCATTCTTCGAAGGTCTATCTTATGCTTCAGCTCGGGTTCGATACTTAGGTCGATTACCGCTCGCGCAATATTACAAGCATGATCAGCAATTCGCTCGAGAATTGGCGACATTTTTACTACCGAAACGACGAACCGCAAATCACGCGCGGCCGGCTGGCGCAGAGCGATAATATCGACAGACTGGCGATCGACGTCCACTTCGATACGGTCTATCTGATCATCATGGTCGAGCACTTCGCGAGCAAGTTCGCTGTCGCGCTCTGTTAACGCAGTCATGACTCGTTCGATCGCCCGCTCAGCTTCCCCGCCCAGTAAGTGGCAGTAACCATAATACTTCATCCGAACCGCCCCGTGATGTAGTCTTCGGTCATCTTTTCGCTTGGATTCGTGAATATTTTCTCCGTGTAGCTCACTTCGATCAACTTGCCCAGCCAGAAGAAGGCCGTGCGATCTGACACGCGCGCTGCCTGTTGCATATTGTGCGTTACGATGACAATGGTGTATTGCTTTTTCAGTTCGACAATTAGCTCTTCAATTTTTTGGGTTGCAATGGGATCAAGCGCGGATGCCGGCTCGTCCATCAGAACAACTTCGGGTTGCACAGCCAGTGTGCGCGCGATACACAGTCTTTGCTGTTGCCCACCGGAAAGCGCGAGCGCCGACTCCCTTAGACGATCCTTTACTTCGTCCCACAAAGCTGCCTGGCGCAGACTGTCTTCCACCCTCTGGCTTAGCTCCGCCTTTGATTTGGTGAGATTGTTAACTCGCAGACCGTAAGCCACATTGTCAAAGATAGAACGCGGGAATGGGTTCGACTTCTGGAATACCATTCCAATGCGACTTCGCAGGCTCACGACATCCGTTCCGGGAGCGTAGATGTCTTCGCCATCCAACTTGATGCTGCCTTCGACACGCGTACCGGGAATGATGTCATTCATCCGGTTCATCGTGCGCAGGAGGGTTGATTTGCCGCAGCCCGAAGGACCAATCAGCGCCGTGATTTGTTCGGCCGGAATGGTGAGTGAGACATTATAGAGCGCCTGGGTTTGCCCATAAAAGAAGTTGAGACTCTCAACGCTGAGCTTTACCGCTCGGGCTAGCTCCCGTTTGTCGTTTGCCATCGCTCTCTCTTTTATCGCCACGTGAGGTATTAGAGACACCGTGTGAGGCTGGCCAGTTGTCTGCACATCATCGTTGTCCCTTTGCGACTCTTCCCGTTCTTTTATCTCGGCAACGCCAAAAGTTACCATGTTATTCCTTGCCCTTCACAGTCTTGCTGCTCTCTCTTACTCGTAGCGATTTCGTGCCAGGATGCGAACACCGATGTTGAGGGTCAGAATTATCGTCACCAGCACCAGAGTCGCAGCCCAGGCCATCGAATGCCATTCGTCGTAAGGCGAACCTGCATAGTAGTAAATCTGAAATGTTAGTGAGGCCATAGGCTGATTTAAATCAGTGCTCATATAGTTCAACGCGAGAGCGGTGAACAGCAGCGGCGCGGTCTCTCCGGCAACGCGTGCGATAGCGAGCATTGCTCCGGTAGCGACGCCCGGCGCGGCAGCTCGCAATACGACGCCCAGGCTCGCTCGCCATACCGGCGCTCCGAGCGCCAGCGCTGCTTCGCGTAAGCTCTGCGGCACTAATCGAAACATCTCTTCCGTAGTTCGCGCCACGATTGGCATCATCATAATACCCAGCGCGACCCCGCCAGCCCGGGCCGAGAAATGACCCATCGGACGCACCATTACCGTCCAGACGAAGACCCCAATGACAATTGACGGCACCCCAATTAGCGTGTCAATGAAGAAGCGCAGGACATAGCCGAAGGTGTTCTGGCCGAACTCCGCTAAATATATTCCCGCCAGTATTCCGACAGGCAGTCCAATCAGTGAGCCGAGCCCGACAAGAATAAGCGAGCCTACGATGGCGTTGGCAATCCCGCTGTGGGGCTCGCCAATCGGCTTCGGTGTATTGACCAGGAAGTCCCAACTGAGAGCGCGCAACCCACCAACCAGAATATAACCAAGGATTATCACAAGCGCACTGATCGCTAAAAGGGCACAGAGTCCAGTCAACATGAGCATGGCATAGCTCACGATTTTCCGACGCCTCAGGTCAGGCATGGGCCGTTCCTCCCTGGCGCTTAATGATTCTCCAAACCAGCAAGCGGGCAAACGCGTTAATGAGAAACGTTATGATGAACAGGATTAGCCCCAGCTCGATCAGAGATTGCAAATAAATCTCGGATGTAGCTTCGGTAAACTCGTTGGCGATGGCGGAAGCGATGGTGAATGACGGGGCAAATAGCGAGGTGGAAATCTCTGAGCGATTGCCAATCACCATCGTCACGGCCATCGTCTCGCCGAACGCGCGGCCCAATCCCAGAATCACTGCGCCTATAATGCCAGGCCATGAATTCTGAAGCACGACTCGGGTGGCTTCCCACTTTGTCGCGCCGAGCGCCAACGCCGCTTCGCGCTGCGTATCGGGAACGGCGCGCAGGACATCTGAGGCGACGGCGGTAATGATGGGCAAGATCATAATCGCAAGGATAATTCCCGCCGTTAGCAATCCCAGCCCATTCTGGTTGCCTTTGAATAGAGGCAAGAATCCGAGAGTTGACTGAAGACGAGGATACACGTGCTCGCGCAACGTCGGAGCGAGCACAAAAATTCCCCACAAACCGTAAACTACCGAAGGAATGGCCGCGAGCAATTGAATGACGAACGAGATAGGATTTGCGAGCTTACGCGACGCTTGTTCGACGAGAAAAATTGCGATACCGATGCTCACCGGCACGGCCAGCACGAGCGCGATCATAGATGAGACCACGGTGCCATAGATATAGGGAAGAGCGCCGAAGTTCTCGAACACAGGATCCCAAGTTGAGTGCCATAGAAAGCCTAAACCAAATTTCTGAAACGGAAGCTTAGAGTTGATGGCCATTTCGACCACCATGAAGAGGACTATTGCGGCTATCAAGGCGGCAGAGACAAGCGTTATCAACTTAAAGAGACGGTCGCCCAGGCGAAGCGAAGAGCGGAGTCCCGCGCGACGGAATTCAAATGGCTGAAATGACCGAAGAGCCCCACCTGAGCGAGGCTCTCTTCCGATCTCTGTTGATGACATGCTTTAAATTGTTCCAATAGGCCAGTTAACTAGCGTAGAGGGGTTTGCCCTGATAGTTAATTGACCGAACTTTTTGCTCCGCCTTCTGTACTACTTCCGGTGCCAGGGGGGCGTACTGCAGTTGCCGCGCATATTGCTGGCCATCGTGGATCGCCCACCAGAGGAAATTTACGAGCGCTTTGCCCTTTGCTTCGTTGTCTTGATTTTTGTAAACGAGGAAGTACGTGAACGCCGAGATGGGATAGGCATCTTTGCCTGGAGCGTTGGTGATGGAAACTCTTAGATCATTGGGCATTTGCGTTGCCGCACCGGCCGCCGCCGTGATCGAATCGAGCGAAGGTTTGATGAATTCGCCTGATGAGTTCTTAACCGATGCGTAAGCCAGCTTGTTCTGCTCGGCGTAAATCAGTTCGACATAACCAAGCGAATTGGGGGTTTGTTTCACTTGACCGGTGACGCCCTCGTTGCCCTTTGCGCCGACGCCTACCGGCCAGTTGACTGAAGTGCCGGTGCCGATCTTCTCTTTCCACTCCGGGCTGACCTTAGATAGGTAATCTGTCCAGACGTAAGTCGTGCCGCTACCATCTGAGCGATGCACCACCGTGATGTCACTTGCCGGCAGACTGGCGCCCGGATTGATTGATGCGATCGCGGGGTCATTCCACTTCTTGATGGTGCCCAGGAAAACACCTGCGATTGCTTCAGGGGTAAATTTCAGATCGGCCTGAACCCCGGGCAGGTTATAGGTAACAACGTCCGCGCCGAGTACTGTTGGGATGTGAAGGATCTCGCCCGGAGCGGCTTTCAGCTCTTCGTCTTTCATCGGAGCGTCCGAGCCCCCAAAATCCACAGTCTTCGCACTGATCTGCTTAATACCTCCACCTGAGCCGATCGACTGATAGTCAAACTTGGCGTTGGGGGTAATTCTGTTGTATTCGCTGAACCACTTTTGATAAATGGGATTCGGAAACGTAGCTCCCGCGCCCTGTAGCTTCACTTCGCTTCCGCCGGACTTGTTTCCGCCGCACGCTAGAAAAGCAAAAGCGACCAGGATCAAGAGCACAAGCGCCGATGCGCCGACTCTAGTTCTGTTGAAAGCTGCCATTGAAATCTCCTTCAGAGTTTACGGAAGTAGTAAAGCTTACGGCCAGGGTGTTACATCGAAGTTAACTAATATGAAACATCTGGCTCTCGCATCAGAAGCTGAATACAATCTGTTCTTGCAGGCGGTACTGGCGCGGCGTAAACGCGTTGAGTGGCACGAAGAAGTTCGGAAAGTCTCCGCTGTTGCGCAGCTCGCGTTGGATGTAGAACAGGCTTTGCAGTGTGACCTTCTTTGCCAGTCCATAGTCGAAGCGAAAATGATTTGTGCGAATGTTGACGCCGCTGTTGGTCCCCAAATCATCGTCCGTTAACTGCGAGATCAGGGCGTTGGCTCCTTTGATTGAAAAGATGTAAATGAACGCCATGTCGCCGCGCTTCGTAATCTTTCCGATCTGCAACGAAGCCAGCATCGCGTCGCGTTCCTTTATGCCAATGCCGACATTGCGCGCCGCCTGGATGTTGAAAGCCACCGGATAAGCGTGACCGCCGCTTTGGAATCCTGCCCAGTTGAGCCGATACGTGAGTCGCGCGATCTGAAAATTCCTGGCCGTGTAGATCGCGCCGCCCGAGGTCGTCGTCGCGTTGCCGGTTCCGGGCAGAGGGCCTGATAAAGTTATGCCCAAACCATTTTGCACAATTAAGGCGACGCCATTTGCTGTCGACGCAAGCTGAATCTGATTTGGATTGCGATAGAGCTGAACATCGCCGCCGAGCTGGTCGCTCCAGCTGTCGTTGAATTTCTGATTGACTAAAAAGCCCTGGTGAAACAAATTCGAATTGCGTCCCGTCGAACCGACAATTGCTCCGGCCTGAGCCAGCGGACTGCCGGCTGTAACAATGGCGACGTTTGGGTTGCTGAAAATGTATTGCCCGGCACGCAACTCAAGACTCGTTACCTTCACGCCGTTGTTCTTAAATGAAAACGCATACTTCTCGTTGAATCCATTGAACCGAACGTCGTCGTCAAACAGGAATCGAGAATTGTCGGCGAAGATTTCCTGTACGCGACCCGCCTGAAGTTGAGTAGCCTTATTCGGATGATAGTCAATCCAGGCTTCGTTGATTGCGAAGATATGACGCGCAGTTACTTCTCCAAAATCCTGATCATTACTTGTTGGATTGTTTAGTGGTCCCGTGGCTAATTGACCGTGAAAACTAATTTTCGAATCAACATCCGTGTCCAGATTCAGTCGCAGGCGATAACGCATCCTGACGTTTTGCTGATGCGTGAGCGGGGCGAACCCAGCCGGAGGCGTTGGGTCTGCTTTGCGGAAAATGCCGTCAAAGCGCAAACGAAAGTCTCCACTCAAACGGAAAGGCCCAATCGCCAGTACTTTGTCTTCAACTTTCTTTACACGCTCTTCCAGCGTTGGAGTTTGCGTCTGCGAGGCAGGCGCCGCCGTCACAGCCGCGAGATCTTTTTGCTCGCCAGTTATTTGTTCACTCGCGGTTGGTTTGGACGATAGCGCTGCTATTACGCGCTGCTGCTCGGTAATTAGGGCGCGCATTTCGGTAAGGCTCTTGTTCTGCTGCCGTAATTCTTCCTCCAACGCTCTGAGTCTTTCGTCCACATCGGCGCGGGAAGAGTCAGACGCAGTTGCTGGCGCAGATGACCGCTCGGAATTAAGTGCCGGCTTCGATGATTCGTCTTGCGTAGATGCTACCGATTGAGCGAACAGTAGCGCAGGCGCAATCAGTAGCAGGATTAGCGAAAGCAAGAAATGAAGCGGTCTTAGAGAGTAGCCGCGTCGTCGCTGAGACATGTTCGTCCTCCTCAGTCTAACCTGGATTTATTTGTCCGAGACGTTCCTGTACGACGGCGCCAACGCTATCACGGAATGTGCAACTTCCTGATTTAAAGAAAGCGGAAGATTCAGCCTAGAGCACGGAAGTTAAATCGACCTTACAGGTGTCTTAACTTTATGTTAACAAGAACGGCAGATCCGGCTGGGCGGCTTCACGTGGACATTCCCTAACCTCTGGGCTATATTGCCGGTTCTCGAAATCTACAATCGAAAAATGAGGTCGTGTCTCTGAATGGGCCTGCTTAATCTACTGCCGAAAGAAGAACAGTATTTTGATCTCTTTCTCCAAATGACTCTCTACATCTGTGACGCCGCCCGCGAGCTTAAGGAAATGCTTGCGGACAAGGACCACAACTATCAGGAATACTCCCAACGCATTAAGGGTCTCGAACACGCCTGTGATGAACTCACTCATAGTATTTCTACCAAGCTAAACAAATCTTTCATCACGCCTTTCGACCGCGAGGACATCTATACGATGTCCAGCGCGCTTGACGACATCGTGGATCTCATAGACGACGCCGCCAGGGCGATTATTATTTTTGACGTGCAGGAGATTAAGGATTACGCGCGTGATTTTGCCGGGGTTATTGGGCGCATGTCGGAAGAACTGCGCGAAATCGTATCGACCTTGCAGAAGCCCAAAAATGTCACGCAGCGGCTGGTGGAGATCCATCGTCTGGAAAACGAAGGTGACGATATCTATCATGCCGCGATCGCGGAGTTATTTCACGAAGAGCGAGATCCGCTTACCGTCCTGAAGTGGAAAGAGATTTACGAGAAACTGGAGGCCGCGGTCGATCGTTGTGAGAACGTTGCTAACATAATCGAAAGCGTCATCATCAAGCATACATAGTAGTCAATGACTATATGATAACTACCGCCGCCTTTGCCCTGGTCATCATTTTCGTCGCCCTCGTTTTCGATTACACCAACGGCTTTCATGATGCTGCCAACTCCATTGCTACAGTAGTCTCAACTCGTGTGTTGTCGCCAGCACTGGCAGTGATGTGGGCGGCCTTCTTTAACTTTGTCGCCTTCGCGATTCTGGGGACGCGGGTGGCAAAGACAATTGGTGGGGACCTGGTTCGTATTGACCTGATAGCGCCCGATTTGCGCTTGTACACGCTGCTGGCCGGTGTTATCGGAGCTATCGTCTGGAACGTAATCACCTGGTACGTGGGATTGCCGACGTCAAGCTCGCATGCGCTTATTGGCGGCTACGGAGGCGCCGCAATAGCCGCCCATAACAGTTTCATTGGAATCCTCAAGCCCGAAGGCTGGATCAAAACGGTAATCTTCATCGTGGCCTCACCTATTATCGGGATGCTCCTTGGGTTCTTGTTAATGGTGGCGGTTCATTGGATTTTTCATCACTCTTCACCAAGCCGGGTTGACAGGATTTTTCGCCGGGGTCAATTGCTTTCGGCAGCGGCCTATTCCCTGGGACACGGAGGCAACGACGCCCAAAAAACTATGGGCATCATCACCGCAATCCTGGTTGCCGGAGGACTTCTCGGATCGGGACCTGAAGGTAAGCTGCCGGACATTCCGCTGTTGGTTGTTTTGGCGGCCCATGCAGCTATTGCTCTCGGAACCCTCTCAGGCGGTTGGCGTATTGTGCACACGATGGGCTCGAAGATCACCAAGCTAAAACCGGTTGGAGGTTTTTGCGCGGAAACGGCTGGAGCCGCTGCATTGTTTGGAGCAACCCTCGGCGGAATTCCGGTGTCAACAACTCATACCATTACCGGGGCGATTGTCGGCGTCGGCTCAACGCGCAGGCTATCAGCAGTGAAGTGGGGAGTTGCTCGAAGAATTGTATGGGCCTGGATTCTGACGATACCGGCAGCCGGTACAATAGCCGCTCTTTCATTCTGGGTGATCAAAGCGATTTATAGGTTCTCAACGTAAGTGACAGCAATCACGTTTTCCGGGCTGTTCATTCCAGGTTATCCAGCTCAAAAGTTTAGCCGCAGCGCAAACTGAGCCTGACGGTTCGTTCCCAGTCCAACCGAGCGTTCGACCGTTTGCCTTAACAATCCGAACGCCGAGCCGGCTGCCGATTGCGTGAATGCCTGCCCCGGTTGCAAACCTGAACCCAGCACGAAGACATTGGCCGTCGCGTTGAAAGTCAGCGCTGGCAGCGCTACGTTGAGCGTTGAAGCCGGATTGGCAAAGTTCGTGTGATTCAGGATGTTGAATACCTCTGCGCGAAACTCAATGCTCTTCGTTTCTGAAAAACGAAAGCGCTTGTTCAGAATCAAATCAAACTGTTGAAAGCCTGGGCCCTTCAAAGGGTTTCGCGGCAGGTCTCCGAAGGTGCCGGCCGCCGGAATCGCAAACGCAGCCGCGTTCATTCGCCTCAACGCCCGTGGTCTGAAGCACAAGATTTAACTTCACTTCCTGACCGACCAGGACCTGAACGTTTGCTGCCGAGGTCGACAAACCCTGCGTGGTCGCTGTTACGCTGTAAATGGATGGCTTTAGCGAAGCCACAATGTAGGTGCCATCGCTCGTGCTTGTCGCCGTTCGTTCTTCACTGGTCTTGTCATTCTTGACGACGATTGTGGCACCAGGGACCACAGCGCCGTTCTGATCTGTAAGGACGCCGGTAATACGGCCTGTGTCTGACTGGCCAAACGCCGTCATCGCGGCAAATAGCAATGTCGCCAGCGCGGGAATGGTGAATCGTAAAAAGCTCTTGAGTAATCGTCGTTGTCGCATTCGAATCTCCTCGTTGGGTCTACAGAATTCTGTGACGTGCTGCCGTTGATTTCGGAAAAGAGAGCCAGCCGATACGCGCGCGCGTCGCAAATACACTGAGAATGGGAACATGCAGACTGCTACTGAAACCCGGGTTAGCTGTGTAAGAGGAAAACCTACAGGACGTGGATTACATAGGAGTGAACTACATGTTAACTCCGGGTGAACTTTCAAACGAAAAAAGGAAGGAAGAAACTGGCGCGTGTTAGAATCCTCGCTCGCTTATGAAGAAGTGCGCGGCGGAGTTTATCGGCACGTTTGCAATGGTCTTCGCAGGCACCGGCGCGATTATCATCAATGATGTTAGCGGTGGTGTGATTTCGCACGTTGGGATCGCGCTGACTTTTGGACTGGTCGTGCTGGCAATGATCTACGCCCTCGGTGATGTGTCGGGTG
>WNGK01000265.1_pt1 | contig 51721 bp, 39 predicted proteins | sample 5400601 | NCBI WGS metagenome assembly WNGK01 (sample SAMN13153376, study PRJNA577476) | soil metagenome | isolation source: 60 cm soil or saprolite under Garry oak tree replicate 1 | place: USA:California | collected 2016-06-15 | reverse complement strand
CTCGCCTCACCTAGCGTCAGTTTACCCTACTTTTTTGAGTTAGGAAATGCTCTCGACGAGGATAGTACAACATATGCAGCAAGGAATGCTTCAGCATAGGGTGCGGTACCAGGACAACGTACTTTCACTTTATCAATGCATGTGTTATACTATTGTCGGCGAAAAATCTGCCTGTACAATGCAAAGGTATTTTTCAAGAAGACGAACGGGGTGGATGCCATGCGTCTCGAAGGACAACGAATTAATCGGTATAACCTCTTGCAATTGCTTGGCAGTGGTGGCATGGGTGAGGTTTACCTTGCAGAAGATCCACGTGTCGGGCAACAGGTGGCTATCAAGGTGGTACGGGATGAGGCAACCCTTTCTCCAGAAGCGAGTAGGGAAACGGACACTCTTTTCCTCCGCGAAGTGAGGGCCATCGCTAAGCTGGATCATCCGAATATCCTGCCTCTGTTTGATTACGGCGAGCATCTTATAGATGCAATGAAGATCACCTATATAGTCATGCCGTTTCGCCCGGAAGGCTCTCTTGGGGTGTGGGTACGGCAACGAGGTGGGGTGGGAGGAATCACTCTGCAGCAAACAGCCCATTTATTAGATCAGGCCGCCGTTGCCCTCCAGCACGCGCATGGCCACCAGATCATTCACCAGGACGTCAAACCCTCCAATTTCCTGTTGCGAATCAGAAAAGAGAATCCGAACTATCCCGATCTTCTCCTGGCTGATTTTGGCATAGCGAGATTCTACTCTGCTACCTCCAATGTGAGTGCTACTATTCGAGGCACACCAGCCTACATGGCTCCTGAGCAGTGGCGAGGTCGCCCCGTGTTTGCAACCGACCAGTATGCTCTTGCCGTGATGGTCTACCAGCTTCTCACCGGGCGAGCACCTTTTCAGGGTAGCCTGGAGCAGATGATGTATATGCATATGAATGAGCGACCTTCACTGCCCAGCACAGTCAATTCGCGTATTCCGCCAGCAATCGAAGCTGTCATCATGCGGGCGCTGTCAAAGAAACCAGAAGAACGCTTCCCTAGCGTCTCGGGGTTTGCCAGTGCTTTTCAGCAGGCGATAACACAGATGGGTCCGTTTCCCGATCCCATCACACCCCTACCACTAAATCAACCGAGCAGCGAACTTTACGGGGTTCTTGCCATCAGTGAGCAGGAAGCAAGGACTGGCAGCATGCGGATATTGACACTTCCAGGTGGACGACGTGTTAGCGTACCTATACAAGCTGGAGCGTATGAGGGCCAGGTTATCCGGTTGGAAGGTCAAGGTGAAGCAGCCGACCCTGCCCAACCCCCAGAAACGCTTGTAATAACTCTAGCCATTGATCGTACAAAAGGAACGGGTTCCCACCCTTCGATCCCACAGACCGCTTCAGCAGACGAAACCTACTTAATCGATCACCCGGCAGGTGATGCTGCACCGGTTGATAGTAATCAGGAAAAAGCTGACCTCGCCACCCTGCCTGCTACACCATCTTCTATATCTGGTGGTAGCGTCAGGGATGCAGTAACACCTTCTTCCTCCAGTTTCCCTGGTGTAAGGCGAGGCACGCAGCAACGCAAGGGTCTCTCACGGGCTAGGGCTCTACTGCTGATCATACTGCCCTTACTCATAGTTGGAGGAAGCATTGGAACCTTTTTCTATATCACGGAAACCAATCAGATAGCAACGTCTAATGCCAACGCTACCGCTACTGCTCAGGCTATGGCTACTGCCGCGGCCAACGCGACAGCAACCGCTTCATTTATTGCGGCTAACCCCAACCCCTATCCTCCGGGGAGCGGGACACTGGCCCTCTATGACCGCTTGCATGATGAGAGCAGCGGCAGCGGGTGGGAGAAAGGGACAAATATCTGTGCCTTCATCGCCGGCGTCTACCATGTAATCGCCACAAATACGCGTAATCTCGAACATTGCTTCGCCCAGGCTACTAATTTCAGTAACTTCGCCTATGAGGTACAGATGACGATTACCATGGGCGATGTTGGCGGGATGATCTTTCGCGCCGACAGTGCGAACAATGCATACTACGTATTCTATGTCGCCCAAAATGGGTACTACAGCCTCTTCGCCTGTGGGCAGACGTGTAAGCCGTTAGTAAGAAAATTCAGCTCTTCAATCATTCAGGGGCTGAACAAGACCAACCTCCTGGCGGTGGTGGCAATGGGGACCACTATCACACTCTACGCGAATCATCAACAACTCGCCAGCGTGACCGATAACACCTACAACCTTGGTCAGATAGGCCTCGTAGCCAGTCCATATGATCGCACTAGTGATCCAACAGATGTAGTGTACAGCAATGCAAAGGTATGGATACTGTAGCTACGCACCGGGATCTCCTGTTGGCCCTGGATGTGGTGCCCGTGTCCACATACCAGTTCGCCACCAGGTAAAGCAGTAGTCGTAGCGAGCTTGCCTCGCAGGAGATTCAGGAGTGGGAGAACTTGAAAAGCAGCGCTGCTTCACTGGGGATCGTAAAGGTAACGTGGCCGTTGCTTAATGCCGCGTTGGTCACTAACTCATCCATGTGAAATGCGTCGAACTGCCACGTTGCGGCCCTGCTGGGGCCTATCAGTAAGGCAGAAAGATCGGCATCTACATTGTATGAGTTGATTTTATCCTGGTTTGAGACAAGCAGGTAGATATTACCCTCCTCGTCTTTGGTTGTGATAGCCATCAGGTTTGAGTTGCCAGTAGTACTGCGATAGGTGGGGCGACAGCCCTGAAGGGCACGGATGCCAAGCCGGAATGCATAGTAACTAACGGTTCGTTTCCCATTTCCCGCCACCAGGCCTTGGAGGGGCCCCTGGCTCTGGGTATCCCAGTCGTACAACGCAAATATATTGCTCCCATATACATAGTCATTACCGGGTCGCGAGACGCGAATCAGGTTGTCAATCAGGTTGATTGCGAAGGAGACCTGGTCGTATCCTCCAGTATAGGTTCCCCATTCGCTTAGCCAGAGCGGGTAGTTAGGATGGCCGGTGGTATTCATCCAGATATGCCTCTGCTCCACGGAGCTGCTAATATCCCGATCATAGCTATGGAAATCCACCGTATCGAAAAAGCTGGGAACATGCTTGAGTACCTCAGAGACCCAGTTGCCTGCGGGAGCCACTGGTGCGTAGAGGTGGTAAGTCCGACCAGGCAAGTACGTCTTGTAGACGTAATCAACGGCATCGTGGGCGTACTGGACAAGCCGGTAGTAGTCGGACAGCGTGCCCGCCCAGCCTTGGGCAGGCACGTCAGGCTCATTATGAATTTCGTAGTCATCCACGTGATAGTTGTTGCGCACGTTTAGCCAGTACGCGGTGGCGAAGACATGCTCCCACCACTCGTTCCAGTCTGCCGCCGTTTTGGGGGGGTTGAGACGTTGTGCCCACACTGGTCTATGAGTGGGGTCCTGGTTGCGCAGGGTCAAAATAGGTCGGATATGGGCCTGTTGCAATTGGCTGAAGATCGTTCGGGCGTTACCCTGCCATGCAGCCGAAACCGGAGAAACGTCCCACCAGTAGTCAGAGCCACCCGGCGGGTTGGTCATCACCCTGTCCCACCACGACCAGTTGATCGCATTGGGATTGCTCTTGATCGCTGCGATAGATGGAGAGCCGTAGACACCATCATCGTCCAGCCATTCCCAACGCGACATACCTCCATAGATGCGGTAGGTGTTGATTCCCAGGTCCCGCATGTCGGCGATGTTAAAGCGGGTATTGCCTTCTACCGCACCTATATAACAGGTGCTTACTCCCCACTGTTTGCCCAAGATACTAATGCTAACTGGCTGGACACTTCCACATGAAAATGAGATCATGGCAAGGTAAACACTGAGAAGTATATTGAAGCTCGTCCTAAGGCGTGAGATTTGCTTCCAGGTAGGCAGTGCCATGCAGTACATCTCCTTGGTGGTAAACACAATCCCTCTTCTATCAAAAAGCGTGGCTAATTCATGCAAATTTAATGAGAAGTGCACTATCGGCAGGAATAGTGAACAGTATATGGCCGTCCTTCAGGGTAGGGTGACCAACGATCGTGTCCATGTGTCCTGCATCAAACTGCCACATTGTGCCAGAACCGGTGGCGATTAAAGAGGAAAGGTCGGCGTCTACAGTAGACGAGGAGGAACTGCCCTGGTTCGTGACGAGCAGATAAATATTGCCTGCTGCGTCCCTGGTGGTGATAGCCAGCAAGGCGCTCGTACTCGTTGTGCTCTGATAAGTAGGACGACAACCTTGAAGCGCACGAATACCCATGCGCATTGCATAGTAGTCAGGCCTTCGTACGCCGGTATAACTTATCAGCCCAAGAGCTGCTTTGCCCCAATCATAGAGTGAGAAGATCTGACTGCCATACACATAATCATTACCTGGGCGCGAACCGTACATAAGATTGTTAATCAGGCTAATGCCGAATGGAACCGAATTGTATTTGTTAGTTGTGTAGGTTCCCCACTCGGTCAGCCAGATCGGGTAATCGGAGTGGCCAGCTTCGTTCATCCAGGCATGGACTTGCTCTACGGAATTGTTAATGCTTGTATCATAGGAGTGGAAGGCCATACTATTGAAGTAGCTCGGAATGTCGTAGATCACATCTTTAGGCCATGTAGCGCCTGATTTCCCTGGGGATGACGCGGGAGCATACACATAGTACGCGCGCCCCGGCAAATACTTGTGGTACACGTAACTGATAGCGTCGTAGGTGTATTGAGCGAACGTGAAGTATTGGCCCTCGCTCCCTTTCCACCCCTGCTGGCTGATGTTTGGCTCATTGGAAATCTCGAAGTCGTTGACGTCATAGTCGTTGCGTACATTCAGCCAGTAAACGGTGGCAAAAACATGCTCCCACCATTCATTCCAGTCCGCAGCGGTCGTCGGAGGATTGTTGACCCATTTCGGCTCCCCCTGATCATCTTGATTCCGTAAGGAGATGATGACCCGTATGTGAGCAGCCTTTAATGCGCTGAAAAGTGTGCGGGCATTCCCGTTCCATCGCGGAATGGCTGGACTCCACGAGTAATCGCTCCCCAGGGGAGGGTTGGTCATGACGTTATCCCACCACTTCCAATTGATCACGTTGGGGTCAGCCTTGATCTGATTGATCGTTGGAACCCCATAAGTGCCGCTATCGTCCTGAGCTTCCCAACGCGACATGCCGCCATAGAGATGATAGGTATTTATGCCCAGGTCCTGCAAATCGGCGATATTGAAACGACTGCTTCCTTCTACTGCACCGAGATAACATGTGCTCACACCCCATTGCGTACCAGCAACGCTAAGAGTGGCGGTTGCTCTTATGGCGGGCGTGGGAGTGGTGGGAGAAGGCGTCGCTTGTAAACTCACCGGCTTGCTATTTGTCAGCAACCTGCTATTTATAAGAATTGCCAGGAGTGCTAACACGATCAGTACACCGATCATTACCTTAAGCAGTCTAGAAGAACTCATTTTGTCATTCCTCCACAAACAAGGAGACGTTGGACCGTTCCACACGGGTAGTATAGCAGAGCAGTTCACAATAAACAATGGCGCGTAACTGCTCCCTGGTAGGCCAGGCCTCCGGGGCGTAGTCGCCCCGGCTATTTACTTTGTAAGCAGCAGCGCAGCGTAGATATCGCCGACTGCCAGGCTTACCGTCCAGAAAAATGCCGTGAGTATACCGGTGAGCAGCAGTAAAGGTTTTATACGCAGTCGTAGACAATGTATGATATGAATGCCTCCTTCCAGCATATCAGTGATATCTTTGATAAGAGCAGTAATAAAGGGGAGAAGGAGGACGACAGCACCCTGCAGGGCAAAGAGCAGGTAGCCCTGGGAGTCGCTCTGGCCAACGGTAGCTAGATAGAACCAACAGGCGCCAAGCGATAGGCCTATCAGGAAAAAATAAGGATAATGTGGTGCTAGTGAAAATGGCCTCTTTATTCCTTGCTGCAGCCCTTTTACCGTGATCATATATGGTTTTTGCACACCCAGGATGACCTGGATAAAGGCACCGAACACAATCAGCCAGCGGGCAATGTGCAACAGAATGCCGCGCCAGCTCAAATCCACATTTTGGGGAAGGTGCCAGGGGTGGCTCCATAGCCAGATGATAAATCCCATGACGCTTATTGGCAGGCAATGGAGGAGGAATTGCCAGTAACTTACGCGTGCTATCGGCGTGTTGGTAAAGAGTGTGATGAGCGGTAATGTGAACAGCATGAGCATAGTCATAGACCAGAATGTGTACCACGTCTGCACAAACAGGAACTGAACTGTCTGGCGTGGGGTGTAATTCTTGATACGTTTTGGGGTGAAAGTGAAAAGGACCTGGATCATCGAGAACGCCCATGCAAATTGTTGCGCTACATAGGTCTCAAAGTTCTCAGGTCCGTCGCCGACAGCAATCACTTCAGGTAGGAAGACCCCTTCGTATCCCTGTGCTGCTAAAAATACCGTATCAAGATGGTCCTCAGCGCGTGTCGGCTGAAACCCACCGATTCCGCGTATAGCTGCCATGTCATAGGTACAATGGCTCCCGATAATGAAAGGCGTGCGACAGAATCCGAAAAAGCCCATTTGTAGTGGGCCCTGGAGCACTGACTCCTGCTCGGCAGAGCCTCGAGCGGTCCACTCACCCAGGTTTCCATACACACTTGGAGCTTGGACCCACTTCACCTTTGGATCCAGAAAGAAGCCGAGCACTCTCTCAAGGTAGGAGGGGATAGGGATATGATCGATGTCTAACTGGGTAAAGTGGCTATACTGATGGCCATAGGCATCAATCCAACTATTCACATTACCCGCTTTCGTTTTGGCTTTGAAGGGGGGGTGTGACTGGTTCCAGGCATCTACCTGTTCTTGACCCCAGGTGGCAACATCGTGGCGCGAAAAATAGAAGATACCAATGGACGTGGCGAATGCTTCAATTTCTGGAGAATGCACTTTGTCCACCAAAATCCAGCTTTCATGAGGGTAGCTGATGTTTTTCATAGCCAGCATCTGCCGTTTCACGATCTCCAAACTTTCCGAGCCAGGAACGGTCAGGCTGATAACGGCTACTCTCTTGAGGATACCCGCTCGTTCAGCCAGATTTGCGTCAGTCCACCTGGGACGGCGCATCCAACCCACAAAAAAGGTGTAAAATGAAGGGAGCAAGGTCCCTTCATAGAAGAAAGCAAGAGACAGGAGAGTGAACAGCGCTGGATTACCAACATTTCCTGCCTGGAGCCACCAGTACCAGAAATAGAGGTTCACCAAAACCCACAGAAGTACTAGCACCACATACTGCTTCTGCTGTTTAGCAGTCATAGCTTGAAGTTGTTCGACGCGATAGGTGTGAATGTCTTCTGTAGGTTCTGCTTCAACGGGTGGGGATGGTAGCGATGGCAGTACTTGCGTCTTCCGTTCGGTACGTATTAGAGGGGGTGGGGTGGACGGAACAACTGGAAGCGGCGTCGTAGGCGGTGCAGCCAGCGACAGGGGAGGGGGCTCGGCGATGGATAGTTGGTCGGAAACCTGTTGGGATTCCGGCAGTGGGAGCAATTGCGCCTTCTGCTCTTCTTCTCTAGACGCTGCGGATTCAAGCATAGAGCATTCTCACTTTCTAAAATAAAGCGATGTGTTTGAGTACAATCGTGCTTGATAGCTTGCTTCTTTGCCAGTAGGAAATGGGTGGAGATATGGTTGAGGATATGGTAGTGTAGTCGAGATCTATTCACCTCCTTGTATGAATCTCACCTCAGGTTTTTTTCACCGCTTCTTGCTGGTGGATTTTATTGAAGTCAATTACCGAATCGGCCTGAGAACTGGTAACAATGACCAGAGCCGCTACCAACTTCTTATAGGATTATGCATGAGCCAGGGGCCTTCTTTCGTGTCCAATCCACGTCACCAAACCGGTCCGAGCCGAGATATTGGCGACGCTGCCATCGGTCATGGGCGTATCCACGTAACCGGGGCAGATAGCGTTGACCGTGATGTTATATGGCAACAGTTCTACGGCCAGGGCGCGCGTCAGACCCAGCACGCCGTGCTTGGCGGCGGTATAGGCTGCAATATACCCGCCACCAACGCGAGAGGCGATAGAGGCAATGGTAATGATACGGCCAGAGCGTTGTTCGACCAGCTTTGGCGCGAAGGCTTTGGACACGTAGTAAACGCTGGTCAAATTGACAGCTAGCATACGATGCCAGAGTTCGTCTGGATGGGTGAGGAATTTATGGCTGCCAGCATTGCCAGCGTTATTGACGAGTATATCGACTCCACCCAGACCCTCAAGCAGTGTTGATGCCATGTGCTTTACCTGCCCGGCATCCGTGACATCGCAGGAAACCGCCAGACTGCGACGACCCAGCGCCGAAATTTCACCGACAAGTGCATCGAGTTCCGAACCGGTACGAGCCGTAACCGCGACATCCGCGCCAGCATTGGCGAGCGCGAGCGCGATGCTGCGCCCGATCCCATGACCCGCGCCGGTGACGACGGCGCGCTTTCCCGAAAGAACGAGAGTTTGATCGCCTGCCATAAAGTGTGACCTCCAACAAATAGCCTTGTGCGGTTGTTTTTTTTATGCGTCCAGGGGTTCGACGATGCACAGGTCGGCGCGACCCGCGGCGATGACGGTATTCACCTCGTCACTGGTGGTCAGATAGCCCCCGACGATGGTCGGCATACCGGCTTCGTTGCGGATACGGTCGCTATAGGCGGTCAAAAAACCACGCCCGTAAGCTGGTTCGCCGTCGTCGGTGGTCTGGCCCGCTTGCACCGCAATTATATCACATCCGCGCTCCTTCAACGCCCTGGCGAGGATGACCGCATCCTCGGTGGTCATCCCACCTTCAATGCAATCGCTGGCGTTGAGCGCGACCGACAACGGTTTGTCGGCAGGCCAGATCGCACGCACAGCATCAAATATGTCCAGAGGGTAACGCATACGCTGCTCCAGGGTCCCTCCATATTCATCGTCGCGCCGGTTGGTGAGGGGCGAGAGAAAACTCGCCAGGAGATAGCCATGCGCCATATTGAGTTGCAATAGATCGAAGTCTGCGTCCAATGCCCACCTGGCGCTGCGCGCAAATTCCTGGCAAACTCGCTCCATGTCCTGGCGCACCATCTCTTTTGGAACCTGGCTGCTTCTCCCATAGGGGATAGCTGAAGCCGACAGTAACGGCCAGTTATACTGGCGCAATGGCCTGTCCAGCCCCTCAGCGCGAGGCCGCGTCGAAGCCCGCCTGCCGGCATGGTTTAACTCTATAGCTATTTTCTGTCGCGTCAGGCTATGTATACCCTCGACAAGTTCCGCCCATCTTTCAACTTGCAGCTTTGTATACACGCCTGCGCAGCGTGGCGTAATGCGTCCCTCTGCTGAAACGGCGACGGGTCCAACCAGCACCAGGCCAGCGCCACTGTAAGTATCTTTGAGAAGCCGGGCATACCCGGCATTCTCCAAAATACCGTGATCTGGCAGGTCTGGGTGTTCTCTGTCCGGCGGACCTGAGGGTGTACCCTCAACTGTGTGGCCAAGTACGAAACGGTTGGGTATGATGAGTGAACGCAGTTGTAGCGGGTTAAACATAGGTGCCGGAGAAAACAGGCGCTGTGGTTGTTGCTCGGATGGGAGTACGCTCTCGCCGGCCGGTTTTGTTTGCTGCGCGTGCCAGCGATCTACCGCTTCGCCAAAGCGCACGTCGCGGAAGCGCAGATCATCATAGGTAATGCGCCCGCTGCGCGTGAGCAATTGAAAGGCGAATTGTACCGGTTCGAGACCGAGATAACGTTTGAGGGTCTCAAAATAGGTCTGACTTTCGGAGGCTGCCCGCTGGAAGACCTCGACGACAGGCTTACGCTCCAGTTCGTAGGCGTTGAGCGTGCTTTCCAGGTCAGTGTGTTGTTCGAGCGCGCGAAGGCCCTGGGCGGTCCGCCGCCATGGACGTAGCCATCAGCGTAACGCGCCATACGTGCATAACCCCGGTCGCTTAACCCGCCAATCAACAGGTCAGGGCCGCGCTGCCGTGCAGTTTTCGGGCCAATCGTGCTGTCCTCCCACAGCGAACGCAGCGCGATCAGCTGTTCGGTGAGACGCTTGCCCCTGCTGCGATAGTCGATACCTGCTACTTCGTAATCTTCGTGACGCGCGCCGATGGCCAGCCCCAATACTAACCTGCCCTGCGAGAGCGCATCGACCGTCGCAGCAGCTTTCGCCAGTAGAGCATCGTTGCGCAATGGCCCGATTACAATAGTGGTCGCCAGTTTGACGCGCTGTGTAACGGCAGCGACTGCGGCCAGCGTGGTAAGCGGCTCGAAGCTATCATAGGCCAGCCGGTCGATTACGCCCAGGCTCGAAAAAGGCCCTTCATCCGCTCGCCTCGACCAATCCAAAATAAGCTGGCTATGTGCGCCAGCGATGCCCGAAGGCAATCCAACTCCAACTCGCATACGCGCAACCCCCTTGTTGCTAAATATCCATTTGAGAGGTTGCTTTCAGTATGACATAAAGCGCACGGGGTCTCAAGGGTAAAAGTCCACTGCCGGGGGTGAACGCGCGTTCACCCCCGGCAGTGGACTCCCTTTCATGGTTTGTCCTCCTTTTTCGAACGGGCTGTCTCTGCACCTTTACGAGACCCCCGCTGCCGCTGTCATCACGTGTGGTAATCTGGTCGCCCTCGTGAACCGCCTGTCTCGCGTCTCTGCCCGCGGTGTAAGCGAGGCATCATCGATGATGGCCTCTCCACTCTCCTCCAGGTAGAGGCGCTGAAACAGCTTTCTGGCTCTTACAAGCCTCTGGCGTACGGCGTCCTCACGTAAATGCAGCAGCCTGGCGATCTCGCGTGCGGATAGCCCTCCAACGACAGATAGGAGCAAACACAGGCGGAAAGCAACCGGGAGTTGTGCCAGCGTGTGCCGAATGGCATCGCGTTCAGCAACAATCTCAGCAGGGTCTGCGGCTGCACCCTCCATGCCATACCCGGCAGGTTGCACCGGAGCAGGGCGCTCGCCCACCAGTTCACCCTGGTTCTCCTCCTGTCGCTCTTCGTGCAGGGAAGAGAATGGCACAAAGCGTACGAGGTTGCGCCGCCGGCGATGCATCCGCACCGTGTTGACAGCGATCTGTAAAAGCCAGGCTTTGGCGTGAAAGTATGCGCCGCTCGCCTGCCGCGCAACCTCGATGGCTCGCAGTGCCTGTAGAAAGGTGTCCTGGGTAAGGTCCTGGCTCTCCTGGTAATCACCGGTGAGTCCATAGATCACTCGAAACACCAGCTTTCCATAGTTGTGAATGAGCGCCTCGACCGCCTGGGCCGCAGGTATAGTGTCGCTACCCATCTATCTTGTTTTGCCTCCGTTGGGCGTTCTGTATGGAGACCCGCCGCTATTAATGGAGATGCATGGCCGGGGAAATCGTGACAATACTGGGAATGCAAACTGCATACTGGCAAACGAATTTTTTGCTGTAGAGGTGTTACACTTCTCTTCTGAACATACCTGAAAAAAGCGTAATTAGCAAGTCAACAATGGGAATAAGACGAGCTGATTTTGGCCGGTCGGGAACTAATCGCCTCGGCTTGCGCAAGGGAGCCTGCTGTGGTATACTTTTCGTGGAAGCAAGTGCTAATACACCTTTTAACAAGGTAATCATCGCAACACCTAGTGGGTCAACTGGCAATTGAGGTGCCACAAGCCAGAGCCGCTCCCGAACCACCCAGGCAACGGAGTTGGAGTTGGGTACGCTTTATTCTGCCTGATCAATGAGGAGCCAGGTGCGTGTTGTCGGTTGGTACTTCCATCCATGTGCCTGCAAGACCAGACGGATCGTTTTTGGGCAGATAGCTACAAATCCTTTGGCATGCAAGGACCTTTGCAAAAGGGGAAGTGACCAGACAGTGCATTGATCGACCTCCCAAGTGGGACGACGCTGTATTTCTTGAAGGATCTGTTCGTGGTCCTGACTGCTATAAGTCGGCTTGCGGCCACGACCGGGAGCAATCGAGAGGGCTTGCACCCCACGATGATGAAAGCGTTCGACCAATGGTGAGACCCCATCCCCGCTCATGCCTACCTGCCTCCCAGCTTCTGCAAACGCGCATCCATCCGCAACAGCTAAGAGCGCCTTTGCTTTTTTTACCGTTCTCACCCGTTCACCGATGGATGTGGCTTTTTGGGAAAGCTCTTCACGCTCGTGTGGTGTAAGCTGGCGCAATGGTCTTTTTTGCGCAAACCCCATGGTGACTTGGCTCCTTGCCGTTCCTGTTTCTTTGAGTGTATCATCTCTTTCCCTTTGAGAGCAATACGCTTGAAAGACAAGAGAAAGAGGTGATAGATTCAAAGCGTGGAGGGAACCAGGCATGAGTAAAATGCAAAAAGATCCATTACGTAAATTGACGAGAGCAAGAAGAGCAAGTCTTACAAAAGCTAGCAAAATCCACGAGTGAGCGCATGGATGTCGTCAAACGAGCGAATGCGTTGTTATCTGTCAGAGCAGGAACATCCTATACCAAGGCCGCGATAGTCGCAGGAGACACAAGCAATGATACGGTCAGTCGATTGGTGAGTCGCTTCAACCAACGCGGCCTCCTCGCCCTTTCTGTTGCCGCAGGTCATGGTCGCAAGCCGACGTACACGAGTACGCAGCAAACCCGCATTCTCGCGCTCTGTGCAGCGCAAGCCTGATCACAAGAAGGATCAGACGGGGATCTGGTCTCTGATGACCCTGCGTCGAGCGTTGCGCAAAAGCGATCTGCCTCACATTGGCGCTGAAACTATTCGCCAGGTCCTCCATGAGTCAGGCTACAGCTATCAGCGCACACGCACCTGGTGCCGCACTGGCTACGCCCTGCGCAAGCGCAAAAGCGGGACCGTGACGGTGTATGATCCAGAAACGCCGGAAAAAAAAAGGGTAATCGAACTGGCGTACGAGCAGGCCGAGGCCGCAGGGATCGTGCAACTCAATGAAGATGAAGCCGGGCCTTACCAGTCCATCCCCCAGCCTGGGGCGCGCCTTTCAACCGGAAGGCCATCCAGCTACTCAACCACACGAGTATGAGCGCGGTGGCACCGCCAAACTCCTCACCCTCTTCCGTCCGTCCACTGGCCAGGTGCGCGCCAAAGGAGTGACCTCGTCTACCAATGCCGTGCTGCATCCCTGGCTTCAAGAACACTTAAGCATGGTGCTTGCCGAGATCGAGAAGCAACAGCCCACAGAGACCTTGCCTCCTGAAGAGGAGCGACCGCTGTATGCACGGTGGGAAACCTGGTTGGGTCATGCGCCGGGCCGACCACTCCCACCTTTGCGCATTCTTCTGGTGCTGGATAATCTGGCGGGACATCTCTCCTCTGATCTGGTGCGCTGGTTCTTTGATCATGGAGTGATGCCGCTCTATACACCGATTGGGGGTTCCTGGCTCAATATGGCTGAGTCCGTCCAACGCATTCTTGTCCGACGAGCACTCAGTGGACAGTATCCTCAGGACGCGGAAGCAAGTCATTGATTGGCTCGAGCAAACGGTGGCTGGCTGGAACCAAAACCCCACACCCTTTGTTTGGAATGGTAAGCGCCGCAGTCGCCGCGAGCGTGCCAGGCTTCGTCGCTTAGGTGGTTCGAGGGCGACTCTGGCTTATGGCACCTCAATTGCGGGTTGACCCACTAGGCAGAAATGATCTCCTCGTCTACAGACACCCGAACAGTACCCTGCCTGATACATCTTCTCTTCCGCAACGCCGGCCAGGGTCGGATGATCCCCATTGGAAAATACTCACTACTGAATGGCCAATCGTTCTTCATCGCATTGACCAGGGCGAACTGCTGAGAAAAGTTGCAAACGATTATGGAGTCTCATATGAGGCTGTGCGGCATGTGATACAGGCGGCTCGGGCTGAGAATCAATGAGCAGGTGATTGAAGTGTTCCAGCGGTTCCGGTATCATAATGGTAAGTCGGAAAGGAAAAGCCAGTGAGCAAGAAGAAAGTACAGCCATTTAAGATCAGGGACATTCTTCCATATGCTTATCATGAGGCCGGACATGCGGTAGTTGGACATGTAATCGGTCGGCTGATCGAGAGCATTTCCATCGCATCGAGCCCGGCAAACGGATACAGGGGATACTGTCGCTTCTCACCCTATATCGAGTCGGCGAATGGCCGCCTGGAATGGCAAGAAGACAGCGCGAATCCAGAAATTGTTACGATTTGTTTTGCTGGTCGGGTCGCGATGGAAAACCTCTGCAAGAGGCATTGCTGGGACTACGAGTTCCGGCAGGAATGTGATAGGGCCGACAGGGAAGCGATTGATCGATGGTGCCGTGAGTCGCTGCATGATAGCGAACAGTTTTCTCGTGTACAAAAGGATTGCTTGGAGCAAGCCCGAAATATCCTCGCTCGTTCAGTTGATGCTGTCGATGCACTTGCTGTTGAGTTAGTACTTCATGAACAGGTGGCCGGTGGAGAAGCACATCGGATCATTCGCGAGGCTCTTGGGGAAAACGGCGATGATTGGCGGCTGACTGCCTGAGGTATCGAAGATGAACATAGTTGAAGTTTAGTCATGCTTCTCTGCGATTGAGAGAACCTGACAGAACGACGCCTTTCTTTCGCCTGGATTACCCAATTCCTCCCTTTAGGCTTCCAGATTAGGATAGCTGGACAATATGAAGCGGCTCTAGTGTTGAAACTGTAAACAAGCTTACTCATCCAAATTTAAAAAGAAACACAAAATCTAGGACAAAGCCTTTCTCTTTCTTTCATCAATCAGATATGCTCACGCAGCAGACCTCTGAGCGCCTCCCGTACCTCATGAATGCGGGACGCTGGCATGCCGGGCACAAGGGGCAGAGCCCCTATACTCTTCTCTGCCCCTTCCCGATACAGTTCATCGCCAGGATAGACAATGTAGGCGCTGCTCACGACGTGATCGCGCTCATATGGATCAGGTCCTCCGCCACCCAGATATCTTTGATACTGAATAGAATCGCGGTAGCCCCGCATTCTATCTAAGTCCTCTTGTTTAGGATAGGCCCGCCCATGATATTTCTCGCGTTTGTACTTCGCGTCAAAAATGAGCAAGTCGCGGGGCTGATCTCCCTGATAGACCTCTATTGCCAGGTCGGGTGTCTGGGGATTGTCGCCCCAGATCGTAGCTACCAGGGCCGATTTGTAGCGCATCAGGCTCTGATTGGGGTAGATCGGCTCATACTTGAATTCGACTCGCCGATGATCTTTTGCTAAGACAATGCTGGATTTGTTTTTCTGCACATCAAACTGAAAGTAGTCCTTTTCGACCTCGAAGAAAGTGCTGTTGGAGATGAGATGATAGCCTGCCGCCAGCAGATCATCGATAGCCATCCGGCTCAGAGTAAAGACGCTCCAGAGCTCATAGAGAGCGCTGACTTTCTTCAGCGAAAGTTCATCAACCGCCTTCTGAGCGTCTCGCGTAATCTTTAGGTGCTGCTGGAAGCGCAGATAGAGGCGATAGAAGCGGTTGTAGGTTGGATGTTTGAGCAAAATCTGCGTTGCTCCCCCCCCATATGCCAGGGGCTGTACTTCTTGGAGAAACGGCTCACTGCTCCAGCGTATACAGCGCTCTTTCATCTGCTGACACTGCATAATTGCCTGCTGCATCTTCCCTAACAGATCTCTTGCGTTCTCATCATCGTGATAGCGCGCACAATGGCGGCGTAATTGCTCCCCTTCGCGACGTGCTCTCTCTTCGGTCAGTGTGAGCTTTGCGATCAGTTGTTTTCGCAAAAATTGCTTGAGCAAACGATTCTCATAGGTGTCGTAGGTCAGGTGGCGCTCCTGCGTCACCCAGGTGCCAGGTAGGTAGCTCAGGCCCCGCTTCTCCAGCACGGCGGGCGCAGCCTGGTAGTTGCCAGGAAGCGGAGAGGCCTCAGCCGAAAAGTGGGTGATGTGCTGCCATCCCTGTTGAACGCTCTGGCCGCGTAAGGCATGCAGCGGATCGCGACGCAACTGGCTCATGATATCTCGCAATTCTTCCATGATCTTGCTGATTTGTATATAATCGTGCAGCGCTGAAGTATCCTCTTTCCGCACCTCATACTCGGCCATTTCGCGAGAAGGCGAATCCAGACGCAGGAGGAGATCTAGAGCAATTTCGCTGAGTTCCTGCTTCATCAGATGATACGCTGGCTCACGTATCTTATGGGGAAAAACCCGAATCCAGGTGCTATACAGTTCCCCCGCCGTATTCTGTACCTCAAAGCGATAGAGACCGGCGTAGTCATCAGTTTTCCACTCCCAAATCCCGTAGATCCTTGTCTCAAGCCTGCTCCCATCAACCCAGATGGTCACGGCTCTCGGTGCCTCTCCGGTGACTTCAAGCACATAGTGGCCATACTCGACAACGTGCAGCGCTTCATTCTCGCTCCCTTCATCAAAAAGAATGGGCTTGCGGGGTTGGATGGGCTCACCAGGGCTGCTTGTGCCCCAGCGCAGGGTTAGCCAGCGATTAACGCCAGAAGGTAGTGTAGCCATCGCGTTTCAACCTATTTTTCATTTCATCTAGCCTTTGCGCCGAACGCTCTAGTTTCTGGTCTGTAAGGAATTTCTGAAGTTCGTTGAGCATAGCGCTGATGAGTTCACTGCCACGCACTCGCGGGAGAATACGTTGCTTGACCTGGAGGTCGAAGGCATCCAGAGGATAGAGTAGTCCAGCGCTGTTAGCCAGATAGAGTTCGATCTCGTGGAGCACCCGGTAGCCCAGGCCGAGGTCTGCCTTATTCAAAATCTGACTGATAGCAACAATCTGAGGACGAAAACTGGTATCCAGGCTGGATGCTTGATAACTGCGCCAGACGGAGGCAGAAAGCCCCATGGGCGCTGGCACCTTGCCGGGCATCGGGATTTTGTCGAGGTCGACGCGGAAAAACTCCAGGGTGTTGGCGCGATCCATGACTTTGTCGCTGATTGGTTGCGTGGTCTCGTCGACGTTGATGGTTCCGGTCACGAAGAAATTGCTAGTGATCTGCACGCCTCCCGTCTTCAGGACCTGCGCATCTAATGATGAAGGGTTTGCTGAAGCTCCTCGCATCTGCGCCTGCTCGCTTTTGCTCAACAGGGTGATCCGGCGCTCCCCTGGTTCTTCCTCCATAGCGCTCAAAAATTGTGAGAAATAGTATTCGACGTGGGCCAGATTCATCTCATCCAGGCAGAGCAGGTACAGATTTTCCTCGTCGGTGTTGGCTTCCAGGAGAAACTCAACCGCCGGGGCCGTCATATAGGTGTTGGTGATCGTATTAAAGTAGCCGAGCAGATAGTGATCGTCGCTCCAGTTTGGGCGCACAGACAGGCGGAGATAGTGGTTTTTGTGGCCCAGCGCTTCAGCATACAATTGGGAGAGTTTGGATTTGCCAGTTCCCGAGAGGCCGGACAGAATCACAAAGGGCCGGGTCTTCAGGCAAATATGATAGTTGAGCAGGGTCTCTCGCTCAAAATAATAGCCCCGCGCGGTAATATACTTTTCGATGCTTTCCAGTAAAACCTTCTCGTCCACTCGTGGCCCTCCCATCTGTTGCACAATATGCTCGAAGCGCTCTTGCGTGAGTTGCAGGTCGTTCTGCGCGTTGCTATGTAAGTCGTGCAATTGCAGCTCCTTGAGTGGACATGCACGATTCAAGATAGTAGTTCGCTCCAGGGTCAGATTACCCGCCGTGCGATTGGTCGCGGCAATCGTGTAGATGAACGGCAAGATCATCGCTTCAACCCCGGTGCGTACCGGGAGTATTCTATCATCTTGTTGCAAATGGGAAGTTGGATGGAGAAAGGTAAAGCGAGGTACAGTATGCGAGATAAATTGGCGAGCAGTCTCAGGGGGAATAAACAGCAGGTAATAGTTGCTCATAGGTGCCAGATCCCTTTCAGCAGTGTTTTCTGGTCATCGCTTAGTGTAGAAGAAAATGTTTTGAACGTCAAGTCTGTTCTCCTCAGAAACGAGCAAGCGGCTTTGCACCTGTACCTTCTTCTGTTCTCTTTTCCTGTTTATTGACAGTCTCTCACTGGCCCAACTATAATTTGACGGTACCGTTGCAGTTTTCTACAAACTTTGCGATGAATTTGACCAAATCTGATGGTGTGGTTGCGCTTTTCCACGAGGTAAACGATGAATATCTTTGATCTGCGCCAGGAACTAATCGATGACTACTCCTCATATATTAAGAGTTTCATTGAAGTGCGCGATGAGCGCATTCGCGACTATGTTGGGGAGAAGCTTTTTCAGCGTGGCCTGCTCTGGCCGGAGCCGCTGATCCAGATGAATCCGCTGTTTGAGGCTGGTCTCTCAATCGACGAGCTGGTCGATCAGAACATTCTGCACCCGGCTTGCCGAGCTATCTTTCGGCGTGGGAAAGATCGTGAGCAGCCTGCAGGCAGCCCAATGAGCCTCTATAAGCACCAGCAGGAAGCCGTTGAGTTAGCGCGCGGCGGTCACAGCTATGTACTGACTACGGGGACTGGTTCGGGCAAGAGTCTGACGTATATTCTGCCGATTGTGGACTCGATCCTGCGCGATCCGGGTCAGCCAGGTATAAAGGCGATTGTCGTCTACCCGATGAACGCCCTGGCCAATAGTCAGGAGGGCGAGCTGCAGAAGTACCTGACCCTGGGGTACCCCGCAGGCGAGCGAGAGGTGACCTTTAAGCGCTATACCGGCCAGGAGAGCCAATTTGAGCGCGATGAGATCATCGCTCATCCTCCCGATATTTTGCTCACCAACTATGTGATGCTGGAGCTGATTCTGACCCGCCTGCGCGAGCAGCCGCTCTTAGACATGACTCGACTGCGTTTCCTGGTACTGGATGAGCTGCACACTTACCGTGGGCGGCAGGGGGCGGATGTGGCGCTGCTGGTGAGGCGTGTGCGTGATCGGCTAACACCGGCGGGGACGACTTTGCAGTGTGTAGGAACGTCAGCGACGCTGGCGAGCGGCGGCTCTCGCGAGGAGCAGCGAGCCGAGATAGCAGCGGTGGCCTCGCGTTTATTTGGCTGTACGGTCTCGCCTGAGCATGTCATTGGCGAGAGTCTGAAGCGGGTGACACCAGAGGTCGATGAGACTGCTCCGGCCTTTCGTCAGCACCTGGCCGAACTGGTGAGGAGCTTCGATCCCCAGGCGATCACGACCTTTGAGGAATTTGTCCACGATCCGCTGGCAATCTGGCTGGAGAGCACCTTTGGGGTGACGCGCCAGGAGGGGCGCCTGGTGCGCAGCACGCCCCGCCGCATCGCCGGCGAGGCTGAGAGCGCCGCTCGGATTTTGCAGGAGGCGACTGGCGGCCCTGACGCCGCCGGCCTTTCAGAGGAGCGCTGCGCCGGGGCGATCAGGCAGGGATTGTTGACAGGCCATGAGAGAGGAGCTTTTGCTTTTCGTCTGCATCAATTCATCAGCAAAGGCGACACGGTCTACGCAACTCTGGAGGAGGCTAAGCAGCGGCACATTACCCTTCAACCCCAGACCTATGCTCCCGGTGGACGTGACCGCCTGCTCTTTCCGCTCGTCTTTTGCCGCGAATGCGGCCAGGAGTATTATGTGGTGCGCTGGAAGGATGAGTCGTCGCTGGTGTCACGCGAGGTGCAGGATCTTCTGCACGAGACGCAGCCCGACGAGGGGAAGAAACCGGCTTCCCAGCGGCTCACGGGCCGCCCGGGCTTTCTTTTTATTGACACTGATGATAACTGGCCGCGTGAGCGAGAAGGGATTGAGGGAAGATTGCCCGAAGAGTGGTGTGAGACGGTGAATGGGAAGCTGCATTTGACTGCCACGGGCAGGAAACACCGGCCACTTCCCCTGTATGTCCACCCGAATGGTTATCTGGATGGGGAGGAGAGCAGCGGCACGCCCTGTTTCTTTATTCCTTCTTCTTTTCTTTACTGTATGCACTGTGGGGTGACCTATAGCGCCCTCATTCACAGCGACTTTGAGAAGCTTTCAGAGCTCAGTTCAGAGGGGCGCAGCACGGCAACCACCATCCTCAGCCTCTCGACGATCCGCCATCTGCGCGCGGCCCAGCAGCGCGGCGAGGAGTCGACGATCCTTCCCAAGATGTTGAGCTTTACCGATAATCGCCAGGATGCTTCGCTCCAGGCCGGTCACTTCAATGATTTTGTTGAGATTGGCCTGCTGCGCTCGGCTCTCTATCGTGCGGTTATTCAGAGTGGCGATGAGGGTATCCGGCACGAGGAACTGGCGCGCAAAGTCTTCGAGGCGCTTGCTCTGAGTACGAAAGATTTTGCCAACAACCCTGAGGCGAAATTTCAGGCGAAGGTACAGGCTGAACGCGCCATGCGCGAGGTGTTGGGCTATCGCCTCTACCTGGACCTGCGTCGCGGTTGGCGCATTACCTCGCCCAATCTGGAGCAGTGCGGCCTGTTAGAAATTGCCTATCAGGATCTGGATCTGATCTGCGAGGACCTGGCTACCTGGGAAGCCGATAGTAAGGGCCATAAGCGCCATGCTCTGCTCGCGAAGATGTCTGCAGGATTACGCTACGATCTCTGTAAGGTCCTCCTGGATTTTATGCGCCGGGAACTCGCGATCAAGGTGATGTATCTCGATCCCAACCTCAATGAGGGAATCAAGTTGCAGAGTAGCCAGCATCTCAAAGATCCCTGGTCCATCGATGAGGATGAGGAACTGGTCCATGCCGGCTATCTTTTCCCACGTGGTCGCACGGAGGGGGCTGATCGCGGATATGTGTATCTCTCGGCGCGCAGCAGATATGGGCGCTATCTGCGCCAGGAGCTGAAAAAAGCAGGTTTTGAGACGAGCCTGGATGTGATTCAGCAGATTATCTGCGATCAACTGGCCGCGCTGGCCGAAGTTGGCCTGATTGAAGAGGTCGTAGCGAAACGGCACAAAGATGATGTGCCTGGCTATCAGCTGCTCGCGGCCTCGCTGATCTGGCGCCCTGGAAAACCTGGAATGATCTATCACGACCCGCTGCGTATGCCTAACCTGCCGGAAAATCAGCCAAAGCGCGTCAATCAGTTCTTTGTAGATTTCTATCAAGAGAATGCCGCCCACCTGGAACAGATCCAGAAGTTGCGCGCCGCCGAACACACGGCCCAGGTACCGGCGGATCGCCGCGAGGAGCGAGAGAAAGCATTTCGAGCAGATCCTACTGACCCGGATTTCCTGCCTATCCTCTACTGTTCCCCGACGATGGAGTTGGGCGTGGATATTGCCGATCTGAATGTAGTCAATATGCGCAATATTCCGCCAACGCCCGCGAACTATGCCCAGCGCAGTGGACGAGCAGGACGCGGTGGCCAACCAGCTCTGGTTTTTTCGTATTGCTCGACTGGCAGATCGCACGATCAGTACTTTTTTCAGCATCCTGGTGCGATGGTCAGTGGAGCAGTAGCTCCTCCCCGCCTTGATCTGGCCAATGAGGATCTCCTGCGGGCTCACGTCTACGCGATCTGGCTGGCCGAGTCGGGGATCTCGCTCGGTAGTACGCTGAGCGATCTGCTGGAGATCGAGGGCACCGAGCCAACCTTGCATCTCAAGCCGGAGATCCTGCATGTCCTGCGCGATCCCGCTTCGCGCTGGCGGGCTGAACAGCGTGCCGGAGAAGTATTCAAAACGCTCCTGACGGAACTCGAGGGAGGGGCGGCACGCTGGTATACTCCCAACTGGCTGGCCGAGACGCTCAACAGCCGGGAGCAGAGCTTTGAGCGTGCCTGTAACCGCTGGCGCGAACTCTACCGGGCCGCCCAGGATCAGCGCGATACCCAGCACGCCGTGACGCTTGATGCCTCGCGCTCACCAGATGATCGCGAGAAGGCAAAACGCCTGCGCGGTGAAGCCGAGGAACAACTAAAGCTGCTGACCGCCAGCAGTTCTTCCTCGGAGCGCACCGAGTTTTCGGAATTTTATAGCTATCGCTATTTTGCCAGTGAAGGTTTTTTGCCCGGCTACAATTTCCCACGCCTGCCGCTCTCGGCCTATATTCCTGCCCGCAGGGCCCGCCAACGCAACGAATATCTCTCGCGCCCGCGCTTTCTGGCGATCTCTGAATTCGCCCCACGCGCGATTATCTATCACGAAGGTTCGCGTTATATCATCAACCGGTCGCTCCTGCGCGCCCGTGAGGACCGTTCTGGCGTTTTGACCCGCGAAGCCAAGCAGTGTCAGCATTGCGGCTACCTCCACCCGGTGACGAATGAGAACAGTCTGGATATCTGCCAGCTCTGTCACAGGTCGCTCGATCATCCCCTTACCAGGCTCTTCCGCCTGGAAAATGTCTCAACCCGGCGTAAGGATAAGATCAATTCCGATGAGGAGGAGCGCCAGCGCCAGGGGTACGAGATTCGCACGGGAGTCCATTTTCCGCCTCGCAAAGATGGCCAGCCCGATTATGATCTGGCCCTGGTGAAAGATGAGCAGGGTGAAGTTGTGGCTCGTTTGAGCTATGGTCAGGCCGCTACCCTCTGGCGCATTAATTTTGGCCCGCTGCGCCGCGAAAAGAAGGATGAGTATGGGTTTGTCCTCGATACAGAGCGCGGTTTTTGGGCCAAAGACAGTGAGTCTGCTGGGGACAAAGATGACCCTCTTTCGCACAGTCGGATGCGGGTAATCCCCTATGTAGAGGATACACGCAACTGCCTGCTTTTTGAGCCGCTGGAAGAGTTGGGGCTGGAGCGGATGGCCTCGTTGCAGGCGGCGCTGAAGAGTGCCTTGCAAGTGCACTACCAGCTGGAGGATAATGAGCTGACCGCCGAGCCGTTGCCCGATCGGAACAAGCGCACTAGCCTGCTGTTCTACGAGGCGACCGAGGGCGGCGCGGGCGTGCTGCGTCAGTTGACCGAGGACCGTCAGGCGCTGGCCGAGGTGGCTGCCGAAGCCCTGCGCCTGTGCCACTTTGAGCCGGAGACGTTGGAGGATCTTCACCAGGCCAAATATGCGCTGGAGCCCTGCGAGGCGGCCTGCTATCACTGTCTAATGACCTATGCCAACCAGCGCGATCACGAGATCCTGGACCGCCAGAAGATTATGCCAGAGTTGGCCCGCCTGACGCGGTGTTCGGTGAGCCGTCAAGAACCACCTTCTCTGATGATACCGTTGCAACTCAGCGGCGCTCCCGGCAGTTCCAACGGTACCCTGGTGGCGCCAGGTTCAGGAGGAGAGGTGGCAACCTCGGGCGCCGCCCCAGATGGCGCCTCTATCCCATCCGAGCTGGAGGAAAACTGGCTACGCGAGCTGACCGCACGCAAACTCATGGGGCCTGTGGGTGCGCATATCAGCGTGGGGCTCTGCGGTGCAAAACCAGATTTTCTCTATCCCGATCAGCTGGTCGTGTATGTCGATGGCGACGATCCCCGGCGCCAGGCTCGCGACCAGAAGCTGGTGAGCAAACTGGAAAACGAGGGCTATATGGTCCTGCGTTTCCAGGCTCGCGAGGGCTGGGAAACCTTATTTACTGACTATGCGGAAATGTTCAGGAGGCATGCATGAAGTTTGCAGTTGGTTCGCTGGTGAAAGCGCGGGGGCGCGAGTGGGTAGTCCTGCCGGAATCAGAGGAGGAGATGTTGATTCTGCGCCCGCTGGGTGGCACAAACGAAGAGGTGGCCGGGGTCTATCTTCCCCTGGAGCCTGTGGAACCGGCGCAGTTCAAGCTGCCTGATCCGACTCACTGGGGCGATGAGCGCTCCTGTCACCTGTTGCGCGATGCCGTGCGCCTGGGCTTTCGCTCCAGCACCGGACCGTTCCGCTCGTTTGCGCGCATCGCGGTCGAGCCGCGCCCCTATCAGCTGGTTCCGCTACTGCTGGCGCTGCGCCAGGACCCGGTGCGCCTGCTGATCGCAGACGATGTGGGTATCGGCAAAACCGTCGAGGCCGGGTTGGTCGCGCGCGAGTTGCTCGACCGCCGCGAGGTGGAGCGCCTGGCTGTGCTCTGCCCCCCGCACCTGGCCGAGCAGTGGCAGGACGAACTGCGGGAGAAGTTCCATATCGAGGCAGTGACGGTGCTCTCCAGCACGGTTGCGCAGTTGGAGCGCCACTGTTCGCGCGACGAGTCGATCTTCGATCGCTATCCGCACCTGATTATTTCGCTCGATTTTATCAAGGCCGACCGCCGCCGCGAAGCATTTATCCAGCAGTGTCCTGAGCTGGTGATCGTCGATGAGGCTCACACCTGCGCCTATGCTGGCGAGGGACGCGGCGCTCGCCACCAGCGCTATCAGTTGATTAAGCAGCTGGCTGAACAGCCCGGGCGCCACCTGATCCTGGTCACAGCAACTCCACACAGCGGCAACGAGCAGGCTTTTCGCTCGCTGCTGCGCTTTCTGGACGAAGAATTTAAGGATCTGCCGGAGGACCTCAGTGGGCGCGAGAATGAGCGCTGGCGTCAGCGAGTAGCCGCGCATTTTGTCCAGCGCCGCCGCGTCGACCTCCAATCGTATCTGCATGAGGATACGCCTTTTCCCCAACGCGAGGACGCTGAGATCTCGTATCTCCTGACACCTGAGTACCGCAAGCTAGTGGATGGTGTGCTGCGCTATGCCCGCGAGACTGTGCGCGATACCCAAGGCGGGCGCAGTCGGCAGCGGGTGCGCTGGTGGTCGGTGCTTGGCCTCCTGCGCTCGCTGGCTTCCAGTCCCGCTGCCGCCGCCTATAGCCTGCGCAACCGTGCGCAGGTGGCTGGCGTGGAGAGCCCCGAGGAGGCTGATCTGCTCGGCCGCCACACGATCCTTGATCTGTTAGATAGTGATGCCATCGAGGGTCTCGATCTGACTCCTGGCGCTGATTCCTCCGATGACGAGGTCGATGAGAGCACGGCGCGGCGCGAGCGCAATCGTCTCTCAGCCTTCGCCAGGGAGGCCGAGGAGCTACACGGAGCCAGAGATGCCAAACTCCAGCAGGCTATCAAGCAGATTACCGGCCTGATAAAGGATGGCTACAAGCCGATCGTTTTCTGCCGCTTTATCTCGACCGCCGAGTACGTCACCCAGGAACTGCGCAAGGCGCTGCCCAGGGTTGAGGTTGCCGCTGTGACGGGCCTGCTGCCACCAGCTGAACGTGAGGAGCGCGTGCTCCAACTGGCCGAGGCCCAGCAGCGGGTGCTGGTCTGTACGGACTGTTTGAGCGAGGGGGTCAATCTCCAGGATTATTTTGACGCGGTTTTCCACTATGATCTCTCCTGGAATCCGACCCGCCACGAGCAGCGCGAGGGGCGCGTGGACCGCTATGGGCAGGCCAGCCCTAAAGTTCAGGTGGTGACCTACTACGGAAAGAATAATATTATCGATGAGCTGGTGCTGCGCGTACTCATCCGCAAGCACCGCCTTATCCGCAGTTCGCTGGGTATCTCGGTCCCGGTGCCACTGGATACAGAACGGGTTGTTGAGGCTCTCTTCGAGGGCGTGCTGTCCAGCGATAGTGATAGCCTGCCCGACGAGGGACCCAGCCAGGTGCAGCTCCCCGGCTTTGATGATGTAGTGACGGTTCAGCGTGATGAGCTGTTTAAGCAATGGGATGCCTCGTACGAACGTGAGAAGCGTTCGCGAACGCTTTTTGCCCAGCACAGTATCAAAACCGAGGAGGTTGAGCACGAGCTGCGCGAGGCTCGCGAGACGATTGGCTTTGCCAGGGATGTGGCCAGCTTTACCCGCGAGTCCCTGCGCACGTATGGGGCCTTTCTCAGCGAGCAACCCGATGGCAGCGTGATCTTTGACTTGAGGGAGACACCTATCGCCGTCCAGGATGCCCTTGACATCTATCGCTTCGCGCCCACGAAAAAGTTGCACGCCAGCTTTACGCGCTTTGGTCAGGGGGGCGTCGAATATCTCAACCGCACGCATCCCGTGGTCGAGGGCCTGGCTGCTTATGTGATGGATACCGCCCTCGACGGCGTCGAGGATCCGCGCAACAAACCCATCGCCAGGCGGTGCGGGCTGATCAGGACCAGCGCCGTGCAGACGCGCACCACCCTGCTGCTGCTGCGCCTGCGTTTCCATGTCCATACGCCCAGCCGCTCTGGGCGCGAGATCCAGCCCTTGCTTGCCGAGGAGAGCCGGCTATTTGCCTTTCGCGGCTCACCCCAACAAGCCGAGTGGTTTGAGAACGAACAGAAGATTGCCGAACTGCTCGACGCCCGCCCGCAGGCCAATACTCCACAGGCGCAGATTCAGCACTTCCTGCGCCAGGTGCTCGAAGCCTATCCTACTCATTTAGCTCCGCGTCTGGAGGATCTTTTGCGCGAGCGTGCCGAAACACTGCGCGAGGCTCATCGCCGCGTGCGCCGCTCGGCCTCGGTCATCGTGCGCGGGGTAAGCGTTGAGCCACAGCTGCCGCCCGATGTGTTGGGCGTTTATGTGTATTTGCCACATAACGGGTGAAATGAGGGAGAGAGAGGAAGCAAGGGGCGTCGGCCTGGGGTAAAGCGACCTCGCGCCCGCTAATACGGGCACAGCTAATGTATGAGAGGACAAGCAAGCGTATGCGTACTCGTCAACAATCCAGCTTTTTGACCATCACGAGCGAGGGAGCGCTGCTTCCGATAGATATTTTGCAAAAGATCGTGCTGTTCGACAGCGCGATAAACGGGTTGGACGGCGAGAGCTATAACCTGGTCGGGATCAGGCTGAATGAGGCCATCAGCGCCTCGTGGGGACGATTGCTAAGCGTCTGGCAAGGCTTCCAGAGCGCACGTGGAAAGTTGAGGGAGGACGAGAGCGGCCTGACCCAGACCCGCGAGCGCTGGTTGTTGCTCCTCTTTCAGGAGCTGGGCTATGGGCGGCTGTATACGGTGAAACCGCTGGAGACTGAAGAGAAGAGTTATCCTATCTCGCATGGCTGGCAACATCTACCAATGCATTTGGTCAGCTTTCGCTCAGATCTCGATCAGTTGACGCGCAATGCGACCAACGGCTATCGCTTCAGCCCATATAGCCTGGTGCAGGAGATCCTCAATCGCTCGCCTGAGCATCTCTGGGGGCTGGTGAGCAATGGGCTGCGCTTGCGCCTGTTGCGCAAGAACGCCAGCCTGACCCGCCAGGCATATGTCGAGTTCGATCTGGAGGCGATGTTTACTGGCGAGTCCTATGCCGATTTTGTCCTCTTCTGGCTGCTCTGCCACCAGTCGCGGGTCGAGAGCGAGCACCCGGCTGAGTGCTGGCTGGAGCGCTGGTCGCGCCTGGCCCAGGAGCAGGGGGTGCGCGTGCTGAATCAGCTGCGCAACGGCGTCGAGGAGGCGATCAACCTGCTCGGCGGCGGTTTCCTGGCTCACCCGAGCAATGGGGAGTTGCGCGAGAAGCTGCGTTCGGGCGAACTCAAGGCGCAGGACTACTATAATCAGGTGCTACGCTTGGTCTATCGCCTGCTCTTCCTCTTTGTGGCCGAGGACCGCGATATTTTATTCGACCCCGCCTCCGATCTTTTTGCCCGCCAGCGCTACGCCCAATACTACTCCACGGCCCGTTTGAGGCGGATGGCAGGGCTGCGTCTGGGCACCAGGCACTCCGATCTCTTCCGCGCGCTCTGGCTAGTTATGGAGCAATTGGGCGGCGAAGCTGGCTGCCAGCCGCTGGGACTGCCCGCGCTCAATGGCTTTCTTTTCTCTTCGCCGCGCTCCCTGCCAGACCTGATCGGCTGTGAGCTAGAGAACTCCATTCTGGTGGCCGCTGTACGCACCTTAGCCTTTACCGAAGAGAAAGGCATTCGCCGCACAGTTGATTATAAGAATCTGGGGGCCGAAGAATTGGGCAGTATTTATGAGTCACTGCTCGAACTGCATCCTCAGCTTGAGGTCGAGAGTGGCAGCTTCAAGCTGGTCGAGGTCAGCGGCAATGTGCGCAAGACCTCCGGCAGCTACTACACTCCCACCAGCCTGATCGACTGCCTGCTCGACTCGGCACTGGAACCGGTGCTGAAAGAGGCCCGCAACAAAGCCGATCCCGAAACGGCCATTTTGGCTCTCAAGGTCTGCGATCCCGCCTGTGGCAGTGGCCATTTCCTGATTGCGGCAGCACACCGCATCGCCAAAAGCCTGGCCGCTGCGCGTACTGGCACCGAGGAGCCAGGGTCGATCGAGCGCCGCCACGCCTTGCGCGATGTGGTCTCACACTGCATTTATGGGGTCGATATTAACCCTATGGCTGTGGAGCTCTGTAAGGTCAACCTGTGGATGGAGGCTATCGAGCCGGGTAAACCGCTCTCCTTTCTCGATGCACATATCCGCAAGGGCAACAGCTTGCTCGGCGCGACCCCCGCCCTCCTGCGCAACGGCATCCCAGACGAGGTCTTTGAACCGATTGAGGGCGATGACAAGAAGATCTGTGTCGAGTTCAAGAAGAAGAACAAACAACAGCGAGCTGGCCAGCAAAGTCTGTTCCGCGAAGATCGGCCCGCCGGGATTTGGGACAATCAGAGCACACTGATGACCTCCATGCTCCAACTTGAGGATATGCATGAAGATACCGTCGTCGAGATCCACAGCAAAGAGGACTTCTTCACGCACCTGAAAGAGTCAGAAGTCTACCGGAACGCTCTGCTCTGGGCCAACGCCTGGTGCGCCGCCTTCGTCTGGAAAAAGACCGCCGAGATGCGTCCTCCCATCACCGACGAGGAGTTCCGCGACATCGGCAAGAATCCCCATACCCTGGCTCCCTGGCGCAAATCCGAGATCGAGCGCCTGGCCGAACAATACCAGTTCTTCCACTGGCCCCTCGCCTTCCCCGAAGTCTTCCGCGTGCCGACCGATGGCGAAGAGCCAGACAACGAGCAGGCAGGCTGGTCGGGAGGGTTTGATGTCGTGCTCGGCAATCCGCCATGGGAACATACAGAACTAAAAGAGCAGGAGTGGTTTGCTTCTCGTGATCCTGAAATTGCGAAATCGGCTGGCGCCGAGCGCAAACAAAAAATAGATGCGTTAGCTATATCCGACCCAGCTTTGTATGCAGCTTTTCTTGATGCGAAGCGCGAGCAAGATGGCTGGAGCCACTTCGTTCGCAATTCAGGGCATTATCCTCTTTGCGGGCGCGGGCGTATTAATACTTACGCCATCTTCGCTGAAGATATGCGCGGTGTCATCGCACCAACTGGGCATGTGGGTTGCATTGTGCCATCAGGGATTGCGACAGATGATACGACAAAGTTCTTTTTCAGGGATTTGATCGAATCGCATACCTTGGCAAGCCTCTACAGTTTCGAAAATGAGGAATTTATCTTTCCCGCTGTTCACCACGCGACAAAATTTTGTCTTCTGACTCTATCTGGATTTCAGAAAATTCAGCAAACTGCTGATCTCGTCTTTTTCGCTCGCCAAACGCAAGATCTCAAAGAAGACTATCGCCATTTCTCTCTTTCTGCCGCTGATATAATACTGCTCAATCCCAATACGCACACGTGCCCGATCTTCCGCTCTAAACGTGATATGGAGCTTACGAAGAAAATTTACAAACGCGCTCCGGTGATGCTCAAAGAGCCTCCAAATGAGGTAAATCCATGGAACATTACTCTGCGTCAGGGTATTTTTAACATGACAAGTGATTCTTATCTGTTCCGCACACGCGAACAATTGGAGCAAAATAATTGGAAGCTTATAGGGAACATATTTCACAGAGGGAATGATCAATACTTACCACTCTACGAAGGAAAAATGATCTCTTATTTCGATCACCGATTTGGCACTTATGAAGGACAAACACAGGAACAGGCAAATCAAGGTAAACTTCCTGAACTTACTGAAGAACAACATAACACTCCCTCATTATTATCAATCCCACGTTATTGGGTTCATAGCTCCGATATGCCAGATCTTATTAAAGATAGGTTTAATGCTTTTATAGCCTTTCGTGGTATCGCACGTTCTACAGATGCGCGTACTGCTATCTTTAGCATCGTTCCTTTGATTCCTTGTGGTCATAGTTTATCGATTGTTTTAGTCAACTCACGATTTAAAGGTGAGTTAGCATTTTTGATAGTGAACCTATCCTCTTTTGCTTTTGATTATATTACTAGGCAAAAGGCTGGCGGGGCCAATATGAGCTTTTTCGTAATCAACCAGCTTCCAGTACTTCCTCCACAACATTATAACTTACAATGCGCTTGGGACAGCGTGCGCACCCTCGGTGACTGGATTGCCCCGCGTGCCCTCGAACTCACCTATACTGCCTGGGATCTCGAAGCCTTCGCTAAGGATTGTGGGTATGAGGGTCCGCCGTTCAGGTGGGACGAAGAGCGGCGGTTTCTGCTGCGCTGCGAGCTGGACGCAACGTACTTTCATCTGTATGGGATCGCGCGGGATGATGTGGACTACATCATGGATACGTTCAGGGTGTGGAAGGAGAAAGAGGAGAAGCAGCAGGGCGAGTATCGCACAAAGCGCATGATCCTGGAGATCTACGACGAGATGCAGCGGGCGATGGAGTGCGGTCAGGCGTATCGCACGCTGCTGGAGCCAGGGCCTGCTGTTCCGGCGGTGGCGCACCGGGCGTGGATGAAGGTGGAGGTGAAAGGGAATTAAAGTATGCTTTGAGAAAAGGCGGTAGCACACCAGTAGCAGGAATTACCACCCAATGCGGTATTTTGCAATGTTCTCACTTTCTAGAAACACTTCGATACCGTACTATCCGGTATTTTGAAGCACTTGAGTCTCTCTGACCACTGTAAGTACAGCATTGTATGGTGAGCGCCAGGATTTTCCTCTAACCATTATTGCGAGTGAGATGTGCAGGTGAATGCTGCTTCGTCTTTGCTTGTGGAAGACAGACAACAGTACATAATGATTATTTCTGCCGCCGCTTCTGATCGAATAACCCTATCACATTGAAAGTGTCTTTCCCCGGCTCTTGGGATGGGTGAGCCCCTGGGTTTACAGATGGGTCAAGGTCATCTCCCATGTGTTATGCGATACCCTCTCCCACCTTTGTGTCAATTTTCGATTCGCCTATTCGGCAGAGACTGCCATATTTTCTGGCATCGGTTCCTCACAAGAAGGGCTATAAGCGAACCTGCTTCCTTGCAGTTTTGCAACATGATTAACAGAGGTAACGACTAGGGAAAAACTCTTCAACGGTATGTTTGTCTTTATGTGGGCGCCATATGCTTCGTTTAACAAGATGTGACGTTTGAGCACTCTTGATCATCTTCTTCGATAACGGGAGGGATCTTTTCTGCCCGATCTTCTTTGTTTCACTGGCCTCTCAGCCTCTGAATTTTTTTATGTCCTCAAGGCCCCTCCCAAGTTCTTCTGCCTGACGCTCCCTCCCCGATTCCCTAAAAAACTGAATACAGTTCTCAAAAATTTGAATCGCGCCTGGAGACCTGAAGCGGTCTACTTCTCCAGCAAGTTGGGTAGCCCTCTGATACAACAGGCCAGCAAACTCATACTCTTTTTGCAGATGATAGAAACGGGCGAGGTTCCCTGTACAGTACATGGTGATCTGGTGCTGCCCCCCTCGCATTTTTACCGCCAGGTCGCGAGCATACCAGAGAAGTTCACCGGCCTCGTCGTATTTTTTCTGCTCGAAAAGTGTTTCCGCCAGTCTGGTAGCTATCGCATCTCCTCTATCCGTTCCCGCTGGTGCTTCGAACAGAATGAAGCATGTTTGACCGCTTTTGGTCCCTGCTAGGGTATGCTTCAACGATGCTGCAAGCATTTCCGGCGTTGCAAAGGAACGTTTTGGACGCAACTTGCGCTCCCAGATCTCGAGAGCCTGTTCGTAATACTGTTCCGCTTTATCATACTGCTTCAGGGAAAAAGCGGTGCCAGAAAGTCCAGCCAGGGTCCTGGCCGTGTCAGGGTGTTCATCATGCAAGGAATGTGCATAGATCCCCAGGGCTCTTTTGCGAAGCTGTTCGGCTTGTTCTAGCTTCTCATGCGAGGCATAATAGATCGCCAGTTCATCGAGCACGTTCGCGACCCTGGGATGTTGGGGGCCGTACATCCGTTCGTTACAAAAAAGCGCCTCTTGGAAGAGCTTTTCGGCTTCCGATGATCGTCCCTGGTGGTTATAGATTTTTGCCAGGCTTACCAGCATCTCTGTCGTCGGAACATGCTGAGCAGAGGGCACTGATTGAAAAATAGCCGAGGCGCGCAGAATAAGGGTTTCAGCTTGATCAAACGATTCCCGCTGCATAGAAATGTTAGCCAGAAGATAGAGGCAGTGGGCTGTCATGATATGTTCAGAGCCAAAATGTTTTTCGCTTTCAGCAAGAAGATGTTCACCCAGTCCTTCTGCCTCCAGAAGATTGCCATGGTCTATTTTTAGCACGACCAGACTAGTTAAGCATATATACGTATCCACTACGCTTGCCTCTGGCAGACTGTGAAGCATCGTTAACGCCCTGGAACAAAGCGTCTCGGCCTGAGCGTAATATCCATCGAGATACAAATACCTCCCCGCTGCGCAAACAATGCGCGCTGCCTCGACAAAACGAAAAGTCCAGGTGGTGACCAGCTTTACGCATTCCTGGCTTTGAAGCGCGTAACGCTGTTGTGGCTGATCGATCATCACGTCGAGCTGAAGACAACTGCAGACCGCTTTGACCACGCGCTCTGCCCACAGCCGCTGCATCTGCCGATCCATAGCATCGATGAGCACAGCCTGCACCAGCCGATGGATGCGGAGCGTCCGGTGCCGGGAGTTGCGTTCCAGAAGAGAATAGCGCAGAAGCGCTGTCATGACTTGATCCAGAGAAACCTTGCCGAGCAAAAGATCCTGGAAGGTTGGCCCCAGATATTTGCTTCCTTCAGTAAAAAGTTCTTCCGGAATAGCATCGGAGTGAAGGAAAGCGCTGGCACATAATACATCTGCTGCTGTTGGACTTGCTTGCTTTACTTTTTCAAAAGACAGGGACCAGGTAGTCGCGACCGAGGCAGGATAGTCTCCGCTCAAATCGCCACGGTATTTGAGCAGTTCGATCCGCTTTCTCTTATAGAGCTCCAGATACCCTCCAAAGCCGCACCCCGTTTCCTGAATATAAGCTCCCGCCTGATCCAATGCCAGCGGGAGACCTCCCAGTGTGTGCGAGAGCAGCCTGGCCGTTTCGAATAGGTCCTCAGGTATTTGACCCGGATCAGCCCCCAGCGCAAGCATATTTGCCCGGCGCAGGAGAAGGAGGGCTCCTTCGTCTGGCGACATATCCTGGAGCGCGATTTTCGGAAATGTCCCGGTAATTTGCGTTCTTGTCGTCACCACAATGTGGCCTCTTCTGGCTGGTGGAAGGATGTTCTTGAGCATATCCATATCTTCGACGTTGTCAATGATTAGGAGCCATTTACTCTGCTCCCGCATCCAGCGCCTGAGTCCGTTGAGAATGGATTGCTGTTCTTTGAGCTTGCTTTCGGGCAGTTTGAGGAGTGTTGCAAGCGCACGAAGATCGCCAACCAGTACCTCGGGCGAGTCCGCGCGTACCCACAGAACCGCCTGGTACTCTTGTCGGTAGCGATAGCAATACTGTACTGCAACCTGCGTTTTGCCAATGCCGCCCAGACCACTCAACGTCTGAGTGACCACGACTGCATCCTGTGAAAGGAGCACTGCATGTAATTGGTGCAGAACCTGTTCCCGTCCGGTAAAAAAGGGGTTCTCGTCGAAGGGAACGCTCCAGATGGGGGGAAATGGCAATTCTTTCTGCCCTAATGGCCGGGATCTCTGGGCAGCCGCGGGCTCCTCTATCCCTTGATCCAATCCTAACTCAGCAGCGCTCATTCCGAAAAGCTCGCAAAGTTTTTGCCGTGCGTACAATGAGGGGGTGTCGACCCCGCGCTCCCATTTCCCCACGGTGTCAGGCTGCATTTCAATTTTTGTCGCGACTTGCACCTGGGTCCAATTCCGTTGTTCGCGCGCGCGCTTTAACAGGAGATTTGGCCTGGGTTGCGGTCCCTGATCCATACGTTACACTTTCTGTTTTTCCCTCTTTCGCAGTTATGAACGTTCTTCAATGGCCATACAGGCAGTGCTTCCACCCACAATATTACGCGAAAAAAACGAGGTAAGCAAATTTTTCGCGGGTCGTCAAAAGGACGGGTAAAGGATGGGTCGGGGGCGTGTTCCCTTTCTGGCCATAATTTATGCTAGCAAACGACCTGGATGACCGATCATGGATGCTTCAAAAGGCGTTCTGGTCTTTCTGAGTGGCGTTGAACGTCATCCATGCCACTACGTTGAGCTAGTTTCTTAAAGGAGGGAGAAGAGGAGAAAATGCAAACCTTTTCTGCGGGATTTGATCCTGGTAACAGCGAAACTTCCCTGGTCCTGACGGCACCGGGAGGCCAGCAGTCGAAGTTGACCTTTCCCAGTTACGTAGGGAGAGGCTCGGCTTATGAGTTGAAGCGTTTTCGGAAAATGAAATCAGCACTGGCAGGCGACGAGTTTCAGCCTGGGGAATACGTTCTCGTATGTCCTGAGATTGACCACGCCGAATACTTTATCGGCACGCTGGCCATGAACCAGAGCCGCGCAGCGACCTCGGCTCGTGGGGATGTGAACCGTTACTGGAGCCCGTTCGCCTTGCTCTTGCTTCTCACTGCGTTGGGGGCGCTCATTCCAGACGCGGAGTTCGAGGTTGCGATCGTGACTGGCATTCCCATCGAGACCTACAGCGACCACAACAGGCACAAAGTGCGCAAGGCACTGGAGGGTGAGCACCGCTTTACCCTCAATGGGCGTAATCGGCTGGCCGTTGTCTCTGTTGAAGCGGTCATTATGGAAGGCGCTGGCGCTATGATCGCCTACGGGGAAGAACGCCCCATCCGACAGGCTGTGATCGATATTGGAGGACGCACCACCGACCTGTATACCGCTGATGGACAAATGCCTCTGATTCCTCTTTCCAAGGGAGCCGCTCTCGGGGTAGAACTGGCCGCAGAGATGCTGAGCCGCACGTTCGAGGAACGCACGGGGCGTGCTCTGACCCTCCAGGAAATGCGCCACCTCTTGAGGGCTGCCGTTGGGAGCGAACAATACCTGCCCATCTATGCGAACGGCCAGGAAATCAATTCCATTGACCTACACACCTGGACCGAAGATGCATTGAGGAGCGTTGGCCGCGATATTACCACATTCCTCGCACAAACATGGGCCAGTGGGGAACTGGGAGCCGTGGCGGCCGACCTGGCAAAAGTGCTGCTGGTGGGTGGAGGGGCCTACGCCTTTTACCGTGATATCGCCAGGCTTATTCCGCACGTCATCGTGCCAGCGCAGCCCGAGCTTGCCAATGCTCAGGGGTATGCGGAACTGGCCTGCCATTTGCAGTCACGCTAAGGAGGCGCAGCTATGTCGCGCAATGTGGAAGAGAATGTGTACGTCACGATTGCTTTCGCGCGTGGCTCCGAAACCTGGCAAGATCTCCGGCGTGAAGCGAGCGACCTGGACATTTCGGTGGCCCATCTGATCAAGGTGCTCCTGGGAGATCGCACCCAGGCTTTACAGGGGCACGGCAAGCACCTCTGGTTTCCGCGAGGGCAAGGCGTTTCCACACCTGCGTCGCCGCCCGAACATGCCTTGCAGACGGAAGAAGGGAAGTCCTCCAGGCGTGCCGCGGCGTCCGCTGCGCAGTACTGGAATGAGTAGTTCAGCTTATAAGGAAATCCGTGCAGACAGAAAGAAAGGAGCGCATATGGCAGAACGGTTGGAACGTCCGGACCTTGGACCTCGCTACACGCCAGAAGACCAGAAGATGCTGCGCTGGCTCGGTGAGCAGGGCGGCGCGCAATTTGTACAGATGCAACAGCTGGCAGCTCGCTGCAGCGCCGCTCCAGAGAGATTAGCCAACCCAGCCTTGCTATCCATCCAGCGCATGCGCAAGAAAAAGGATAAATGGCTGAAAGCTGGCTTCATAGCCTATAAAACCTACCTGGCGAACGAAAAGGGGTGGCTGTGGCTCACGCGTTCAGGCATGGAATTTGTTGGTTTAGGCGATGTGCGCTACTACGAGCCCAGACTGGAATCGCTCCATCATTTGTATTACGTCAATCAGGCACGGCTCTACATCGAGCAACAACGGCCTGAAGGCATCTGGAAATCAGAGCGATTGCTCCGCTTTGAGCAACCGGCATTTTCGGCCGGGAAGAAGGCACCCCATATCCCCGATGCATTGCTCCAAAAGCCGAATGGGGAAACCATTGCCATTGAGGTTGAGCTTACTTTGAAAAAGCGCGAACGGATATTGGCAATAATGAAGGAATTAACTCACGCGTATCACCGCATCTGGTACTTTGTCGCCCGTCCTGCCTGGGCAACCGTCGAAGAAGCACTGGCGCAGTTGCCAGAGCACCAGCGCAAACGCGTTCAAATGCTTTCAGTTGAAGAAAAACTGCACTAAGAAAATGGAGTAGACACATGAAATCATCTCCAGAACAGCACCAGGGAGGCATTGACCCCTTCATCTTGCTCTTCCTGGCGCTCGGAGGCTTTCTCGTTTTGCCCTGTGTTTTTGCGGCGTTGATGGCTCGCCGACCTCCGCGCAAAATAGCAGAACAGCGTCTGTTCTGGGTGTGCCTGGCCGTTGTCGGGGTTCTGTGCGCTGGAGGTTTTCTTCTGCTGGCTCATCCCTGGATCGCGGCGCAGGAACAGCTGAACAGGCTTGTTGGGGAAATCATTCGGGAAGCGAAGACCGCGACCTGGGATGCATCTCGCCTGTGGATGGTTCTGCGTCCTTTCTGGGAAGCGAGTCTTCCCTTTGCGCCGCTCTCTGCCTGCCTCTCTCATCTGCTGGCACCTCGACGGGCGAAGGAACGCCTGCTCGCTGCCGATGCGCAACGCGCACGGACCCTGGCCGCCGATCGCAAACGCGCACAACGGCGGGCCAGGCGAAAAACACTTCCAGACCAGGTGCAGCAACAGATTGTCCTGGGGGTGGCAATTGGAACAGGCTTGCCTGCCTGGGTGAACAAGCACTTCGTGCTTCTCCCGACCGGCGAATTAAGCAAACACGGAGTGATCATCGGCAACAGCGGCAGCGGCAAAAGCAACACGCTGCTGCGCATAGCGGTGCTGGCAGCGCGGATTCTCCACTGGCAGGTGATCCTGATCGATGGAAAAGGTGATGAAGATGCTGGATCCCTCTTTGTTGCGGCCATGAGGCGTGCGGGCTTGAAGTGCGTCAAACAGTTTCCTGGTGAGCCTTATAACGGCTGGGTTGGCACACCGAAAGCGATCCTGAGCCGCCTGCTCGCGGTGGAAGAGTTTAGCGACACCCACTATCGAGCCATCGCAGAGAATCTGCTGCGATTGGCGCTGACGGCTCCTGGGAAGCCTGTGAAAACCAGTACCGAACTGTTGGCGCGTTTGAACCTCACCAACGAATACCTCCTGGGTCTCTACGCCGGGCATGCCGAAGAAGAAGCCTACCTGGAATATATGGCGAAGAAAGACCCGCTGGGAGTCTATAACCGCTACGCAGCCTTGCTCGGCACCCTGGATGGACAACTCGATGGCGCCTGGTCCTATGACGATGTGGATGCCGCCTACATCCGCCTGGATGGCCTCGCCCTTTCCGGCATCGTTTCTGGCCTGGCTCGCTACTTTGTCGAAGATTTCGCTCACTACGTGGGCCAGCGCAAGCCGAAAGAGCGCCGGGTGCTCTTCATCTTTGACGATTTGGGCTCTGTAGATTGCAACTTGACCAATATGTTTGAACGAGTTCGCGCTCGTGGGGCGAGTGTCTATGTCTCGGGTCAGAGCGATCGCAGTATTGCCTTTCGGGGATTGCTTCAGAATGCTGAGCGCATCCTAGCCTCTGCTACGACGATTATTCTGCACGCATGCAGCCACCCGCACGAGGTTCTTGCTCGCGCGGGAACGCAGACCATCGTTGAGGAGTCGCTGCAGGTGTCGGGGGAGCAGGAGACGGGTCGCAGTTCGCTGCATCTGGCTGAAGTCCTCAACGTGCATCCCAACGAGGTGATGCAATTGCCGGTAGGCGAGGCCTATGTGATCGCGCATGGCAAAGCGCAGCGCGTGCGCATCCTCCCGGTCGCCGTGGACCAGCAAACCCTGGAGGAGGTCTCTGCTTCCTTTGACCAGCCCGCTGCTCCACCTCCCGTCGACCAGGCCATAGCAGACATACGCTCGACCGGTCTTATAGATGAGAAAATGTCCTCTCTAAGTAGTTCAGGAATAGGTCTGAGCAGAGTTGAGGATGAGCAGGATGAAGACCTGCTGCATTAACGCCGCGAGTACCTGGTTGGCCAACTAATGGTGGCCAACCAGCCGGAGAAAGGAGCAGAGATCATGTTAAGTGCTCTCAATGAGCAGGAAGAAACTGTGATGGCCTGGGAGGTCACCTGGGAAGACGGACTATTTTTCTGTCCGGCGTGCCAGGAGGAAGTGATCCTCAAAAAAGGGGCGATCCTCATGCATCACTTTGCCCATTATCCAGAGGCGTCCTGTTCCTACGGGACAGGAGAAAGTGAGCAGCATCGCCGGGCGAAATACGAGATCTACGAGGCTCTGCGGGTTCATCCCTCCGTCAGTCATCTCAAAGTGGAGCGCTACCTGAAAGAGGTCCGCCCCGATGTCAGTTTCCTCTGGCAAGGAAAATGGAGGGTGGCCATTGAAATGCAAATCAGTGCCATTTCCCCCGACGAGATCGCATATCGGACACGCTGCTATGCCAACAAAAACATCTGGGTGTTGTGGGCAATCCCTTATCACAACACTATCAGCGGGTTTGTTCCCTATAACACACGGGTTTGGGAGCGCTACCTGCACGCGCTGTACTTTGGCAGAGTCTACTACTGGTTGGGCGGCGCAAGACTGCTCCCAATCCATTTTGAGCCGTATGTCCAGGACAGCACGCTTGAGGAGTACTACGACGAGAACGAACAGAAGGTGAAGCTGAGATCAAAGCACACCTACTCTCCCGTACTCCGCAATGTGGATCTGGGTGAACCGGTGGCCATTACAGATTTGCGACCAGTCACCCGGCGGGCGATACGCCTAGGGAAATTTGCCCTGCCCGGCGCGCAACTCTGGAGCATTCCAGCTAACCAGGGCAAGTCCTCGCAAGACTCATTGCTCACATCGGCGAGCGAAGCAGAAGGAGGGCACTAATGCTCAACATGACTCACTCATTGGGCGACTTGCCACTGGATGCCATCGCTTTTTGCGACCTGGTCGCTCGTATTCTCTATCGCTGTCTCAAAGATCAGGAGACACGCATGCTTCTCTTTCCCATGGTCTCTGAACATCCCTCGACTCCCTCACCACAAGAGAACAGCCAGGATATGCAGGAAATGAGCCATACATAAGTTTCTGTTGGCCCTGTCTTACGGATGAGAGGTCTTGTGGACAAGCGTACTACTAATATGCCAAACAGTTTCTTCTATAAAGAACAGGAGGGGAAGAATGTCCTTAGAGCGTTTACCAATATCGACAAAGGGTATTGTGGCTGGCTATGTGCGCCGTTCCAGTGAGATGCAGAGCGAAAACTATAGCCGCGATGCCCAGATACGAGGAATAACGCAGTATTGTCAGTCACTCGGCCTGCCACCGCCAATCATCTATGAAGACGATGAGCTCAGTGCCAGAGGAGAGCAGATTACCCACCGTCCTGCATTTAAAAAGTTACTCGAAGATGTAGAGGCCGGGCGAGTGCACATCGTCATCGTCCACTCACTTGATCGCTGGGCGCGCAATGTGATGGTAACGCTGCAGAGCTTTCGTATCCTCTCTGAGCACCATACTGCTTTCATTTCCTTGTCCGAACATATCGACTATTCAACTCCTGAGGGGCGACTTCAATTAACTATTCTGGCCGCGTTCGCAGCCTACTTTTCAGATATGTTGGCGAAGCATACGAGCAAAGGAAAGGGTGAGCGAGCTGCCCAGGGGTTACCGAATGGCGATATCCCTTTCGGCTATCGCTGGACTGGTCCGAAGTCGCCTCCAGGACACGACCCGGATGAGTTTCCTGGCTTGCGCCTGATTGGCGAGCTTCGGATGCAGGGGAAGACGGCGGAATATATAGCTGATGCTGTCAACGCGGCTGGATATCGCACTGGCAGTAAGCGTTTCGGTGCCAGGCTCTTTACCATCGATACCATCAACGCGATCACCCGCTGCGAATTTTACGCCGGGTTTGCTCCCGACGATGACAGGGGAACGATCGTTTACAAAGGACAGAGGTTTCGTGGCCAGCATCCGGCCGCCTTTACGTTTGAAGAGTGGCAGCGCGTTCGTATTGGCACACGCCTCAACTATAAAGCACCCCAGCGCAGCGAGCAGGCTCAGCGGGTCTACGAATTTTCGGGCTATGTGGTCTGTGTTCATTGCGGTTTGAACCTGCGCTGCCGGGGAGCCAGTGCCAGGGTTGGTTATGCGTATTACAAAGACATGGCCAGGGCTCGTCAACTCCCGTGCCCGGTTGGAGGCTCTCGCCAGGTGCGTACTGATGTCGTCACACACCAGTTCGGCGTCCTGTTGCAGAGCCTGCGCCTGCCCACCTATTGGCGTGATATGGTACGCGAAAAATTACTGGAGGCTGCGAAAAAGGCCGGCCTGAATACCGCATCCATAGAACGGGAAAAGGAGCGCCTGAAACTCAAGCGGGGCCGTCTTCTGAAACAGCACCGCGAAGGCTACATCGACGATGAAGAGTTCGAGGGAGAAGTAGCAGCAATAGATCTCACCTTGCGAAGTCTGGCAGCGCCAGAAGTAGACGGCGTGCATCTTGAGGATGTAATCGCTGCGGGAGAGCGGCTCCCTGGGATGGCCGCCTTGTGGAGTGTGGCAACGCCAGAGGAACGACGCGAAATGGTGATCCTTCTGCTTGAACCAGGCGGCCTCTATTACGACGTCGAGAAGCAAGAAATTGCCGCCCTTGTCCCACGCCCCACATTCCTACCCGTCCTGCGGCTACTGGAAGGAATCATCAAGTATGAAGAGAGCACCGGAATGCTTATTACATCTCGCTGGGGGTAATCATGCAGAAGTGTTTCTTCTGTTCTCCTTCGGCTCGGGTCGATACTTGCAATGGGAACTGGCACGAACTATGGCCCATGGGCGAATTCGGTTTACCAGACAAACAGCAGCAGAGCATGAGGGGCATCGCCCCGGTGGCCCAGCGTGCTTCTCTCTTGCGCCCCAAGAACACGGAGGAGGAGGAAGCCGGGCCTGGCAAGACATCAGCTCAAATCGATGCTGTAGTCGGCCAGAACGACTCGCCCAGCTATGATTCTCCATCTTCAAGACACGCTTCTGATTTACAGAAATGAGAACGGGGGATTTCGTCTAGCCACCTCCAGTGAGATCCAAACCGTCGAGCACTATCTGCAACAGCATACACAATAGAAGTCCACCATCGCGCGAACCGTCACGAATCTCATCGGAGATGACGCTTGACGGCTACGGTAGACTGAAAAGCACAGAACACTTCACGAGAGGAGCATGACTGCGTCTATGGCCCGTCGAACCTCAACCGAGCGTGTCTACCAGCTGGATATTCGTCTGACGCGCATCGACCCCCCGATTTGGCGACGCATCGTGGTGTCGGACCAGATCACGCTTGCCGCCTTGCACCACCTCCTGCAGGTTGTGATGGGATGGGAACACTCTCATCTCCACCAGTTTCTCGTCGGCGAGATGCGCTACGGGGAGCCGGACCCGGACTATGACGACGACATGCAGAGTGACCGGCGGGTGCGCCTGCGCGACACCGCCCGCGAGCAAGGGGCCAGCTTTCGCTACGAGTACGATTTCGGCGACGGCTGGATGCACCTCATTACCGTCGAAGAGATGTGGCCCCGCACGGATCTCCACCTGGTTCCTCGCTGTACCGAGGGTGCTCGCGCCTGCCCGCCCGAGGATTGTGGAGGAGTCGGGGGCTATGAGAGCCTGCTGGAAGCGCTGCGGGACCGGCGCCATCCCGAGCACCGGGAGATGCGCGCCTGGGCCGGCAAGCATTTCGATCCAGAGCTGTTTTCTGTGCAGGCGGTCAACTCGGCGCTGGCGCTCCTCGTCGCGCTTGGCGTGACCTCTTGAGCAGACCTTGCAGCAGCGCTGATCAGCCAGATGCGCGACGCGACGGTGGGCCAGCCGCCAAATGTCGTGATGTCTTTGACGCCCGGCTGCTTCAGTCTCTCCGCAACGCATGCCAGCACTCGCACGTTCTCGACGTTGTAGCGAACGATCTCCTCGACGGGCAGCGGCTCGCCGCAAGCGCTGTGCTTCTCGTAGTGCAATCCCACCTCAAAGCCATCCAGATCAGTCGTGTACGCGAACCCACACCAGGCGGCCACTTCTTTGACGGATCAGCTCCCGACAGGCAGCAGCAGGCATCGGCTGCCGGGCGCGCAGCAGATCGAGCTCATGCAGGGGACTGCGAGCGTGCCTACCCGAGGTGATTGACCGTTTTAAGACCACGCGCCATGACCAGCTTGAGCCGATGCTGCGGATCGGTGAGCACGCCAATATCTTGCAAGGGATCCCCATCAACCACGAGCAGATCGGCAGAGGCTCCCGGAGCCACCACGCCCACTCGCCCCTCCATGCGCAGCAAGCGTGCCGCCACCACCGTCGCCGAGCGCAGGAGATCGGCTGGCGGCTGCACTTGGCGGCGCAGCGTGAATTCGCTGAGCTGCTCTTCGTGCATGCCGCCCAGCAAATCGGTCCCATACGCCATTGGTATGTTCGCTCGATGCGCTAACTCCAGGGCATGCAGGCCCGCATCCAGCACCTCGAACACTTTGCGATGACTGTGTTCCGGCAGCCCAAATTCGCGCCCGCGAGCGGCCAGAGCGGCATAAGTCGCCAGGGTCGGCACATAAAAGGCTCCGCTCGTTTTGAAGAGAGGCAGGCTACTTTCATCCATAAGGTTGCCATGCTCGATGCTGCGCACACCGCACTCCAACCCTCGATTGATGGCTCGCGAGGTATAGGCATGTCCCACGACATAGAGGTTAGCGGCCTCGGCTTCCTCCACGGCGGCACGGATCTCCTCGCGCGAGAACTGGGTGGAATCAATGCGGTCGGTGGGAGAAGCCACCCCGCCACTGAGCATGAGCTTGATGTGAGAGGCACCGCGTCGGATCTCTTCCCGGGCTGCCTTGCGCATTTCATCGACTCCATCGCAGATGACGGTGCGAGCCAGGCCGCAGTGACAGAGATCGTGCGCCTGCCTGCCCGGGCCGCGGAAATCGCCATGCCCTCCCGTCTGCGAGAGCGCCTGGCCGGCAAAGAGCAGGCGCGGCCCCTCCAGGTAGCCCTCTTCAATGGCCTGTGCCAGCCCGTAATCGGCTCCGCCCACATCGCGCACCGTCGTGAAGCCGCGCCGCAGCATGCCCGCCAGCACGCGGGCCGCGCGCGCCGTGACATAGGCAGGAGACCACTCGGCCAGCCGCGCCAGGTCGGCGGTGACGGCGGTCACATGCACATGGGCATCAATCAAGCCGGGCAGCAAGGTCATACCATGCAGGTCAAAGCTTTGCACCTCGCTGGCGTGTACTTCGGCCCCTCCAACCTCCAGAATGCGGTCTCCCTCGACCAGGATCGAGCTATCAGCCAGATAGTCGCCGCGCTCGGCATCCAGGATCTGGGCGTTCCGAAAAAGAGTGCGTGCCATCGGTCCGTTCTACTTCCTCCCGTCTCGTGTTTGGAACCTATGGAATGGTCCACCCATTCCCTGCTGAAATCTCCGAAAAAGAGGAGCTTGCTCTCTTTCCATTCTGCTCTGTTTTCCCCGTATTTGTCAACCCTCCGGCTGTCCATGTGGTATTGCCGGAATCTGCTTCTTGCTTGCGGCGGAGGACCTCTTTGAAACACCTCAGGTCTGTCCAGTGCTCGATTGCGCACAGCCATGGCAAACGCTGTGCAGATGTTGTGGATAAACCTGTGGAAAAGCTGTGCAAAAAAAGGCCCTTCCTTTCAATCGTGGTACATGCCCTGACAGGGAAGCAATCTTTTCGGGACTTGCTCGCGTTCGGTGGAACATCTCAATAGATCTCAGGAGACAAACAGGAGCATGATGACGGATGATCTCTTGATCAAATCAGCACGTCCAGAGGATGCCGACCGAGCAGCCGTTCTGCTCTATTCCGCCTCTACTCATCGTCCCCTGCCCGAAGATGGGGAGAGCTGGTTTGTCGAGCGGTTAGAACACTGCTTTCGAGAGGCGGGCAACCGTTTCAGCTATCAAAACATCCAGGTCGCTGAGCAGTATGGCGAGGTGGTCGGGTTAGTGTTGAGCGGATGGCGGGCCGAGAGGAAGAGGGGCTCAACTCAGCCATTAGCTGGCCGCTGGAATGCGAGTCGCAGGAGGAGGAGTGGTATGTCGATGCGTTGGCAGTCTTTACCGATTGGGGCCGCCGGGGCATCGGCACGCGTCTGCTGAAGGCGGCCGAGCGGCAGGCACGCCAGCACAGCTATCCAAAGGTCGCGCTCAATGTGACACGGGAGAACAAGCAGGCATTGTCCCTCTATGAACGTTTGCAGTATACAGCGGAGTGCCAAGAGATTGAGCTTTCATGTAGATGAGGTCTGGTCATACCTCATCAGACTGCTTTGGGGAAGACGGTGAATATTCAGATTTGCAGGCGCGCTGGCGCAGTAGCGACTCGCGAATCGCCGTGGCATCCAGCTTGCTCGCGCCGAGAAACCTCATGAAGCGTGCCAACCCGCGAGCCAATGCCTCTGCAAATGCCTCATCAAGGCCGTGAGCCTCATCCTCCAGCCACAGGCCCAGGATGACGAACGTGTTGCTCGTCCGGTCGAGTTTGCTGTCGAAGCGCGCGACCAGCCGGTCGCCCCATAGAATGGGCAACGTGTAGTAGCCGAACCGACGCTGCTGCTCCGGCTTGTAGACCTCCCACACGTAGTCGAAGCCAAACAGCACTCTGGCTCGCCCGCGCGCGCTGACGTGATCGAGCGGTGCGAGGAAGACAACCTCTTCCGTCGTGGTCGTCTCCAACGGCGTCCAGGCCGGCGGCAGGAGCCCTGCGCTCAACTCAGCCAGCACCCCGGTGTCGCTCTCGAGCGCGTAGTACACCTGTTTCCAGCCCTCCACCTGCACCTCGATGAGGTCGCCGTCGGCCCACATCGCTCCAAGCAGCTGCTTTGTGGCACGATCCGACTCGCCGTACCCGCGAAACGACTCGGCCACACGGCTCGGCCGCGACAGGCCGGAGAAGCTGACATCCTTCTTGATCAAGAAGCGGTCCGCCTCGGCCTCGTCGCTTTCGCGTATGAGAGAGGCGGGCGCGACCGTTTCCGTGAGGGCATACACACGCTCGAAGTGCTCGCGATGGTGCGTCATCACGTCACCGGTGTACCACAAATAATACAAGGCCAGCGCGCTGTCTTTGCGCCCGCGATAACTCTGGGTGCGTGTGCGGCTCGCCATCTCGAAGTCGCGGTTGGTCACGGTGCCGCGCTCGCGCAGGACAGCCCGCATTTCGTCGATCGCCTCGGCGTGTTCGCGTGCCATGCGGCGAAGGCGCGAGTCGCCATAGGCGCCATCGCGCTCGCGGCGCATGACCACGCGCCAATACGGCAACTCGTCCATCGGGCGGACGGCCAGCCATCCACCCCAGTCGAAGAATTTGCGCTGCTGATAGGCCAGCTCTTCCCACAGGCCAGGTGTGTAATCGAGGACGCGGCTGTGCAGCGTAATGTCCTGGCTGCGCGCGACGATCTGCAGCGGGTCGAGTTGCAGGTACTCCATGGCGCGCATGGCAGCCTCGGCGCCCTCGCTGCCTCGCCAGCGCCGCCCGGGCCACAAGCCCTGCTTGCCCAGGATGAAGCGACGGGCAGTCTCGATATCGATGGTGAGCATGATGACCTCCTGGTCAAAAGAGGGAGTGAAATAGAGCTCAATCTTTAAGCACTCCGCTGTTTGATCACCGGTGAGACCTTCTTCTATCACCATCCCCACATGCGTCTGGTCAAGCGACTGGACAACAGGTAACAAGCGAAACGCAGCACGCAGGAGATGGGCGTACAGAACTACCTATAGAGGTAGGTGCAATTAGGGCAGCAATTGGATTGAACCTTCCTTCTTCCTTCGTTCTCCAACAATTGTAGCTCTAAATATCTGGGAGTGTCTTCCTTTCGGATTCCAGGTCTCTTCTCTCTACCCACCAGGTAGAGCAGCATGGCTCTGGATTGCCCCGAAGAGGCTGTTCAGAACAGAAACATCTCTCTCTGCCTACCCAGAGGGTAGACGAAGGGGTGGAACCACGTAGAACGAGTGCTGTCATGGACCAGAGCATTCCAGCATCCCAGATTGTTCTTTCCAGCTCACTGCGCTTTATCACTCTACGATGGTCCACCACAGATGAGCGTCATGATGCGCAGTGAAAGGGGGTCGAGTATGCAGATCCGTCTCCTCTCGATGATCATTATGCAGGACGATGCGCCGCGTTCGCTGGATCTCTTACATAGGCCTGCTTTCGCCGGGCGTCGCCTTCTGTCATTGCTTGCCTTGGCTTTGATACAGTTCGATCAACTCCTGAATGGTGGTGGCATCCTCCGGCTGCTTGTCTGCCTCCCGGAAGGAGACCAGCCGTGGGAAGCGCAGCGCGTAGCCCGGCTGGTCTCCGACTTTGCCTGCCGTGTGGGTGGGCGAGCGCGTGATCTCGTCGGCCAGCACCTCGATGACAAGTTGTGGCTCGACCCACACGCTCGGCTCGATCAGCGAGGAGACGCGGGCCGGCTTGTGATCGACTTCCAGCCCGCTGGTGCGCTCGCGGATGCTGCGCCATTGTTCGTCGCTGAGTCCCGCGCCGATCTTGGTCACGGTGACGAACTGGTCCTGCTTGGGATCGTAGAGTCCCACCAGCAGGGATCCCGCCCCGAACGCCGCGCGCTTGCCCCGGCCATACAGATAGCCCAGCAGCACGCAGTCGATGGTATCGCCCAGGGCCCCAGCCGAGTGCCGCTTGAGCTTGACCCAACTGAAATTGCGCGCGCCGACCTCGTAGCGACTTTCCAGTTTTTTCACGACCAGTCCCTCCAGTCCCTTACTGATCGCCTCTTCAAAGAGCAGCGTGAGTGCGTGGGCATCGCTCATGGTCTGGCTCGCAGTGAGCATGAGGATGTCGTCCGCCGGGTGCAAGGTCTCCGCAAGAATCTGTAGCCGTTCGGAGAGAGGGGTATCCAGTAGCGACATCCCATCTTTGTAGAGGATGTCAAAGACGAAGGCTTTGAGCGGAATCTGCTCGGCCATCGCCTCGATGCCGTGCTTGCGCCGCCTTCGGGTCGTTTCCTGGAAGGGCAGGAATTCTTCGGAGGTGGCGTTGTAGGCCAGAGCCTCCGCGTCCAGGATCACACGCTCCGCCTGGACTTGGGCCAGGGTGCCCGCGATGAGTTCGGGGAACATGTGCGACTGGTCTTCCAGGTTGCGCGAGAAGATGGTGACGTGCTGGCCATCCTTGTGGATTTGCGCGCGCAAACCGTCGTACTTGTACTGCGCCACGACCACGCCCATCTTCGCGATGATGGCCTCGGTGGTGGGCAGTCGTTCGGCGAGCTGCGAGTGGACCGGTTTGCCCACCTGGATATCCAGGGCTGCCACCGCGCGCTTGGCCTCTTCCTCTCCGGGCTGCTCGTAGATGGTCCGGGCGATGAGCCCCAGGTCCGAGGTCTTGTGGTAGGCCCCCTCAAGCAGCTTGCGCTTTTTTGTATCGTTCCACCTGACCTTCGCCAGCGCGTCGAGCACCGACGCGTCACCGATGCCCAGCCGCAGGTTCCCCAGCAGGATGCGCACGATGTATTTGGCCGACACACTCTCAACATGCGTCAGCAGGTCAACCAGCCGCGCGCTCTTGTGTTCGATGGCGCCTTTGCCGGAGGTTTGTGCGATGGCTTGCAAGCCACCAAACACCTCGTCGACACTGAGCCCCGTGGAGACACTCTCCGCTTCGCTGCTCACCTGCCCGGCCACCAGTCCCAGGTCCCCGAGCGTCGCGTAGAGCGCCTCCACGTGCTCTGGAGTGGTGTGATACGCCAGTGCGAGAGACCTGGTCACGCTTTTCTCGGCCATCCCCATCTCCAGCGCCACGTAAAACGGCGCGACCCTCCCCTGCACCAGGTAGCAGACCTGCGCGATCTCCTCTGGCCGTTCGATCGAGCGAAACAGCTCCGTGAGCAGTCCGATCAACGCCAGCCGGGAGCTGGTGCCCTCCAGTTCCTCAAAGATGTGGGCTAGCCTGGCAAATTCCATCGGATTGGTCCTCCTTCTTCTTACAAAATCCGCAGAGGGAACAACTCTTGCTTGGCCGTCTCACCCTTCGTGGCCAGGAATGCAAACACCACTTGAACAGGCCGCTACACCAGACCCTCAGGGGAACTGCCCTCAATAAACTTGGCCTTGAAGGCTCGCCACCTGGTGTCGCCCAGGCCCAGCACTCGTTTCAGCGTGTTTAGTTCCAGCGGACTCAAGTCTTCTTCGGCTAGATAGCAGAGCCGACCGATCACCTGCTCTTTGACATGCCGCTTTTCGATCGTGCTCGGCCAGATCCCCGTGAGCCGTTGCAGCTCAAGCAATTCCTGGGTCAACTCCGCTTGCAGTTCTTCCAAGGTCTTCATGGCCAGCTCCTCCTTCCAGGAGCCGAAGCTGAGCACCACCAGACTCCTCATCGTTCCCATCGATCCCGTGAGACGAACCTCCCGAGGATCGTGTCGGGACGGATCGTGTGGTCATGCCCCCGTGCCGTCACGATGTAGCGCAGACTCTCTGTGTTGCAATACCACCGCTCCATCAGCACCCGGAAATCGATGGGCTCCCACTGACCGATGCGGTTGTTCCAGACCGGCACCGGTAAGTAGTGATCGGTCATAGCTCCTCTCCTTCGACAATAGTCAGGATGGCGCTCCAGATCAGTTCAGCCGTTAACACGCCGAGCATTCCCCTTCCTCCTTCCATTCCTCTGCCGTATTCTACCATACTTTTCCGGCCATCCTGGGTCAGGTGTTCCATCGTCCTCTGCGACTCTTTGAGCTGGAGAGAGCAGCCTTCCCTGGCAGACGTGCCAGCCGTTGTGAGGTGTGCATCCGCTGTCATCGTCAGATTCGTGTTCGCTTGGCGGTCTGGCAGAGGAGATGGGGCAGGACTATGGACAGAGGAAGGTACTATTTCGGAGTCGGGTGGCTGGAACTCCCTCCCCTCCTCCAGTCCACGCGCGCCTCAGCTGCCCGATTCCTCCTTCGCTTGCCCGACCCAGTCGAGCGCCTCGCCCGGGATGCCGTGCTGCCCCAGAAAGAGGCTCAGTTGGGCCGCATGTTCCTGGACGTGGCGCAGGGTGTACAACTGGAGCTCGAAAAAACTCATCGGCTTCCACCACCTCCAGGGGAAAGCCACCTGGCGCTGCGCTTGCTCGTTTGACAAGGAGAGCAGTGTGGTCTGGCACTTCTGGCGCAGCTGCACCAGATAGGCATGGAGTTCGTCCTTGGGGTAGGGCTGTTCGGGAAGGACCCGTGCTGGTCCAAACTCATCCTGGGTGAAGGGTGTAGGGGGAGCGAATGCTTCCAGGGAGCCGGTGAGATACAAGTCGAGCCAGAAGAGGGTGTGGTGGGCGAGCGACCAGAATGTTGGGTATGCTGGGGCTTGCGGGTCACTCCAGAGGAGTTCATGCCACTGCATGCTGGGGCAGGCGAGCAGGGCATTTTCCAGCATATCGATAGCCGCACCCAACTGCCGCCACAGAGCAGTACGCACTGTCGTCTCCATCAGGTGTTCAGCCATACGTTTCCTCCTTTGTTCTTCTTTGCTTACAGACGACCACTTAGAAGTCTGCTGACGTTGAAAGCACAGGCTTGAGATCGACGACCGGGGTGCCATCAATCGCTTCGATCGGCCCCACTTTGACGCTCGTGCCGTCGATTTCCCGAACCGTCACCCGGTGTAAGCCCAACGGATTAGGACGATCAGGAGACCGGGTCGCGAAGACTCCGGTCAGAGGCCTGGTCTGATCATTGCGAGGGTGCGTTTTCAAGATGTCGCGCTCAGCCTGGTGCAACCTGGTAATCACGATCAGTTCAGCGCCGACCTCGATCCCCTCCAGCCCCCCTGCCAGTGTCGTATCCACTTCGAGCCAGGCGTCGGGCGCGCCTTCGCGGCCCTGGTTGGGGGCTGCTCCACGATCTTTGAGAGACGAGTGAAGGAATCCAATCGGAGAAAGCGAATAATGAGTCTCGTGCATGATGTTTCCTCCAAAATCTAGCGCAACCGAATCAGAGCAGACCTGCGTTGCGCACAGCATAGCAGAGCAAGCAAGGTCTGACAACACTGTTGCGCCCACCGCAGGTTACTTCCCGAACAGGCCCTCCAATGTGCAGGGCAGCAGGTACGTGGCCTGGTAAGCAGGGGAAGGGAAGTACCGATCCACAAGCTGCTGCGCCTGTGCCCGGTTCTGGATCGCAAGCGTCTGGCACAGGACGGTTATATCGGCACCATCTTTCTCGGGTCTCCCTATCATGAGCTTGCAGGCCAGGAGATAGCCGAGATCCCTCGGGACGTAGAGATGCAGCTTGCTATAGGCTTTCAGCAGGCGCTTCGGTGGAAGCTCCTGCTCGCTCAGTTCCAGTAAGAAGGGCGCAGCATCATCATGGAAAAACTGCTGGCGCTCGCCTTTGAGTCCGTAGCGTTTCCCGATCTCCCTGATGATGCGGCGAATCTTGTCGGCGATTGGTGAGTGGAAGACGAGGGTGCGCTCCTGGCAGCCCGGCATCTCCACAATAATTACCTCCACCGAGTCTGTTGGCTGAGTGGTGATCCCCAGCAAGAGTGAGCACGCCCCTCCGACCAGGAGCACACTCATCGGCTCCGGACCAGGGAAAGCTTTCACCAGAGCCTTATCGAATTCATCCAGCAACACCTCTAATTCCGGCTTCGTCATAGCAACGATTGTTTCTTTTACCCGCTATCCTTCTCAAAATGCTGGCTCCACCTGAATCAGCTTGAAGCGAACATCTTTCTCATTCTTTTTCTCCACAGAAGAATCGGCAAAGGTATTCTTTCTTCCACCCACAGGGTAGAGTGGAAAGACCCAGGGCTGCCCAGTTGAGGCCGTACAGAGGGTGAAGTTCACATTGTCTACCCCTTGGGTAGTATGCCACCCCCTCAGCTACCCTTATGGACGAGTGCAACGCCCGGTCATGTCTTATCATGTTATCTGTTCTTTACTACTCCGCGAGAATCGGTTCCTCTGTTTGTTTGTTCCGATCCACCTCGCGGGCTGGCAGGCGTCCAGAAGTAGGTCGGAAACGGCTAATCCCCCTTCGTCATCCTCTTCATCCGCCTCGGGACCTCACTGGATAAAAAAGTTGATGCACATAGAGAATTTTCACCTCCTTCCGTTTTTCCTGTTCTGAAAAGTAATGTAGCTGAAAAGCTGCGGTTCGTGACAGCCACTAGCGACCATTTGACCACTTTAAACGGCCCCTATTTTACCCTACGGAAGCGCTTCTGGGAGATGCATTTGGTGGAGTAAACGTACTGGCCATCTTCGTATTCCACATTTTGCGCTCTGCACGAGATGCTGGTTAATCGCCAGTCTTATGATGGTCAGTGGCAACCATTATCGAAGGCACCAATGGCCGCTAGCAGACATTTGCCGAGAGGGTTTTCTGCTATACTTGGCAGCGTTAGAAGGCATACACCTGAAGGTAGCAAATAGCGTCGTAGGGATGAGGCGCCTACAGAAGTTGTATGATTATATAGAGGCCAAGGTATAATTGACCCATGAAGGCCAAGAAAGAATTGACCCACCCCTTAAGAAGAGCTACTCTTGTGTTTATCTTAGACACAAGGGAGGTAGCCATGATAAGGAGTGGCACCATCAATACCATACATG
>WNGK01001608.1_pt1 | contig 51773 bp, 43 predicted proteins | sample 5400601 | NCBI WGS metagenome assembly WNGK01 (sample SAMN13153376, study PRJNA577476) | soil metagenome | isolation source: 60 cm soil or saprolite under Garry oak tree replicate 1 | place: USA:California | collected 2016-06-15 | reverse complement strand
TTAACCTGATGGGGATCGACGACCCGCGAGGCGAAACCGAAGCGGAGTGGATGCGGGATATTTACCGGCGCCTGCACAAAGGGCTGGTGATGCCGGGAAAAGTCAACATCCTGCTGGCGCACGAACCGTCGGTGTTCGTATTCGATCGCGCCGCCGAGCTGGGCATTGATTTGATGCTTGCCGGGCACACGCATGGCGGACAGTTGGCGTTGGAGACCGTCCACCGCGGCTTCAACCTCAGTCGTCCGCTGTATCGCTACACCGGCGGATGGTACGAAAACCGAGGCACGAAACTTTACGTCAATCGCGGCATCGGCACGACCGGCTTTCCCATCCGGCTCGGGGCCCGGCCGGAGATTACAGTGCTTGAACTCACTGCGCAGGATTAGGTCGCCTCGCTGTCAGAGAAGACGCCGCCCAGAGGTCACGTCGCGAATCTCGAGAAGGAGATGCGCTCGGCCTTCAAGTCTGCGAAACGGCCATCACCCCAGGTCAATCTGCTCGAAATCGACCCTGCGACTATTTTTAAGGACGCAAAGACGGTAGCCGGCGAACTGCAGAAAGCGCTGAACGTCCTCGCGCGGACGCCGGCAAAATAGAGCCGGCCGCACGCATCCGAAATCCCGGATAACTGCATCGGCGTGACTCTTTGCTAATCTGCGCCGGGGACAAGATCAGCGAGCATTCCGCGGCGTCTTAAGGCGTTTTGCAGAAGAGGTTCAACACAGGCGCGGATGTGATCGTTGGCGTAGCCTACCCAACTAACATCTGCCTCGAGATTCAGCGGAGCGCGCAGGAGATTGCCAGCTTCGTCCGAGATTCGCACACCGACTTCGCGGGCAATGAGTTCAGTAGAGAGATCGTAGGGATGGCAGCACAAACTGTTGGGCAGGTCGCGGGTTTTCAGGAGCGAACTAAGAAGCGGCCGCAAGTCTGCCTGGAATCGATCATGCCCCATCATTAATTCATAAAGCTGTCCGCCGGTGGACAGATATTGATCCTCAAACAATTGCGCCTTGCCTTCTATTCCCGGGCCCAGGGCTCCGAATGATATTTCATCATCAATGGAAGCCAAAACGTCGCGGCCGCCGGAAAAAAACCGGGTGACAGAACTAAATCCGTGAGTCAGTTCTTTGGCGGTGGAAGGCTGCAGGACGAGTGGAGCGCGCTCGCCTGTGAGGCGATTGAAGCGTTCAGCGTACGCTCCTTTTCCGCGTGTGGCCCACAGCGTGTCGCATAGATGTTGCTTGATCAATGGAAGTTCTGTTTGTACTGCAAGTTCAATGTCGGCAAGTGTTGTTGCCTCTCCGCGGTTTGGGGCTACTCCGGTCAATATCCACGCGCTGCGCTTTTGATACATCAGGGGGCGAGTACCATCGATGGGATCGGCAATGATCCGCAGAATGGCATCCGATTCCTTGCAACCGCGCGGGAGAGTGATCGATCCACCAAAGAGTCCTTCCGCGATTAACAGGATCGGGACGCGCGAAGCGATTTCCCTTTCAAAGAGGGTAACCAGCAGGGATTCGCTGATACGGTCGACGGAATAGATAGTGTCTCCGGCGCCATCTTCCACAACCCGGTTGATGTCCGCGGGCGAAGAAGATTCGCAAACAGAGGTGATGGCGCCGCGAATTTCTTCGTGAATTACCCTGATAGCCCCGAGCAACCAGTCTTCGCGAAGCATGAAGAGTCCCCTATTTTCCTGCGCGAACGGCGTCGGTACCGGAAGTTCGCACAAAAACGCTTGACCGGTTTGTGAATTTGTGGTCTGTTATATTTTCACATAAGACATGAGAAATTCAAACAGAGTATTGACGCTACTTTCTCCGGAGCAGCGGCAGGGCGAAATCCTGCTGCATATCAAGGAAAAGGGCACCGCTACGATCGAAGAAATCGCCGGGCGGTTCGCTGTCTCGGAAATGACCGTGCGCCGCGTGCTGTACAAGCTGGGCGACGCGGGACTGATTATCAGGACACCCGGCGGAGCGATGGTCGCTCCCTCAGGGTCGATGGAACGAACGTTTCTTGAGCGCTCGGAAAAAATGGCGGCAGCCAAGGATGCATTGGGCCGCGCGGCGGCTGGGCTGGTGCGTGAAGGAGAAACGGTCGTGCTCGATTCCGGCACGACCACACGTTACGTCGCCAGGCATCTGGCTGCACGAACGGGCCTGGTGGTGGTCACGGCTTCGCTTGCCGTCCTCGAGGAACTGGCAGGAAGTCCCGGGATTCAGGTGCGCTTGACGGGCGGATTGTACCGCCGGGCCAGCCACGATCTTTGTGGAAGCGCAGTGGAAGAGACCCTGGGAAATATCTACGCAGATCGCGCGTTTTTCGGAGCCGCGGCATTGTCCTTTCACAAAGGCGCGATGAACTACGACCAGGAAATGCCAAAGGCGATTCTGCGTGCCGGGAAACAAAGAATTCTGGTGATTGACAGCAGCAAGGTGGGGATTGAGGCCGTGTACCGGTTCTGTCCCATCGAAAGTTGCGATCTTGTCATCACGGATAAAGGAGTGAAGGCCGCGGAGCTCAAAAGGCTTCGCAAAATGACCAAAGTAATCATCGCGGAATAGCCTCCCCGAGAGGGTTGTCCGCGCAAAATCGTTGGGGGGGTGGTGTTGATGCGATACAAATTTGCGTTGTTCGCGATGTTACTTCTCGTGTGTTCGGCAGAGTGTTTTGCTCAAATGAACACCGGAAAAATTACCGGATTTGTCGCAGATTCCAGTGGCGGCGTGGTGGCAGAAGTTCTGGTGACGGCGATAAACGACGCGACGGGTGTCGTTACAAAAGCCGAAACTTCAGATACCGGGGAGTATCTGTTGAATTTTCTCGTGCCGGGAACCTACCACGTAGAGGTGGAGAAAGCAGGGTTTAAAAAGGCCGTAAATTCGGGTGTGATCGTCAATGCCGGCGGTATCAATCGTATTGACTTCACCTTGCTCGTCGGCGATGTCAGTGTGTCGGTTGCTGTCGAAGCCCGTACGCTCAATGTTGCGACGGAAACCTCGGAGCTTTCTCAGACCTTCAGTCACAAGGATTTGGACACCCTGCCGAACATCGACCGCAATCCGCTGTACCAGATGAATCTGATTCCGGGGGCAAACAACGATGTCGGCAGCGGCAACTATGGAACAAACGGCGGCGAGAATGGCTCCGCGGTCGGCCAGACGCGCCCTCAACTTGCCTCCATCGGCGGTGTGGATGCGAATGCCAATTCCATCTACATCGATGGCGTCCCGAACCGAGAGCCGCAGAACGCCTACATAAGCCTCACGCCGGCCATTGAAGGCGTTCAGGAGGTTCAGGTGTACACCGGCAAGTACAACGCGGAATTTGGTTTTTCCGGCAGTGCGGTAGTGAATATCACCACAAAGTCCGGCAGCAACGAATTGCACGGCGCCGTATTCGAGTTTCTTCGCAACGAAGCGACGGACGCGCGCAACTATTTCGGCGGCGGTGCACCCAATACTCCCTTCCGCCGGAATCAATTCGGCGGCGCTCTGGGCGGCCCCATTCTGAAGAACAGGTTGTTCTTCTTTGCCGACTATCAGGGAACGCTCCTCAAGACGAGTTCTACCAAGTTCACCACTGCCCCTACGGCAAAAATGCTGACCGGAGACTTTTCCGAATTGTATGTCCCCGGGCAAGTTGACGATGCGGGAAATACCTACGGGCAGATCTACGACCCGAATACGCGGGTCTTCGATGCAAACGGAAATGTCATCAGCGCGACACCGTTTCCCGGCAATATCATTCCTTCGACTCGCTGGGATTCTGCTTCGACGGCGATGAATGCCGCCGATATCTTTGGCGTGGCAAATCTTCCAGGCATCAGCAACAACCTGCGCTATCTAAGCAACAACGATCAGACCGCACACCAGGCCGACGGTCGTATCGACTTCGATCGCACCAGCACGGACCGCATTTTCTTCCGATATTCCATTCTGGACGCAACGAACGAATACACCACCAACGTGAACCAGTTTTTCCAGGACAGCAACGTCAACTCCAAATCGCTCAACCAGAATATGCAGGTGTCCGATTTCCGCACCTTTGGCACCACAAAAACCAACGAATTGCGCCTGGCTTTTAACCGCTCAAACGTTAAAACCGGCCTCGCGAGCCAGTCGGAGAATTGGAACAACAACTTCAGAATTCCCAATGGAAATCTCGGCGACTCGGGGACGCAGGGCCTTACCGAGTTCATCATGCAAGGTGTGCCGAGCATTGCAACGCCGGATTGGGTCGGGTACATCGTCAGCAATACGATTTCCTTGACGGACAATTTCACCTGGACCAGGGGCCGGCACCAGATCAAGGTGGGCGCCAACATCAATCACGTTGTGGATGTTTCGGCAGATACGATCGGTGGAGACGATCCGCGCGGCACGCTTTCCTTCGACGAAGCGATGACCTCCTTTGATGGCATTGGCTGGAACGGGGGCGGCGATCCTTCGAAAGCTCTTGCCGTGCAGCCGATTGGTTACGCGAGCTTTCTGCTCGGAACAATGACCTCGAGCGCTCGTGCCCACTTCATTCAGGGAGCTCCCTATCAATCCTACTGGCAAAACGCGTGGTATGCGCAAGACGACTTCAAGGTTCTGCCTTCGCTGACCTTGAACATCGGGCTTCGCTATGAACTCATCAGCCGTCCGATGGAACGCCATAACCGGCAATCCAACTGGGATACCCGAACCAACGAACTTGTTGTCGCCACCTCCAGCGACCGCAGTCCAGCCTTGGGACTCGACAAAAACGACTGGGGACCGCGCGTTGGTTTTGCCTGGACTCCCGACCGTGGAAAAACAAGCGTCAGGGGAGGTTATGGAATCTCTTATTGGATGGCATACTGGTCCGGCCCCCTGACGATTCTTGGACTGACGTACCCCAATTACGCCAAGGAGGTTTTCCTGACGCCGAACAACCTCACCCCGTCCTTGCAGCTCGCCTCGGACGGTTTGCCTCTAGCCAACGCGCAATATGACCCTTCCGGCAATCTGATCATTCCCGACGGCGCGTTGATCCGCGGCGCGGATTACAACTGGAAGAATCAACGGGTGGATCAGGCCAACCTGAACATCGAACGGGAAATCCGTCCGGGAATGATCGTTGATATCGGCTACCTGAATGTTCGCGGCTTGAATAACAATCACTCCACAAATATCAACCAAGCGCCTCCAACTCCTCAAGGAACGGATTACAACACGGAGCGTCCTCTTGCTGCGCAGTATCCGCAGCTGGGCGATATTCCCATTTCACAATCCATTGCCAGCAGCCGGTACGATGCGCTTACCGTGCGATTTACGGCGAACATCAGCAAATCGCTGTCCGTCAATTCCAGCTATGCCCACGGACGCAACTTTGCCAATGGCAACAACCTGGATCAGACCGACATCAATCAGTATTACGGTCCCACCCAGCAGGATATCGCGCACATATTCAATACCCAGTTCAACGAGGAACTTCCTTTTGGGCGCGGGCGAAGGTACTTGAGCGGCTCAAACCGGGTTGTGGACGCACTTCTGGGCGGCTGGCAACTTTCCGGCTTTTTGCATATTCGCAGTGGCGCGCGCTTCAGTGTGACCGCCAATGATTCGACTTCACTAAACAATGGACAGAGCAATCATCCGGACCGTGTTGGAAATGGCGCCTTGAGCCACCCGACCGTGGGCCAGTGGTTCGATACCAGCGCCTTCGTTATTCATACGACCGCAATGACGTATGGCACAGCCGGAGTCAATACCTTGCACTCGGACGGAATGCAACAACTGGATACTTCCATTTCCAAGATTTTTCACATCACGGAACGCCAGCAGTTGCAGTTCCGTACGGATGTGTTCAACACCTTTAATCATCCGAATTTCGCCGCCCCGGATGCGACCGTGGGAGATTCTGGGGAAGGACAAGTCACATCCACTTCCATAGACAACCGGCGACTACAGTTCGCGCTTAGGTATTCCTTCTAGGCAGCGAAGGGGGCGGTCCGGCGACTCGGAACCGATCCGCCCCTAATGTTCTTTTTACCGATGCTGGCCTACCGCAGTCCTGTCGTTGTTGCAGTGTGCTGTGACTAGAAAGATGGGAAACCAGCCGGAAGCGGGAGCCATCGGATCACATGGACAAGAAAAGATTGCTTGTGATTGGAGCAAGAGGCTTCCTTGGCGCGTACGCGGTGCGATCCTCCGCGGGCACATTTGAAGTTATTCGAGGCGATCGGAGTTCCACCAGTCAACCGGGAGCGGTAGAAATAGATGTCAGCGATGCGTCGAGTGTGGATCGCGCTTTTCGCGAAGCGCGGCCGGATTGCGTGCTATTGCTGGCAGCGATGTCCGACATCGACCGGTGTGAAGCATCGCCGGAGCAGGCCTTTGCCACAAATGCGCGGGGCGCAGAGAACGTGGCGAATGCGTGCGCGAGGACAAACGCGCGATTGTTGTTCACATCCACCGCCGCTGTATTCGACGGCAAGAAACACGGCTACAGCGAAGAAGATGAGATCAATCCGTTGAGTGTTTATGGAAAAACCAAGGTTTGGGCGGAGAAGACCGTGATGTCTATAACATCTTCCGCTATCGTGCTGCGGTTCGCTCTGGTGCTGGGGTTTGCGCGGGAAGGCGGCACGAATTCCATGCTTGAAAGTGTGGTCCAGAAGTGGAAAGCAGGCGAACCAGTCTCTTTTCCTACCCGCGAGATTCGGAACCCAATCGATGCAGAGTCGCTCAGCAAAATCATGATCAACATGCTCACAAATCCGGAGATCAGCGGCGTGTATCATGCTGGCGCATCCGACAGCATTTCGCGATATGAATTGGGACGGCGTCTGGCTGCGCGCGCCGGTGTTTCGGCGAAGCTGGTCCGCCCCCAAGATGCGCCTGCTCCGGGGCGGGCGCCGCGCGGCGAGGATCATTTCTTATTAACGGACAAAATCAGGAACTTTTCTGGTGTGGAAGTCCAAACAAGCGAGCAAGTAATCGAAAGGTGTTTTTCATGACGCTGCCTCAGGCGATACACGAATTGGAATTTGGCCACGGTTCCTGCTACGGGCAGGAGGAGCAAGAAGTGCTGCTCGAAGTCTTGCGGGCAAATGCTCCTTCTTGTGGGCCCTGGGTCAAACGTTTTGAGGAAGCATTTGCGAAGTTTTGTGGAACGAAATACGGACTTGCGGTGACCTCCGGAACAACCGGATTGCAACTGTCCATGATTGCGGCAGGTGTGGGGCCGGGCGATGAAGTTATCAGCACTCCCATAAGCTGGATTGCAACCGCTAACGCTGCTGCGGTGCTCGGAGCAAAAGTTGTTTTCGCGGATGTTGACCCGCGTACTTTGAATCTCGACCCCGCCTCCGTCGAAAGGAAGATAACTTCGCGTACGAAAGTGATCATGCCCGTGCACCTTTACGGGCAATGCAGCGACATGGATGCGCTGAACGAATTGGCGCGTCCTCGCAAAATTCGCGTGGTGGAAGACGCGGCGCATGCTGCCGGCGGGGAATATAAAGGACGGAAGGCCGGCTCGCTGGGCGACATCGCTGTCTTCAGCTTTCATCAACAGAAAAATATGGTCACTCTGGGCGAGGGAGGCATGCTCACCACGAGTGACAAGTCGCTATACGAACGTATGCTGTCCTATCGTTCTCTCTGCTGCCGCACGTACGACCCGAAGGGGAAATATCTGCCGCTCGATGAATCGGTTCTCCCGATGGGCAAAAAGTACTGGTATGTCGATTTCGATGAAGTCGGTTTCAACTACCGGATGACCGACGCACAGGCCGCTGTTGGCTCAGTGCAACTCCGCAAGCTGAACTCCCTCAACAAGCGGCGAATCGAGATTGCGAAGCAATATTCCGAAGGGTTGCAGGGAATCAAGGGATTGACGCTTCCTTTCGTGGCTCCGGAAAACAAGCACGTTTACCACGTTTATCTGTTGCTGCTCGAAGATTCGTTTTCGTGCACGAAAGAAGATTTTATGTGGGAACTCTACACCCGCAAACGGATCAAGGCCTGGTCGCACTACATGCCCATCCATCTGACAACGGCGTACCGCAATCTGGGACATCAGCCCGGCGAATGCCCGGTGGCCGAAAAACTTTTTGAAAGATACGTAAGTATTCCCATTCATCCAAGAATGTCGAATGAAGTGGTTCAGTACGTGATCGACAGCATTCGGGAGGTGTCGTGAGCGTTTTTGAATCCACAGTTTCAAAGCTCCGGGGAGACGGACAATTCTTCGCTGCCACTTTGCCCATCTATATCAGTCGGGCTCCCGGCCGGCTCGACCTTATGGGTGGCAACGTGGACTATACCGGCGGACTCGTATTTGAGAGCACGATTCGCGAAGCGACCTGGGCCGCGGCACAACGACGCACTGATGGACAGATTGTTTTTTGGAATCCGCAAATGAAAGGCGAGGGCTGGCTGGAACATGTGGAGTTCGAACTCGAAAAGCTCTCCAGCATAGAAGCCGTGAAAGCCCTGGTGAATGCCAGTGCGGAAGTTCGCTGGACTTCTTACGTTCTCGGTGCGTTTTTTCTTCTCCGCAATCGTTATCCGGAACAAATTAATTCCGGAGCGTCGATCTATCTGGAATCCGAAGTGCCTCTTAATAAAGGAGTCAGTTCTTCGGCTGCCGTGGAAGTTGCGACGATGAAGTCCGCAGCCGCCTGTTACGGAATCGAGTTGCAAGGCATTGAGCTTGCCGAAGCTTGCCAATGGGTGGAAAACGTCATCGCGAATTCGGCTTGCGGCATCATGGATCAAGCGGCTTCGGTTCTGGGCGATGAACATCACGTTCTGCCGCTTCTCTGTCAGCCCTGTGTGCCGAGGCCTTTGGTGAAGTTGCCAGTGGGGCTTCGCTGTTGGGCCATCGATTCTGGCGCGCGACACGCGGTAACTGGCATTGAATATGAAGCCGCCAGAGCGGCTGCTTTTATCGGTTACCGAATTATCTGTGAATGGGAAAATCTGCCCATTGAAAGAGATGAAACAGGGCGAATCCCCCGTTATGCCGATTCACGATGGAAAGGTTTCCTTTCCAACATAGTTCCTTCTGTCTTTCGTTCGAAATACGAGCAGCGTTTGCCTGAAATTCTCGCTGGCGAAGAAATTCTTTCACTCGGCAAAATTCATCCGGACCCTTTCACGACGGTCCGTCCGGAAGTGAAGTATCGAGTCCGTGCGTGCACGCGTTACGCGATTGAAGAAAACCAACGCATTGAATTGTTCATCGAACTTGCGCGAGGAACGACTGAACACGGGTCCGTGGCGGCATTCCGCCAAATGGGAGAGTTGATGTTTCAATCGCACTGGTCGTATACGGAATGCGGACTGGGCTGCAAGGAGACAGACCAGTTGATTGAAATTGTTCGGCAACATTGCGGAGAAGATTTACTTTTTGGAGCGAAAATCACCGGCGGAGGGGCGGGAGGTACCGTCGCGATTCTCGGATCGAGCGAGGGAGCATCTGCTTTTCAGAAAATTGTCGACGAGTACGCGCGACTGCGTTCTTTCGAGCCGTATGTTTTTGAGGGAAGTTCCATCGGCGCTGATCGTTTTGGGATTCAGGTGTTACGGGAGACTGCATGAGTACCGCGCCCGCCGTAGTCGCCAGCAAACCAAAAACCATCTGGTGTTTTTTTCTTTTGGCGCTGGCATCGCTGATCTGGTCGGGACAGGGAATCGCGGTAAAGGTGCTGGACCCGCATCTGGGACCGATTGCGATCACCTTTTTGCCGTTCTATGTAACCACGCTATTCTTTGTTCCGCTGCTGCTGCAGATGCGGCGGGCAAATCCAAAGGCCGCGAATCCATCTGCGAAAGACTGGATCAAATTTATTATTGCGGGCGTTGGCGGACAGGTGCTCGCGCAGCTGGGCATGACCTGGGGCATCAGCAAATCCCTGGCTTCGAATGGCGCGATTTTGAATCTGCTGATTCCTGTCATCAGCGCGGTGCTGGCCTCCTTCATGCTTAAGGAGCGCCTCACGCCGTTGCGCATAGCTGCCCTGGTGATTGGTCTGCTTGGCGTTGCGTTTCTCTCGGTGGGAGATTTCCGCCAGTCATCCTTTGGCTCCATGAAATTTCTTACTGGCAATCTTCTTATTTTCGGCGGCTGCCTCGGATCGTCCTTTTATAATGTGTATTGCAAGGGACTGATGCAGAGGTTTCAGGAAATCGAAATCCTTATTTTTAGTTACATCACCGCTTCCCTTTTCAGCATTCCTCTTCTCATCTGGGCCGAGCCGTTTCATTTCACCAGTTTTCTCTCCTTCGATAAAAGCAGCATCGCCGCGTTTCTTTTTCTGGCGTTCTTCATGTATGGCGCTTCGATGCTTTTCTTTTTCAAGGCCTTGCAGCATCTCGATGTCACCACGGCTTCCACATCTCTTTACCTGGTTCCGGTATTCGGAGTATTGCTGGCGGCTTCGCTGCTTGGCGAACGTTTGAGCCTCACAGCCATTGCCGGAGCCGTAATCGTACTTATCTCAACGATTCTGGTGGCGCGCTATGACACAAGCTATTAAGTTCACGAAAATATTGTTGGCGCTTCTTATGTGCGCAACGGTTGTCGCCGGACAAGAACCGTTCCAGGTCACGACCACGGTGAATGAATCCGCCGTCGCCGGACGGCCTGTGACGCTCGACAGTCAGGGGAAGCTTCTCCCTTGGCCCATGCCAGACAGCACGGGATACTCCTATTCCGGCTATTTTCTTTCGCAATGGACCATTGTCTGGGACCAGTACAATCGCCAGCGGCTGCCCTATTTTTTTTGCTGCTTCGATTTTGATCGCACTACCTACGAAATGATGCCGGAATGGCATTGGGTCAATTCCACGGGATATTTGCGCGCCATGATGCAGGGTTTTGTCGAGCGGCTCTACCCGTACACGGGCGATCCACGGACGCTGGAGTTTCTGCAAAATTTCGTCGACTACGAACTGGAAAATGGCCTAACTCCGGAGGGCTACGCGTGGGCTCAAGTGCCGTATCCGTCCGCGAATCCTGGTAGCCGCCGCTACACCGGTTGGAGCGATCACGGAGAGGATTTCGTCGAGCCCCATGTGGTCGGCGAAGATGGCTACGCGTATCTTCGTCTCTACGAAATGACGGGAAACACGAAGTATTTGCGCGCTGCGATTCGTTGCGCTGAAGCGCTCGCCAAAAATTTCAAGCCAGGGGATGAACGCAATTCTCCCTGGCCGAACCGCTGTTTCGCGCGCGATGGCCGCATCGACGGCGGCACCGGGATGTTCCCGTATTCCGCCAACGTCGTTGAGCCAATCATGTTGCTTGATGAATTGATCCGCCTCGATCAGGGTGACACCGCTGCTTATAAAAAAGCCCGCGAAGGCGCGTGGTCCTGGTTGATGAAATATCCGATGCAGAACAACATGTGGGTCGGCTATTTCGAAGATGTGAAAGCCAGTTTCGGCAACATGAACCAGGTGATTCCGCTGGAATTTGCGCGCTACATACTGCTCCATCCCGATAAAGACTCCGATTGGCGCGAGCATTCGCGCAAATTGATTGAGTGGGTGAAGACTACGCCGAAGTGGCCCAAGTACATCGTACATGGCGCAACAGTTACAACCGAACAAGGAAGCGGCCTCAAGAATTTCTGCTGTAACGTGCCCAATCAGTGCTGCGATAGTCATAGTGCGAGACTCGCGGCTGTCGAAGCGCTGTACTACGCCAGGACAGGAGACGCGGCATACAAGGAAGCGGCCTACCGTACGTACAACTGGGTCACGTACTTTCAAGGGCTTCCGGGAGGCGCTCACGCGCCCTTCAGCAATCAGTGGTGGTTCACCGATGAATTTGCCGACGGGCCGCGCAGAATGATGGATGCGTTTTGGGCCGTGCCGGAATGGGCTCCTAACGATGAATCGCATTTGCTCGGCTCACTTTCGGTGGTTACAAAAATCGCGTATGGCGCGGGCTCCGTTACCTATTCAACCTTCGATGACGAATCCACGGATGTGCTGCGTCTGAACTTTGCGCCTGACTCGGTAACCGTGGGCGGCAAGACCATCACGCGCCAAAAAGACCTAGCGAAGCAGGGCTACAAGTTCGACGACGCAACACACGTGCTGACGATCTACCACACAACTTCGCGAGACGTAGACATTCAGGGAAAGAGCGATTTGGTCCCACCTTCGTATATCACCTTTGACGATCCCCATCTTTCCGCAGGAACTTCCCTGCAGGGCCAATATCCTTCCGGCGTTATCGATTGGGGCAAAGGCGAGTGGCAGATCGGCACCCCGCACGGAAAATTTGGAACGTTTACGCTCGCTCTAACCGATCCAAAAGCACAACAAGCGGAGTTCAATTTCTATAATCCGCATGTGTTCGCAGGTGTGGATGTCTATAACGGCGGAGAAGCCGACGCGACAATCACAATTCGTTCTCCCGAAAATCGGCAACTATCCTTCACCATCAAGCCCCAGGAACTTCGTCGTTTAAGGACGGAGTGGCGCGATCCGGGCTTGCGAGTGTCTTTCGACATCGCCAATGGCCAGTCGCTACGCTTTGACAATCTCGCCTATCTCTCCCGGTAGCCCGTCACTGCCATCTATCTTTCTGATCACAAAGCTGAGCTATGGCCCTCCGCCCTTTCCTCATGGCGAACTCTCCTTGCCAAAGGCCAGGGCGACGCTGCATCTGGATGACGATTCAAAGAGTCTTCGCTGTTCCTCTTGATCGCTCGGTACGGCATTTCGAACGCCGGTCTGCAACACGCAACTCGAAAATCATGGGGGATTGCTATACTTTTCAACAAAACCCGCTTATTCGGGGGTTTTGTTACAGGAAATTACATGGACCCTATAACCCGATCCCTATCAGCCCAGGAAAGCAAGATTGTGCTGGCCCTGCTGCAGCTGCCGCTGCTGGAGGAGTTGCACAGATTCTCTTTAAGATATACAATTATAATGTATATCAAGGAGGGCTGATGCAGGTATCGAAATGGGGCAATAGTCTGGCAGTGCGGTTGCCCGCGGCTGTGGTTGACGCGCTCGATCTCAAAGAAGGCGACCAGATCGAAATTCGAATTGCTCGTGAGCGGGTGTTCGAAGTGAGCCGCGATCAAAGCAAACCTCGCGCGCTCGTTCGTCTACGCAAACTGCGACGTCCTTTACCTCCCGGATTTGTTTTCGATCGAGAAGAGGCCAATGCCCGCTAAGGCTTTCTTCGATACGAATGTGCTGATCTATGCCGTGGCGCACGACGATCCACGCAGCACGCAGGCTGAGGAACTCCTCGCATCAGGAGGAGTACTCAGCGTGCAGATCTTGAACGAGTTCGCCTCTGTGGCTCGCCGAAAAATCCTGATGCCCTGGAGTGACGTGACGGAAGCGTTGGATGCTTTTCGAGTCCTCTGCCCTTCTCCGTTGCCCATCACCATTGAAATGCACGAAGTGGCACTCAAAATTGCGGAGAAGCACGGCTACAACATCTATGACGCACTGGTCGTTTCCGCTGCATTGGATGCTGGATGCGCGACTCTCTATTCCGAAGACCTTCACGATGGCCAGATAATTGATGGACAACTCACCATTCGAAATCCCTTCGTCGGATCATCCGGCTAGCAATCTCTACAACTTCAAATCGAGATACAAAGAAAACACGGCCCGTTGGTACTGGGCAACGTAGCAGGTGTCTTAGGAAATCAAGTTCTTTCCCAAATCTTTCCCAAGATTATTGCTAGGCGGCACTCCGGTAGCCGCGGCGGGCATGTGCCGTGTCTGGAGAGAGTATCGATTCGCGGAATGATGATTCCACTCACGCCACTGGTTTGATACCTTAGTCCCACCGAGTCTCGCAATGTCCAGCAGGGATTTTTTACGGAACAGGAACTTGAATCGGTCATTGCGAACTTGCCGGCAGACCTAAAAGGTTTCGTCGGCTGGCTGGCAGCGACCGGAATGCGAAAGGGCGAAGCCAGTTTGCTTCGCTGGGAAATGGTTCAAGGAAACGAATTACAGATTCCAGCGACCATCTGCAAAAACGGAATGGCGCGAACCATTCCGCTCGACGGCGAGCGGGCGGAAATCATCGAACGGCGGCGACAGGTGCGAACGGTGGAAGTGAACGGTACCGCGCAAATGTGCCCGCTGATTTTTCATCGCGGCGGCGAATCGACCGGAGAGTTTAAGAAGAGTTGGAAAACCGCCTGCAAAAAAAGCGAACTGCCTTGGTCACCTAGTGCACGACCTTCGCCGGTTCGCTGTGAGAAATCTCTTGCACGCCCAGGTGCCGATTCCGGTTGCGAAATTATGGAGTGGGCATAAGTCGGACAGCGTTTTTTTTTGGTACGCGATTTTGAACACGGACGATATGCGAGACGCGCAAGCCAAGGTTGCAAAGTACCGGAAGGCCGTCGCCGCATCCGAGAAAGACAAAGTGACCGCCATACGCAAATAGCCCGGACACGGACAATACCCGGACAATCTGCCCCAAAATACAGCAAGGGCTTCCGATGGAGTTTCGGAAGCCCATTGTTTTCTTACTCAGAATTGGTTGCGGGGGTCAGATTTGAACTGACGACCTTCGGGTTATGAGCACGTATTAAATCACACGGCCCGTTGATTCTGTGCGACTTAATTCGGTTTTTGGCCTATCGACTTCTTTCCCAAATCTTTCCCAGGCTACCAGCCACCTTCTCAGGTCATTTGCGGCGCTCGATGAAACGATTTATCAGAAAAGTACTCTGGGGCATCCATACGTTCGGTTAGCAGGCCTTGGGTCCACTTCTCGGCGGCCCACCTGAGCACTTGAGCTCCGTTCATTGACTTGCCCCCTGCCCCAACCTAAGATGCCGCACATGCCAGGCACCGATTCGCTCATCGACCAGGCCTTCTCGCACTACCGCATCCTTCAAAGACTCGGCGGCGGCGGCATGGGTGTTGTTTACAAGGGAGAGGACATCCGGTTGCATCGCTTTGTCGCGCTGAAATTCCTACCCGACAACGTGGCGAAAGATGTGCAGGCACTCGCGCGCTTTCAGCGAGAGGCGCAGGCGGCATCGGCCTTGAACCATCCCAACATCTGCACCATTCATGACATTGGGGAAGCGGACGGGAAGGCGTTCATTGCCATGGAGTTTCTGGATGGCCAAACGCTGAAGCACCTCATCAGCGGCCAGCCCATCGAGCTGGAAAAGTTGCTAGATCTTGGGATTCAAGTGGCGGACGCCCTGGATGCCGCCCACAGTGAAGGCATCGTACACCGAGACATTAAGCCGGCGAACATTTTCGTCACCAAACGTGGCCATGCCAAAATTTTGGACTTCGGCCTGGCAAAAGTCGCTGCCGCAAAAGTGGCCGGCGGCAGAGCCGATACCACTGCCACGATGGAGGTAGACTCGGCTCAGTTAACTAGCCCAGGCACCGCCTTGGGCACGGTTTCCTACATGTCGCCAGAACAGGTTCTCGGTAAAGAGTTGGACGCGCGAACCGATCTGTTCTCCTTTGGAATCGTTTTGTACGAAATGGCCACCGGTTCTCTCCCGTTCAAGGGAGAAAGCTCCGGGGCCGTTTTCGACGGTATTCTCCACAAGAATCCTGTCGCTCCAGTCCGGCTAAATAACAGCCTTCCTATCGAATTCGAGCAAGTGACCTGCAAGGCTCTGGAGAAGGACCGCGAGCTGCGGTACCAGAGCGCGGCGGAAATGCGCGCGGATTTGAAGCGTCTGAAACGCGACACCAGTTCAGGACGAGTGAATGTCGCCAGCGGGTCGGGAGCTTCGCCGCATGAATCTGGATCAGGTGGGATCGCGACCGCAACCGCAGCCGCTGCTGCAGCACACGCCGAAACAGCGACTCCCTCACTGGTTCGGCGTCCTGCGCGAGGGTGGGCCGTTGCAGGGGTCGCGGCCGTCGTGATCATTGCCGTCGCTTTGGGCTACTTATTCACTCGCAGGTTGCCCCCACCTCGTGTGATCTCGACCAGCCAAATCACTCGCGACGATCACCGCAAAGATGTCGTCCTCACCGATGGGCCCCGTCTCTACCTTCAAGAAATGGTGAATGGGCGTGCGATATTAGCTCAAGTCTCGGCCGACGGTGGTGACGTGGTGCAAATCCCAGCGCCCTTTTCCAATGTTCGACTGTTAAGTGTCGCTCCCGGGGTGCTCCTTGTAGGATCTTTCACGGGTGAGGGTGGGTTTGTTTCTGATTTGAGTGGTCCACTCTGGAGTGTTCCATTACCGGCGGGAGCGCCTCATCGGGTTGCCAGCTTGCAGGCTTACGATGCTACGTGGTCCCCAGACAGTCAGCAACTCGCCTACGCCCACGGACACACCTTGTACCTTGCTCAGCGCGATGGCAGCGGCGCTCATAAGTTGATCGACGTTGAAGGGTTTGTAACAAGGCTGCGATTTTCGCCGGATGGCAGCCGTTTGCGTTTCACGGTTCAACCCCCCTGGACCGTCTCTTCCTCCTTATGGGAAGTGGCAGTGAATGGCACCGGATTACGGCCGCTGCTGCCCAGCTGGCACCAGGAACCAGGTGAATGCTGCGGATCGTGGACCGCAGATGGCCGCTATTTCTTCTTCTCAGCATTTCGCAACGGTCATTCGGACATCTGGGCTCTCGAGGAGAAATCTGGCCTACTGCGCAAGAAGAGCCAGCTTCCCCTGCAAGTCACCGCGGGTCCTCTCAACTACTTTGAGGTGGTTGCTTCGCCGGATCGTAGCCGCTTGTTTGTCATCGGCGAGCAGCCGCGGGCTGAATTGCAACGCTATGATCCGAAACTGACGCAGTTTGTCGCTTACCTTGGAGGTATCTCGGCGGGCGAAATTGATTTTTCCAGCGACGGGCGATGGATCGTGTACAAAGCCTATCCCGACGATACGTTGTGGCGTAGCCGCGTCGACGGCAGCGAAAAATTGCAGCTTTCTTCACCGCCGATGATCACTTCCATGCCGCGCTGGTCCCCGGATGGAAAGCAAATTGCCTTTGTTGGCACCAGCCCTGGTACCCCTGGCAAACTCTTCCTAGTTTCGTCGGAAGGCGGCAGCCCAGAAGAACTTCTGTCCGCTGACAAGAACAACGAGGACGATCCTCAATGGTCGCGTGACGGCAACTCGCTGTTGTTTGCCCAGTATCCGCAGCACGGTGGCGGAGATCCCAGCAAGTACAGCATACAAAAAGTCGATCTGCACACTAGGCAGGTCTCAACCTTTACGGGCACCGTTGGCCTGACGGCGCCGCGTTGGTCTTCGGATGGTCGCGTCCTCACCGCCTTCACCGTCGACGAGCGCAAACTGATGCTTTTCGATTTCGCCGCTGAAAAGTGGTCCGAGCTCACCACAGGAAAGGCCTTGCAGTACCCAAATTTATCCCGGAACGCAAACTACATCTATTTCGAAGACGTCGGTGAGAGCGGCCCTGAACTCGATCGCGTAAATCTCACTGACCATAAGCGGGAGCGCGTCCTGGGTTTTAAGGATATTCCGCGTGTCTATGTGCTTGAATCCGGCTACTCATGGAGCGGTCTGGACCTTAACGACTCGCCACTCATCATGCGAAACGTGGGTATCCAGGAAGTTTATTCTATGGATTTGGAATTCCCGTGATCGACAATGTTTGCTGTGGGGCGATTTCTTTCTCGATCCTTTCCCAAAAAGAAGAAGGGCTTGTCGGCGGAGTCCAACAAGCCCTTGTGAGTCAATAGAATTGGTTGCGGGGGTCAGATTTGAACTTACGACCTTCGGGTTATGAGCTTGAAGGTCAGACTCTAAGTCCCATTGATTTGATTGCCCTTACAGCAATGAGACCCCCGAAAACCGCTCAAACTGCCTGAGTTTTGGACCCCAGTTGGACCCTGGAATTGGAAGTTCTTCACAGTTCCTTCAATTCCGGCGTTACCCCATTGGAGATTGGGATCGAGCGCGACTGGATCAAACTCATGCACAAATCTCTCAAACAGATTGCCCCTTGTCGGTGCGGCCCCATCTCCACACAGGCGACCACGAGACCGAAGGGGCTCGTCCATTCCGCCATCGTGTTCTGCATCTCATACGTTGCCGCCTGAGGAATCTTCGTCGCCACCAAATCGGCGATGCCGTCGTTCGCCAGCCTGGTGAGACTTTCCGTAACGTCACGCACCTCCTCAAGCAGAACGTCGAACCGCGACAGTTCCTTTGGAAAGCAATTCGCTTTGGCCTCACGAAACAAGAATGACGTGATCCTTCCCTTCTCCGCGCTCGGCCCACGCATTTAGACATCCGTTAACCCGTCATCACTTCGAAGCCTCAGCTGCTTCCGCGTACAGAAAGGATCGTCAGAAAGGATCGTCAACCGTGTGAGTCACGACGCGCGATTTGTCCGCGATCGTCGACACCGTGAGGATCAAGGGTGAACCCCAGGAGAGCCTCGGCACCAATGTATCTGCGATCCAAGAAACGATCAGTTCGACGACTTTGTCCTTGATCTCACGGAGTCTCAGCAGGGCTGCCACGTCCATGAGTACCGGCATGAAGTAGTTGTCCCCGCCACGTGGATCAAGACCTCGCCGGTCGAACGCAACTGAGAGGGTCCCCGTGGCGGCCTTGCTTCACGGTGCGATGAAACGTTTGGACGAAACGCGTCACTACAATGAAGAGGTCAGGGTTGAGTCTGGCATCAAAATTTTGAACCGAGACGCCGTTCAACGAGAGACCGCAGCTTGGGATCGTCCGTGACGGCAGTAGATCGTCATTCGGATAGACCAGAATAGAACGTAAAGCGGGACCAACTAGAGCTGCCCTATTGAGTCAATCATCGGGGTGTGGTTTCGACGCGGCTTCCTCGGTGCGAATCCATGATGAATCCAGCATAGACGCAGCGGAATCGGGTCGACGAAGAAGGAGCAACCCCTCATGGCACTCGGTGACGGCATTCGGCGCAATCTTGCAACAGTAAGTAAAGAAGAACGCAATCGTCTACGCGATGCGATAATCGCCCTGAATCAAAAGTTCTATCCAGGCGACAGAAATGACCTGCCGATACCGGGGCATGTGAGCTTTTGGTTTAAGCAAGATGAAGTCCATCAAAGTACTCACGTGCACGGTTGTCCGGCGTTTCTGCCGTGGCATCGCGAAATGGTAAATCGCTTCGAACAATCGATTCGCGAAATAGACCCGGAGCTCTCGCTACATTATTGGGATTGGAATACCGATCCTTCCAACATGCCTGACGGAGATGGTGGTTTTATCAACCTATTTGACTCTGAATTTATGGGTAATGCCGATGGTGGTGTTGACGGCGGCGAAGTCGGTGCACCGTTGTTGGGTGGTGACTTCTATAAGCCCGGAGCAACCCCCCATCGCGATGCACCCCCCCACAATCCCGCCGATCCCATTCGTTCACTGACCCGAAATAAACGGGCTGGTGCGCCACCGGTCGGTGGATCCATTGATGGTTTCGATTGGCCATCCGACAGCCAACTGCTGAATGCAGCAACGTGGGAAGAATTCAACGATCTGATGATGGGAGTCGAAACGGGAACGAGTAACAATGGGGCCCATGCCGGAGCCCATAGTTATATCGGTGGAGTACTAAGCAGCGCTCATACCTCATTTCGAGATCCCTTCGTCTTTTTTCTACATTCAAACGTTGATCGCCTGTGGGCCATGTGGCAGCGACTGAACCCTTCGGTCCGCCTCGATCCAACACAGGTATATGGCAGCGAGGAGAATTCAAAAGGCGCTGGCGACGTATCATCCCTGGATCCTAGCTGGGGCATTCTCAGTCCCCTCGAGCCGTGGGCTGGCCCGGGTGCGCAAACGGCTGCCACAGGTGTGATCGCCAACGTAGTGCCCATTCGTCCCTGGGCCGCACCGGAGAACGAGCAGCTTTTCAAGGACTCGAAGAATCTGACGGTTGTCATTCCGCCGAGCTACGACACTGCTCCGCACAGCAGCTACATTGTTACCGATCGAGATACGTTCTCGACCTATGAATTGGAATCTGTTCTTTCCTATCCCCAGTCGTTCTACGTAATATATGATGGCTTTAGTCCTAACGAACTCGGACTGCCCGGACCAACGCCCACAATCAGTTTCCTCGATTCGCCGAATGGATCCGCCATAGCTTCGATCTCCGCGGGCAATCCTGTCGTTGCTTTGGAAAATGCCGCCGCGCCTGACAGTCCACAACGCATTTCCTTCGCCTTTGATATCAATTTCGCAAACGCCAGCGCGTTTCCCGTTCCGCCGACGGAAATCAGAAATATCTTCCTGAGAGCGACCCTTGTCGGTCTAACCGACATCGCCTCCATCCATCTTATCAATCAACCAAATCCTTACATGAAGGATGGACCGATAAGCTGGCTCAGTACCGACGTGCGCGTATTTCAGCTAAGACCGAATGAGGCCCTGACGGGCAGCTCCCTTCAGCTCGCAGATCCCGATTCAAATTCAAATGCGCCCTTCGACTACATTCAAGCGCTGCTAACTGAATTGCGGGGATTTGGAAACAGCCCGGCTCCCGTATTTGAGGCCATCTCACAGGACGAACAGGACAGCGAACTCGAACTATCACGAACCGTGGGAGGTATACGAGTACTGAATTTTGCCGTCGCAAAGGTACGCTACCGGGCCAATACTCAAGATGCGAATGATGTGAGAGTCTTCTTCCGTACCTTCAACACGATGGTTTCTGCCCTTGACTACAACACGCAAACAAATTATCGCAGGTCGGCGGATGGAACGGTTTCGTTGCTGGGCAAGATAGGGAGCGAAATAGCTTCGATTCCTTATTTTGCCGAACCTCGAATCAACAGTGCAACCCAGGATATGACCGAGCAACATGACAATACGAACAAACAAACTATCAGCCACGCTGTCGGCCAGGAGGCAATTCAGTATTTCGGTTGCTGGCTGGATTTCAATCAGACGGAGGACCAATTCCCACTTCATCCGTCGGGTGACGGGCATTTTGGCAATCGCCTGCCGTTGCTACAGATCGTCAGGGGAATCCATCAGTGTTTAGTGGCGGAGATTCGTTTTCAGCCCGGTGTTAACGATCCAATTCCAACCGGAGCCTCGCCTGCGGCAAGTGACCGTTTGGCGCAGCGCAATCTGGCAATCGTGCAATCCGACAATCCCGGAACAACGGAAACGCATGTGGTCCAACACACCCTCCTTGTGAAGCCTTCCGTAGTTGCCCAAGCGAAGGCAGGAGTAATACTTTCAACCGCCGCTCAAGGAAGGGTTGCATTCGATGAGTTGGTCATTCGGTGGAATGATCTTCCGCGCGACAGTAAAGCGACGCTCTTCTTTCCGGAGTGGAATGCCGATGAAGTTCTGTTGCTCGCATCAGTACTCCGACAAAGGCCATCGTTGTTGAAGAAGGTCGACACGCACACAATTGAATGCGCCGTTACCGACATAAGCTACATTCCAATCCCCGGCGTCGCTCTCAAGCCCTATGCAGGATTGATAACGTTGCAGCTTCCACAAACGGTGAGGGACGGACAATTATTTAGAGCCGATGTTCAGCAGCATTCAGGTTTCACCGCTCAGCGGGCAATTCAGGAACGTGTGAACAACGAACCCGGCGCGCATGCTACCTCGCTCTCCTCGCGCAAAGTCCTGGGTGCTTTTCGAATGACCATTCCTGTGAAGATCGGTGAACCGCTTTTAAGTCGTGAAGTTCGCAATCTGGCTGTGCTCCGCTACATCGCCCAGGCGATTCCGACTAACGATCGTTGGTATCCAATCTTTGTCCGATACATCGACCAGGTCGCTAACAAAGTGAGAGGACTTGGAGTCGATCCGACACTGATTAAACCATCAGCAGATGATCCTGGAATTCCAGGGGCGGACGTCGGGCATGCCGCGAAGTGTTTTACGGGAAAGATTTGTCAAGTCATATACGACTGCTTTGGAGACTTCGAAGGCTTTGTCCTCGAGACTTGTTCCGAGAGTCATCGCTTCAGCTCAAGAAAAGCAGGAATAGCCGAGATCGTTTTGCGTGCTTGTCGCGATCGGATGCTCGTATCCGTCTGCGTCGAACGAGGACGGAGAGGGAGAATACTACGGATAGTGCTTAGCTGCGAAGAATCTGACTGCCATTCAGGTTAAATCGAGTCTGCAATGCGAGACCTACGACCTTCCTTGCGACGATACCTTTGAACGAGCGGCCGAGACGCACTGCGCACAAATGACGTGACGACCCGCAAATATCGACTCGTCGCCCGATGGAGGATGGAACTATGGCTCGAACGCACTCTGAAATGTCGGCGGCCACCAAGGCCTTGTTGAAGGTCATTTCACCTTTGACACTTAAAGAGGAACGCAACGCGACCAGCGCCGCCGTGAAGCACTTGGCGGGAGAGCTTTCAGAACGCTACCAGGTTTTTCCGGCCGAACTTCGAATCGAGAAGCCGTCAAGATCGAATGCTGCTCCGAAACGGGCAATCGCCGTGTTGATCTTCGACTACGAAAAGAGGTACGCAGCGGATGTTTTGGTGGATCCGCTCGGGAAGCTGGTCCAGAAAACAGACCTGACCGGCTTTCAACCCCCGTTTCTCCCTAAAGAGCTTCGTGAAGCTCGCCAGATTGCGGAAAAGGATGAGCGAGTGGCGCGAGCACTCCGCGTGCGCGGCGCATTCGCTAGTGCTTTTGGTCCACATCCCCACGGCGAACCTGGTGCCCGGCTGATCGGACTGCGCTATGCGACGGTCGACCGCAAGCAGAACGTTCGCTTGCTGGGTGAGGCTGTCGTGGATCTCTCGGAACAGAAATTGCTGAACTTCGAAGATTCGCCCAACGAGGAAAACTAGTCATGCCTGCCTTTGGAAATTACCACAACGTAGTTGGAGCGGGGTGGTCCGTCTATTGGAAGATTCCAGTTGCCTCCGGCAGTGGTCTCGAAGTCTGGTGGGCCGATTTCCAGGGCCATCGCGTCCTCTGGCGCGGGAGCCAGCCGTTTGCTCTAGTTCCCTACCATGGCGGCTCTCCGACTTTCAAAGACGGCGTTGACTCTCATTGCGGTGGCGCTCCCTTTACGGCGCTTAAGCACACTGCACCGAACAGCATGGTGCCCTGGCAGAATCCTGGGCCGTTCGTTGCCGCGGTCGATACCGACGCTGTAGTAGCCAGTACGGAGCCAGCCGATGATTTCAATCCCGCAAGGCTGGTCATCTCCGCGAAGTTTCAATGCGGCTGGTATCAATACGTGCATAGCTGGGAATTCAACAGCGATGGCGTGATTACGCCACGCGTGGCCATGGGTGGTCACGTTCATCCCAAAAAGCCGGACGTGGCTCACGTACACCATATGTACTTCCGCGTCGATCTCGATATCGATGGGCTTTTCCCTCGCGACGTGTTTGAAGTCTTCAATCATGACAGCTTTGCTCAACCGGGAGGCGACAAGTGGGACACGCTCAATGCCCAGGGCAAGCTTATGCACGATACCGACAAAGCTAGGAAGTGGAGAGTGCGGAATACAGTCGCAAAGAACGACACGGGGCAGTTCAAAGGATACGAGGTGGAGCTGCCGCGGTTGGCCGGTCGAGATAAGTATTCAACCGGTGACGTTTGGGTTACGGTGTACCGTGGGGATGGGTTTCAGCAGGGCGAGAACGTTGGGTTTCAGTGTACCGACGTCGAGCTCGAAAACAACTATGCGGTGGGCGCGCTGGACGCGGTCAACGGCAGTGACATCGTGTTATGGTTGGTCGTCCGAGCTCATCACGAGCCACGCAACCTTGGCGAAGAGGCGGATCAGTTGCCGTACCACTACGAAGAATTCTCAATCGTACCGCGCAGCTTCCGTAACGCGAAAGGCGACCACCGAGGGCAAGCCTAAGTAAGATTACGTGACAGAAGGCTGACGCGAATGTTAGAGCTGCACGCGCCGTAGCCGAAATGCCGTGAGGCCATTTCGCCGCAAGTTTGAAGGAAAGCTTGCAATTCAAAACGGGCATTTGAACAGTCGGGAAATCGCTCAGCTGGAAGGCCCGACGATATTCCAGAATGACGATCAACTCTTCCACAATCTTTTAAGGGAAGAGTTGCCGACGATCCACTCGCAATCTCTAACTTCAGGCTACCGTGGACCCGCGTGATTTTCTTGAACTCTACGCTACAGCCAGACAAGTGCCGCGGCTCCTCCGAGGATCTTTCAGCCAGCTCGCAGGTTTATGGGATTTTCATTTAGCAGTAGTCAAACGTCGTCCTTAAATGTCCGCTCCAGCCTCATCCGGAAAGTCGAAACGTAGGACCTACGTATCCTCAACTTCCCGCCTCGAACGCTTTCCCGCTTATCTCGTATAGTCATTCCCTAAATATGTTGTATCTATAACTCATACGCGTCAAGTCAGCAGGATTCGGCATTCGATACTGGTTGCCGGGTCTCGGAAATTGCTGAAAGAAGAGATCTTTTGGTTGCGGAGAGCTTGACTTAGCCGTTGTAATCCGAAAATCGGATATGCAGTATCCTGCCAGGTAGGATGTCTTCTCCTTCGTATTCGAAACTTGTTGCGGTACACTTCTCTCATGCGTTCTCGTGCTTCTCGAATTGCTGCTACGCTCGCGCTGCTGATCTGCCTTGTTTGCCCGCTCGTCGAAACGCTTGACAACTGGGATCACACCATTCAAACCGGGAACGATACCGAATACCCTTTGGTTGTTCTTGCATTGTGCGTGGGAGTGGCGTATTCGTTTGCGCGCTTTATCTTCAAATCATCCGCGCTGCTTGATTTTGTTGCAAAGAGTGTATTCACTTCCTACGCTCAGAAATCTTCCTTCTCGGCGCCATGCAGTTTCACTTTTCTGCTTTTTGATGCAACGAGTCCCCCTTCCCTCCCACTGCGTATCTAGAAATCTGCGATAGCTTATCCAAAAACGCACGCGGGCGAAGGTCCGTCTGTTGACTCCGCCGCGATGGTCCGTCTTTGCAGTTCAACCAACACACATTTCTTTGTTCTTCCACCATTTGTTGGACTGGGTGACTCAAGATGATTCTGGCTTGCCGTCATGTTGCTATTGGGTTCGCCGTATCGTTTGCCTTGTTGTTTTGCGCGGCTGACGCTGCCGCTCAAGCGTCGCGAGTTGGAGCAACCTTTGAGGGCATTGTTCGTGACGCCAGCGGCGCTGTCATTCCCAACTCGAAAGTTACACTGCATAACCCTTTGACCAATCAATTTCGCACGGTAACAACGGATGAGCAGGGTTTTTTTCGAGCAGAGCAGCTTGCTGTCGGCACCTATGAAGTGCGAGTGGAACAGACAGGCTTTGCACTCTACCGTCAAGCAGGCGTAGGAGCGAGTCTTGGACAAACCGTTCATCTCGACATCGTGCTCGCTCCGCCGTCGGCGTCTGAACAAGTGACAGTCAACGCCCAACCCTCGTCACTTGATCCCTCACAGTCGTCAGTCGTTTCATCGGTGGATCAAGAGAGGATAGAAGAACTGCCTGTGCGAAGCCGAAATTACTTGGATTTCGTGCTCCTTGCACCAGGCGTTTCGAGTTCACCGATAGCCTCCGGCGCGAGCGGTTCGACGCCACTTACTGGCAGCGGCTTCACGTTCGGTGGTCTGAGATCGCGGAGCAACAATCTCTCCATCGATGGCCTGGACAACAACGACGAGTACACGGGTTCGAGTCGCACCGAGCTTTCCCCGGAAATCGTGCAGGAATTTCAGGTGGTCAACAATGGCCTTTCGGCGGAGTCGGGCGGAGCCTCGGGAGGTTCGATCAATGTCATCACTCGTTCCGGGACAAACACGATTCACGGCGACGCGTTCCTATTTGCGCAGGACGGCGCACTCAATGCGCGGGACCCGTTCGAAACGGAGTCCGCGAAGCCATCGTTTCGGCGCTTCCGCGCTGGCTTCGCTCTGGGCGGACCGGCTATCAAGGACAAAACGTTTTATTACGCAGCCCTCGAACAAGAACACAACCGAGGGCAAATCGGCTCGGATATTGACCCTACTGTGGCATCAACCATAAATGCCTTCCTCGCGACCGGAGCAGTTCCAAGGCTAGCAACGCGCCAGATCACGACAGCTTTCTCTCCCATTGCGCGCGCGGAAACCGAAGCGGCGGGCAAGCTCGATCACCAGCTCACGAAAGATACTGCGCTGATGCTGCGCTACACTTTCACAAACAACAAGGAATCAGGCGATGCGTTCAACACCAACGGCCTCATAGACGCAAGTGCCCGCGGCAGCAGCTTCACGAGCGACAATGCTTTTTCGGGATCGCTCACAACGGTCTTAAGTTCGGAAGCAGTTAGCGATCTGCGCTTTCAAGCCGCCACGCGGCATGCCGTGCTGCGCACGAACGAGCCTTTCGGCCCGGGGATTGACATCGCTGGACTGGTCACCTTCGGGCGGCCCTATGCGGGAAACAGCGAACGTCGCGAAAACCATTATCAAGCCAGCTATACGTATTCTCGCACGCGGGGCAAACACCTTTGGAAGGTCGGCGGAACGGTGAATCGGATCAAACTGCGTGCCGACGTACCGGACGGCTTCGATGGCGTATATCTCTTTGGCTCTCTCGGCGATTTCCTCGCGGGAAATCCTAACCAGTTTCGACAGGCGTTCGGGAATTCGAACGTGGATTTCCCGGTGACGAGTGTCGGCGGATTCGTGCAAGACCATTGGTCGCTTGCCAGCCAACTGACAGTTGAGATGTGGGCGTGCGTTACGATTTTGAGCGCCTGCCTGCCGGGTTCAATCAGGACATGAATAACGTCAGCCCGCGGATTGGTCTCGCTTGGAGTCCGTCTCCTACATGGGTTTTTCGCGCGGGGTATGGAGTTTTCTTCGACCGCTACGTTCTCGCCAATTTTACGCGAGCCATCGAGAAAAACGGTTCACGGGCGTTCGAGCAAGTTGTGGATGGAAACGCAGCAGCCAGCCTTTTCGCAGCTGCGCAGGGCGGGCGGCTTGTTGCGCCTGCACCCGGGATTGCTCCATCTAACTTCCGACCTGATCCGCGCATGGCGACTCCCTATAGCCAACAAGCCAGCGTCGGTGCGGAATACTTGCTCGCGAAGAATCTTACGCTGCGCGCTGACTATTTGTTTGTTCATGGAGTTAAGCTGCCTCGAACGGTTAACGTCAATTTGTTACCTCCAGTGGTCCTCACGGTTGCGAACGCGTCTAGCCTTGGTGTTCGAAATCCAACGCCACAGCAGATTGGACGAGAAGTCTTTCCACCCGGTCGTCTCGATACCCAGTTTGGAGACATCTATCAACTACAAGATTCCGCAGGGTCAACTTACAACGGAGACTCGCTCACACTCACTCGGCGGATGAATGAAGAACTGGAATTCTCGGCCAGTTACACTCTCTCGAAGACATTTGACGACGCCTCGGACTTCGACGAGCAGCCCCAAAACCCTTTCAATCTGCGCGGGGAGAACGCGGTTTCCCGCCAGCATCAGCAACAACGCTTTGTTTTCAACGCACTCTGGGACTTGCCCATTGGGGAGGAGGAGGATAAAAACGGGAAGCCAGAAGAAAGCACTAGCTGGCTCGCGCAAACCTTCAGCCATATTGAAGTGGCACCGATTTTGACATTCGAAAGTGGCCGGCCTGTGAACCCCCTGACGGGCGTTGACTCGAATCAGAGTCACGCATTTCCGCTCTCGGCCAGACCGCTCGGCCTCGGCAGAAATTCTCTGAACACGCACGCGCTGGCCACGATGGACCTCCGCATCCTGAAGTACTTCCCGTTCGGCAGTGTGAAGCGCCTCGACGTGGTGGCGGAATTCTTCAACCTGTTCAACAGCGCGAATGCCTCCCAGATCAATCCTGTCTTCGGCTCAGACCTGACGCCGAGGCAGGGATTTAGGAAACCGATTGCCGGAACCGGTGCCCGCCAAATCCAGTTCAGCGTGGATTTCGAATTTTGAGAAATACCCGGCAAGAGATTGCCGGTAAGAACGCATACGACTTTGAAAGGAAATCCAGAAATAATGTCGACTCGAATCAGAAACGCATTTCTCCATTTTTCACCGTCGCTGCTAATCTTTATCGCCTTGATTTGTGGTTCGGCGCCCGCCTCTGCTCAGACGACAAACTCATCCGGTGAACAAGGACAGGAGGCGCAACCGATTTCCGGTTCGTCGTCATCATCATCGGGTCAGGTCTCAGAAGATCCGCAGCAGCCATCCACGCAACCCGTAATCTGCGGCGTTACGCATCTCGGGCGGTGCCTCAAAGATATCGGCCACGATCAGGCCGGGATCTGGACTAGTCCATTGCACATCCAGCCGAAAGACGCGTTCTGGCTGGTGCCCTTTGCCGCTGGCACAGGGGTTGCGCTTCACTATGACGCGCAAGCACAGCAGAATCTTGGTATCGACCAGACTCGGATTGATGCGAGCAATATCATCTCTGGCTTTGGTTCGCCCTACGCCACTCTCGGAGGCGCTGCTGGGCTCTACTTTCTCGGTTTGCGGACTCACAATGAGCACCTTGCCGAAACAGGGCGTCTCGGAGCGGAAGCAATCATCGATTCCTTACTAGTAGTAAACGCACTGAAGCTCGCCACCAATCGTGAACGTCCCAACGAGGGAAACGGCCAGGGGGGATTCTGGCCCCATGGAACGCGTTCATACGAGGTGGACGGCTCATTTCCTTCTGGGCACGCAGCGGAGAGCTTCGCGCTGGCGCGAGTCATTGCGTCTGAGTATCCCAGCAAGCCCGTCCAGATAGCTGCTTACGCCTTTGCCTTGGCAATTAGCACGAGCCGCGTGACCGCACGCCAGCACTTTCCTTCGGACGTTCTTGTCAGCGGCACTTTTGGGTATCTGATCGGCGGATATGTGGTTCGACATCACTCAACCGAAAACGTTGCCTCGGGATTTTCCTTTGTTCCCGTAGTGGATGCGTCCACCCATACTTTTGGCGCCATTGTCGCACTACGTCCCGACCAGTTAGACATGGCGAAGGTTGGTCGGCTCATGAACCGGATACGTCTGAAATAAGAGTTGAACCTGTGAAGGTAGCAGATCGCATGGTTGGCGGATTCGTTCCAGTGGGGATATCTGCGTTGTTTTTCCGTTGGTACGAACCGTGCCATGTGATTGGCTCATTCCGCCTCCAAAGGATTTAATGAAAATCTTGCTGTTCAACCCAGATAACGGTGTAACGCGCAACTTCATCCCGAATCTTTGGATGTTTCTACGACTAGCAAGCGCCACTTGGATGAGTCGCTGTTCCCGCTTCTTGTGCCGGAAGAATCTGTGAATTCGGCACGGCATACGGTGTTTGGCCAGCCAGGTTTGCCGTACATTGCTGAAGTACCTGCTGAATTGGGGAGATCGGTGACGGAAGGTTCGGCAACGAGTGGTCAGGCGCTTTGAAGTTGAGAGCGCTGGTGAGGTCGCCTACTGTGGCGCGACGCCATGCGCTCAGGTTCGGCACTTCCGCGCCAAACCGTGTTTCAAGGAATCGCAATACGGAAGTGTGATCGAAGAGATCGGACGAGACAAACCCTCCGCGGCTGAAGGGCGAAATGATCAGCGTCGGCACACGGAAACCAAGGCCAATCGGACCGGGTATCGGAGGACTGCCCATTACTGTGGGGTCCGGGACGGCAGGTGCGGTTACATATTCGCCGGCGGTTCCCAGAGGTGGCGTAACCGGTGACACATGATCGAAAAATCCGCCATTCTCATCATACGTCACGAACAGAACCGTTTTTGCCCATAGCGCTCGATCCGCTGTCAGGGCATCCACAATTAGCGACAGAATATTTTCACCGAACAGCGACGGTGCCGGAGGATGATCGGAGGTTACGACCGACCCTATGATCCAGGAGACTTGCGGCAGGTTTCCGGATGCGACATCGGCCAGAAAATCAACGGGAAACTGTGGGCCGAACGCATTTTGATGCAGCGCCGACGCGGGATCCTGAAAATTCTTGAAGTAAGAAAGAACATTATCGGAAAGAATTCCACCGAGCACGTTCTCATCGGGCGATGAATAAACCTTCCAGGAAATACCGCGAGTCTGGAGCTGCTCAGGCATCGTCGTGTAGGTCAGCCGGCCGTTGAAGGACGAGCGATTTGCGATGATGGTCTGCAGAATAGGCCCGCCATTCTGTCCAGCCGGATCAATGGATGCCGCCATGGTGTAGAGGCGGTTCGGATCGGTGGGGCCCAGCACGGAACAGAAATAGTTGTCGCAGATGGTGAACGCATCAGCCACAGCATAGTAAAAAGGGATGTCCGCGCGCGTGTAGTAGCCCATGTTGAGTACGGCATCATTGGGATTGATCGGGAGGCGCGAGGTCACAAAGCCATCCATTGCGCCGTTAGCCCAGCTCAGGTGTTGCGGCACCCAATCATGGGTAATGTCGTGAGTGCACGCAGCGTTCGTTATCGAAGCGTCGAGATGGAACGGCAGCAATTTCGCGATTGGCGGGGCTGTGGTGTTGGCAGGGTCAGGCTGTTGAAATGCTGCACTTTGGTCGGAAAAACCTCGGACCCCGCGGTAGCTTCCGAAGTAGTGATCGAAAGAACGGTTTTCCTGGATCAGGATGACCACGTGATCGATATCGCTCAATTTTGCGCAGGCCGGTGGGATGGGTGAACCTGTTGAAGTGCCGACAGAAGCGCCTCCACAGCCATACAACCCGAGCGACGCGAGCTCTGCGGCGGCTGCGATGCCGCTTAGCTTCAAGAGTTCTCGCCGACTCACCCTGTGGACAGTCATACAGGCTTTGATGCGATTCTCGGCATGTGTGGCAGAACATGCTTTGTTGAGGCACGGAGAAGGCAATTTACTGGTCAGCCGGAGGGAGCAAGGATCGGCCGTCAATCCGAGATGGGCTTAGATTTTTGGGAAGAACGCCACGCTAACGCGTGCTATTAACTCGCAGAAAATTACAGGTCTTGAGATCTTTCCCGTTACGGGCCGCGATGTTGTACCGCACCGCCTCTCTAGTGCGTTGGAGGATTGTAGACATCGAAGTTCTGGATACGTGCTCAACAACCAGCTTCGTGAACCAGTGGAGTGATGGTGAAATATCCCGACTCAACGCAATTGCTTCCACTTCAATGTACACGCCGCCATCCCGCTCCTCAAATTTCGTGAGACTGTAAAGCCGCCAAATATAACCATGGCCCTCGTCCGTCGGGAGCTTGTGCGGATCGGGTTGACCATAATCCTTGATCTCCTGAACGCGAGTACTGTAGGAGATGCAGTACCGGCGCCTCCCATCCAGCTGCGAGCAATGCGACTCGAATTGGCCTTCCAAAACGATCTTCTCAAAGAGCACGCTCTTTAGCCCGACCATAGAGAACTCGTAATCCTCGCCGGTCCGGCCGACGAGTTTCGATTCGATGACTGTTGGCTTGTAGAAATCTTTGTAGCGGTCGTAGTCGTGAACCACGGCGAATACATCACTTATTCTGACGCCGGGGATGAAAATGGCCCCAATCCAGTCATGGATGAGCCCGTCGTGCACCTTCTGCGGGCCAGCTTCTCGCGCGGGTGAAATCAGAATTTCACCTTGCCGGACGTGCTGGTTCCGGCCGGGCTCTTCCTCGATCCACAGGAATGGATCGCCCGTACCCAGATTGCGGTGCATACGTAAGTTGGCCGTCCGAAGATAATCGTCCCACGCGTTTAGCGTTTCCTGTTTCAATTCTGATGCATTCGAGATCGCGGGGACGCCCAGAAGCACCAGGATCGCGAGCCCATTTCGGAACAACTCGAGAAGTTGACGGCGCATAGCCTTATTGAGTCTGATGTGCAAATAGGATGGTGTGCCGCCTCGCTTTACCCATCGGTTGGCTATTGGCGATTCATGGTCCCTCCGAACGATAACGCTACCCAAGAACCGCGTCTACCGTCGGGAGCATCAAGGAACGAAATACCTCATCGATTTCTGACGGTGTTAAGCGGCTGCGGCTGTCCATCCACCAGATCAGAACAGCGAAGAAAAGCCGAGGTGAGATAGTGAGCAAACAAATCAACGGGAACCTCCGAATTCGCTGTCTTCAGTTTCGCAATTTCGGCCTTGCATTCTCTTCGTCATGTATCCGCACGGCCTTGCAAAGCGCACAGCAGTAATTACGAAGCGGTTTCCGCTTCCTTCAGGTCCGCATCAGCCTGTGAGGTGCCCGCCTTGCTCGCGGTCTTGGAGTCCGCCTTCGGTGCAAGCGCCTGGATGGATTTCCCCAAGCTCAACTTGCTCGAGCCCGTCCCGGTCGGGCAGGTCGTTCCCGAGGCTGGCGCTGAGCCGGTCATATTCGCCTTCATGCACGCAAACGGAACATCCAGGTTATGGCTTACATGGATCGCAGCCACGCATTGGCCAAGGTTTTTGAAACCTCCACAAGCATCCTTCAGGTCCGTGCCCGCGGGCAGAAGGCCCTTGGACTGGAGTTTCGAGGTCAGCTTGCTGTCGAGCTTCGTGTTCTTGCTCAGAAGCGTGGTCGGCGAACTGGCCGCCGCCCCCTTCGTTGATCCATTCATGCTGCCGTGATCCGCCGCCCCATTGTTCATTGCCGGTCCGTGAGAGCCACCCGCCCCGCCTCCTGGACCGCCATGCGGGTGTTGCGCAAACGCTGGAGCGACCGCAATGCAAAACGCCGCCGCAGCCGTCAGGATTCGTCGTTTTTCTATCATCGCCATTCCCTCCTGAAACAGAAGTATGAGTCCATTGCACTGCTTAGTTCCTGGAAGTCCCTCCCCGCCGCAGCAACGGAGAAAGATTGAAGCCAACACTGAACGAAAGCGTATCCAACTGGAAATGAACACTGTGCGTATAACCGAAGTCCACATCAACGTACTTCCATGGGCTGAAATCAAGGTCCGCGTTGAAACCGTTGTCGCTGTCGATTGAAGAGCCGCCCGTCGTCAGCGCGTTGTTCTGGTAAACGCGACCGTGCTTTGAGGTTCCTCCGCCGCTGGCGCCTTTCCCGACGACTCGGCTGTACACTTTCTGCGCGCCCCACGGTGCCACGTCGTATGCCGAGACGCTGAGCGTCAGCGAACGCCCCAAATCAAAAGCGGTTCCCCCTTCGAAGTGCGCGAGGGCTCCCAGCGTCGTGTATGGCCTCCGCCAATAGCGTGAATCAAGAATCGAGTTCGCAACGCCCGCGCTCAGGAACGGAGTAAATCGCCCAAGCTCTTTCGCTACTTGGTTCGTCCAGTCAAACGTAACGCGTCCTGTGCTCAAGCCCTTCGAGCTATCGCCGGTCGGAAGTGCGACCGTTGCGACAGAACCAAAATTCAGCACAGGCTTTTTCTCGACGAATTGCAGTTGGCCAAAAACGTTTGCAAGTCCGCTGTTGCTCGTAGTTGCTCCCGTGGATGTTGTGCCGCGGACAAAAAGAATCGGCACTCCCACATCTGCCGAAAAATGTTTGTTGAAGATATACCCGGTCGTCGTCGTCCAATCGTAGACGTCGCTGCCGGACGCGACGCTACCGTTGAACGCGGTATTCAGCGTCATGCCCGACGTTCGTTCTTCCTTCGCTGCAGGTCCCGACCCTGCAGGAACCTGGGCCACTGCCTTCTTGCCTTCGAGAAACATCATCAACACGACAAAACTCAGCCAGAGTTTTCCTCGCAATCGCCTGTCTCCTCGAATCGAAAACTAGCCGCGCAAGCTCTCGACATACGGGTCGGCCACACCCGTACTGCTTCCTGCTTTCACCTGCAAACCCTGCGCTTAGGCACACACGAAGACTGGTTAGACATTAAGATGCAAGCCAGAAGCCGAACGCTGGCCCGAAGGTAAGCCCTGCATCATCAATCGGTAAGAGATCCTTGTTCCGGGTTATCTGTTTTTCGCCAGACCCGACGAGCGTAAAAACTACTCATTTTGCTGACGACTCGCACTACTATATCTAGCGGCGTCTATTCGCTGCTCTTCGCCCCTCTGCTGAGACATGTTATTGAGATGGCAGAAACGGACCGCCTAAAATCTCATCGGGAATCGTCACATCAAACGAATTCTCGCATTTTACGCACTTAACCGATTGCGGATACATCGCGTGAAACTCAGACCTCGCCCGCATTTGAACTATTTGTTTCTGCTGACAATGCTCGCAGATGATGGGCAGCAAGACGTGCCGTTCACTCGGCTGGGACATTTGATTCCTCCCGCTGACAGTGTGCGTCGGAGAAGCGCGCGTCAATCTCGGTAGGTGTGCATAAGTTCGGAAAACTCCGGAAAAGTTCGCGAAGCTTTATCGGAAAGAGATGTCGCTCTCGAGAGAACCAAGTTCGATCGTCAGGATGAGGCGCAACTGGACAAGGTTGAGAAAACATTATTCGCAGTGGGGAAATTCCGAATAGCGCAGGATGATCCTTGTCACGGGCACAATAATACCCGCCAGCAGTTTCTTTCCGTCGGCTTGGATTGCATAAGCCGTTGAAACCCTCGAATCGATATACTATCCGAAGCCAATCAGTACACGACCGTAAAGTTCCCCTGACGATCTGCAAAGATGCTTGGCAGTCCCCAAACGGGAATTCCAGATGCATGACCCTCTACGCCGGTGGGCATTCCTGATTTATCGAAAAGTTGCCAGCCGAGTGAGCCGCCCTTTGACCAGCCGGTGCCTTCCGTCCAGACCAGGAGCATTTGACCATTCGCGCTTGCGGCCACGGCAGGATGCTTCCGATTATTCCCATCCCCCGGCGCAGCGATAGCCGGAGAAAGCTCAAAGGAATGGGGATCGACCGTGTCGAAATAGACTTCGCCCGCCTTCTCCCACGCGGCTAGCACTCGCCGCCCACCTTCGCTCAGATAATCTGTACTCATTGGACAGGCGTTCAGCTCCCATGAAGCAACAGCCACGGTGCGAAACATATTGCCGTGGTCCGTCGAAACAAGAAGCGTGATGTCTCGATGGATACTTTGTGCCGCAGAACGATAGAGAACGTAAAGAGCGCCGCGTTCGTCCGCGAACGCGCGCATGCCGCAACATCCGCAGGCTCCAAGCACAGCCGGGGAGATGGGCACTTCGCGCGCAAAATTCTTTCCCTCATCTGTGGACCGCGCCAGATAAACGCGGCGATGCTCATCGCCCGGCTCCTCACCCGCGGCATGCCAGACTGCATGAACGTTGCCGCGGACGTCGGCCGCCACAGAAATTCCGCCGTCACCGCCTTTTGCGTATTGCATCAGATTGCGCTGCGGCTCGAATGCGGTACCCGAATCGTTTAGTCTGGAAAAGAATACTGGCATGGTTGCAGTGGAATCTCCGGATCGGGCCTGTGGACCAAACCAGATGACGTAGGCTCGCCCGTTTCGTCCGACAGCCATCTGAGGCCCCCGCACCGCACCTATGGCGACGGCACTTCCTGGCTCGGAGTTCACGCGAATCGGTTGAGAAAAATCTTTCCCCGCGGGGTCGCGTCTTACGTATTCAATATCGCCCGCCGAGGCATCGCCCTTGAAATAAATCATGTGCAGCACACCATTGCGGGCAAGCACAGTCTGCGGTTGAATCCCGTCATGTGGTGTCCGCAACAGATTGATTTTGGGAATGGCGTGAGCACTCGCGTGCATTGAATAAACTGCGATGGTTGTGCCCATCGCTAGGATCATCCCTAGCACGCCCGCCGCAAGTGCTGTGCGCTTCATTTTCTCACCCGGACCGTCATCTTAACTTAAATGGCAGAATTCCAAGGCTTATCCGGTACTACGTTTCAATTCGTAACGGTCCAGCCTGTGGTTCGCTCCGACACTCAGGCTATACTTTTCCGGTCCACCCTCAACTCCCTTATCGAACACGTCAGGAGAACACCGTGGCAAAACAAGAGAACCGCGTCGAGTTGAAAGGCAGCGTGCGGGCGCTGCCGAGCGGTGCGCGGGAAGTCGGGCCGGCTGACCCGGATGAGCAAATCGAGGTGAGCGTCTATGTGCGGAGAGGATCGGAACGGTCCGAGTTTCCTTCCGTCGAGGAGATCGGATCCCAACTTCCGCGCGAGAGGCGGCACCTTTCGCGTGAGGCTTTCGCCACAGCGCACGGCGCGAGAGCCGCGGATATCGAAAAAGTTCGCGCATTTGCTCTGCGCTACGGGTTACGCGTTGTAGGTGAGGATCGCGCACGGCGAAGCCTGAGGCTGCGCGGGTCTGTGCAAGCGTTCAAGGATGCGTTCGGAGTGAAACTCAGCCGCTGCGAACATTCGTCGGAAACGTATCGCGGGAGAATAGGAACAATATCCATTCCAAGCGACCTTGACGGAATCATCGAAGGCGTATTCGGGCTTGACGACCGGCCACAAGCGAAACCGCACTTCCGGGTGCGTAAAGCGCGGCCGCGGGCTGTCGCCGTTCCCTATACGCCCCTTCAAGTCGCGCAGGCCTACAACTTCCCCAGCGGCGCCGACGGCAGCGGGCAGTGCATCGGAATCATAGAACTTGGCGGTGGGTATACCGCCGAAGGTCTGAACTCGTTTTTCAGCAGCCTCGGGATTACCATGCCGAAAGTGACGGCGATTTCCGTTGATGGCGGCAAGAACACGCCAACGGGTGACCCGAACGGTCCGGACGGCGAAGTCGAGCTCGACATCGAAGTGGCTGGCGCGATTGCGCCGGGCGCGCAGATCGCGGTGTACTTTGCACCGAATACGGACCAGGGTTTTATCGATGCCATTACAACGGCAGTTCACGACACAAACCTGCGGCCATCGATCATTTCGATCAGTTGGGGTGGGCCGGAGAATTCCTGGACGGCGCAGGCGCGGGACGCGCTCAACTCGGCTTGCCAAGATGCAGTTGCTATCGGCGTGACGGTTCTAGCCGCCTCCGGCGACGATGGCGCTTCCGACGGCGACCCGAACGGCAAGCCAACCGTTGATTTTCCTGCCGCGAGCCCGTATGTAATCGGATGCGGCGGCACCAAGTTGACGATTTCAGGCAACACAATCGCGAGCGAGCAGGCGTGGAACGAACTCTCGGCGAACGAAGGTGCGACTGGCGGCGGCGTTAGTCAAGTTTTTGCGCTGCCGAGCTATCAACAAAGCGCCAATGTGCCGAAGGCTCCGAACGGATTTGCGGGGCGCGGCGTGCCGGATGTGGCCGGGGATGCAGACCCAGAAACAGGGTATAGCGTGCTCGTGGACGGCCAGTCATCGGTGATCGGCGGGACGAGTGCCGTTGCGCCGCTGTGGGCGGGGTTGCTGGCCCGGGTGAATCAATTGCTGGGGACGAATGTGGGCTATTTGAATCCCCTGCTGTATTCGGTGAACGTTGAGCAAGCGATGCACGACATTACATCGGGGAGCAATGGCAATTACTCCGCTAGGCCGGGATGGGATGCATGCACGGGACTCGGAAGTCCCGATGGCAAGGCGCTGGTAACGGCGCTGGGCCGGACGTAATTAAAAAATAGAAAGCAGATTAGTGTCTTCTGAGTGCCACTGAGAGTTAATGCTGTAATTGCGCAATGGCGCGCCTTGTCAAGGGAAGTGGCCCGGGATTCGCGAATCGTCTGCCACTGAATTGCACAGGGACGCTTTCACTTCGTGGGAAAACGCGCGGTCGCCGCCCGAATCACTTCGCGCAGGTCTTCATCGCCTTTCGCGCTGACTTCGCGGAGCGTCTTCAGGGCTTCTGGCGAGCCGATCGCCGCAAGCCCGATGGCAGCCTTTTGCCTGTATTTCCGGATGAACTGTTCGCGGCCCTGGTTAATATAGGCTTCCTTTGTGAGGCTTTTGGCGACGCGCAGTTGTTCTTCGGTCAGACCAATTTGGGGGTCCTGTCTCAAGAAAGCTTCGCGCTGGGACCAGCGCTGCTCGAGCCCGCGCTGCATTTCTGCAAGCGCTTCCTGGTCCGGCCCTTCCTTGAGTAATGTAATGAGCCGCGGCTCCAGCTCGATCTTGAACTTCAACAGCTGATCCACCGCCTGGGTGCGGCCACCAATTTCACAATCCACGTCCAGGAAATACTGCAGGGCGGCCAGGCCTTCTGCGGAGATAGCTGCGGTCCGCACTTGCGCTCTGAGATCCAGCGTCGCGACCCCCAGGAGGACGCTCGCAAAGAAGAATGTTTTTGCAGTGCGTCTCATGTTCGCCCTCCTCTCAGTCTCTAGGTGGTTAGTTGGGCGGCCAATTCGGCCCATCGGCCCAAATGCGTTTTTGCACCGCGGGGCAACCGAGATCCGTGGTGCTGGTGGAATTGCCACAAGTGCGCGTTTCCAGACCCGGGCGCTTGTTGTACACCCCGTTGATGGAGGAGCTGGCGTTGACAACGGCGCGAAAGGTTTGCCCTTCGGTCAGAAAGTTCCGGTTGTTGCTCGCGTTATGCATCACGTTGGTCGTATCAAAGAAATTGCCAAAATTGGGGATATCGTTGGCATGCTCGAGAGAAAAACCGTGGCCGACTTCGTGAGAGAAGAGATGGTCGCTGGTGTCTTTTCCCATCGCGACCACGTTGCCCCCGCACCACACCCCGTTCGTGGTAGCTGCCCCATTCCCGAAGTCCACGGTATCCACGTAGTAGATGTTGATCCCGCCGGCGTTGAAGCCGATCTGGGTCTTGATATTCCCCGCTTTGGCGCACGTGAACGCGTGGAACGAAGCGGCATTTGCATTTGTGGTCGCGTCGTTGATCTGGAACTGACTGAATCGGATTCCCTGGCGTTCGTCGGCGTAGATCTGAGACGTTTTTACGCAGGCATTGATCGCAACCATCTGCTGGTTGGCAAAGGGTCCTTTAACGATCCACACAAAGAAGGGGACGAAGTACTCATTTTCGAAGTTCAGATTCACCGTCTCGTCGTTATTCGTCCAGGTCAGGCCGGGCTTCAGAGTAGGCGGACGGTGGTTTGTGTAAGCGATAATCTCTCCGGGAGAGTTGGTGAAGTCTCCGATCCCGATGTTGCTTCCTACTGCCCCCGTAAACCGAGCATCGTTGAGGGCGGACCCGCCCTTCGTCCCATCCACAAGAATCCCATTCTCGCCCGCGCCTCCGTTCGTGAGGTGCACCTTGTCGCCGCAGCCACTACAGACGAGACTTGCCGTGAATAGCATTGTGGCGAGCCCGAGATATCCGCGCCGTGGTGACATAGTGACGCTCCTGGTAGGGGCCAGATGGGGGGAGAAGCAAAGAGGAGAATAGTGGTTCGGTGAGCTCGAGTCAAGTAGCCCATATATAAACAGCATAGGGTCTCAACTAAGCGGGCAGTGTCGGCGTCATGCGCTCCTATGCGCTCTTTCGGTCACGCTCACCTCGGCAAAGCTAGTGTTGCTGCCCAATTTGTCGAGATCCAAGACGGGAAAACCCCATGCCGACCAACTTTGCGCGCTCTCATGACTCCTCCTTATCCCGGGCGCCCGCCATGTTGAGCCATATCAGCGCTCTGCTTCACGCGAGGCAATTAACAGCCGATTGACCTTGAACATTTTGTGAAATTCGTCATATTCGGCGAGCACCCGCCCTGCTGCAAACGTCGCGTCGAGCGCATCGTGAAATCTGTGATTGTCGGGAAAAGCTTGTTTCAGGTTTTCCAGTGTCAAGGCATGGACCAGACCATCCGGTCCTACACTGAAGAAATACCCACGGACAGTGTGGATTCCCCTCCCGTGCGACACTAGAACTTCGCGAGCGTAGATGTGTAAGACTTATGGAAAATATCGTGTAGCCGAGTCTGTGAGTCTTAGATCCACAGTCGCCTGGGAAAGAGAACCGGCGATTCGTATAGTCGTCGGCGGTGAAGTACACCCGCTCGTAATTGGCGTCGTCGGCTGTACAGCTCCTTCCGCGCACAGCCTTGTGGACGAGACTTCCTTTCGTCAGGCGACAGTAGTCTTGCCAGGAATCATATGCTTCGGTTAATACTCTGAATCTATCCGCCACTCTTGTCCACGAACGTCACATAAGTCATGAAGCAGGTTTCGTTCGAGGACAAGCATGTGAATAGTGGAGGTGGACGATCTTCCATTGGCCATCCGTCTGCTTCCACACTTGGGTCTCATTTCCGGTCGAGTCGACGACCTTGCCTTGAAATGTTCCTCTTACTTGGTACTGTCGACTGACGAAGGCGAGAGTGGAGCTTGCCGTAACGCGGACGTCAGAAAACGACAGTTGAAGTCCTTCGCCCTCGAGAATTTCGGGCTTCAGGTGATTTTCGAATGCGTCCCTGGCGCCGTCGTTTCGCACGCTGTGTTCGTAGAGAAGCATCTCCGAGGCCAGCAGTTTTCTGACGGTTTCAACGTCTTTCTTCGCGACCGCCTGGTCGTAGACACTGAGTGCTTTTCGAACGGAATCCTCTTCACCGCTCGCCAATGCGACAAGCGGCAGTACCGCAGCCAAAACAAGAACGAAAAACAAGTGCTTCACGCGTCTTTCTCCTCTCCTCGAAATTACAAAGTCCTTGCTCATGCGGACCGCCTGGCGGAGAAACGAAAGGCGCGTTTCTCCGCTTCGATCACGACGTCTTCGAACCCTGCTCTTCTCAGCCTGGGTTCAAGGTGCGCCGGATCAATGGGAACTAGCGTGTCGCCCCAGTGCATCAGACGCAAGCTCCAGGTATCGACTGCATCCATTCCGACGAAGACGCCGCTGGGCCGCAGAACTCGATGAACTTCTCGAAAGAGCTGGTCCTGCAGCATCGGCGTGGGAACGTGGTGAAGCATCGTCAACGACACGGCGGCGGTGAAATCCCCGTCGCGGAAGGGCATATCTGTGGCGTCGCCAACGATAACCGTGACGTTGGTGTTTTGCATGCGCTGGCGCAACGGCGCTGCGAAGACCGGGTCGACCTCCAAGCAGGTAAGCCGCTCGCAACGCAAGCGGAGCAGCTCCGTCGTCAAGCCTGGCCCAGGTCCGACTTCTAGGACGTTTTTCCCGAGATTGACGCCATCGAGAACGCGCGGAAATACTTCGTTCGCGAGAGTCCGTTTCCAGCGTTTCGAGGAGCAGATCCAGTGATGTATGCGATTCATCGCTTTCCTTCTCCTGTTTGTTTCTATTGCTGCGGGTTCGTGGATCGGCTCATGGGCACGTTTGTTTCACGCACTGGGCGATCCACTTCGCCCGGCCGCGCGGGCCCTTCAAGACCATCCGTGAGCAAGTAACCCTCAAGGGCAATGCCGGTGATCCAGACGTTCTCTAGCGTGGCTACGTATTCCAGATGTAGCTGGTACAGAGTTTTCTGGGAATCGAGGACTACAGGGCGGGAAGCCAGCATCTTTCCGTACTTGTCGACGAGTAGGGAATACGCCTTTTTAGCGCGCGGCAGGATTCCGTCCCGGTATTCATCGGCCATGATGCGAGCGCTCGCATACTGATCGAGCACACCAGCAGCACGTTCGCGCAGGGTCAGCTCGACGCGCTTTTCTTCTCCTTGCGCGCGGTCAATGTCCTGACGGGCCGCAGCGATGTTTCCCTGATTGCGGTTCCAAAGGGGAATGGTCACACCGACTTCCGCAATTCCTTCCCAGCCGACTGGCCGATTGATACCTTCGATTTGTTCCCCGCTGTGCTCGGCGCCCGCTCGCAGCTGGAGATCGGGAACGGGCTCGGCTTTCGCACGTTCGAGGACGGCTTGCGCACGAGTCGTGGAAATGGCCGCGATGCGAACAGCCGGACTCTCCTTGGCTATGGTTTCGACGACCTGCACTTCGTTCACTTGCGGGAGGTCGGACTCAAGGTTGCCTTCGACGGTCTGCAGCGGCAAGTCAGGCTTTCCCACGACAGCCGTGAGCCCGCGCCACTCCTGGCGCAGCGTGTTTTCCCGGACGCGGACCGCCATCTGCATGCGTCGAGCTTCGACTTCGGCTTGTAGAACTTCCGGCTCATCTGCCTGACCGGTATTGCCGAGGAGGCGTTCCGTCTCCGCGTTGTCCTGGGCGATGTGCGCGAGGTCGCGCTCGGCTTCGAGCATCTCCTGAGCCGCGAGCACGCGATAGAACGCGATGCGCACGGCGTTCTCGACACGCATCTTCTGTTCTTCCGCCTCGACTTCCGCGAGGCGCACCTCCTCACCAGAGATCTTGCGGTTCTTGCCGAGCTTCCCGGCGGTGACGATCGGTTGAGAAATAAAAAATCCGTTCTTTCCGCCGCCAATCGAGCCTCCGCGGATTTCGTCGCCGGTGTAGCCGACGGTGGGATTGGGATAGAGGCCGGACTGCTGCTGGCGGGCTTTAGCCGCGTGGATTTCCACCTCTGCCTGGCGCACGGTTGGATTGCCCTCTCTCGCAATTTGTTGGATGGAACTCAAGCTCAACAGCGGGCCTTTGGCTTCTTCTTGCGCTTTTCCCATGCGCGGGAATTGCGGCTTCACCGTCTCCATGTTCATCTGATGACCGGCGCGCTCCTGCATCCCGGGCATCTGCTGCATCGAGTCTTGCTGCGTTGGCTTCTGCGGCGGGACCTGATGTTCTCTCTGCGGTGGCGGCTGCTGGGCTCCGGCGTAACCGATCAGCATCAATGCTGCAAACAGTGCTGCGAAACTTCTAGAAAGACTCTTCATGAGCGTGATTCCCTTTCTCTTAATCTGTGGCTACGCTTGTTCGGTTTGCCCTGGTGCTACATGGAGTGCGGGTGATCGTCCATCTTCATCGGCGGCATGGGCGGATTCGGCGTTCCCGATTTAATGCGCCCCATGATGTCGTCGTAGTCCTTGTCCGGGAGAACGCGGACCATGGTCATCATTCCCATCATTCCGGCGCTCCAATCAGGCGGCAGGCCGTAGGTCTCCGGCTTCGCGACGGCATCATCCATTCCCATTTCCATGAAGGCGTCCTGCGGGAAGCCGGGTACCTTGTTGGCGTCAGGTGCGATGGGTGCATGAGGAGCGTGACGGAATGGAACACTCGTCGCGAGAGTCGCCATCTGGCTCATGGCCTTTTCTTCGGTCTGATCAGCAGTGACAATCGCGCGATCGCGCAGAAGATCCCCCATGCTGTTCATCATGTGGTGAGGTAAATGGCAGTGGACCATCCACGCGCCGGGATACTTCGCCTCGAACTCGACAACCTTCGCCTGCGCGACGCCGACGAGGACGGTGTTCGTCGGATACCAGGTGCTCTCCGGCGCACGTCCGCCTTCCGTGCCGGTAATGACAAACTGATTGCCGTGAAGATGGATCGGGTGGTGGTCCATTCCGAGGTTCACAATGCGCATGCGCACGCGATTTCCCTGCCGCACGATCATGGGCGTGGTCGCCGGAGCAGCGACGCCGTTAAACGTAAGCCAGTTGAATTCCATGTTGGCAGTGTTTGGAACGTCGCGGTTGGGAAGGATGGCCCACTCCTGCAAAACAATTCCGAAGTCATGATCCACTTGCGGCTTGTGGGCTTTTGCGGGATGGCTCACAAACATTCCGATCATGCCCATCATTTCCTGCATGGCGCCGTGCGAGTGATAAAAGAACGTGCCTTCTTGATGGACTGTGAATTCGTAAGTGTACGTTCCTCCTGGAGGCACGGGCTTCTGGCTGATGTACGGGACGCCGTCCATTTCGATCGGGACTTCTAGGCCGTGCCAATGGATGGTTGTGGATTCCGGCAGCCCGTTTTCGAAGACCACACGGACACGGTCACCCTGCTGTACCTGGATAGTGGGTCCGGGGCAGCTTCCGTTGTAACCCCACACCGTCATGCTCTTGAACGGCACCAGCTTCCGGGTCACCGGCTCGGCGCGCAGCTTGAAGACTTTGACGTCGCCGTCCATTTGGAACGGCAGGTCCGGCACGTCCGGAGTTTGCATGGGCGCGACGATGCGGGAATTCGCCGCTCGCGCTCTAGCGGGAGGGACCTTATGTTGCCCGTGTTGCATGCCGGGCATGTCCTGCATATGTTTCCCATCCTGCTGCGGCAAGGCCGAAGCTTCGCGCGCAGCCACGAGCCCCGCGCCGACAACCGCTGCGCCTTGAATAAACGATCTTCTTCCTTTGTTCATTTCCATTTCTCCTGAGTCACAATCTTTTTTTCTTCCCTGTTCTCACAGCTAAAGGGTTTGGCTTGCGTGACCGGCCTTCTTGGCTAGCGATTCGATTCATCCTGTCAGAGCAAATTCCCCTCATTTCGCATCAATGAGGAACGCCGGTCCGAGACTTCCCGGTCAAATCTTTCGTTAGAAATCGGCGAGTTGGCGAAAATCGCGCTCGCGCCTGCTAAACGAACGCAAGCGCCTGTGACGTCCGCACCAGTGCCTAACGGTTGGAAAACAAATGGTCGGCGAGGGAAGATCTAGATACGAAGGACAGAAATCTGATGCAGAGGAAGGTTCGATGCAAACGGCGGAGCGAGGTCCGATGACCGGGTTGCGGTGCTCAGCCTCAGGTCGTGTCCAGCGCTGAGGGCCGTGGCTGAAAGCTGCAGGTGCCCTACGATGCTCAACTGGAATTGGGAAACATCGCCGGACTTCGCTACAAATACACCGGGGTGTGCGTGCTTAGAACAATCCGGACTCTCCGGCGACTCATGCCCTGGTTGACCCGAATGATGCGAGGACGCCTGGTCGCAATCGTGGCCGGCTGTCTGCCGGACTTCGTCGGGGCAAACTCCAATCGCACACGTTGTCGTGCACACTGAAGCGTAAAACATGGCCATCGTAAAAACGGTCACGACGATTCTGGCCCCGTTTGTTTTGCTTCTCATCAGAGCTCAACGGTATCATCGTGCTCGGCAAATTGACAGTCGAACGAAATCCCCCTCGATTCGAAGTTGCGGCGTACGATTCGTCCGCGATTATCAAGTGAAACGTTTCGCCGTCATACGGCACTAAATTTTGTCTGAAGACTCAAGGAGAAAAGCGATGGCGAAGCGAAAGAACGTCTCTTCCATGAGCGCGGCGAAACTCGCACAGTTTCGGACCCTTCTCGACTTTCGCCGCGGCTAAGAACAAGACCTTTCGATCGTTCAGTTATTTCGGCAGGAATTCAGACTCTTATCCTTTCAACATGGACCGATGACCATGTGTGAAAGCCCCTTAGCACGAGTACAATGTCTGCGTATTTGCAGGAAGATGGAATGAACTGGGCGCGACTCGTTGTGATCGTTGTTGGCGCCGGCGTCGTGTCGTCGCTTTTTCTGACCTGCGGGGTCTTTGCCTATGTGACCGCCCGGCTGGGTCTTCATTCTGTATTGGGGCGCCGTCAAACTGGCTGTTGCGGTGTGGCTGATTGGCCCGTTGCCGCTGATCCTCACTAATGCCGCATTTATGAAGCTGCACCGGGTTTTTGTCGTGTCTTACGCAATCGGTTGGTTAATAAAGCTCACAATCGTTGCGGTGGCAGTTGGCTGGTTCCTTCGTTGATGCCGACAGAAGAATCTATCGTCTCATTTGGCTCCCCGCGACTTTAACCACGGTCTGCTAGCCAAGAACGGCGTGTACCGTCGGGAGCACCAAGGAGCGAAATACCTCGTCGATTTGTGACGGTGTCAACCGGCTACGGCGGTCCATCCACCAGATTAGGACGGCGAAGAAAGCCGCAGTGAGATAGTGAATAAACAAATCAACGGGAACCTCCGACTTCGCCGTCTTCAGCTTCGCAATTTCGGCCTTGCATTCTCGTCGTATCAAGTCCTCCAAGATCTCCTGGAGGTTCTGGCGAACAATCGGCCATGCCCGCGTATTCAAGAGCGCGAAGTACACATTGCGGTATCCATAGGCGTGGTCGAACATGGCACGGCTGAACGCGATCACGCTCTCGTGACGTTTTGCGGATTTTCTTTGCTGCTCTGGCGCTGAGTTGAGGATGCTCCGAAGTTCCTGAGGGCCTGAGATGAGCACTTCATCCATGCTTTGGAAATGCGTATAAAAGGTCGAGCGGCCAACATCCGCTCGGTCGAGAACTTCCTGGACCGTGATCGAGTCGTAGTTCTTCTCCAAGGCCAGAGAAATCAGCGCTTTGTGCAGCGATGTACGAGTGCGTCGAACCCGCCGGTCTAGCTTATCCATCCTTACCCACCTCCGATTTCGGCACAAAAGTGAACAAATTGTCCCGAACGGAACAAAAATGCGTGGCCTGTTCTTGCCATCGTGCCACCTCAATCTTACTCTTGTAACCGAACAGCTGTCCATTAACGGATTGGTGTTCAGATTAGGAACGTGGAAAGAGAATCGCGTCCGGTCTCGAGCAAGCGTTCGTGCTTACGCGTGTTGGAGGACAAATGAAAGAAGTGGTCATCGCGAAGCAATTAAAAAGAACCTACCTGCCGGCGGCGGGACGAAACAGTCTTCTGTCCTTCTACGACTTCATAACGAAGGTGATGGGTGCCGATCAGGCTCGGAGAGCACTGCTTGATCGAGCGCAGATTCGGCCTGCCCACCGCATTCTCGACCTCGGCTGCGGAACTGGCAGCTTACTCATTCAGCTAAAACAGCTCTATCCGGACACCGATGTCGTCGGACTTGATCCTGACCTGCAAGCGCTTGCCCGAGCGAGACACAAGGCGGTGCGCGCATCAGTCTCGATCCAGCTCGACCAGGGATTTGGCGATGAGCTTCCGTACGCCGAGGCGTCCTTCGACCGTGTGTTGTCCTCGCTCATGTTCCACCACCTCCCTACGGAGGAGAAGGGGAAGACGCTGCGGGCGGTCCGGCGTGTCCTCAAACCAGGCGGCGAGTTTCACATGCTCGATTTCGAAGGGCCAGACAACGGCGCTCACGGCTTCCTGGCCCGCTTACTTCACTCAAGTGACCGCCTGAAAGACAATTCCGAGGACCGAGTCCTCAGCCTCATGACGGAAGCCGGCTTTGCGGACGCAAAGAAAGTCGACCAGCGTTCGATGCTCTTCGGGCACATTGCCTACTACCGAGCAATCGCCTAGTAATAAGGTCTCCCAAAGGAAAAAACAATATGGATCACGAACGCTATCGCCACAAGTACGGTCACACTATGCCTTCAATGAAGAAGGCGCAATTTGAGGTTGCGCTGAAGGGTAAAAGGCAAATAGCAGAAGGCACGATGGCTTTCGTTTTTGAGAAACCAAACGGATTTCGTTTTAAGGCTGGCCAGCATATACAGATGACGCTCATCAATCCCTCCGAAACTGACAGCCAGGGCGATAGTAGATTTTTCTCGCTCGCAAGTACTCCTCAAGACGCAGATTTGGTTATCGCCATGAGAATGCGAGATACAGCATTCAAGCGAGTTCTGGGCCGTATGCAAATCGGACAGAAAGCACTCATACAAATATTGCTCGACGTACCGCACGGAGCATTTGCACTACATGACGATGCGTCAATGCCTGCGGTAATGCTGGCTGGAGGAATCGGCATAGTTCCCGCGTACTCTATGATTAAGGACGCAACGGAAAGAACACTGCCACACAAGATTTTTCTTTTCTATTCCAACCGTCGGCCGGAGGACGCTGCCTATTTGGACGAGCTCCAGGATCTGGCAAAGCAAAACCCTTCTTTCAAGTTGATCGTAACCATGACTGAACCCGAAAAGTCAGCACAGTCATGGCACGGAGAAACCGGCTTCATAAATCAGTCCATGCTTAGGAAGTATGTGGACGATTTCGAATCTCCGATTTATTACATTGCGGGACTGCCGGGGACGGTTAACGCAATGAAGAAATTGCTCACGGATTCTGGAGTAAACGAAGGCTGCATCCAAGCTGAAGAGTTTTCAGGATTCACGATGGAACACGATAGTGATCGCACTGTTCACGGCAAAGGTCTTGGGATTCTCAAAGGGAACAGACACATTGTGCCTGCTGCGGTCGTGCTGATGATAATCGCGCTCGTTATTCTGCACGCTGTGGCGGCCAATTCAATATATAAGGCCGGTGGATTTTCGCTTAAAAATCCGCTTTCCTACTTGGCGATTGGTGGTTTCCTGGTCCTTGTTGCGTTCAAGCTCAAGTATTTGTGGCGATTCAAAAACAGCAAAGGAAATCATTTCAAGAAATAATCGGTTGTTTGGATTTTTCCTGAGCCGACCTTACACGTTCGTTATCCCCACATCTGAGAACTATGCGGTGGTGTGCGGTAGCACAGCTAGAGCTGGTCAAGCAGTAGACGCTCGGTAGACAGAGACTCTGCTGGCGCCTCACGGCGTAGTTTCAACCTGCGCAAAAGTTGTGCGTTCAGCGCCACGATGATCGTAGACATGCTCATTGCGATCGCTCCCACGCTCATGGGGAGATCCAGTTTCCAGCGGATCAGAACCCCGGCAGCTACCGGTATGGCGATCAGGTTGTAAGCCGTCGCCCAGATGAGATTTTGAACCATTTTTCTGTAGGTGGCCCGCGACAACTCAATCGCCCCCACAACGTCGCGAGGATCGCTGCGCACGAGAATGATTCCCGCAGATTCCACTGCAACGTCCGTTCCGGCTCCAATGGCGATTCCAACATTCGCGGTTGCCAGCGCCGGAGCGTCATTCACTCCGTCGCCTACCATTGCGACCTTCTTGCCCCCCGCCTGAAATCGTGCAACGGCTGACGCTTTATCCGCGGGAAGCACTTGAGCCTCTACTTCATCGATTCCGAGCCGACGCGCGACGGAGTCAGCGACTGCATGCGAGTCACCTGTGATCATCGCTACGCGCACACCGAGGTCGTGGAGCAACTTGATTGCCTCTGCGGATTCGGGGCGAATCTCATCTTCCACACCGACTGCGCCAATGACTCGATTGTCTGCGATCACGTAAAGAACAGTCCGCCCCTCGGATGCCCAAACAACTGCTGCCTTTTCTATTTCGCCGGGGAGGCTGGCCTGCGAATCCGCGAGCAGTCGCGGGCCACCCACGGCCACCGTCTTTCCATCTACTTCCGCGCGTGCTCCGCGGCCTGGCAGGGCCTCGAACTTTATCGTCGGGCGAAACTCCACGCGGCGAACCCTCGCTCCGCTGACGATTGCCTTGGCAATTGGGTGCTCGGAGTCGGCCTCCACCGATGCGGCCAGCCCCAGCATTTCGTTCTCCGTGACACCGGCCACAGCGACCAGTCCCGAAAGCACAGGCGCACCCCGCGTCAGCGTTCCAGTCTTATCAAAGATGACCAGATCCAGTTCCCGAGCGCGTTCGAGCGCCAAGCGGTCCTTGATGAGTAACCCGTTTTGCGCACCAAGCGAGGTCGAAATTGCAATCACGAGCGGAATCGCCAGACCGAGGGCGTGCGGACAGGCAATGATCAGCACCGTTGCGGTTCTGATAAGTGCATGCTCCTTATTACCCGCAATCCACCAGTAAGCCAAAGTTAAAGCGCCGGAAGCGAGCGCAACATAAAAGAGAAGTGCGGCCGCACGGTCGGCCAAGGCCTGTGCCCGTGAACCGGAAGCCTGCGCCGCGGCGACGAGGCGCATAATTCCCGCCAGAGCCGTCTGCTCGCCGATGGCAGTGACGCGGACTCTAAGGCTTCCACCTGCAGCAACCGTGCCCGCAACGACGGTCGCGCCCGGTCCCTTGGTAACCCTTCGCGATTCGCCCGTGATCATCGACTCGTCGACATCCGCAGCGCCCTCAATGACAGTTCCATCAGCGGGGACACGAGCTCCGGGCCGGACCAAAACGACATCGCCAAAGCGCAATTCCCCCAGAGCGACTTTCTCAGTTCCAGATTCAGTTGCCCGCTCTGCCGTATCCGGGAGTAGCGCGGCTAGCGCGTCGAGGGCGCCCCGAGCTTGCGAGATGGCACGCATCTCCAGCCAATGCCCCAGCACCATGATCGTGATAAGGCTTGAGAGTTCCCACCAAACATCCACCTCAAAGAATCCAAGTGTCGCGGAGATTGACGCGACCAAAGCCACAGCAATGGCCAGGCTGATTAAAGTCATCATGCCCGGTCGGCGATCTGAGAGCTCTCCCCATGCCCCTCGGATGAATACGATCCCGCCGTAGAAGAAAACAACCGTGCCAAGAATCGCAGGGATGAACCTCGAACCAGGAAACGTCGGGGCCGTATAACCCAGCCAGTGCTGCACTTCACTCGACCACAGGACTACCGGAACTGTGAGGGCCAGACTTAGCCAAAACTTATCGCGGAACATCGCCACCGAGTGCCGATCATGCCTCCTGTGGGCGGCGTGATTCCGAACGCCGTCCATACTTGCGCCGGCGTGCTGACCTTCATGTTGCCTGTGGCTGTGCTCCGAACCATTCTCCATGATTCACTCCACCGCTAGAGATTACAGCACGGCTATTTAGCGAGCAGCTTCCACAATCTTGAGCACTGCGGTCTCTACCTCCCCGGCCACACTTTCGATCCCCGCATTCGGGAAGAGGTGCGCGATCGACGTAGGGAGCAGTGTGCTAATGTGCGTCTTGCCGCCCTCGACATAAATGCTGATAGGACAAGGTAGCATCCAGCGAAAGCTTCACATCCATCACACATGCAGAGATCTCGGCAGTTCTCGGCAACGCGAAAAAACGCTACGCAGTGCTTTTCGCTCTGGTCGCCGGAACAGGGCTTCGTATCGGTGAAGCATTGGCTCTGCGCACAACCGACATCGAACCAGGCTGCCACGTACTGCATATACAGAGAAGCGTCTGGCACGGATGCGAGCAAGAACCGAAAACGGCGAGCGCAATTCGGCCCGTAGATATTCCGGAGCCACTAGCACAAGTTCTGTGCCGATACACAGCCGGATTGGACGGACCCCTTTTTACAAGTTTGAAAGGAAGGCTGCTCGACCAGCGCAGCGCACTCAATGAGCTACACACAACTGGGAAACGTGGCGGATTCCACACTTTCCGACGCTTTCGTTTCGCAGTGCTCCGAAAAGCAGGAGTGCCCGACCACTTAATCAAGCTGTGGATGGGCCATTCGCAAAGCCTAATAGACCGCTACGCCGCACAATTGGACGTGGACATTACTTATCGTAGGGAATGGTGCGAGAAGACTGGCTTGGGATTTGAGTTGGGCGAATTGGGTTACAAAGGTATGGTCCCAATTCGCCCATCACGAGTTGCGTAAGCCCGTCATGAGACAGGTTTTAGAAATGAGCACGTACAAATACACACGGCTCGTTGATTCTGTGCGACTTAGCTCACGATTCAGAGTATGGAGTTCTTTCCCAAATCTTTCCCAAATAGACCAAGACTGATTGCTGGTAAGAAGCAGATAGAAATAAGATATGGAACGTGTATCAATGACGCTGTCTATTCGTGGACCGCAGCGATAGTCCGAGCCTTGTAGGGGTCGATTCGAATTCACCCTTCCGAATCTTGGTGAACTGGCGAATCTGTACTCTTCCATTCGGCATGTTGGCAATGATCTGGAGCTCTCCGCCCATTGCTTCAATGATTTTGCTCAAGGTGCTGATGTACATGTCCGAGCGTCGTTCCATTTTGGAGATAGATGCTTGCTTGACATGAAGCGTGTCTGCTAGCGATTCCTGGGTTAGGTCCATGGCCTCGCGGAGTTCGGCAAGTCCCATTTCCGAGATCATTTTCTTAGCTGCCTCTTCGCTACGAACGCGTGCTTCACGAGACATTTTTGCTTGAAGTTCTTTGAAGTTCTTAGCCATTTCTATTTTTCCTCCTTTTTGAGGGTTTCAAGATGCTGGTCATAAAGGGCATCCGCTACCGGAACAAATTCCTCATACCAGCGATCATTCCCACTCTTGTCACCGCCGATCAACAAAATCGCACAGCGGCGCGGGTCAAAGGCAAAGAGCACCCTATACGGTCTTCCCGAATGCTGTATCCGAAGTTCTTTCATGTTCGGATGTCGAGAAGAGTGAATGAGATCGGCATGAAAGACTAGGGCCGATTTTCTGAAGCAAGATCACTTTGGTGTTTACGTCCACTTGTTCAGCCTCGGTGAGGCCATTCCACCAGTCCGAAAATTCGTCGGTAAATTCGACCTCCCATTCCATGGGAGGAATATAGCCTATGAGCTATGTTTTGTCAATGGCGTTTAGATCCAAACTGATGTCCAAGCCGCCA
>WNGK01000263.1_pt1 | contig 51829 bp, 39 predicted proteins | sample 5400601 | NCBI WGS metagenome assembly WNGK01 (sample SAMN13153376, study PRJNA577476) | soil metagenome | isolation source: 60 cm soil or saprolite under Garry oak tree replicate 1 | place: USA:California | collected 2016-06-15 | reverse complement strand
GATCCGCTACGACGGAGACTTTGGCGGTGGCGGCGAGTACTCCTTGACCAGTCATACCGGGGACATCGATGCTACCGCACCTACCTACGCCTCGATCGATGTAATCGCGCGCTCGGTCAAAGGGCAAGTGGACAATGATTTTCCACTGTTGCCCAAGAGCCATATCGCCTTTCCCATCGACAAAGCACGTTCCCTGGTTGGTACTGCCGGCAAGGCTGCATCTTCGGTTAAGTTGCTTTCCTTCAGTGGTAAAATCCACCTAAAGAAACGCTGAAACAATTTGGCCGTGCGGCTTGGAGCCGTTCGGCAATCCGGCATGTATGAGAACCCGAACCGGTTCCCATCGTGAGGTTGAACTGTCTGCAGCGGAACGGGTTCCGGTACGGACGGTGTTCCTGGTGGGCTTTATGGGCGCCGGCAAGAGTAGTGTCGGCCGGGCCTTAAGCCTACGCTTGGGCTGGGGCTTCGAAGACCTCGATGATCGCATCCAAGCCCGCGAAAGACGCAGCGTTGGGCAGATTTTCCGTGAATCGGGAGAAACTGGATTCCGGCGCGCCGAGGCAGATGCCCTGCGCGAACTGGTGGGAGAGCTAGGATCGTATCCTCGCGTCATTGGTTTAGGGGGCGGAGCTTTTGTGCAGCCTGAAAATGCTGCACTGCTGACTCGGACGCAAGCACCCATAATCTTTCTGGATGCCTCGGTGGACGAATTGTTTCGGCGGTGCCAGCAGGAGAAAGTCGAACGCCCGTTGCGGCAAGATCGGGAGCAGTTTCGTCAATTGTATGAAGCGCGCCGGCCCCATTACATGGCTGGCACAGTACGGGTTGAAACTACTGGCAAAAGCGTGGACGTGGTCGCAGCCGAGGTAACATGCGTCCTGGGAATTCGGGAAGACACAGGGACTGAAGGAGTGGAGACTTGAAGTTAAGAGCGATATTCGTAGTGAGTACGCTTTGGTTGCTAACCTCCGGTGTGGCGGTCGGCGCGGGCAAAGAAGCGGCCGGACAGATGGTGGATTCCGGATCTTTTGGTGTCTTCATGAATGGAAAGCGGGTGGCCACAGAGACTTTTTCCATTCAGCAATCCGGCGGCGCCAGCACCACCAGCGCTCAGGTGAAAGAAGAGGGAGGCTCGGGCGCGAGCCAGAGTTCTGAGTTGCAGATTACATCGGCGGGTGCGGTCATCCGCTACGAATGGCGTGAACTCAGTCCCGGCAAGAGCGCGTTAGTGATCGTTCCCAACAATGAATTTCTCATTGAGCGGATCACGCAAAATCCTGGTGACAAACCGGCTGAGCAACCCTTCCTGATGCCGAATACCTCCGTCGTGCTCGACAATAATTTCCTGGTTCATCGCCAGGTACTGGCTTGGAGGTATCTGGCCTCCAGTTGCGCGCACGACGCAGGTCCGATGCGCTGTGGCCCGGCCCAGTTTGGCGCAATCATTCCCCAGGAACGCACTTCGACCAGAGTGAATGTGCAACCGGTCGGCGAAGAGAAAGTCAAGATTCGGGACACAGAGCGCCAACTTCTTCGTATTAACATCAAGAGTGACGATGATGAATGGGCTTTGTGGCTGGATCCTCAGGACCATTACAAATTGCTGCGAGTGGTGAAGGCGGGCGCCAACACCGAAGTCGTGCGCGATTGAAGTGAATAACCATCGTGGCGCACCATGCTGTCACTGATTGACACACGCACCACACGGGTCCTGTTTACAGTGCTGCTGTTTGCGCTGGCCCTGGGATTTCTTTACGCCGCTCGCCGCACTCTGGTCGCATTCCTGTTTGCCATCTTTTTCGCCTACCTGATGGATCCAGCGGTATCACGAGTGGAGAAGTGGACACGCGGAAGGTCGCGCGCCATCGTGGTGATCTACATCCTTCTGGTAGCGATGGTGGCGACATTGTTCTTCGTCGTAGGTCCACAGATCGCCCATCAGGCACAGCGTCTGAGCGAGACTGTTCCTACACTGCTGACGGACCTCGGTACGGGGCGGATCGCGGAGCAAATTGGCCGTGAACACGGATGGAGCACCAGGACAATTCAAAATGCCAAGGCTTTCCTGTCCAGTCATGCGGATTATTTTCGGGTCTTGACGCAGCGAATTGCTCTGCGCATTGCCGAAGTGGCGCAGCAAGCCTGGCTGCTGATCGTGGTGCCGATTCTGGCTGGATTCTTCCTCAATGATGGCCGTACTTTCGCCGAGGTCTTACTCTCCTTGGTGACCGCGCGCCCGCAGCGCGAGTTGATGGAAGGTGTTCTGAGTGATCTCAACCAAATGCTGGCGCACTTCATTCGCGCCCAACTGACCTTGGCGGCGTTGTCGCTGGTGGCTTACATCTCGGTTATGGGAGTGATGAGAGTTCCGTATGCTTTGGTGCTTGGAACGGCGGGCGGCATCATGGAGTTTGTTCCGGTAGTTGGGCCGCTGGTGGCCGCTGTTCTCATCGTAGGAGTCGCGCTGCTGACGAGTTATCCGCACTGGTTGGTGCTGCTTATTTTCCTGGGGGCGTGGAGACTAATTCAGGACTACGTAGTTTCACCGCGCATCATGGGAAAGAGCATGGAACTGCATCCGCTGGCAGCTATTTTTGGAGTGTTAGCAGGCGGTGAAATCGCGGGCGTGCTGGGTATTTATCTTTCCATTCCGGTTATGGCCAGCCTGCGCATTGTGTGGCGACGGTGGCGTCTTTATGCGGAAAAGAGACGCTTTGGGCCGCTGAATGAGTTCGCTTTCGGCGCAGAGACTCCTCGAAAGTAAAGACCTCAGCGCTAAAGCCGTCTGGGTGAGATGCTGTATCGCAGCGCTGAAGCGCTGGGCCGCCCAAATTCTCAATCTCGCAACACTGTCAATCACTCAACAACTGCACAATTGTGTCACTATTGAAGGATGTTTTGTGTATGCGAAAAAATTCAGCCTGCTTACGTAGCGCCGGCGTCCCGCCGACCCTGTGGAACGGAACGATGTTGTAAAATCCGAGGACGCCTATGCAGACGAAACTTCCGATTGGAATCTTGGGTGCCACCGGCATTGTAGGACAGCGCTTCGTCCAAATGCTGGAGCATCATCCGTGGTTCGAAATAGCGTGGCTTGCGGCTTCGGATCGCTCCGAAGGCAAATCATATGCCGAAGCAGCGCGCTGGCGGATGAAGACAGCCATGCCCGAGCGAGTAGCCGGGATGCGTGTGTCACCAGCGACGCCGGAGGGCGCTCCCAAGATCATCTTCGCGGCACTGGATTCCTCGATCGCCGCTGAACTGGAGCCTCGTTTCGCCGAAGCGGGATGCGCGGTGGTTTCCAATTCCAGCGCACTGCGAATGCAATCCGACGTCCCGTTGGTGATCCCAGAAGTAAACTCCGGCCACCTCAAACTGCTGGAATGCCAAAGCTGGCGCCGGAAATCTGGCGGTTTCGTTGTCACCAACCCAAACTGTTCGGCGATTGGCCTGGTCATGGCTCTAGCTCCACTGGAGCAACAATTTGGAATTGAGACTGTCATGGCAGTCACGATGCAGGCGGTCAGCGGCGCCGGATATCCTGGGGTGGCTTCGCTCGACATTCTGGGAAACGTAATCCCTTACATCGCCAAAGAAGAAGAAAAAATGGAGGAGGAAACGCTCAAGCTGTTGGGCCGACTAAATGGATCGGGCGTGATCCCCGCTGGGTTTGCCATGAGCGCGCAATGCAATCGGGTGGCGGTGGAAGATGGACACACAGAATCGGTTTCTGTGAAGCTGAAAAAGAAAGTGCAGCCTCAAGAAATTATCAGCGCGTGGAATGAATTTCGGAGTGCTCCGCAGGAATTGCAACTGCCCAGCGCTCCGGAACAGCCGGTCCGGTATGTGGAATCTGCTGATCGGCCACAACCGCGATTCGACGCCGATTGCGGTGGAGGAATGACGGCGACAGTGGGCCGGCTTCGTCCATGCGCGGTGCTGGACTGGAAATTCACTGTGCTCTCCCACAACACCATTCGCGGCGCCGCCGGTGCTGCCGTGCTCAATGCCGAATTGCTGAAAGTCCAGGGATACTTCAATTGAGAACTCGCATTCCCAGACAAAGCTGGGCCGCATTCATCCGGATGAATCCGTGGCCTGGGGTTCTCGCTCCATGATCGTGATGAAATTCGGCGGCACCTCGGTGGAGGACGCAAAGGCCATCGAGCGTACTGCCGCGATTGTGAAGGGACGGCTGTCGCAAAAACCTGTCGTCGTAGTCAGCGCGATGGCTAAGGTTACCGACCAACTGCTGGCCATGGGCCGCGCTGCTGGTTCTGGCGACCGCAAGACGGCACTCAAGCTTTCGCGCGCTCTGCGTGAGCGGCACTACAATGCGGCGGGCGAACTGCTCGGCACTGCTTTGTTCACCCAATTTCACAGCGATTTGGGCATCGATTTCGACGCACTGGATGAACTATTACGCGGAATCGCAGCCGTGGGCGAGTTGACTCCACGAACCACCGATCATGTGGCGGCATTTGGCGAGTTGCTGTCCAGCAAAATTATCAACGCTGCATTTTCGGCGCAAGGGATGGATTCTACCTTGGTTGACTCGCGAGAATGCATTGTCACGGATAACACACACACGCGCGCCACTCCGTTATTTGAAGAAAGCAATAAGCGGCTCGAATCAAAACTGGCGCCACTGCTGGTAGAGAACCGCGTACCCGTGATGGGCGGTTTTATCGCGTCTACGAAAGCTGGAATCACAACCACGATCGGTCGAGGCGGCTCAGACTTTTCTGCAGCCATTGTCGGTGCGGCGCTCGGGGCGGAGCGCATCGAAATATGGACAGACGTGGACGGTATGATGACGACGGATCCGAACGTGTGTCCCGAAGCGCGGCGGATCAAGGTCATTAGCTTTGATGAAGCGGCAGAGTTGGCTTACTTCGGGGCCAAGGTTCTGCATCCCGCGACCGTGTTGCCCGCAGTCCAGAAAAATATTCCCGTGTATGTGCTGAATTCGCGGAATCCGAGTTGCGAAGGCACACGCATCAGCGCGCGCGCCCCCCGTTGCCGAAATGTTTTTAAAGCGATCGCAGCTAAAAAACGAATAACCATCGTAGATGTGGCCGCTCCGCGAATGCTGCTGGCACATGGTTTCCTAAGAGCGATTTTCGAAGCTTTCGATCGGCACCGCGTGGCTGTAGACGTAGTGGCTACATCGGAAGTGAGCGTTTCACTCACCGTGGATTCGAACGAATCCATCCCCGCCCTGGCTGCTGACCTTGCACAATTGGCGGATGTGAAGTATGAAGGAAGAAAGGCTATCGTATGTCTGGTGGGAGAAAACCTGCGTGAGACTCCCGGTATTGCCGCCCGCGTGTTTGGAGAATTGGCCGACGTAAAAATTCGTATGATTTCGCAAGGGGCATCGGAGATCAATCTGACGTTCGTCATCGATGAGGATGCGGTTCCTGAAGTCGTACGGCGATTGCATAAGACATTTTTCTCGGAATTGGATCCGGAAGTATTTGCGGAAGTATTTGCGTAAGTTTTAAGTTAATTAACCTGCATAATGAGCCGCCTCAAGCGCGCAACGGATCATGAACATTCTTATCCTAGGCCGCGGCAAGACCGGAGCGCTGGTCGCCGAAGTTGCCAGGCAGCGAAAGCACGAGGTCGCGGTCGCTGGGGCGGGGGAGAATGCCCAGAGTACGGCGCTTGCACCCGATAAGCTGGGGCCCGTCGATGTAGTCATTGATTTCACTACTCCAGAAGCAGTGCTGCTAAACATTGAAGCTTGCGTCAAGGCCAAAAAGAGCATGGTCGTGGGCACTACCGGATGGTATAGCGAATTGCCCACGGTGCGGCGGATGGTCAAATCAAACGGCATCGGCTTCCTGTATGCCAGGAATTTTTCCATAGGAGTAAACATCTTTTTCGACACCGTGCGAAGTGCCGCCGCCGCGGTGCGTCATGAATACTTTGGACAGATCTTCGAGCGCCATCATGCGCAGAAAAAAGATGCTCCCTCCGGTACCGCGTTAGCATTGCAAGAAATCATCAAAGACGCGGGCGGAATGGAATTGGAAATCATCTCCTTCCGTGAAGGCGACGTTGTGGGAATGCACGAAGTGGTCCTGGATTCCACGAACGACACTATTTATCTCTGTCATGACGCCAAGTCGCGCCGCAGTTTTGCTGAAGGTGCGGTGCGAGCTGCGGAGTGGCTGGCTGGTAAGAAGGGATTTTTTGATTTTAGGGAAGTTTGGCGAGAAATGTAATCAGTCCCGACAAAGCGCTGAAAGATGATAAGGCATTGACGTTGCCGGCGGGACGCCGGCGCTACTTTCTGTACAGGGTCATTCGCGCTATCTTTATTTTATGCAACTCCGGGGTTGTGGCACCGCTTTAGTAACTCCGTTTCGGCAAGACGGATCAATTGATGAGACAGCTTTGCGTACGCTGATTGCGTGGCAGGTGGAATCCGGTATCGATTTCCTGGTTCCCTGCGGCACCACGGGCGAGACTCCGACGCTTTCGCACGACGAGTGGCTGCATGTGATCGACAGTACCATCGAAGTAGTAGCCGGCCGCGTACCCATCGTAGCCGGCGCGACTTCTAATTCAACTCAAGACGCCGTGGAAAAAGCCAAAGAGGTCGCCGGGCGACCGGGCGTAAACGCAATCCTGACGGCATCGCCGTACTACAACAAGCCGACTCAGGAAGGGCAATATCGGCACTTTCGCACCATCGCTGAAGCCGTGGACAAGCCAATCATCCTGTACAACGTTCCCGGACGCACCGGCGCGAACATCGAACCGGCAACGCTGGCGCGACTGGCCGAGGTGCCGAACATTGCCGGCGTGAAAGAAGCCAGCGGCAACATCAGTCAGATCGCGGAAGTATGCAACGCGGTGCCGGAAAACTTCTTAGTGTTCTCCGGCGATGACGCTGTCACCTTGCCGGTAATCGCGCTGGGCGGCGTGGGGATTATCTCAGTGGCCTCGAATGAAATTCCTCGTGAAATGTCCGAGATGACGCGGGCTGCATTGAACAACGATTGGGATACGGCCCGGCGCATCCAGCGCAAGTATTTGCCCTTGATGCAAGCGAACTTCATGGAATCCAATCCCCTGCCGGTAAAAGCAGTGCTGGCGATGATGGGGAAAATTGAAGAAGTTTACCGTCTGCCGCTGCTGCCGATGCGGCGCGACACCCGTTCCCGGCTGCAAAAGATCGCAACCGAAGCTGGACTCATCACCAGGCCGGCAGCGCCGCCGGCGGAAGCGGCCGAATTCTATATTTACGAGAACTGGCTTGCCGGACCACACAAAATCGTCCTCCACCGCTCCACCTGCGGCCAGTGCAACCATGGCAAGGGGCGCCCAGCAGGTCACGACCCCAATCATTCGCGCTGGCATGGGCCTTACGCCACGCTTGCCGAAACGCGGGAAGCATCGCACAACATGGCGAGCGTACTGATCCGCAGTGAATGCAAGTGTGTGTGAACGCATTTACGATTGACGACTTACGGTTGACGATTGAAACCACCTGCACTGCGAACTCGCATAGGTTTTTCAATCGTAAATCGTAAGTCGTAAATCGTACTAGCATTTATACTTCCCTTCTCATGGAATCCTTGCAATCTGCTATCGAGCGCCTTGCCTCTCAGGACGAAAAGCAACTCGATCGTGATGCGCGGCAGACGTTTATGGATTTTCGTGATGCACTCACCAATGGCAAGATTCGCGCTGCACAAAAGATCGATGGAAAGTGGGTGGTCAATACATGGGTAAAGTTGGGAATCCTGCTGGGGTTTCGGTTGGGGGAACTGAGTGAATCGCGTCTAGATGCCAGCCTTTCCTTTGTCGATAAAGACACCTATCCAGCTCGACGGTTCACGGTTCGAGATCGCGTGCGCATTGTTCCCGGCGGATCGTCGGTACGCCTGGGGGCCTATGTCGCACCCACGGTCATCTGTATGCCGCCCATGTTCATCAATGTGGGCGCTTATGTGGACGAAGGCACCATGGTGGATTCCCATGCTCTGGTCGGTTCGTGCGCGCAGATCGGCAAACGAGTGCACGTGAGCGCTGCAGCACAGATCGGCGGCGTGCTGGAACCCGTCAACGCCACGCCGGTAGTGATCGAAGACGATGTGATGGTGGGTGGAAACTGCGGCGTCTATGAGGGCACTGTGGTGCGGGCGCGGGCGGTGCTGGGCGCGGGAACCATCCTGACCGGTTCGACGCCACTGTATGACATCGTGCGCGGGCAAGTGTATCGCGCCACTGCGGAGAAGCCGCTTGAAGTGCCGGAGAATGCCGTCGTCGTCCCCGGATCGCGGGCGGTAACCAAGGGACAAGCCGCCGAGTGGAAATTGTCTTTATATACGCCGGTCATTGTGAAATATCGCGACCAGAAAACGGATCAAGGCGTCGAGTTAGAAGAATGGCTCCGATAGATTTCGTCGCGCGGTTGAGTCGAGAATAACAATCTGGCCTCGCATGTTGGCAGCCCAGGTGAATATTGATCATCATGAAACTTCACCTCTCAGCAGTTGTTTTCCTCTTGGTCTGCTCGGTCTTTGGGATCGCTTCAAATAACCAAAGTCAGGAGGGAAAAGACTTGATTGAGAAGGCCGCGGAAAAGATGAACATCTTTGCGCTGCCATATTTTGAAATGAAGGGCAACGTTCGAATCGACAACCAGGGAAAACCTCTCGAGGGTACTTACTTACTTCTGTGGAATGGTCCCGACCAGTGGCGGGAAGAGATTAATTTTCCCGGCTACACCGAAATTCAATTGGGGGGCAAAGGTGTTGTTTTTCTCAAGCGGAACGTCGATTTCATGCCACTGCGGATTAACCAGTTACGCACGGCCTTGGGTTATGGTACCGCCGGAAACTCTGTTTCTATGATGTCACTAACACCGCGATCCGACGAGACAATCAAGAGAGTTAAGGACCGCAAAGTGAACGGTACCAAAGTAAAATGCGCTGAAATTGCCGACCAAGACAAGCACACTAGAGAGGTCTGCGTAGACGCGTCTACAGGTACACTGGTTCGCGAGGGGGCATTTCTTGACAAAGACATGATGCCGGTTGGGCCAAAGTTGTTTCCGCGTTTTCTGAGCTATGTTCAAGGTGGGAAGCCGCTGGCCGAGGTTCAAGTTACAGAGCTTAAAACAACAGAGCAATTTCCGTCCGCTGCTTTTGCTGCCTCCCGCAGGATCGCTTTCGCAGCCCGGTTGCATGAATCCCAGTCCATTTCGTCTGGTCCACAAAGTGTCGCCGCAATACCCAGAGGAAGAAAGACGATCCCATGTGGAAGGGACAGTTGCCGTATATACGTGGATCGGGGTGGACGGTAAACCGCGGGACTTTCGAATCGTCTCTGGTGTGACCCCAGGACTCAACGCAGCCAGCATTGATGGAGTTCAGCAGTGGCGTTACGACCCAGCCACTTGCAACGGCACTCCGGTAGAAGTCGAAACCGTTCTAACCGTCAACTATAGCTTGCGGTAATCCGTTTCGTCAGAGAATGTCCACCTGTAGTCTTCTCTCACCATCTACTCCACGGACCTGTATCTTTCCAAGATTCTGCAAGATCGCATCCGCTTCTCGTAATTCTGACTGCGGATAGGTGCTGGTCAGGGCGATAGCTTTCATTCCGCCGGCGCGCGCGGATCGAATGCCGGCTGGAGCGTCTTCGATGACCAGGCACTCTTCAGGTTTAACCTCCAAGAGTTCGGCTCCTTTGAGGTAGGGCTCAGGATCGGGTTTGCCCTTCTGCACATCGTCTGCCGCAACCAGTACGCGGGGGATGGGCAGCTGTGCGAACCGCAATCGGGAGGTTGCTAAGTAGCGAGTGCCGGAAGTGACCACGCACCAGCGACCGTCCGGAATCGATTTCAATAGCTCCGCTGCGCCAGGCATCACAGCGACGCCGTCGATGTCATCTGCCTCCCGTTTCTCGATTCTGCTTTCCTCGGCTTTGGCATCGAGATGCGGTGCGAGAATCTGGACTACTTCGATAGTCCGGCGGCCATGCGCAATCGCCAGAACTTTTTCCGGATCGATGTTGTTCTCTTCCGCCCACAGGCGCCATTGCCGAGCTACTGACCTGGTGGAGTCGACGAGCACACCGTCGAGGTCGAAAAGAATGGCGGAACATTGAAAATTCACGATGACAATCTATCAGGAGAAGCAATCTGGATGACAAGCACAAGACGAAATCACGGTGAAACGATGGAGAGCGGCGTTCTTTCCGAAGCGAGCTTTTGACGAACCAGCAGATGTCTTTCACGGAAGTGAGTTCGCGCGCGTTCGCCCCAGGCGCGCACGAAGAAGTAATTCAATCCTGCACCGATCAAGGAGCTGGCGATCGGAATCAGACGTCCTGACCACTTCTCGACAACTTCTCCGCTCGCTTGCACGGCGATGCGTTGGATCACTCGGGGCACGAAGCGCTTGACCACCCCTTTTTCCAGCAACTCACGACTGATATCCACACCGGCGGCGCTGGCGGCGGCAATCCATAGTTCCGCCGTCTCCTCGTCGGTGTTGTATTCGAAACCGTAAAGCAGACTGAGTTTCTGAACAGTGCGCAGCGTGATGCCGGCGAGAATACTGAGATCAGGAAGGATGGTGATGAGTCCACCTAACCCCAGACCTGCGCCCTCCGCAGCAGCGATCTTCATGCCGCTGCGAATGACCCGGCGGGCAATCTCGTCCAGGTGGCTGACTTCTACCGAATAAACACCTTGAAAGCTGCTGACTGGCAATCCGTAAGCAACCCGCAATTGCAGAAGGAATTTGGAGGGATCGACTTTTACGGTTTCATAGGCATGCTGAAAGCCACGTTGGAGGCCGTCCTCGATGCGGCGTCTTAGCCAGGATTTTCGAATATGCTCAATCATCTGATTAGAACTTAACCCAAGAGGAACAGAAAAGACAGTTCTCAGTTCCAGCGTTCGCAGTTCTTAGTTCTCGAGGTCACGCGCGGTGCCATTCAGCCTTCTGTGCTAGCATCATCTATTCCCGATGCCAACTGGAAAACTGCATGTCGTGCCCCTAGGCGGGCTAGGCGAGTTCGGAATGAACTGCATGGCCGTGCGTTGGGGCGACGACATTATCGTCATCGACGCTGGTTTGATGTTCCCCGAAGCCGAACTGTTGGGTGTGGATATCGTAGTTCCCGATATTTCTTACCTGATTGAAAACCGGCAGCGGGTGCGCGCCATCGTTCTCACTCACGGGCACGAAGATCACATAGGCGCATTGCCATGGATACTTTCCGAGCTCAACGTGCCAGTGTGGGGCACCGAGTTTACTCTGGCTTATGTCGAAGACAAATTAGAAGAGCATGGCTTGCTCGATGCCGCTGATCTGCGCGAAATCCGTCCGGGAGAACGTTTCAAGATCGGGCCTTTTACGGTTCATCCCATCCAGGTGACGCACAGTCTGGTGGATTGTGTTTCTTTGGCCGTGCACACGCCACTGGGAGTGGTTCTTCATACTGGCGATTTCAAGGTCGATCCGACACCCACTGACAACAAGTTGTTTGACCTGCACGCTTTCGCCGAATATGGGAAAGAAGGAGTGCTGGCGTTGTTTCAGGACTCCACCAACGTCGAACGCAAGGGCTATACCCCGAGTGAGCGAGCGGTGCGACGAAAATTTGATGAAGTATTCGCGCGCACGCGACGCCGTCTTTTCATTTCGTGTTTTTCGTCTTCCATCCATCGCATCAAACTGGCAATTGAGCTGGCGGCGGACCATGGCCGCAAAGTCGCGTTCATCGGACGGTCGATGAACAGCTCGGCAGAGATCGCAGAAGACCTCGGCTACATCGAGATTCCCGAGGGCTTGCTGATTCATCCTGGAGAGATGAAAAATTATCCTCCAGAAAAAATGTGCGTGATGATCAGCGGGACGCAAGGCGAGCCCATGTCAGCTCTGTCGCGGTCGGCGGTGGACAATCATAAGCACGCCAAGATCGAAAAAGGCGACACGGTCATGCTGTCCTCGAGAATCATCCCGGGGAATGAGAAGGCGATTTACCGGATGATCGATCACCTTTTCCGGCGCGAGGCGCACGTTATCTACGAAGATGGATCGTCGCCGCCGGTGCACGTCAGCGGGCATGCTAGCCAGGAAGAATTGAAGCTCATTATCAATTTGGTGAAGCCGAAGTACTTCATTCCCATCCACGGCGAATACCGTCAACTAAAGCTGCATGCGGAACTGGCCGGCGCGATGCACGGCTCGGTGGGGAAAGTAATCCTGCTGGAGAGTGGGGACGTACTTGAGTTGGACGAACTGGGTGCGCGCAAGGCTGGCCGCGTGAATGTGGGCCGAGTATGCATTGATTCAGGATCGCGCACGGACGTGGTGGAAGATTTGATTATCAAGGACCGCCGTCATCTGAGCGAAGATGGAATTGTGCTGCCGATCATCGCCATCAACAAGCTCACGGGCCGGGTGGAAACTTCGCCGGAAATGGTTTCCCGCGGCTTTGCTCCTGGTGAGGACGGTTTCATGGATGGCGCGCGGCAGATCGTGATGCAAACTCTCGAGCAATCAAGCGACGAGGAAAAAGCGGACTACGGAGTAATCAAAGAAAAAATCCGGGCGGATTTGAAGAGGTACATCTCAAAGCAGACCCAGAAGCGGCCGCTGATCATGCCGGTGATATTGGAAATCTAAACGCGCGGTTTTTACGATTCCAGGCGGAGGCAATCCCATCGTAACTTTGAAAGATATTCGCGAAGCGCAATCTCGCCTACAGGGAGTTGCTACGCGAACCAGCCTTGTGCAGTTTCAACTACCGCAGCAGGGAGACGACCGGCAACTTTATCTCAAGCCTGAAAACCTCCAGCCTATCGGTGCCTTTAAATTGCGTGGCGCCTACAACAAGATCGCTTCGCTGAGCGATGAGGAGCGGCACCGTGGAGTGATCTCGTATTCCAGCGGGAATCATGCGCAGGGGGTTGCCTATGCTGCGCGTGCGCTGGGAGTGAAAGCAGTGATTGTTATGCCCGACAACGCTCCGAAAATAAAACGCGAAGCGACTGCGTCATTGGGAGCGGAAATTGTTTTGGTTGGGCCGGCAAGTTCCGAGCGGCAAGCGAAAGCGGAAGAACTGGCGGTGCAGCACGGATACGTGATCGTGCCTCCGTATAACGACGAGAAGATCATCGCGGGCCAAGGCACGATGGGCCTAGAAATTCTCGAGGACCTGCCCGAGGTCGAAACCGTACTTATCCCTGTCGGAGGCGGAGGCATGATCAGCGGCGTGGCTACCGCCATAAAGTTGAGCAAGCCTGCGGTAAAGATAATCGGGGCGGAACCGGCGCTGGCAGCCGACGCACAGGCCAGCCTGCGAGCTGGAAAGATCATTCATCTCACCGCCGACGAAGTCACTCGAACCGTGGCGGATGGACTGCGCACTCAAAGTATCGGTCCCATTAACTTTGAGCACATGCTTCGCTATGTGGACGACATTGTGAGTGTTGCAGAAGACGAAATTCGAGAAGCCATGCGGCGGCTGGCGGTGAATCCTAAAACATTGGCGGAACCCAGCGGAGCGGTGTCAGTAGCCGCTTTTCTGTTTCATCGAACTGAATTGCCGCGAACCAAGGTGAACGTGGCAATTATCAGCGGAGGAAACATCGAGCCGCAAATGCTGGCCGACATTACTCAATCTGCTTCTACAGTGTAGAATTTTCTGGTTCCGCCCGCATTCCTAAACCGCATACCTCAACGACGATGAGACATTTCGCAACGCGTATTCTCTGCCTGGCAGGATTGCCGCTGCTAGTCTTCGGGTTGTCAGTAGCGAAAGCTGCCGAATACCAGCGCGGGGCCATGATGCGAGGGGCTCAGCTCTATATTTCGCCGGACCCGACCTCCGCCAAGCTCAGCGATGTCGAACGCGGACGGGAAGTCGTTATTCTTGAGACCAGCCGCGAATGGCTGCACGTAACCGCCAACGTGACGGAAAAGCGGACAGTCACAGGATGGATGCTCGACAAAGGAGTAGTGCGAACCTCCACACCCGATGGTGACAAGATTCTCTACGGGGAAGGGGTGGACTCGGAGGATCAAGCCAGCCGGAGAAGGGGACGCCAGGGAGCGGCGCAGGATGCCATGCGTCTTTACTATCGCGTGAGCGAATATTTTCCTAAATCACCGCTGGCTGGGGAAGCACTTTATCGCTCCGCCGATATCCGATGGCAAATCGAGAAGTCCGACGTTTCCGCGCGTCCTTCAGCAAAAGAGCGAGAGCCTTTCTTGCGCGAAGGCATGGACGAAAAGTTCATGAAAGAAGTCATTAAGAAATTTCCGGGCACGAAGTGGGCCGATCTTGCGGCATTCCATTTGATCGACAACAAGCTTTGCGGTGATTGGCAAGGCAGTTCCAAGTGCCCCACCAAGGAAGCCGAGATCTATGAGAAGTATGCTAGCGAGCATCCCCAGTCACCAGCCGCAGCAGAGGCGCTATACGACGCGGCGTGGCGCTGGTCGGCACTAATCGAAATTTACAAAACTGAAAATGAGTCCAAGAAATCCGAGGAATCCAAGAGTAAAGCGATTGCGGCCGCACAAAAAGTGGTCGCGCAATCTCCGCAGACCGACTGGGGAGCGCGAGCGCAACGGCTCCTCTACCTGATCCAACAGAAAATTCCGACCTACGGGAACACCACGGAATAACAGCACTCTTCCCCTCCCTGTTCGGCCTGCACCAACAGTGCCAGCCGCCGGCTTGAAAGTTTCTGCGATACTTTCTCAGCCACTTAGTACGGAGGAAACTTGAACGACTACCTGCTTTCGGTAGTGTTGGGAATTATTGAAGGGCTTACGGAATTTCTGCCCGTCAGTTCTACCGCACATTTGAGGATCGCCGAAGCGCTCTTCCACATAAGTTTGTCTGACGGTTACTGGAAGATGTACACCATCGTGATCCAGCTTGGCGCGATCTTATGTTTGCCGGTTTACTTTCGTCAGCGCATTGCCAAATTTCTCTCGACTTTTCCCCGAGGCGAGCGTGGCGACCGCAACATTTTGACCCACCCTTTAAGTCTGACACTGATCGCGTTTGTAACCACCGCAATCCCTGCCTTCCTGCTGACAAAAGTTATCGGAAAGCACCTGGAAAACCTTCACATCATGGGTGCTGCGTTGCTGATAGGCGGCATCGTGATGTGGATTGTGGACGCAATCAATGCGCCCTCGGAGGCGGCTGGCCCCGCTGCGCCAAAAAGTCGCATTCACACCTGGAATATGGAGGAGATGAGTCTGGGCCAGGCCCTCTGGATCGGCGCCTGTCAAATTTTATCCGCGGTGTTTCCCGGGACCTCACGTTCGATGGCCACGATTGCGGCTGGGCAATTGGCGGGCATGTCTCGGGCTTCAGCGCTGGAGTTCTCGTTTTTCCTGTCTATTCCCACCATGGTGGCCGCCACTGGATACGATTTATTGAAATCGCTACGCCATTCCGCGGCCAATCCGATTGGAACCGGCAACATTGATGCGCATGGGTGGGCTCTGTTGGCGATTGGATTCGTGGTTTCATTTCTGGTGGCCTACATGTCGGTAGCATGGTTTATGGCCTGGGTGCGCAAGCATGGGTTCGCGCCATTTGCGGTTTATCGGATTATTGTGGGGGCTTTGGTGTTGTTCTTTGCGTCGAGGCTCGGTTGACAGACTTCCCATAGCCAACGGTCATATGCTGACGGCATCCAACTCATCATTGTGGACACGCCCCATTTTTTGACATAATCGTCTGGCTCTGGCGTGGTTCGGCAGCGCAGGTTGGGGTGTCTTTCTGCGCGGCGCAATACGCCAAATGAAGTATTTATCCAAGATTTTTGTGCCCACCAACAACCGCCGGCTCAATGAGCTGATCGGGTTCTTGTTGTGTGTCTCCGCCCTCCTTCTCTTCCTAGCACTGGCTTCGTATTCTCCGCTTGATCCGTCGCTGAACAGTGCTTCAATTTTGACCGATTCGCGAGCAGCGCGGAATTGGATCGGGGTAGTGGGAGCCTTAGTTTCCGATTTGATGCTTCAATTTTTCGGAATCGGAGCATTTCTCATTCCCGTTTTTGCCACCGGGCTGGGTATACGCTGGTTCCGCTCTCGAAAAATTGTTTCGCCAATAGCCAAGTCTTTGGGCGCAATCTGGCTGGCGGTTTTCCTGCCGGCGCTGCTTGCGCTTTTGCCGGGACAGATACGCTGGTTGCAGGTCATTCCCATTGAAGGCTTGCTGGGCCGGATTGTCGGAGACGTTCTCATCCATTACTTCAATCTGGCTGGCGCGTATATCGTTTGTGCCACCGTCCTGGCAGTAGCGCTCTATCTTTCGACCGCGTTTTCTTTCGGCGCATTACAGCTTTGGGCGCCAACCCGTTTTGCTTTTGCGGTTGCACTTTGGCAAAGATGGAAAGACTGGAAGGAAGCGCGCGCCAAGCAAAAAATGCAATTGGATCTGGAGAAGCGTCGGGCTGGCCGGCCAGTGGTGAATACGCGACTGGTTTCCGACCGAGATAGGGACGAACCCGCTCACGTCCCTGTGACGCGCCACGTTGAGCCGGTCAGGACGGGGATCGACCGTATGACTGCGCCTGACCATGGAGAAGTGCAGGAGCAACCGGAGCCTGAAGCACCTTCACCAGAAGTCACAGAACGAGCTGACAACGGTCACAAGCCAAAAACCACGCTTCCGCGCATCGCTGCCGGCGGGTTCAAACTGCCGCCCAGCAGCTTGCTGCACCGTCCAGACGAGCAACGGGCGATTGATGCTGACGAGCTAAAGCTGCTGGCGCAGGTGCTTACCGAAAAGTACGCAGAATTCGACGTCCACGGCCAGATCACACAAATCAATCCCGGCCCGGTGGTCACAACTTTCGAGTTCAAACCCGAGGCGGGAATCAAATACAGCCGCATCACCAATCTGACGGACGACCTTTGCCTGGCATTGAAAGCCGAGAGCATCCTGATCGAACGCATGGCGGGCAAGTCCACGGTTGGCATACAGGTGCCAAACCGCGAACGTGAAATTATCTGGCTGCGGGAGAATATTGAGTCCGCCGAATTCCTAGGCTCACGTTCCAAGCTGACCTTGGCATTGGGCAAGGACATCAATGGCCGCATCGTTACAGCTGACCTCAATGGGATGCCGCACCTGCTGATCGCGGGCTCGACCGGAACGGGCAAGAGCGTTGCCATCAACGCGATGATCATGTCCGTCCTGTACAAAGCGACGCCCGACCAGGTGCGCTTAGTGTTGGTCGATCCCAAGCGCCTGGAATTGGGAGTTTATGAAGGTGTGCCTCACCTGTACACGCCCATCATCACCGAGCCCAAACTGGCGGCGGTTGCGTTGCGCAATGCGGTGCGGGAAATGGAACGTCGGCTCAAACTGTTAGCTGAAAAGGGCGTGCGCAACATCGATCAATACAACAAATTGTTCGACGACGAAGGTACTCGCAGCCTGTTTGGTGAGGATTCGGAAGACCGTCCGCTCCCCTTCATCGTCATCATCATCGACGAGTTGGCGGATTTGATGATGCTGGATTCCGGCAACGTGGAAGAATCTGTAACCCGGCTGGCACAGATGGCGCGCGCCGTCGGGATTCACCTGGTGCTGGCAACGCAGCGGCCTTCGGTGGACGTAATTACCGGACTCATCAAAGCCAATTTCCCGGCACGCATGTCATTCCGGGTTGCTACCAAGGTGGACTCGCGCACCATTCTCGACGCCAACGGGGCGGAAGCCTTGCTGGGGCGCGGCGACATGCTCTATCTGCCTTCGGGCTCAGCCCGTGTGCATCGCCTGCACGCGCCCTTTGTGACAGAAAAGGAGATCGCGGCGGTCGTCGAGTTCTGGCGTTCTCAGGGCACGGCGGAATACGAAGAGAAGTTCCTGCAAGCGCCTAAGGAAGAGCGTGAAGCTGGCGAAGCAGGAGCCGGGAGTGAGGAAGACGGGGAAGATCACGATCCGCTTTACCAGGATGCAGTGCGGTTGGTGGTGGAGTTTGGCAAGGCTTCCACTTCCCTGCTGCAACGCCGTTTGCGCATTGGCTACGGACGGGCTGCGCATCTGATCGATCTGATGGAGCGTGACGGTATCGTGGGAGCTGCGGACGGTCCCAAGCCACGAGAAGTGCTCAAGCGGCCCACTTGGCTCTCCGAGGTAGAGGAATCACTCCGTTAGGCTCGCGGAACTGCAGATAAGCGGAAAAGAATAGGGCGACCGAAAGGTCGCCCTTAGAGCTTCCGTAGTGAAAGCGTGCTCAGTTAGAACCGGAACAGGAGTCCGCTCGAAATCCGAGCATTGTTCTTGTCGGTCACACCGGAGAAACGGCTGATCAGCCAGTCGAACTGGACCAATCTGAACGCCAATTGCTTGCTTCCCATATCGACGCCGCCACCGGGCATCATCGCCAGACCGTTGGCACCGACAGTAGTCCCGCTAAGAGGATCCGTAGCCGAAGCATGGGCGCCTCCGATGAGGAAATGGGCAAAGGGCGAAAACTGACCTTTGTGTGTGGAGACGACCGGCCCACCGGTATAGGTAAGGAACTTTCCACCGGATGGAAATGCCCCGCCGAAATCGCCGCTCACACCCAGCCACTTGTTGATGTACATGGTGGCTTGGCCGTTAAAGCCGCTAGCATTGGTGCCACCGTCGAAACGGGTGTATTGATAACCGCCGAACACTTCTGGTTTAGGCGTTTCTTGCGTGAATCCCATTAAAGAAACCAGGCTAACAAACAAGGCAACGCCGATGAACTTTCGCATCATGTGACTCCTTTGATTTGAAATTGCACCTTTTCCCCCCAAACCGGCGTGTCGTGCACCAGGCTCCGCTACCGGACGATCGCTCGACCGTAGCCAGAAGAGCTGGAGTCTGAAGGTGCTCGAGGGATAGTTCAAACCATATCGGGAAACGGGGCAAGTAACTGAAGCCGAAGACAGTTACGTCCTTTGGTAACCGGGTAATCCCGTGTTGGAACTGTGGGACTTATCACCAGGCTGGCTTGGGACTCAGGGAGACGCGGTCTTCAAACCGCGGATTGCAAGGCCGGCTAGCACTGCCACTGCCAGTAGCATGGCCGTCCACAAAAGGCTGCGGTGACGCTCGGACCAAGGGCGATCGTCGGGCCGCCCGTGGTAGGCCGCGTTATGCGTACCCGTCCCCAGCCTGGCCTTCACAGCGGCGGGATCAGCCTTGAAGAACTTTGCGTAGTCGTAGACGGGTGCGGCTAATTTCTGATCTCCATAGTAGAGGTTAAGGGCAGTTTCGCTCTGAGGCTCGAAGTAAAGCCGGCGCTCGATCGATTGCGGCTGCACTGAATCAAAGGTCAAAGCAGGGTCGTCGCCGTTATCGATCGTCACGGTGAGACGATCTGAATCCTGCCCGGGGATTACCTTCACCGCCAGCTCCTCGGAGGTTACCATCGTTCCGCCTCGGTTCATCCGTATGCGGGTGATGCCACCGCTGGCAACTTGCCCGCCGTGCTCATCCGTAACACTTACATTGCGTCGAAAATTGGTCTGACGCGGCGCCACTCGGAACAATATGCGCTCCAGCGGAACTCGGGATGGGATGTCACAGATAAGAATTGTGCTGTGCTCTTTCTGCTCACCGGGGTGGCATAAGCCAACGTCCGTCCAGGCTGATTGCTTTTCCTGCACGTTGTAGATGGTTGCTCCTTTCACTTGCTCGGGACGAATGCCGGAGGAGAGCCGCACGTGCAAATATGGGAAGCTCGAGGGAGGAAGTTTCAGCACAGAATTAGAGCCGAGATTTTCGCGCGAGAAGTCGTACAAAGTGAATGAACACAACTTGGTTCCCCGGCCTTGGCCTGCGGCGTTCGTGCCTTCAACTGAGGCGGTGGTCACAAAATCCTTGGCATTGAGTTGGAGCCGGCTGTGGTCGTACTCAGCAATCTCCCCGGCGGCGACGTCGAATTCAGTATGGCCTTTGATCGCACCCAGATTGAGGACCTTTGCCGGCTGCTCTTCGCTGAAAATTCCTCCACGCTGCTCGATCAAGGAATAAGGGACTTGCATTCCACGTAGATCGTAAAGACGGATATCGGCAAGATCCCTGCGGGCGTGATTCCAAATGTCTTCGTCGATCACGATGTAGTTCTGCCGGCCGGCGGCGCCGGGCGTGACCGTGCGGCGGTTGGTGAAATAAGAAAGCGAAGGTTGGAATTCCTGCGGTGCCAGTACGAAACCTATCAGGAGAATCGCAGAAAGAGCCTTCATACGACGGCCGATTCTCCTCTGGTCTTGCCGCCACTCAGCTTCAGCCAATCCCGCTGGTAAACGAAGGAAATTGCCAACAGCAGAATACCAAGCACGATGAAACTCAGAATGCGATATTGACGATCAAGCTGCGAAGTATCGTAAATGAATACCTTGACGGTTGTGACAGCAATCAGAAATAGAGCCAACCAGCGCACGAAGGCGGAGCGCCGCCAGAAACCTACCACCATTAACATCGCACCGTAAGCCATCCATACAGCAGAGTAGGTGAAATCGCGGACGATCTCAACCCGGTGAAATCTTGACCACTGGGATGGATTCCATTGACCCAGCAGCGGCCGCACATCAGCCATTTGTCGGGAATAGTAATCGGCCACCTCGCGGCTGAATGCGATCAATGCCAGCAGATTCAAGGCGACCACAGCAATTGCCGCCGCTTTCGCGCCTGTCTCGTCACCGCGTTTGAAACCCTGCCAAGCCATGATTGCGAGCGCAGCGATGGCAACTGCGTGAGTCGCCATTCGGGCATTGAAAATGAGCGTGGTAGAATAAAAATTGTCGATAAACAGCAGCCGTGCGACTGCCAAAACTACCGCTCCAATGGCGAAGGCGCTGAGAAAATCGGAGTGAATACGATCCCCCACCCAAAACAAGACGACAGCTTCCACCAGCCAGCCAATCGTGATCCAGTGGGCGTCCAAGCGGATGGGAATTGCGACGGTGATGAACCCGATGGCCAATGCCAGATGCAATAGTTGCAGAGTTTTTGCTGCGGCCGGATCCGGATACCGGAGGCGCATCTGTCGTCCCAGGAAAATGTAAACCGCAGCCAGGGCCAGCGCGAACCAGGCCACTGCGTTCCGATTGACGGCCTCATACATAGCGTACAACTGGAGAAAGTACACGCCCGCATTGATGAACACGAGCAGGAAGGTCAACTTGCCAGAGAAAGAAGTTCCGCGTAGCGCCGGCGTCCCGCCGGCAACCGGGGTAGCGTCTTCTGGCTGTCGGGCAATAATCGGCGCGATGGCGAAAATCGCGAAGAAAAGCGTGGCAAATCCTAAAGTAAGGCGAAGCTGAGTGCGATCGTAAAATGTCGAATACCAGCCGACATAAAGCAGCAGTGTGCCCAGGTAACTCAACCACAAGAGTCGCCGCCAGGGCTCGATTGCCAGCAGCGCCAAGGTAGCCAGGTCGAGCAGGACAACATATGAAAAAAGCTGCAGCTCTTGGTTCTGGCCCGTAGAAAGGAGCGCGGGAGTGGCAAAGCCACCGGTAAGAGCGAAGACAGCCAGGATTTGGGCATTCTGAGTAATGGCCAGGGTGGCGGTTGCGGCAGTAACGATCAGCATGGCGAGGAAGGCCACTCCACTGGGAATCAAACTGTAAACGTGGAATGCCGCCCAGAGTGATAAGTAAAGAACGCCGATGCCTACACCTTTCAACGAGTAAGAAAATATGGTGTAACCACGGGAACGAAAGCGTTCGCTCCACACTACGACCGCGATGCCCGCTGATAGGCCTATGGTGACTCGACCGGCGGGACCAATCCAGTTGTTATCAAACGCGAATTTCAGGAAATAGGAGACCCCAATCAGCACCGCCGCAATGCCAATGCGATTGAGCCAATGCGAACCAATGCGGGATTCGAGATTTGTATCCTGCGTTGGGGCAAATGGCGATCCACGCCCCGGTTGGGTTTGTTGCTCCGCTCTGGGGGTCAAGCGTGCAGGCAGCACTGTTGGTGGGGGCGGAGACGGCGGAGCTTCCGGCTCCGCCGCGACTGAGGCCGATTCGATACCGGCGGCACGCTCGAGGCGGTACACCCGCGTCGTTAGTTCGCGGACGAGCAGCTGGAGTCTCTGGAGTTCGTTGTTGCTTTCGCTACTCAAGGGCGGAATCTAAGGGCCCACACGGATGTGAGGATCGGCTTCGCTGCCATCTTCAAAATGGAAATGTGCCTCGTAAGTGTGGTCCTGCGCCTCGGGGCGTGCCGGGCCAGAATTAATCTGGTATGTATGTTCAGGGTTCTCGCCTGGAAACTCGCGATAGAACGGATGCTCCGGCGCGGAATCCTTTTTCTCGTCGATGGGCACGAGCTTAGTGACTCTGAATTTCTTACCATAAGAAATCCAATGCACTGAATCCTGTTTTGAAATCGAAATATCGATTCCAGGATGGTCGTGAGGCTCTTCTCCCTCTCTGACCACGTAGACCTTTCGATCTCCGATCTCTCCAGGCATCTCATACAGCTTCGCAGCTTCCGCCATAAATCCTCCTTGCCGGCAAACGCCGACATCATACGTCATCTGGAACGAAGTAGTTGCTGAAATTTAGGCCGATCATGAAGATTATCGAATTCTGGAGCGGCGCGCATTTCACCCAGTGAATAGCCCTGCGCGGCCGCCTTTTCAAGCCAGGCTAAGGCCATATCCTTATCTCCAAGTTGATTATGGACAATGGCTCCCGTGAAAAGATATTCCGGATTTTCAGGACTGAGGACGAGCGCTTGTTTCAGCTGCTGCAAGGCTTGAACGCGATCGTTCAGCATTGCGTAATAACTCGCCATCAAGATATGGGGATCGCCGTCCCTGGGATTAATCTTCACAGCCTCTTCAGCCATGCGAATGGCGCGCTCATAAACCGATCGCGCCTGATCGCGTCTTCCCGGGGCCCAGTAATAAGCCCTCGCCAGGTTGCCGCAGGCAATGTAGTCGTGACTATCAGAGGTGCAGGCGTGTTCAAAAGCGGAAACCGCTTCCTCAAAACGGCGAAGATCGAGGAAGGCGATTCCTAGATTTGAGTAAGCTTCCGAAGCCGGAGAAAGCTCGACAGCTCTTCGCAAAGATTCGATGGCTTTCTTGTAATCTCCCATCAAAATATAGACCCCTCCGAGATTCCGATATCCGTGAGGGTCGTCTGGGGCGAGTGCAATAGCCTGATTGAACTGGCGGGCGGCGTCGGCGTATCTGGCGTGATGGGCATAGAAGCTACCCAACCATTGATATCCTGCCCAATATTGCGGACGCATCTGAATTGCGAGCTGGTAGGTATTCTCCGCCTCCGCAAGCTTGCCCAATTTTTCGTAGGCGGAGGCTAGCCCGCGATAAGCATCTTCACTAGTTGAGTCGAGTTGCGCGGCACGTTGGAATTGCTGCACCGCCTCTTCGTATCTGCCCCTGCTGGTGTAGACCGTCCCCAAACAGGTGTAGCCGTTGGCGAGATTGGCATCCAGAGCAACGCTCCGCTCGCAGGCCGTCATTGACTTGCTCAGCCATTCGGGCTCGTAGGTGGCGTCGTACTTGGCCCAATAGGCTTCTCCCAGGCCCGCGTAGGCCAGCGCGTACTTTGGATCTTGTTGCAAGGCATGAGTGAAGAGCGCAATGGCGTTGCTGACATTTTCTGCCTTATGGAAATCCTGCAGATATCCGCGACCACGTAAGTAGAAGTCGTACGCGGCGGGCTCTTGAGTCCCGTGTGAAACCAATGCCGCATGCTCATTTCCTTCTAACTGCAAGCCCAGCATGGTGACCACGTTTTCTACCACCTTGTCTTGCACCGCAAACACGTCGTCACTTTCAGCTGTAATGGCATCAGCGTGTAACTGTCGCATGGTTTTCGTATCTACCAAGCCATAGGTTACACGCACTCGGCCACCAGATTCTTGCAGCGAACCCTCCAAAACCAGACTTACCCCAAAACCTTTGCGAGCCTGTTCCACAGTGGTAATGCTCTCAGCCCGAACTTCGCTGGCAGGCACAATTTCGAGAGGATACCTGCCGCTAAGTTGTGTGAGCTTGACGGATAGGATCTCCGTGAGCCCGTCGGAGAAAGCCTTGGTGCCTGCCTGATTACCGGTGGCGGTGAAAGGCAATACTGCCAAATGAATAGGCGGTGCAGACTGTTGGCCATTCAGCCAGCGGTCAATCTCCGTCCGCTTGAAGAGTCCCCCGACTAGGATCAATGTCGCTACCAACAAGGCAACGATCGAAGCATGTTTGATGTCGAGAATTTTTTTTGCCCACCAGTACATTTGAGCGCGCGGAACGGCCTTGCCCGCTTTTAGCAACTGCAAGTCTTCCTGCAACTCGCGCGCACTGGCATAGCGTTGCCGTGGATCTTTAGCCATGGCTTTGAAAACCAAAGCTTCAAGACCGTGGGGAATCTTGGGATTGAAGATACTAATGGCAGCGGGCGTTTCTGTGCGAATTCGATCGCTGGTTGCGACGAAACTGCTGGCTAGGAAGGGGTGATGGCCGGTCAACGCTTCATAAAAAACCACGCCCAGCGAGAACACATCCGCTCGTCCATCCGGCGCTTTTTCCAAAAGGACTTCTGGAGACATATAGGCGGGGGTACCCGCCATCGTTCCGGAGCGATCCACTGTGGAACTCTGGTCGGAGCGTGGCAGGTATTTGGCGACGCCAAAGTCCAGGATTTTCACCTGACCCGAGGCGGTGAGCATGATATTTTCTGGCTTAATGTCGCAGTGAACGATGCCGCGTTCGTGGGCCGCGGCCAATGCGTCCACGCACTGGGTGGCGATGTCGAAGAATTCTTGCAATGAGAGAGGCCTCCGCAGGCGCTGTCTGAGGTTTTCTCCCTCCACGTACTCCATGATCAGGAAGATTTCGTCCCGTTCCTCAACGACGTCATAAAGCGCAGCCACATGAGCATCGCTGAACCGGGAAGCGCGTTCGGCTTCTTCCAAAAAACGGCGACGATAACCTGAATCAGCCCGCAATTGGGGCGCGAGTCGCTTCAGTGCGACCTGTCGCTTGAGCTTCGTATCCTGGGCAAGGTAAACCTCGCCCATACCGCCTTTTCCCAACCGCTCGCCAACGCGAAAACGTCCTACCAGTGCCCCGGAGAGGAACTCCGAGCTTTGGGTCGAGGTGGTGGGCGCTGGCTGAAACTCTGCCATAGGGAACCCCAGGGAAGTCGGGAAGCGACGGCCAAGCGGTCACTTACGGTGTCGTAGCCGCATGCTGAGCCGAATCTTACTCCTGCACTGATAGGTGAGCAATTGTAGTGGTTCCGCGAACCTTGCTTCGCTAAAGCCGCAAATCAGCGCAGTTCCGTGACGAGCTATCGGCAGCGGTGTCAAAAGTTCGGCACATTTCTGTCGGCGCACAAATACTCGGAGTGGAATTTCGGCACTTTTCCGTGCGTTCATCGAGGATCTTAGCTCTTGCCTTCGGCCCCCAGCGTGCATGCTTCAGGTCTTTCTACGGCACCGGCCAGAAAATTCATTCAGGATTACCAGTGCTCCACAAATGTGCGAACCCGGCCTGCTCTAATCGGTTTCGTCGCCTGAATTTGGGAAAGCTCTTCCAGGTAGAGAAACCGTTTTTACCGGTTTCCGTGTCACGATGCTTGACAACAAAACGGAGAACAAGGTCTCCACGTCGAACTGAGCACTATTGGCTTTGCGATCCGTGCTCCCTGTTACTCACCCTGACGTTTGAGAAGGGAAGCGGGATGATCACTGTCCCGCTTCCCGCAGCTATCAGAAAAGTGGCTGCAGATTCTTGCCTTATAGAACTACGAGCAGCAACCGCACAAACGTGACCGCTTGCTGAACTGCGGCCAGCGAGGAAAGGTGGCACACATGCTGCAGATGAGAAAGCACCTTTGCGCAATTTGCGGGGACGAAAAATCGGCTGGCGGGCTGTGGTTCCTGCTGGCGGAGAATCGCTGGGAAGATAAACTGAAAATCCTACAGTGGGATCCTCAATTGGCCCGGCAAGACGGAATCCGCCGTGCCTGTAGCGCGGGCCATGTTCAGGAACTTGTCGTCCACTGGATGACGACTAGAAGCCTCAGCTATCCTTTTGCCCGAGTCTCCTCAGACGACAAACCCGCGCCGGAATTCGAAGGGGCCTGGCCGGTACGGGCCGATATCGATACCCACGTCGCCCGCCAGATTGGCGAACTTGCCATCCATGGTGACAGTGTGAAACGCGTGCTCAGTGAGAGTCCGCAATATTTAAAAACTATACTCGACGCATTGATCGCGGCACCGCGACGCGAAAGTCGGACAAGCGAGCCAGATCCTGTGGCGGAGAACGAAGCTCAATTCGCCGCCTCACGGGAAATGTGAACTCTGAGCGCGGAGTCAGGAGGAATGACAGTACGTCAGAACGCCTACTCCCACTCAATGGTTCCCGGCGGCTTTGAGGTCACGTCGTAGACTACCCGGTTCACTCCCTTCACCTCATTCACGATCCGGCTGGAAATCGCTTTAAGTACCTCGTGGGATAGCGGCACCCAGTCTGCCGTCATTCCATCTTCCGAATGTACAGCGCGGATTGCGCAAGTGTAGGCGTAGGTACGCTGATCGCCCATCACTCCCACCGACATCACCGGCAAAAGTACGGCGAATGACTGCCAGATTTTCGTGTACAGCCCGGCTTGCTTGATTTCGTTGACCACAATGTCGTCACATTCACGCAGGATGGCTAGCCGCTCCGGGGTAACTTCGCCCAGAATTCGCACCGCTAATCCGGGTCCGGGGAAGGGCTGGCGTTGAAGGATTTCTTCGGGCATGCCGAGATCACGGCCGATTTTGCGTACTTCATCTTTAAACAGATCTTTGAGTGGCTCGATCAGTTTCAATTTCATCTTGTCGGGTAGTCCGCCGACGTTATGGTGGGTCTTGATGGTCTGAGATGGTCCGCGCACGGAACGTGATTCAATCACGTCTGGATAGAGAGTTCCCTGCACCAGCCACTCCACCTTTCCCTCCTTTTTCTCGATGGCGTGAGCTTGCTCATCAAATACCGCGATGAATTGGTTGCCGATGATCTTGCGTTTTTTCTCCGGATCGGTCACACCGGCCAGCTTGTTCAGAAAGCGTTCAATGGCATCCACAGCAATGACATGCAGACCGAGTTTGTCACGCAGGTTCTGTTGCACTTTGTCGAACTCGTTCTTGCGGAGCACGCCGTTATTGACGAAAACGCAAGTGAGTCGGGAAGGATTTTTGCCGTCGCGCAACGCCCGGTCCACCAGGATCGCGGCAACCGCTGAATCCACGCCGCCGGATAGCGCACAGATGGCGCGTCCGTCGCCCACAGTCTGCCGCACGTTGGCGACGGTAGCATCGATGAAGTGTTGGGGAGTCCACGTTGGCTTCCCGCCGCAAATGGCCAGGACAAAGTTACGCAGGATGTCGGTTCCGGATTGGGTGTGGTGCACCTCAGGATGAAACTGCACTGCCCACATCTTCCTCTCGGGGGCTTCGATGGCAGCCACGGCAGTCGATGAACTGGCAATCAAACGAAAACCGGCAGGAAGTTCTACTGCTTCGTCGCCGTGAGACATCCAGACAGAAAGTTTCTTCGGTAGTCCCTCAAAAAGTCGGGAGTGATCTGTGACTTCCACACTAGCGTGGCCGTACTCACGTTTTTCGGCAGCACGTACCTTTCCGCCCAACGCATGCACCATGAACTGCAGCCCATAACAAATACCGAGCACCGGCAATCCAAGCTGGAGCACCCGCGGATCAGCGGGTGGAGCATCGGCGTCATACACTGAGCACGGACCGCCAGAGAGAATGATGCCAACCGGCGAGTAGCTGCGGATTTCCTCAAGGCTGGCAGTACAAGGCAATACCACTGAAAAGACATTTTGTTCGCGGATGCGGCGTGCGATGAGCTGGGAATATTGCGCGCCAAAGTCGAGGACAACGATGGATTGGGTTTCCACGGATAAATGTCTCAAATCGGAAACAAAGTGTAAAGCGGAAAAGGTAATTGTCGAATGGCCATCGGATTACTGAATATCGCTGAGGATGAGTTCGTCCGGATCAATACCACTGCCGGATCGAGGAGTGAGCGAGGATTGCGAACCGCTATCGGTTAAAGGGGATTGAACTGTCTGGGACACCAAACTTTGTTCCGGAAAGCTAAGGACCGCGACATAAGCAGCGAGCCTTCCTACATATAGAAAATCCACGATCGCGAAATACAGCAAAGCTACCAGCAGCACGCCCCCCAGTATCACTCCCGCAGGCAGGACTCCGGAAAAAGCTAAAGGAATCGCTACGACCGAACTCGCCACCACAAAGACGACGACATGAGCCACCTCGAACCATGTTCCGGCCGCCAGTACAGGTCCAGTGCGCGCTCGGCAAAAATCCACTGCAGACGCGACGGCACCGAATGCGTCGCGCCCGTCGGCAACTACGAAGATTGCCGCCAGCGATAGAAACCAGTTCAGCATTGCCCAAGCCAGCCACACCAGCATTATCATGCTCAGAAAAATGAGGGTGGCGCTACCCGGTGAGGGATCAGCCGTAGACGATGCAAAGCCCGCGAGCAGCAATCCTCCCACACAACTCACAAGGGCGGCGAGCGTGACTCCGACGCGAAAAAAGTTAAGACCCGCAAGCGAGCGAAACTGCCTCGCTCCTTCCCCGGCGGAGAAATTCGGCCGAGCGGATTGAATTTTGTCCTCTCCAAAATAGTCGACCAGTCCCTTAAGAGTGGCTCCTCGTCCAAATGATGCTGTTCCTATCCATGCCAGTGTCATCGCGAATATAAGTACAAGGCCGGCTGCTACGAGGCGTGGTCCGCTGCCGCTGAAAATATGAAGGATGGCATGAGAAATCAGAAAAGGCTGGTGGCTTCGCAAAAGCAACAAGTCGGCGTCCGAGACCGGCAAAGTATCCAGGTACTCCACAAACGAGAAAAACAACAGTATTCCGGCAGCGAACCCCAGGCTCCAGCGCCATGAAATCTCTGCCAGGCCTAACGACGGCCGCCGGAACATCACGCGAAACCCTTCCAAGGTTGGGGAATGAGAATTCATCTAGGGCTAGGATAGCGTAAGCCAGGCGGTCGTGCGGCGGCCGCACGCTCAAAGACTACTTGATCTGGAAATTTCGCGGATCGAGAGAAACATTATTCAACACTCGGGTGACAGCTACATCCCACTCCAACAACTTTGTGAATCCGTTTTGAAGTTCCTTGGTAAACCTGAGTTCGTAATGGAATGGCAGCGTCAAGCCATCCGAGTTCTGAAAATCGCCAAACCGCTCTTCGATGCGGTATCGAGTCTCCTGCTGTCGCGCACTCTCAACGTCGTTGGCTCCAATTCCTGCGTGGATTGATACCTGATATGTCGTCATTGCATGCCTGAAGGTTTCTGGTTCGAAGTATAAAAGGATTTCCAAGTCGGTTCCCTTTTTGGGGCGATAGCGAATAACCTGGAACTCGCGTCCTTCAAATTTCTTAATCCCCTGATAGGTAAGCTTGGCTTTTCGTTCTTGAACATCCAGTAGCGGCCAGGCCGTGACTAGCACCCCTCCTAACAATCCTTCGCGCAGGGGGGCGTCTTGGCCTTTTAAGAAATCCCCGAAGTCGGAGTAGGTCTTGTCCGCATAGGTAGCCGCTACACTAGTCTTTTCGCCGTCCCAGATTAATTGCTCGCCGCTATACTGAGGAGCAGTGACCTTCAGCACTATGCGGGACTTTCGTCCTTCCGAAGCGAGCCCTGCCTTGCCGGCCAGTTGGCCCGACCCACCCACCAGAAGCTTGTATGTCGCCGTTCCCTCCACAACACGGGACTTGAGACCGGCTCGGACTTGCGCCGAACCCAAGGATTGAAGGTGCTTCGCAATCACATCCTCGGGCGTCAGGTCGCCCGCCCTGAGCGGGACTGGTGCAGCCAACAGAAAAGAAATCAAGACCCCAAATGTAGCCCGTTGGGCCGCCAACAACAGCATGCCTCACCTCGCAGATCGTTGCCGCGCAATTTACCTGCAGGTGCTGGGTTTGTAAATGAAAATCCTTGGCAATCAAAACTCAGCGGATCACGATGTTGACCAATTTCCCGGGCACGACAATGACCTTCACCACTTGCTTGCCCGCCATAGCCGCGCGAATTTTCTCGTCGGCCAGAGCGCGCTCAGGCAAGACATCTTCGGTGGTGTCCGCCGGCACAACAATGCGGCTGCGCAGCTTGCCATTGATCTGCACCGGAATTTCGATTTCTTCTTCCTTCGCCAGAGCCGGATCGTATTTCGGCCAAGGCGCTCGGAGCAGGCTGGTCTTCTCACCTAACACTTCCCACAATTCATGGGCAAGATAAGGCGCAAATGGTGCCAGCAAGAGCGTCAGATCGCGCTGGACTTCCGCCAACAGTGAGACGGGAACACCCGACGCGGATGCGGCCGTCCCTTCCATGCGATCATCGATGCCGTAAAGCTCGTTTACCAATTCCATGATGGCCGCAATGCATGTATTGAAATGCCAGCGCCCCTGGAAATCGTCGCTCACACGCTTGATGGTTTGGTGGAGCTTGCGTTGAATAGCGCGGGCTTCTGTCGACAAATTATCTGGAATTGGTTTACGCCACTCCGGATGTCCGGGCTGCGCGTGCCGCGCCACAAACCGATATACCCGTCCCAAGAATCGCTGTATCCCTTCAATCCCTTTATCCTGCCAGTCCAGGTCGCGATCCGGGGGCGCGGCAAACAAGCTGTAAAGACGCGCGGCATCGGCGCCGTAACGGGCCACCATCTCGTCCGGAGTAACTACGTTTCCAAGGCTCTTGGACATCTTGGCGCCGTCTTTGATCACCATGCCCTGCGTGAACAAGCGCTCGACCGGTTCATCGTTCTGTACCAGTCCCAGGTCGCGCATGCACTTGGTCCAGAAGCGCGAATAGATGAGGTGGAGAATGGCGTGCTCCACGCCGCCAATGTACTGGTCGATCGGGAACCAATAAGCAGCGATCTTGCTAGCGAAGGGAGCTTTGTCGTTGTGCGCATCGGTGTAGCGGTAGAAGTACCACGATGAGTCGACAAAAGTGTCCATGGTGTCGGTCTCACGCCGCGCCGGTCCGCCGCACTTCGGACAGATAGCGTTCACGAACTCCGGAACTCGACCAAGTGGTGAGCCTCCGGTCAACGTGATGTCCACGTTCTCGGGCAAGAGCACTGGCAAGTCTTTCTCCGGCACGGGGACAATCCCATCCTTCTCGCAGTACAGCATCGGGATGGGTGTGCCCCAATAACGCTGGCGAGAAATGCCCCAGTCTTTTATGCGATAAGTAACCGTCGCTTTGCCAAAACCATTTTTCTTCGCGTATTCTGACATCTTCTTAATTGCTTCTTCGCAGTTCAGGCCGCTAAACGGGCCGGAGTTCACCAAGGTGCCATTCAAGCTCGTGAATGGGAGCGGCGGCTCGGCGACGGTCTCTTCTGGATCCGCAGCTCGAGGGACGATCACGAGCCGGATCTCAAGGTTATATTTCTTGGCGAACTCATAGTCGCGCTCATCATGGGCCGGAACACTCATGATGGCCCCGGTGCCGTAGTCCATCACAATGTAATTCGCCACCCAGATTGGAACCCTTTCGCGGTTGTACGGATTGATCGCGTAGCGGCCGGTGTTCACTCCGTGCTTTTCGATTTCACCGATATCCCCCGCCTCCTTAGCTTTCCGCTGCTCGGCGATCAACTGATCCACTTTGACTTTCAAGCTGGGATCGCTCGCCGTGAGGTCGCTCATGAGCGGATGTTCCGGAGCGAGCTGCACCGAGGTTGCTCCGTAAATAGTGTCTACCCGCGTTGTGAAAACCGAAATCGTCGATCCGGCTGGCCCGGCAGCCCCCTCAAGTTGGAAATCTATCAGCGTGCCTTCGCTGCGGCCGATCCAGTTGCGCTGCATGGTGCGAACTTTTTCCGGCCAGCCATGTAACTTTTCCAGATCGCGGAGCAACTCTTCGGCATACTGCGTGATTCGCAAGAACCATTGCTCGAGTTCGCGCTGCTCGACGACGGTGTCTTCGTGACGCCAGCACCGGCCGCCAACTACCTGCTCATTCGCCAGCACAGTCGCGCACTGCGGACACCAGTTCACCTTGCTCTTCTTTCGATAGGCAAGCCCGCGTTCGTAGAACTTCAAGAAGAACCACTGATTCCACCTGTAATATTCCGGCAGGCAAGTTGTGACTTCACGCGCCCAGTCGTAGGCGAACCCCAAGCGCTTCATCTGCGCTCTCATATTTGCAATGTTGCGAAACGTCCACTCGCGTGGCGGAGTCTGGTTCGAGATGGCGGCGTTTTCCGCGGGCAATCCGAACGAATCCCAACCCATGGGATGAAGCACGTTATAGCCGTTCATCCACATGTAACGTGCTAGAGCGTCGCCGATTGCATAATTCCGCACATGCCCCATATGCAACGCGCCTGACGGGTAAGGCAACATTTCCAAAACGTAATACTTGGGTTTGGTCGAGTCCGGCTCGGCGGCATAGAGCGAATCAGCCTGCTGCCAGCGCTCAAACCACCTGGTCTCGATCCGCCGCGGGTCATAGCGCTCGTCGCGGGCAGGCACAACGTTTTGTTCTTGCGGCATAGATGGAATGGTTCGTTTAGGGGTAAACCCTAGATTTTACAACGAAGAATGGATAGCACGTGTGGCGCGGGCGTCCCCCCCGGCGAGGGTCATGGAGTAATAGTTAGCTTTCACTTTTTAACCAGAGCCTTCAATGCCGCGACATTTCTCTTGTCGTCCCCCGGCTCATCAATCGGTGTCTCCGCAATAAATGCCGCTTGCCCCAATCGTGGATCATTCAACAGCCGGCGAAACGCTTCCGGTCCAATGCTTCCCTTCCCGATGTGCTGGTGTCGATCCAGTTTCGACCCACGCGCTGCTTTGGCGTCATTGCAATGCCACACGGGAATATTTTTCAAACCAATGGTTGCTTCGAGCCGAGCGAGTGTTTCACGCATGCCAGCTTCACTCACGATGTCATAGCCGGCGACATGGGTATGACAGGTATCTATGCAAGCGGCAACCGGAATCACGCCTCGCAGCCGTTCGAGTACTTCTGCGACTTGTTCGAAGCTGGCTCCAAGCGAGTATTCCGCCCCGGCCGTGTTCTCAATCAGAATAGTGAGATTCCCTTTCACTAGATCGAGACCTTTGGTAGACGCCGCAATCGCGGCTGCGGTCCGCAGCAGACCATCTTCCCGGTCCGCCCCGCGAAATGAACCCGGATGAAGCACAAGATATTCGGCGCAAAGGTTCAGAGCACGCTCAATCTCACCGCGAAATGCTTCAATGGATTTCGTCAGGAACAATGGATTCATACTGGCAAGATTCACCAGATAGTTGGTATGAATCACCAGCGGTTTGAGCTCGTACTTCTCTCGAAGCCGGCTCATCTCGGCGCATTGGGGACGGCTGAGTTCATAGGGGGCCCACTGCCGCGGACTGGAGGAGAACACTTGAAACGTATTGCACCCCAGCCGGTAAGCCCGTTCCGCAGCATTCTGCACGCCACCGGCACTTGATGTATGAATGCCAATCCGGCGTGAAGTCAGGCGGGGAGCGCGTTTCAGGGATGGCAGATTAAGGATGTCCTGCTCGCGGGCCATGGAGATGGGCACATCATAAGTATATCTAGACCAATCTGCTCATTTGCGGTGCTTACGCGGATAACGATAGACTTGAAATATCGAGGTTAAGTCATGTTGGTTGTCATGCGGGCGCAAGCCACGGAAGAGCAGGTGCGCGCCGTTTGTAAGAAGATCGAAGATCTGGGATATCGCGCCCACGCTATGCCGGGGTCCGAGCGCACCGCGATTGGCATCACCGGGAATCAAGGTGAAGTCGAAGCGGGCACGTTGGAGGAAATGCCGGGAGTCCAGGAACTGATCCGGGTCAGCAAGCCCTATAAGTTGGTCAGCCGCGACGTTAAACAGGAAAATACTGTCATCCGATTTCCGGGCACGAGTGCCACTTTTGGCGGACAGGGATTAGCTGTCGTTGCTGGACCGTGCGCCATCGAGAGCCGTGAACAAGCTTTGATCGTGGCTGAGCAAGTCTGTCGTGCTGGCGCGCAGTTTTTTCGCGGCGGCGCCTACAAGCCGCGTACCTCCCCTTATTCGTTCCAGGGTTTGGGTGAAGAAGGCTTGCAGATTATGGCGGAGATCCGCGAAACGTTCGGAATGAAAATCGTCACTGAGGCGATTGACAATGAATCCTTGACGCTAGTGGAGGAGTACGCCGACGTTATCCAGATTGGCGCCCGCAACATGCAAAATTTCTCGCTGCTGAAGCGCGCGGGACGATCCAAGAAGCCGGTACTGCTCAAGCGAGGCATGTCGGCAACGCTGGAAGAGTTCCTCATGGCCGCGGAATACGTGATGAGTGAAGGCAACTACAACGTAATTCTGTGCGAACGCGGCGTGCGCACCTTTGCCGACCATACTCGCTACACCCTCGACCTCAGCGTGGTACCGGCGGTGCAGCGCTTGAGCCATCTCCCCATCGTGGTGGATCCGAGCCACGGTACGGGAAAGAGAAACAAAGTTACGCCGCTCTCCCGCGCGGCCATTGCGGTGGGCGCAGACGGACTCATGGTTGAAGTTCATCACCAGCCTGATCGCGCACTCTCCGACGGTATGCAGTCGCTCTATCCCGAGCAGTTCGATGAACTGATGACCCAGGTGCGGCAGATCGCAGGGGTGTTGGGAAGAACTGTACCGGCAATTGGAGCACGCGTTGCAGCGGCTCCCGGGACAGCGACACGCTCAGAAATCGCATCACCCGCTGCGCACTGATTTTGCGAAAACTCCTCCTCTTCGTGGTGCTGCTTCCGCTGGCAGGCGCCGCCCTGGGATGGTGGTATTTCCGTCAGCCAACCCTGCCGAATTACGGCCCCGCCTACCGTGAATATGCCTACATCACCAACGGCAAGAGCAACACGGTCACGGTCATTGACCTGCGCACATTCGAGCCGGCACAAACCATAAACGTCGGCAGTGAACCCACTGGCCTGGCAGCCAATACCAAGAAAAATGAAATCTATGTGGTCAATACAGGTTCGAACAATGTCAGCATCATTGATGCCCAACGCAATGCCGTGGTGGCTACCATCGGGGTGCACGCGCGTCCTTACTTCATCGATGTTTCTGGGGACGGGAAACGCGGATACGTCGCCAATTCCGGATCGTCAAATATTTCCGTCATCGACCTGGAGAAGCGCACTCTGCTGGGAAACATCGGAGTAGGCACTTCGCCCGGTCTGGCAAGAATCTCACCGGACGGGAAGACGGTGGTCATCAGCAATCGGGGCGACAACACCGTATCGCTGATGGACGCTGAGAAGATCAAAGTTCGCAGCACGATTCCGGTTTGCCAGCAGCCGGAAGACATTGCGATCCTGCCCGACAATAGCAAGGCCTTCGTTGCCTGCGCGGGATCGGCTCAAGTCGCATCGATTGACTTGAAGAGCGACAAACTGCTGGCGCTGCTCGATGTTGGAAAGACGCCCGTGAACCTGGCCGTGAAACCTGATGGTGGCGAGTTGATCGTCTGCAACTTCGATTCGAACAATATTTCAATCATCGAAACTACCACCAACGAAGTTGCAGGAAGTTATCTGATCGGCACCCGGCCGGCCCGCGGCATTGTCACCGCGGATAATTCGCGATTGTATGTAAGTAATTTCGGATCAAATAATGTGGCAGTCTATGATATCGATCTAGGCAAGGTGATCGCATCTTTGCCCGTGGGCAGCCATCCCGATGGCTTGGCGCTGTCACAAAGCGAAAACTATTTGCTGGTGCTGAACTCGCAGTCTGGCGATATCACGGTCATCCAGAAGCGAAAACCATCCAAGCTCGAGCCTAGTGAGTATGCTCTGCTCACTATGATTCCAGTCGGCCTGCAGCCGAACAATATTGTGGTGAAATCGTTTGTGATTGCGAAGTCAGAAAAATGAAGCGGCGGGGTCGGTTGTTCACGAACGTTCCCGCGGGTTTCCTTCGTGTACCTCTGGGTCCTCCGTGGTTTGAGACTTTCGACTTCGACTTTCTAAGCGTTCGTCCCACAGCACTTCTTATATTTCTTCCCCGAGCCGCACGGACAAGGATCGTTGCGCCCGATTTTCGCGGAGCCGCGCACGACTTGCTGCACGGGTTGCAGATCTCCAGAACCAGCCATGCGGGCTTGCTCCAATTCGCGGCGCTTTTTGCGTTGGAAAGCTTCCTCAATTTCGTCCACTGAAGTCGCGACTCCACGCGGAGGCCGGCGACCGTTACCGTCGCCATCGCCGCCGATTCTGGGAACAGCCAAGTCAGCTTCCGGCCCTGCTGCTCCACCCTCAGAAGGCCGCTCCAGGATTTGCATCAGGTAGAGATAACGCACCGTTTCTTCCTGAAAGCGCTGCATCATGGCTTCGAACATGTCGAAAGACTCGCGCTTGTACTCCACCAGTGGATCGTGCTGCCCGTAACCGCGAAGACCGATGCCCTCCTTCAGGTGATCCATGCCCAGGAGATGATCTTTCCATTGCGAATCCAGCACGCTGAGCATAATCATGCGCTCGTGATAGCGCATTGCATCCGGCCCGATGAGTTTCTCTTTGGCGTCGTAACGCTCTTTGAGCTTGTCAAAAATTGCGTCCCCTAACTCCTGGCGGTTAAGAGTTTCAGGCTTGAGTCCTTCCGCCAGCACATCAATGCCAAAGCGGGTAAAAATCGCGTCCTTCAAGGCTTTTAAATCCCAGTCTTCGGGATGAACCTTGATTGGAGCGAATTGATCCATCAAATCGCTCAGGATGCCAGAAACGTAATCTTCGAGTATGAGCTCCTTCTGATCGACGCCCTCGAGCAACTGATGGCGAAGACCATAGACAGCTTCGCGCTGCTTGTTCATCACGTCGTCATACTCGAGCAGATGTTTGCGGGCTTCGAAGTTCTGAGCTTCAACCGCCTTCTGTGCGGATTCGATACGCCGCGTGATAAGCCGCGACTCAATCGGGACGCCCTCTTCCATGCCTAGCCGCTGAAGCAGGTTCGAAACCCACTCCTTGGCGAAGATGCGCATCAGATCGTCTTCCAGTGACAAATAGAAGCGGGAGGAACCGGGATCGCCCTGGCGTCCAGCGCGGCCACGCAGCTGATTGTCGATCCGGCGCGCCTCGTGACGCTCGGTGCCGAGAATGTGGAGACCACCAACTGCGGTGACTTCGTCGTGCTCTTTGTCTGTGTCTTTCTTATAGCGGTTAAAAATCTCGGTCCATTGGTCGGTGGGAACTACGTATTCGTTTCCCGCGTAATACCAAACCGTGCTCTTGGTCTCGTCCACATCGATCTGAATCTTGCCTTGAGCAGCACGCAACTGCTGAGCGATTCCTTTCTTCACGCATTCCTGCTTCGCCATGAACTCAGGATTGCCGCCAAGCAAGATGTCAGTACCGCGGCCTGCCATGTTGGTGGCGATGGTGACCATATTCTTGCGTCCCGCCTGAGCCACGATTTCGGCTTCGCGCTCGTGGTATTTGGCGTTGAGCACCACGTGCTTGATTCCCTTTTTCTTCAATAGCTCTGACAATCGCTCGGACTTTTCAATCGACGTGGTGCCGACCAGAACTGGCTGTCCCGTCTGATTCAATTTGAAGATCTCGTCTGAGGCCGCGAAGTATTTCTCTTTCTCGGTCCGGTACACCATGTCCGGATTTTCCGCCCGACGCATGAGCTGGTTGGTCGGAATCACCATCACTTCCAGCCGATAAATCTTTTCGAACTCAGGCGCTTCCGTCTCTGCTGTACCCGTCATTCCAGCCAGCTTCTTGTACATGCGGAAATAATTCTGGAATGTGATGGTCGCCAGAGTCTGATTCTCGCGCTCGATCTTGACGTTTTCCTTGGCTTCCACCGACTGGTGAAGACCATCCGACCAGCGCCGACCCGGCATGAGGCGGCCGGTGAATTCGTCCACGATGATGACCTCACCATCTTTGACGACATACTCGACATCGCGACGGTAAAGTGCGTGCGCTTTTATGGCGGTTTCAACATGATGCTTTAAATCCCAGTTTTCCGGATCAGCGATGTTTCCGATACCCAGAAGCTGCTCAACCTTTTCCCAGCCTTCGTCGCTGACGGTGATGGTCTTGTGTTTCTCGTCCACCACATAGTCGCCGCTAAGCTGCTTAGGCTCGCCGGGTGCGACATCGATCTCTTCACCTTTCTCGAGCTTCGGGATAATGCGATTGACCCGGTAATACTTGTCCGTGGATTCCTCGCTGGCGCCAGAAATGATTAAGGGCGTGCGAGCCTCGTCGATCAGGATGGAGACCACCTCATCGACGATGGCGAAGTTATGGCCACGCTGCACACAGTCCTTCAGGTCGAACTTCATGTTGTCGCGCAGGTAGTCGAAACCAAACTCGTTGTTGGTACCATAGGTCACGTCGGCGGCATAGGCGTCACGGCGTTGCTCATCGTCAAGTTCGTGAACAATCACGCCGACGCTGAGTCCCAGGAAGCGGTACAGTTTGCCCATCCACTCCGAATCGCGCTTGGCCAGGTAATCATTCACCGTTACCACATGCACACCGCGTCCACTCAATGCATTCAGATAAACCGGAAGAGTGGCGACCAGAGTTTTTCCTTCACCGGTCTTCATCTCGGAGATTTTGCCCTGATGCAGGACCATGCCACCGATCAATTGAACGTCGAAGTGACGCATGTTGAGAACACGCCGCCCCGCTTCACGAACTACAGCGAAAGCTTCCACCAGGATCTCGTCGAGAACCTCGTTGAGGGCTTGCCTGCGCTCGTCTTCTAATTGCTTCACGCGGTCGGGATCGGCATCCGGTTCATCGGTAATCTGGTCGAGGCGCTGTTTAATTCGCTGTCGGAATTCATCCGTCTTGGCGCGCAACTGGTCATCGCTGAGCGCCTTCATGGCAGGCTCCAACGCGCTGATGGCCTCGACATTGGGCCTCAGGCGCTTGAGTTCACGCTCGTTTTTGGTCCCAAAGACCTTTGCGATGGCGTAGTTAATCAAATTGTTCCTTAGGTGGGCACACCGCCCCGTCTGCTTAGAGCCTAGCATATTAGATGCGGAGGAAGGATGTAAGTCGCGGCACCGTACGGGAGCACCACGCCCCTGGCTTCGTGTTCATCCCGCATTCTCATGTAAGATTTCGCGCAAGCATGCCGACATTTTATGACCGTTTTCGCGAGTGCGCCGAGCGCTGGCCCGACCATATCGCTTTGGAGATTCAGCGGCGCGATCGGTTGGAAAGTTATCGCTATCGCGAAGTGAAGCAGATGGCGGAATCAGTGGCCCGCTGGCTCGTGGAAAGTGCGTTCCACCCCGGTGCCCGAATTGCAATTTTGGCTGACAATCATCCCCGCTGGGTAACAGTTTATCTGGGCATCATCGCCGCAGGATGCACCGCCGTCCCTCTGGATACTGCGCTTCACGCCGACGAAGTAGTGAAATTGCTGAAGGACAGCGGGTGTTCCCTGCTTTTCTGCGATCCTAGGATCGTAGCTGTCCGAGCCGTGAGCGGGCTGCAGGTGGGCATTGTGCTGACCGAAGGCAGCAGTGACTCAATTAGAGGAAAACCTCTGGCACAACTGGACGCAATTCTTGCGACAGGCGCTCAAGACTTCAGCCCTGTCGCAGTTTCGCCCGACAGCGTCGCCGCGCTGCTCTACACCTCCGGGACAACTGCTGACCCCAAGGGCGTAATGCTGACCCATGCCAACTTGATGGGGGAAGTCCAGGGAGTTTTCGCGGTACTGCGGATCGGGCCAGAGGATGCTGTGCTGGGCCTGCTGCCGCTCTTTCACGCCCTCGCGCAGATGGCCAATCTATTGTTACCACTGGTAACGGGAGCCCGTGTCGTTTATCTGGAAACTCTGAATACCAACGACTTGCTGCGCGCCTTCCGCGAGCGGAAGATCACGGCGTTCGCCGTAGTCCCACAATTTTTCTATCTCATTCGCGACCGCATCTTCAAAGAAGTTGCGCAGCGCGGCAGGCTTGCCCAACTGGGTGTGCGTGGATTGATGTCGCTAAATCGATTGCTGCGCAGGCTCGGACTCAATGCTGGACGAATTTTCTTCCGGCAAATTCATCAAACTTTCGGCGGCACGATGCGTTACCTGATAACAGGCGGCTCCCGGTTCGATCCGCAGGTCGGACGAGAATTTCATGCGCTGGGCATCGACATCCTGCAGGCCTACGGTCTGACTGAGACCACAGGTGGTGCATTTCTTACTTCACCGGACGACAACGTGATTGGGTCCGTAGGTAGACCATTGCCAGGTTCTGAGGGCCGGATCATCGATCCGCAGCCAGCCGGAGAAGATACCCAGCCTGCCGGCGAAATTGCGATCCGCGGTCCCATCGTGATGAAGGGTTACTGGAACCGGCCTGACGCTACGTCCGCCGTGTTGAAAGGTGGATGGCTGCACACTGGCGACCTCGGCTATTTCGACACGCATGGAAATTTATTTATCACCGGGCGAATGAAAGAAGTCATCGTCCTCAGCAACGGCAAGAATATTTATCCGGAAGAGATCGAAGCGCATTATTTGAATTCTCCATTCATCAAGGAAATTTGCGTAATCGGAGTGGAAGCCCGTCCCGGGGACGCCATGTCAGACCGGCTTCATGCCGTGATCGTTCCCAACTTTGAGCTGCTCAGACAGCGAAAGATCGTCAACGCCAAGGAAGTGATTCGGTTCGACATTGAGGGCTTGTCCGTGAAACTGCCGTCGACCAAACGAATTGGTAGCTATGAAATCTGGCAGCAGGATTTGCCTCGCACTACGACCCGAAAACTGAAACGATTCGAAATCGAAAAGCGAATCCAGGCCAACGCGGCGCAGGGACTGGCCGGCGATTCCGAAATTGCCCAAGAAAAGCCGCTTACCGCAGAAGATGCGTCGTGGCTAGAGCAACCGGAAGTTCAGCGCGCGCTCGAGATCATTCGTCAAGCAACCAAAGCCAAATCCGAAGAGCTGCGTCCTACGGACAGTCTCGAGCTTGATCTGGGCTTCGATTCAATGCAAAGAGTCGAGCTGCTGGTGGCGTTGGAGCAAGAACTGGGCGGTAACGTAGAAGAGTCGAGGGCATCCGAAATTTACACGGTGCGTGAACTGGTTGACCTGGTGCGGGAGAGCGCCGCATCCGGAACTGCGGCATCGTCGCGCGAGCAATTTGCCGGCTGGCAAGCGGTGCTGCAAAAGGAGCCCGTCGATCCTGAAGCTCTGGCTCTCGCCGCACGACGCCCGGTCGCGGAAATTTTCTGGCTCATGCTGAGCCGGGTCGTTCGACTTTTTGCAGATGATCGATTCAAATTGCACGTTACCGGACTGGAAAACCTCCCCTCCCACGGTCCATACATCATTTCTTCTAACCACCAGAGTTTCCTTGATCCTGTGATTCTGAGCAGTGTTCTTCCCGGATCAGCATTTCGCCAGCTTTTCTCGGTTGGAACCAGTGAAATCTTCGGATCAGGATTCATGCGCGTTCTGGCCCGGTCACTACGCGTAGTGGTAGTGGACCCAGATGCGAATTTGATTTCTGCCATGCGAGCCGGGGCTTTCGGACTCCGGCACGGTCGTATCCTGATGCTCTACCCGGAAGGTCGACGCAGCATTGATGGCAGGCCGACGAGGTTTAAAAAAGGCGCCGCAATTTTATCCATTCACCAGCGGGTGCCGATCGTTCCCGTCGCGATTGAAGGCTTTCACGAGGCATGGCCGCGCGGGAAACGCTTTCAGAAATTCGCGCCGTTCCGGATAAAGTTTGGTGAACCTATTTACCCTCCTCCCGAACCAGAAGCATCGGAAATCGCTTACGAGAAACTGACCGGCGAGCTGAAAAAGCGAATCGTGAGAATGTGGGAAGAGCTGAGGCGGGAAAACGGCACTTAGCACTTGGCACTTAGCATTTAGTCCGTCGACTATTGCGTCACTTCTAGAAAGAACGTCCCTGCGTTCATAGGGTAGGTGGCTAGTGCTAAATGCTAAGTGCGAAATGCTAAATGCTACTTCGCCCGGGGATGGGTCTGATCGTAAACGTGCAGCACGTGTTTGATGGAAAGCTGTGTGTATCGTTGGGTGGTCGAAAGACGCTCGTGACCAAGCATTTCCTGGATAGCGCGCAGATCGGCGCCTTCCTCCAGCATGTGGGTTCCGAACGCGTGACGTAAGGTGTGCGGGTGAACGTCCGGGGAAAGTCCTTTGGCAATCGCGATTTTCTTGACGATACGTCCGACGCTGCGGGTGGTAAGGTGACCACCACGCTGGTTGATCAGCAAGGCAGACGTATTCTTCTTGCCGCCGAGCAGGCGCTGGCGCACAGGCAAATAGGCGGCGAGTGCCACTCGGACTGATTCGCCGAAAGGAACGTAGCGCTCTTTTTTTCCCTTGCCGCGAATCAGGACGGCTTCGGCACTCAGATGTATGTCGTCCAAATTGATGCCGGTGAGCTCCGAATTACGAATGCCGCAGCCATACAGCAACTCGAGTATCAGGCGATCACGCTCCGGAAAAGCTGCCGCGTCCGGCATCTCGCCGTCAAGCACAGTATTCATTTCTTCAATCGTCGGCACGCGCGGCAGTTTTTTGGGGAGCTTTGGAGTCGTTACCAGAGCAGCGGGATTCTGTTCCACAACTCCATCTTGCGCTAGCCAGCGATAGAGTGAACGCACCGCTGCCAGGGAACGCGCAACCGAAGTCTTGCTCAAGCCCTTTTCATACAGCTGCGAGAGAAATCCGCGAATCGCCACGTGATCAATGCTTTTCCAATCGCGCGACCCAGCATAGGCGGCGAAGTTGTCGAGATCGCCCCTGTAAGCCCTGATGGTGTGACTGGAGGCATTGCGGTGCCCGAGAGTTTTGAGGAACTCGTCGGTGGCTTTTTGGACAACCGTGCGGGAACGTGTGGTCATTCTTAATTGTTGGTTGTTGACTTTTGATTGAAAACCAACTTGCCTTGCCTTGCTCAGTCAACAATCAAAAATCAACAACTCCTTACCTAGCCTTGGCTCTCGGATGATGCTTCTGGTAAACGGTTTTCAGCCGATCCATCGCTACATGGGTATAGATCTGTGTCGTCGAAATATCTGCATGGCCCAGAATCGTCTGCACGGTGCGAAGATCGGCGCCGTTTTCCACCATGTGCGTGGCGCAACTGTGGCGCAGCATATGCGGACTGGCGTTGCGCCCTGCACGTGCTGACGCGGCACGCACCACCTGCCAGACTCGTTGCCGGCTGAGTTTGCGTGTGCCTCGTCCGAAAAATAAAAGAGGTGAACTCTTCCCGGCTGCAAGCACTGGGCGTGAGGTTTTCATATACGCGCCCAGCGTATCCTGGGCGGATTTTCCCAGAGGCACGATGCGTTCCTTGTCGCCCTTGCCACGCACCAGAACGTAACCTAGGTCGAGTTTTAGATCCTCCAGTTTGACCCCGATGATTTCGGAGACGCGCAGCGCTCCGGCATAGAACACCTCCAACATGGCGCGATCGCGTGCGGCTATAGCCTCAGCATTTTTGCGATTGGACGCGGGCCGCGGGTTGCGCAGCATGACATCGATTTCATCGTGCCCAAGCGACTTGGGCAAAACTTTCCATTGCTTCGGCGAATCGATGTTCAACGTGGGATCGTGCGCAATGAACTTGTCAAGCAGAAGATACCGGTAGAGATGCCGCAGCGCCGACAGCTTGCGTCCCACCGATCGTCCGTCCACCTGATTGCCTAACAACTGCCCCAGAAAATCGCGCACGTCGGTTCGGCGAGCGTTTAGTAGCGTGCGCTTACGCTTTTCCAGAAATTCGGCGAATTGTCCTATATCGGTGGTGTAAGCAGAAATCGTGAGCGCCGCCAACCCCTTCTCGATTTTTAAATAGTCGAGGAAACCGGAGACCGCTCGTGAATTGACCTCAGAGGGCACTCAACGAGTGTGCCCATTATCGGACCCTAGGAAAAGTGGTGAGTAAGGTCCCAGTTCGCCGCTCATGAGGGAGATGACGTCCCCACGGTTTTGAAAATATCTGCTGCGTACAGCGCCCCCTGCGGAGTTTCCTCGTGCTTGAAATAGGCAAACACATCGCGGCCTTGATTGCGGTGTTCCTGAATCCGATCCACCATAGACTGCCGCTCTTCCGGGTTATAGGACGGTTTGCGATAACGGTAGTAGCAAAAATCCGCCGTCACCACATCGGGCGTAACCCGCTCTTCAGTTTCGGCGACGCATAAAGCGCGATTGCGGGATTTCAGCAGATTGAAAATCTCCTCAGTAAACCAAGATGTGTGCCGGAACTCGAATGCCGAAGCCACCCCGCGGGGTAGTGCGGCCAAAAAATCCTCCAAGAGCTGCGCGTCTGCCTTCAGGTTTGGCGGCAACTGAAAGAGCACCGGTCCAAGCTTTCCAGCCTGCGCCAGTGGTTCGATGGTGCTCAGAAATCGTGGAATGAAGTCTTCAGTCTTCTTCAAACGTTTGATGTGAGTAATGACTTGGTGGGCCTTCACGCTGAAACGGAAGCCTGCCGGCGTTTCTGCGATCCATTTTTGGGCCGTAGTCTCTTTCACCAGTTGCCGGAAGGTGAAATTTACCTCCACGGCATTGAGTTGGGTGGCGTAATACTGAAGGAAATTCTTCTGCGGCAGCTTAGCGGGATAAAACTCTGGCTTCCAACTGGGATAAGCCCATCCCGATGTGCCGACGTACAGTTGCGCCATCGATCACTCCGCTGCCATGGATGAGGCGCATTATACCTTCCGGCGTTTTTTCTTTGGGGTAGTCAGGGGACGCACAGTTTTTGCGCGTTGTTTTGCGACCTTGCGTGCGGGTGCCGCCTGGGCAGCTATTTCCAAGCCCACTTTGATAGGCTCCGGCTTCCCTTCCTCGATGCCTGCCAGTTTTGGCAACTTCTGCTTCAGCGTGCGAACGGGTTCGAACAGGTCCCCCATTTTGTCCACGCGGTTCAGAACTTGCTTGGCTTCGAAGACCAGCAAGCTCGCATCCTTCTTCTTCAGCGCTAGTTCGACTTCTTCCCATGCGACCGGCGTCGAAACCGTAGGATGCTCTCGCGCCCGCAGCGAATAGACACTCACAGTAGTCTTATGTTCATCGTTTTGACTCCAATCAACCAACACTTTGCCGACGCGCAAAGTCTTCTTCATGTCGGAAACAACCAGGTCCCTGTGCTCATCTTCCAGCAATCGCGCAATCGCGTGGGCAAAGGGCTTGGTGACGTCATAGCTTGTCGGCGTATGCAACGGAACATAGATCTGAAGGCCTTTAGAGCCGGATGTCTTGGGAAAGCTCTGTAATCCGAAGTGATCGAAGATCGTCCTTAGCCAAATTGCGACTTGCGAGCATTGCACGACGTTCGCAGGCGGGCCGGGGTCAAGATCGAAAACCATCATGGTCGGACAATCGATATCTTTCGCCAATGAAAGCGATGGATGTAATTCGATAGAAGCCAAATTGGCTACCCAAACCAGTGTGGGCAAGTCGTTGGGCAAAATGTAATTGACATAGCGATTGTTTCCCTCACTCCAGATTGGGGCGGTCTTCACCCAATCCGGCCGGTGCTTCGGCGCATTCTTTTCAAAAAAGAAAGGGCGATCCACGCCTTCCGGATAACGCTTTAACGTCAGCGGATGTCCGGCAATATGCGGGATCAAGACAGGCGCGACCCGCACGTAATAGTCGATCACCTGGCCTTTGGTGAATCCGGCCGCGGGATATAGGACTTTGTCCAGATTTGACAGCTTCAGGTGTTTACCATCGATGTCAACCACGGCTTCCTTACTCACACCAGCTCCTTTCAGACTCGATTCTTGATGCCGATTCTTGCGGCGCAAAAATCACTCGCTGCTTGGATGCCAGAGTTAGGCGGTATGACGGGACTCTATCTTTTTTCTCCAACATAAGCTGGATTGACAACTTCCCCTCTCCCACGTAACGTCAAATTCTTCCCTTTGTGATTGATCCAACCGCAGTGGAGGGCCGATGAAACAGCGTGCGCTCAGAATTCTAATCATATTCTTCGTATTAATCTCGCTGGCGGGGGCGCAGGATCTGGCTTCCTTTGAAAAGCGGACCACGGTCAAGAAACTGGCGAATGGCCTGACCGTGCTCATCTGCGAGCGCCCCGAAGCGCCGGTGTTCTCCTTCTTCACTCATGTGGATGCCGGCTCGGTGCAAGACGCAACGGGTGAAACCGGCCTCGCTCACATGTTCGAACACATGGCATTCAAGGGCACGGACAAGATCGGAACCAAAAACTACGCTGCGGAAAAAGTTGCCCTGGAAAAAGTTGAGAAGGCCTACGCGGCCTATCGGTACGAGCGCGACAAGCGCGTCGGCCGCGACGATGCCAAGGTCAAACAACTGGAGAAGGCCTGGCAAGATGCGGTGCAGGAAGCCAACCAGTATGTGATACCCAACGAGTTCAGCGAGATCGTGGAGCGCAACGGAGGCGAAGGGCTGAACGCGTTTACCAACGACGACGAAACTGGATATCACTATTCCTTTCCGGAAAATCGTCTCGAACTGTGGGCCTATCTCGAGTCCGAGCGCTTCATCCATCCCGTGATGCGCGAATTTTATAAAGAGCGCAACGTGGTGATCGAGGAGCGCCGGATGCGCACCGATAGCCGGCCCATCGGGCGTTTGCTGGAGCAGTTCATCTCTGCCGCTTTCCAGGCACATCCGTATCATCGCCCGACCATAGGATGGTTGGCCGACCTCAACTACTTCTCAGCTACGGATGCGCAGCATTTCTTTGATAATTACTACGTTCCGTCAAACATGGTGGTAGCAGTGGTCGGTGATGTGAAAGCGTCTGAGGCTATGCCCATAGTGGAGAAATATTTCGCCAGGATTCCTTCGCATGCCCAGCCGGACGAAGCCGCAACCACCGAGCCTCCACAAAATTCAGAGCGCCGCGTGGTTCTCCGCGAGAGCTCTCAGCCGGTTTACCTCGAGGGCTACCACCGGCCGGATTATCTCGACAAAGATGACGCGGTTTACGACGCCATTGCGGACTTAATGTCCGAGGGCCGAACCTCGCGTTTGTACCGCGCTCTGGTCCGCGACAAGAAGATCGCCTCAGTTTCAGCTGGATTTACTGGCTTTCCCGGAACCAAATATCCGCACCTGTTCGCCTTTTTTGCCTTTCCTCTGCCCGGACACACGCCTCGCGAAATCGAGGATGCCATCCATGTTGAAATTGAACGTCTGAAAAAAGAAGACATTACGGATGACGAACTCAAGATGATCAAAACCCGCGCCAAGGCAAACCTGGTTCGCGGCCTGGCAGAAAATGAGGGACTCGCCTTCCAGTTAGGCGAAGCGCAGTCACGTTACGGAGACTGGCGAGAATCGTTTCGGCAAGTCGACCGCATTGACAAAGTCACAAAAGCCGATATCCGCCGGGTAGCGAATCAGATTTTCGTTCCCACCAATCGCACAGTCGGCATTATCGAAAATGTTTCCTCCGTCTCGACGAGCAAGGGAGGCCAGCAATGAGACGTCTCGCCTCTTATTCTTTTGTTCTTGTTTCGTTGCTGATCGGGATCTCAATTCTTTCGACTGTGACCCCGGCGCAAACCGATTGGCGGCAAATTCCGATTCCGCCACTGCACTCCTTCCAGCCCAAACAGCCCAAACGAATTCAGTTGCCCAATGGCATGGTGATCTTCCTTCAAGAAGATCGTGAACTGCCTCTGATCGATGGCACTGCCCGGGTGCGTGGCGGCTCTCGAGAAGAACCGGCGAGCAAAGTAGGCTTGATTAATATCTACGGCGAAGTGTGGCGTACTGGTGGAACCAAAACCCAGACCGGCGACCAACTGGACGACTTCCTGGAGATTCGTGCCGCGAAAGTAGAAACCAGTGGCGGCGTTGATTCCACCACGATCGGCTGGTCATGCCTAAAAGCCGATTTCGACGATGTATTCAAAATTATTGCGGACTTGCTTCACCAGCCGGAATTCCGTGAGGACAAAATCGAAATCGCCAAACAGGGAGAATACGACAACATCTCCCGGCGCAACGATGATATCGGCGGCATCGCGGCTCGCGAGTCGGTCAAACTGGCCTATGGCCCGCAAAATCCCTACGCTCGCGTTCCAGAGTACGCGACCGTGGCCGCGGTTACTCGCCAGGATTTGATCGATTGGCATCACACCCACGTTCATCCCAATAACATCATTCTTGGAATAACAGGCGATTTTGATTCCGCAGCTATGGAGACCAAACTTCGACAGGCGTTCACTGGCTGGCCGAAAGGACCTGCGGTCAAAAAACCTGAAATCCAATTCCAGCCGGCCAAGCCTGGCTACTACGTGGTCCCCAAGGAAGATGTCAACCAGAGTGCTATTCGCATGGTCGACTTGGGCACAACCCGCGACAATCCCGATTACTATGCAATTGAAGTTTTTAACGAAGCTTTCGGCGGCGGATTTTCCTCACGTCTGTTTCGCGACCTGCGTACAGGTAAGGGTTTGGCCTACTCGGTCGGTGGCGGAATCGGAACAGCCTTCGATCATCCTGGCATCGCACGCCTCTCGATGGGCACCAAGAGCCAGACCACAGTAGAGGCGATTCAAGGACTCTATGAGGAAATCGATAATCTAAATAAGCAACCGATCTCCGACGACGAGATCAAACGTGCCAAAGATTCCATCCTGAATTCGTTCGTCTTCAACTTTGATTCTCCCGAGAAGGTTTTGCGCGAGCGGATGGCTTATGAGTTCTATGGATATCCTGCCGACTTCCTTGAGAAATATCGGGCCGGAATAGAAAAAGTGCAAACTCCAGACGTGACACGTGCCGGAGCCAAGTATCTTCACAAGGAGAAATTGAGGGTGCTAGTGGTCGGAAATACGTCGGAGTTCGACAAACCGCTGTCCTCACTTGGCCCCGTGTCCACCGTAGATATCACAATCCCACCTCCACCTCCGGAGAAACCCGGCGAAGCGAAGTAGACAAATCACGAACGCGCCTTCGCAGGCTGGCTGAAGGCAACTCTCATCCCCCGAAACAATCCTATTGAGGATGCTGCGGAAATCTATTTGACCGAGCCGCTTTTTTCGCGCTATCATTGTAGGCGAATAAAACGCGAATACACATCATGGCCACTCTCCCCCTTCTACCTGAGTCTCCAGGCCCACGATTGGTCGGGATTGCGCGTTTGGCCGCCGAGGGCGAGTCCCTTAGACAAGGGCACGACGTGGAATATTTCACCCTGCCGGTTCGCTCGCTGCTCAACCGTTGCACGGTCGCCCGAATGCCCTTTACCTGGACCATCAATCCCTATCGTGGCTGTGAATTCGCCTGCAAATATTGCTACGCGCGCTACACCCACGAATTCATGGAACTGCGAGACGGTGTCGATTTCGAGCGAAAGATATACGTCAAACAGAACGCGGCTGAGCTGCTGAGACAGGAACTCCGCCGCGTAAACCCGGGCGAGGAAATTGCACTCGGGACGGCGACTGATCCCTATCAGCCCATCGAGCGCCGCCTGGAAGTAACTCGCGCTATTTTGGAAGAGTTATCGCGGCATGCTGGACTGGAGTTGGGCATCGTCACCAAGTCCAACCTGGTTTTGCGCGACATCGATGTGCTCCAGCGAATTGCTGAGAACAATCAGATTTTCGTAAACGTGACCATCACCACGCTCAATGTTGACCTCGCTCGAATTCTCGAGCCGCGTGCGCCTCGGCCAGATTTGCGAATGGAAACTGTGCGTAAGCTAAACCTCGAAGGCGTAAATGCCGGAGTGATCTGTGCTCCGGTGATTCCCGGCATCACTGATTCTCCCCGCGATCTGGAAGCGTTAGTCCGAGCTACGGCTGAGGCTGGCGGTAAATATATTTACGCGAATCCACTTTTCCTGAAACCGTGCTCTGCCGCAATTTTCCTGCCCTTCTTAGAGAAAGAGTTCCCTCAACTGGTGGATAGCTACCAGCAACGGTATAAGGATCGCGCGTTTTTGCCGAAAGCCTACGGGCAGAGGCTTTCGCAGCTTATGGCCCGGCTTCGCCAGAAATATGGTCTCTGCAAAGATTACGGTAGCGATTCCACAAACTCGCTCGCACCTGCCGGAACGCAACTGACACTTTTCTAAACCATTCCAACGAAGCAGGACAGTTACAAAATCCCGTCGAAAGGTGCTGCTCGACTATAATCCCTCCTTAGGATGCCCGTTCATCCACCAAGCACGCCGCGGTCTCCGCGAAGCTGGGAGTATTTTCCTCCGCCTCCTCCGCCTCCGTCTGGTCCTCAGCCCGTCCCAGAAGCAAAAACAAATCGCCGGCCAGAAGTTCTCGCCCAGCTGCACAAATTTTGGCAAAGAGTGACGGAAGGACTGGAGCTAAACCAACTCTGGTCGCAATTCCATGCCGACGCCCGCGCCAGCTACCGGCTATATTCACGCGACTTCGAGGCCCGGGCGCCGCAAGGTACACGCCGCCATGATTATCTTCATACTGCACAGGAACTCATCTGGGCAATCCTGGAAAAACTAACTCCGGCACGGCGAGTCCTGTTGCTGGTGGGTGTGTTGCTTGTGATCTTCCCCGCGGGCGGCTTCAATTATCAGGGCAAATCGGGCGTGGAAGTCGTTGAATTCGACTTCCACTTTTATGGTGGAGTGCTACTGTTCATTCTTCTTATGCTGGAAGTCGCCGACCGGGTGGTGATGAAACGCGACTTGGAGATCGCGCGTGACATCCAGAGCTGGTTGCTGCCCGCCAGTACACCCCAAGTGCCCGGCCTTGCCATCGCATTCGCCACTCGCGCAGCAAACACAGTTGCAGGAGATTTCTACGACGTGTTTGCACGGCCCGCCACAGTTTCGACCGAAACGCGATATGTACTCGCAGTCGCCGACGTTGCGGGAAAGAGTATTCCCGCTGCCCTGCTGATGGCTACATTCCAGGCCAGCCTTAAGACGCTTTCGGCTACCTCCTGCTCACTGCCTGAGCTGGTAGCAGGAATGAATCGCTATGCCTGCACCAACAGTCAAAGCGGATTACGTTTTACTACTGCATTTCTGGCAGAGTTTGACGCGGCCAGCAGAACCGTGCTCTACATCAACGCGGGTCACAATACCCCCATTCTGCGACGGGCTTCCGGGTTGGTAGAACGTTTGACGATGGGAGGCTTACCGCTGGGGATTAAGGCCGACACCACTTACGAATCGGGCCAGATTACCTTGCAGCCAGGGGATTGGCTGGTGATCTTCACTGACGGTTTGGTGGAAGCGGAAAATGAAAGCCTCGAGGAGTACGCGGAGCAGCGGCTGCTGAATGTGATAGAAGCAGGCGCCGCAATCACTCCGGAAGAACTACTGCGCCGTATCATGACCAACGTCGACAGTTTTGTGGGCACGACCCCGCAGCACGATGACATCACCTGTATGGTGGTGAAAGTGGAATGAAAATATTGGGCGTTTGAGTATTCGGTTTTTTCAGTTAATTTCCCCACCAACTCCCCTGCAAATTCTCCGCCAGCGTTCCAAGTTGGGAATGGTTTAATTCCGAAACGGGACCTCTGCAGTTTTTGCGCTGCCGGAATCTGTCATTGATTGTGCCACTATATGGTCTCGATGGTTCTCGGCTGAAAACTGAGTTCATTATTTGCAGCGCAGATGTCTACGCTAACGCTGCAAGCAATGAGACTTACTCTGACAGCTGGAGCATGTTCTCCGTCTTGCCCTGGATGCGAGGGCCAACTGCCCTCATAAAAGCATCGGGCGCTCGCGGCCTGTCAAGAAACGGAGATTATGCGCAAACAAAAA